>SL_8KL_010_SEDDRAFT_10000582_pt1 | contig 31936 bp, 28 predicted proteins | sample SodLakKL_010_SED_4_FD_11160 | JGI IMG/M metagenome (IMG submission 11160)
ACTATCATCCTATCTTTTAGGAAGTCTAAAAACAATGTCAATATTTTTAAAGTTTTCACTTAATTGTGAAAATATTTTCATTATGACGAGTTTTTTAATTAAAGGGATGTCCAAGTTGATATCACCAATAACACCTCTAAGCTATCTCCTTGCCAAGCTAGAGGATTTTTTTCTGTGCTTTTAAAAAACGAAAAAAAACCACCAACCCTATGGGTTGGTGGCGAGTTTGTAATTCTATCGGAGAAGTTGCAGTCCGTCAGGGATTTAGTTGCCATAACCGTTGATAAAACCTGTTTCCAGTTCCACCAATAATTAATAAATTCCACTATACGCTTGCTTTCCACCCCACCGAGGTAACATGATTCTCCAAACTGAGTTTTCCAACAATCTCCTCAATTTCCTTATGGGACTTTTCAAAAGCCACAATCTCTGCAAATATTCTTACATCCCCGGGATCCTCTTCCTGATCCTCACTTTTCAAATAACTAAGCAGAAGGTCCTCTTTTGCCATCAGATCAATCAACAGGGAACGGACTTGAAATTCCACTTCCTCCTTGCACCGGACCTTAATTCGGTAATAAATCTCTTCCTGGTCCTCTTCTTGGGTTGTGGAAGGAAGATTGATTTTTTTTAAGAAAAGTCTCAAATATATGTTGGCAAAGAGAATAAATATCGTACCCACAACGGCTTCCGCGATAAAACCGAAACCGGTGAGCACACCGATAGCTGCAGCGCACCAGAGGGTAGCTGCTGTATTTAAGCCTCGGATATTGGTACCTTGGCGAATAATTACACCGGCTCCGAGAAAACCAATTCCCGATACTACCTGAGCAGCCATTCGGGTGGGGCTCCCTTCCCCTTCGATCATGGTGGAAAGAGTAATAAACAAAAAAGCTCCCAGGCTTACCAACACATTAGTTCGAACCCCTGCCATCCGTTGCCGCTGCTGACGCTCGAATCCGATGGCACCTCCCAGTAAAAATGCAAATATAATTCGTATTAAAAATTCCAATGATATCATTGCTTCACGTCCTTATTATTAGTTGTGCTATCAAGCCAAAAACACCTGCCTATTATGACAGATGTTTTTGAAGTATGTTGTTCATCCAAACCAAATTATTCCTATTTCCTTCCCGTTAACCTATTAAATATAAATATGGCCAGAGCAAGAATCAACAGAAGGTGAATAAGCCCACCGGCAATTTCTAAAATCAGTCCTGCCAGCCATATAGCCAAAATGATTACAATAATCGTATAAATCACAGTATATCCCTCCCTTTCAATTTTTACCTCGTTAAGTTAAGAATTACATACCCGATTATCCCAGTATGAAACCTCCTTCGGGGATTTCTTAAGACAGAAAAGAAGGACAAAGCAAAAACACGAGACGCCGCAATCGGCGCCTCCATTAAACTGATATTAGCTCTATGCCGGAGTTTCCTCTGTATGAGGTCCTTCCTCCAGTGCTAATTCTCTTTCCGCGATGATATCTTCGATGGTCTCTTTTTTCAACATTAACTCTTCCAAGGTCATTTTTGAATAATCCTCTTGCGCCGGAGAGGGAATGGAAATTCCGTAACCTGCTAAGAGCTCATCCACCTTGTCCTTGTTTCGAATATACATGTAGTACCCCGCTGCAGCGACGCCTACACCTACCACAAATCCTGTTAAATGATCTTTATTCAGTCCTAATCCTTGATTCATCGTCTCACTCCTATCATTGATTTAGTCTCATATATACACGTTCATTACCGGCGGAAAGACCCTCCAGGACATTGCCGTGCTCTCGGGACATTATTGTAATGCTGTCCATCAGCTGGCTGCCCTTTCCCTGTCCTTCGATTCCCATAGATTTTCCCATAACATTTACCACAAAGGCAATGGGGTTGTTAATCGATGAGGAATCCGGCCGAACAACTGCATCGATATAATTCTTTCCTTCAATCTCTTTTACTTCCAAGGCCTGAACAATTAACCGGTCTCCCGAAATGTCCAGAAGATGGCGACCGAAGGTCAACAGCCAGGTCAGCACACTGGCCTTTAACACATTTCCATTAATAATAGAGCCGATCAGGTATACCGAGGAAAGTACTTCCGGGTGATACACCCCTTCCTCTTTTACCTCCTGCCAGGCATGATTCATAACCGACAGGGTGGTAGCTCCCGCTGCATGGTACTCCATGGTTCCTCCCATAGTCGGAAGAAACCGGGTTCTGGTCAGGGCGGCCAACATCAGCGTCAGTCCTGCATAGTAATCCAACGGTTTCAGGGGTTGTTCCCGGCCTTCCCGAAAAAGCTTGATCGGTGCATTCGCACTTTCAATAGAAAGGGCCATGGCGGTCCTGACTGTAATTTCCGTACCGCTGACTAGGGCGGGCCTGTACCGTATTAACAAAGACCGGCTTACGGGATTATAGGTCATATTGATAAGCCCTTCGTGTTTTCCCACGGCTTCCTTAAGTTTTTGTAAATCTTTAGAAGGACGGCTCAAACGAAGACGAAGCCTTCCCGGAAGTTCATGGACAATGGTCAGTCGCAGTTCCTCCATTAAAAGGTCCTCCTTTCAAAATCCTGTAACAGCAGCCGACCCGAGTTCATAACCACCAGAATCGTCGAGGAGTTATGAAGCACGGAGCCCCATACCACCGGCAGCCAGCCCATGGCGGAGAGAATAATCCCCAAGGCGTTGATCCCTACAACCATGCCAAAATTATTCCTTATGGTCCCCATGGTTTGTCTGGACAATTGAATTGCCGAGGGAATGAGCAAGGGGTCGTCATTGGTGATGGTTACGTTGGAGGATTCGATGGCCACATCGGTACGGGTATTTCCGATGGCAATGCCCACATCCGCATAGGCGAGCGCCGGTGCATCATTAATTCCGTCTCCGATCATTACCACATTGGATCCCGCCGCCTGCATATTCAGTACGGTCTTTACCTTATCCTCGGGCATCAGCTCGGCGCCGAAATCATCCATATGCATACGCTTTGCCATTTTTTCCGCCTGGAAAGCGATATCCCCTGTAAGGAGGCGAACATCGTCAAAACCTAGATTTCTCAAGCGATTCAAGGCTTTTTTCATGTTTTCTTTTAATGCATCGTGGATCCCTAATATCCCCACAAGCTCCGATTCCTTTCCTATAAAAATCATGATTTCCCCTTTTTTCTCCAGGGATTTCATTTCTTCTTTCAGGATCTCGGTATCAATGCCCTGTTCATGCATGTATTTTCGGTTCCCTACATAAATGCGCTCCCCGTCCACAGTGGTGGTTACCCCGCGACCGGTTACCACTTTCACCATGCCGTGGTCCGGTATGGCGTATCCTTTTTTCTTGATATAATTGAGAATTGCCTGGGCTAAGGGATGGGAAGAATCTTCCTCCGCTGCCCCGGCCATTTGCAAAAGATCCTTGGCACTGTAATCTCCAATCGGGTAAATGCTCATTACCTTCGGTCGACCTTCGGTGATGGTACCGGTTTTATCCAGAACCAAAGCATCGGCTTCTGCTAAGGCTTCCACGTAGTTTCCGCCTTTAATCAGCACGCCGTTTCTCGCCGCGTTATGAATGCAGGCGGACAGCGCCGTGGCTGTGGAAAGCCTCACCCCGCAGGAGAAATCGATAATCATCATGCTGAGGGCCCGGTTGATGTTTCGCGTGATCGCATAAATAATTACCGCAAGGCCAAAGTTTAGGGGTATCAGTTGGGTAGAAAATTTATCCGCATAAGTCTGGATCTGGGCCTTACGACTCGAGGCACTTTCCACCATATGAACAATTCTTGCCACCGTGGTCTGATCCCCCACTTTTTCGGCCTCCACATGAATATTTCCCGACTTCATGATCGTCCCGGCAAATACCGAGTCCGAGATTGTTTTATTTACCGGGAAAAACTCTCCCGTAATCGGGGACTCGTCTACAAAAGCCTCCCCTTTTACAATAACTCCGTCCACACTGATCTTGTCTCCGGTTTGAATACTGATGACATCTCCCGGCTCCACATCGCTCAGGAGAGTTTTGATTAATCGGCCGTCTTCTTGAACCACTAAAACCTCCTGGACTCCGACATTCAGCATATCGCTGATGGCCTTTCGGGTATTTTCCATGGTATAAGCCGTCATCAACTCCGCCACATCCGCCAGTAAAATCGTAACCAATGCGGAAATCGACCTGCCGGTTAACAGGGCGGTAAGTACCGCGGTGGATGTCAGGGTATCAGCATTCGGTTTTTTCGTGTACTTTAGCGAGTCCCATCCGCTTTGAAAAATCGGCAAAGAAAGGCCGATACTGATCAGTGCCGGAGGGGCGAGAAGTTTTCTTCTCCATCCCATCATGCCGAAGCCCCGAAGCCCTTTGATCAGTGCAAAGGCTCCGAGAGCCGTAGCGGAGATGGCCACCCGTTTAAAGATATCCTTTACAGACTCCTCCTGCAATCGCCGTTCGTTTACCGTGAGGGTATTTTTCTCCTCCCTCTCCGCCTGATAAGCCGCAATGGAAAAAGTCCCGATATGGTTTTCCACTACCTCCACCACTTCTTCACTACCGATCTGATCTTCATCAAAATAAATCAGCAGGCTTCCGGTAACGCTGTTATATTCTACTTCCTTAAAGTATTCATGTTGATTGATGCTGGTTAAAAACTCTTCCTGCACTTGTTTTAAATATTTCAGAGCTCCTGCCCGTACCCGGATTCTTCCCGGGATATGGTGAGCCAGTTCCAAGTGCATCAGTTGTTTCGTTTTTTTTCGGATCATGTTTATTGGCTCCTTGTGGAGTCCACCTCTGTGGATTGGGGCCACGGGATATGGACTTTTAATAAATTCAGTAAGTATTCCAATGCTTGGTGTTGATCCAGATCCGCCCTCCGGATAAGTTCCTGCCGATGTGCTTTGAGAACTTTTGCGATCTGCCTAAGGGTCTCGATAATCTCTTTTTCCGAAATCTTTTCAGGATCATAGTGGATCAAGGCATTTCCGGTTATCACGGAAAAACTGACTTCCTGAATGCCCGCTAAATTCTTTAAACGATCCAGGTTTTCAAGGGACTGCTTCCACTCCGTAGGAATTCTTTGACTCATAGGAACATGAATTCGAATTCTTCCCGGGATGGAATGCACTACTCTAAACCGTAAAAGGACTTTAAATACTATCTCTTCAACTTTCATTTCAACTACTCCTTCAGCTCTTGGATTTATTCAGGTCTAAGGTGTTATAGGCCCAGTAAAAAAGCGTTATGGGCGCCGGCATCCCCAGGCTTTTATTCTTAATCAGCTCTCGAATACCGAGGGCTACAAATCCTCCGGCAATTAGGGTTTTCGTATCCAAGGCTCCGTCACTTTTTTCCATTAGGGCATGGTTCAGTGCTAAGTTCATGGACTCGACTTCCTTATAAACCCGTCCCTTTCTATTTGTTTTCTTCTCCTTAGTAAAACCCAATAGCTGATATACTGCTGAAGCCAATAAATCCGGTTGAATTTGTTTCGGATCATAAAATACTAAAAGGGATCCGGTAACCGTGTTATTACTCATCTCCTTAATGCCTTGTACCCTCATCAGTTCCTTTTTTAATGTATCCCCCATCGCCGAGTTTTGAAGTTTTCGGCTATATAGTCGCACACGGCCCGGTGAAACATGGGCTACCCTGAAGTCGGTTTTCAATAGTTTATGCTCCGATTTTTTTCTTAAGCCGGAAAACAACATACTGGCCGCCATTCCTGTAATAAGATGCAAAATCCCACCCCTCTCTATTAAAGTCTTTCGTTGCAAACTACTATCAATTATACCATTGGAGTCATAGGATTTCAAGAAATATCCCGGTTCCGAGGAACCTTATAGCCAGTTGAAAAGTACACTGCAGAAAGTATTTACTTCGCCAGAACCGTAACTCCGGCGAATCCGTCGATATCCTCAATAACATTTTCCGGCTGATAAAGATCAAACCTCGCCTCTACCAGCTGACATTCTAAATAGTCAATGATCTGCTGATGCTACTGGAGCAAAGGATACAGCTCATCTCCTTCTTCCATTTCTAAATAGTCGTGTCCGCTATAATATGGGTTTCTGAAGCTGATGTAATTTTACATATTGTCTTCGATATGAAACTGAATCGATACTTGCTGTACGCCACGGTCTTCAAAATCTCACGGTAAGGTCCGTTAGGGTACTCGGGTTCAACTACTTCTCCATTTTTCGCCTCATCTTTCTGTCTCCCTTCAAATAATTTCTGCTTTTTAATAAAATGATTGTAGTGTTTTATCAGTGAAAAGAAAAAAAGAACTTACCGTTATGGTAAGTTCAATCATAGTAAGATAAGCTTAATTATTGTAATTTTAGTTATTGTGAATCAAGTAAAGCAAGATCATTATTTATGACTTGAACCAACAAATCCTTTGTTATCAATTTAGTGATTTGATATTACTGGTACTTTTATTCAACTTCAATATTTTTCAGACTCTTTTCCTGTTTCAGATTTAAACTGAAATCCATAGCCTTTACCGAGTGGGTCAACGCACCGATAGATATAATATCCACTCCGGTATTTGCTATCTCTTCTATCCGGTCCAGAGTTACATTTCCTGAAGCCTCTAAGATAGCACGACCGGCTACAAATTCCACCGCATCCTTCATTTGCTGATTCGTCATATTGTCCAGTAAAATCATGTCCGCATTTTCTTCAATAGCCTGGGAAAGCTCTACAGAATTTTTCACTTCCACTTGTACTTTTACAGTGTGGGAAAGTCCCTTGCGACATCCTCTAATCGCCTGTTTTACACCGCCGGCGGCGATAATATGATTATCCTTAATCAGCACATGGTCACTTAGGCTCAATCGATGATTAATTCCACCACCAAGCTGTACTGCCTTTTTTTCTATGGCCCGAAGTCCCGGCGTGGTTTTTCGGGTATCGGTAATTTTTGATTTTGTTCGTTTGACTTTCTCAACATATTTAGCTGTGGTGCTGGCAATCCCCGAAAGCCGCTGTAGCAGGTTTAGCGCGATCCGTTCCCCTTTTAAGATGCTGTTTAAGGAGCCTTCGATGGCGATAACTTCCTGCCCACGCTGAACCATTTCCCCTTCCTCCGCTAACAGAGTGACCCTTATGTCCTCGTTAAGCATTCTGAAGACTTCCTGAAAAACAAATCCTCCCGCAAATATCCCTTCTTCTTTTGCAGTTACACTGCCTTTCCCCGACTGCTTGTGGGAAACCAGTGCGTCCGTTGTCAAGTCGCCATAGGGAATATCTTCTTCAAATGCTCTACTGAGCAGTGCTTCCAAACCGTAATTCTTCATCGATTCATGCTCCTTTACAGTAAATTTTTGCTTGTTATTTTTATCTTCCAGATGCTGAAACTCTTTGTTATCTTATTTATAGAATTTATTTTTTTTCATTTTGAAGTGGTACAGCAACTCTCCTTTTAGGCGAATTGTCCTTCCCCTGCACTTTGTAATGGGCTCCGATATTCTGATTTCGCTCCAGTGCCGCTTTTGTCATCATACAGGTAACAATTAATTGGTTATTCACTTCATAAAAAACTCTTTTTTCTTCAACGGTCCAGTTTTTAGGCGGCGATGCTCCGTCGAACATTCTTAAGGCCAGCTCCTGATCCGAGTAAAACTCCCGTAGCAGACCGTCTTCTTTGATGATGCCCAATACCTTTTGCGTTTCCTTTTTTAATGCTTTTTGAAAATCTTTCAACTCTTTAACTGACCATGAAAAATCATTGCCCTCCTTAGGCTTTGCGGATCGGTTACAGTCTAAAAGTAACCTTTGTTCACTATCGTTCCTGTTTTTTTCGAGGAATGTTTCGGAAATGTTCTTTGCTGCCCTACCTCCGAATACAATGGCTTCCAATAAGGAGTTACTGGCTAGGCGATTGGCTCCGTGAACATCGGTGCAGGCGCATTCTCCAACTGCATATACTCCGGGGATCGAGGTCTCTCCGATTTCATCCACGGCAATCCCACCCATCATATAATGACTGACCGGTCTTACCGGCAAGGGCGCTTTCGTAATGTCAAACCCTCTTTGTAATGCTTTTCGGTAAATCTTCGGAAAACGCTGTTTGATAAATTCTTTTTCCATGTGGGAACTATCTAGCGAAACATCCCCCTTGCCACTTCTTTGAAGTTCTTCGACGATTCCCCGAGCCACCACATCCCTGGGAGCTAAATCTCCCATGGGGTGTTTTTCATTCATAAAGGCTTTTCCATCAACATTTCGAAGGACCGCCCCTTCTCCCCGCAGCGCCTCCGTTACTAAAAATCCGTCTCCTCCATTACCATGAAAATAAGTGGGATGAAACTGATTAAAATCCATGTTTTTCGTTGCAGCACCTAGGGAATTACCAAGAGCTATGCCGTCACCTGTATTGCCTTCTGGGTTAGATGTGTATTCAAAAATTCCGCCGATGCCCCCGGTGGCAAGAACAATATTCGGACTGCAAAATTCCTTGCTTTCCCCATCACAGAGCATGGAAAAGACCTTACCGCCTCCGCTGCCCTTTTTCTCAGCAAAGCTTTTCAAACGGTACACATAGGTTTCTTCTAGGATGGTAATCCGATCATTTTTTCTCAACTCCTTTTCCAACACAGTCATAATCTTTTTACCGGTTTCATCCTTACAGTGGAGAATATTTTTTTCAGAGTGCCCCCCTTCCCGAGTTGCCAGAAGATTTCCCTCCTGATCACGTTCAAAGGGAACCCCCCAGTGAATCAGCTTTCCGATTTGTCTTTGACCTTCCTCCACAAGGATGCGTACCCGTTTCGGATCATTAACATAACCTCCTGCTCGTAAGGTGTCCTCGTACAGGCGGTCACCGAAAATCGGTGAGGCGATGCCTCCCTGGGCTAAATGACTGGTGCTTCGTTTTAGGGTCTCCTTTGTGATCATCAGGATCTTTAACTTCTTTTGAATACTCAAAGCAGTAAACATTCCGGCAATGCCGGTTCCAATAATGATTACATCGAAGTGCTCGGGTGTATGGAGGATGCCTTTGATAGATTTTTCCATTCTTTCTCTCCTTTTTTTACCGGCTCCAGAACTGAGACCTATAGAGCCAGCATATTAACAAGTGTACTTTTTGCTTCTTGTAAGGTTTGTTCATCTATTTGAATTTCATAGGTATCCTTTTTCAAAGCCCGATATACATCCTCCAGGCGTGTCTTTTTCATATTGCTGCAGATAAAGCTTTGGGCCAGCAGATAGAAAGTTTTGTTCGGCAGCTGCTTCTTAAGGGACTCCACAACCCCCATTTCCGTTCCGATAATGAAGGTTTGATTTTCTGAGTTTTCAGCGTAATTGATTATGGCCGTTGTGCTACCGATAAAGTCCGCTTCCTCCAGTACTTCCTCTTGGCATTCGGGATGGGCGAGCAGTAAACCTTCGGGATGCTTAGCCTTCGCCTTTAGTGCATCTTCTTTCCTTGCTCGGTGGTGGGTGATGCAATATCCGTTGTAGGGAATTACGTTTTTGTTTCCGGAATATTTTTTTACATAGTTTCCAAGGTTCTGGTCCGGTATAAAGAGCACCGGATCCTCTCCGAGACTGTTCACTACCTTTAAGGCATTGGAGGAAGTGCAGCAGATATCACTTTTCGCTTTTACCTCGGCGGAAGTATTAACATAGCAGACTACTTTCCCCGTTGGATGACGGGCTTTAAAGGCTTCCAACTTCTCTTCATCAATCATATCCGCCATGGGACATCCCGCATCCTTTACAGGAAGCAGTACTTTTTTATTCGGAGAAAGAATCTTTACACTCTCCGCCATAAAGTGAACGCCACTTAGCACGATGGTTTGTTCCTGAACTTCCGTAGCTTTTCGACTGAGTTCCAGAGAATCTCCGATGATATCCGCTACTTCCTTTACTTCTTCCACCTGGTAATGATGAGCCAGAACAACCGCATTTTTTTCTTTTTTAAGACGCTTGATCTCTTCGATCAATATAAGTTTATCCATGAATTCATTCCTTTCTCCTCTTGGTGTCTTGTCACCTAACAAGTCAAATATACCATAGGTGGCAACAAGATTCAATCAAAAAATCCCCTTCAGGCAGGGATATCAATTTCTGTATCCTTCTGCCCCAAGAGGAGAAATGCATCGATTACTTATTTATGATTTTGCTACTTTCCGGTTTTTTCTCGGATCAAACGGGCAAGCCCTTGGGCTCCGTTATCATTTAAATGCACGCCGTCCACGGTCAGTACCAGCTTTCGCTTTCTGGATAAACTGATTCTTCCCGCTTTTGTAAAGCTTTTGAAGCCGTCAAGGACCACCTTCTTAGGATCGTCCTTAATAAAATAATGTTTTTTACTCTGATGCTCTTCCAATTCATTCTTCTGCCATTCATGAAAGTCCACCAGGGGCAATCCCTCTTTTTCAGAAATACGCCTAATAATCTTATTGAATTTTTCCACCTTTACATTTCGTTCATGGCGTAAATCCTCTCCGATTACCGGAATATTAATCAGAATCATTTCTTTATGATGCTCTTTCATTAAATTCACTATATCCTGGTAGTTTTTTTGAAACTGAAGCTCCGTTCGACTGGGCCTTGCCCCCTCCTTTTTTATCTTGTCAATTTTTCTAAGCCTTTTTTTCCACTTCGGTGAGGATTTCTCAAGGTATGGTAGTAATATATCGTTGGTCCCGATTTGAATGATGTAATCTTTATGGTCCCCATGTTTAATACTGTGAGCCAAGGGGGAAATCAGGCCTTCCACGGTTTCTCCTCCGCTGCCCTGGTTTTTATATTTTCCCTTAGGCAAATATTTAAGGTAAGATACCCCGGGGGACCCTTTTGTGATACTGTCTCCAAAACATTGAATCATACTACTCCTCCTTTATTTTTCCAAATGCTTTTTCGCAAAGTTTACTGCATTTTCAACATCTTCATTGTTAGGATGCCCCCATCCGAAAAACAGAAAATTTCCTTTGCAGATAAACTCGTCGTCGTCTACTTCTGTTCCTTTTGCTTTTAGTCGTTCCCGCACCTCATCCTGGGTGCTTTTCATACTGGTGCAGGAAGTCATTATCAGCGCTTTTTTTACAGCATTTTGAGGCAAGGTATCAATATATTCCAGTAGTTTCGGGTCGCTTTTCCCGCCATAAATTCCTCCTACCACGAAGAGCAGATCCACATTCTGAAGCTTCGGACTTTCTTTTATATCCAAGACTTCCAATCCCAGTTCTTCTCCGATCTTATTGGCAATTTTTCTTGAATGGCCGGTTTTTGTTATATAAATGATCTTTTGATTCATCCCACTTCCTCCTCTTTTGCTCTTTTTACCAACTCCTGTGCCAGTAAATCCAGGGAATTGATAAACTCTATATTGTTAGGAAACTTAAACATACTGTGAAGATAGGAAAGCTCGGTACATCCTAAAATAATCCCTTGGATACCCTCCTCCTCCACCCGGTAAAGCAATGCCTGATAGGGCACTAAATCCACGGGACGCTTTCCGGCTTTTATCTGTCCGTAAATCATATCTCTTAACACTTTTTGATCCTTAGGACCCGGTGAGATCACTTCAATGGATTCTTTCTTTCGAGAAAAATTATAAATTCCAGTTTCTATGGTTCCCTCCGTGGCAAAGATCATAAACTTCTTTTTGGAAGGTCCTTTTATAATCTTATCATAAGTCAGATCCACCATGTTGACAATATCCACAGCCACTTCCTTATTCAACCTTTCAATATAATAGTGGGCTGTATTGCATGGGATTCCAATCAGATCCGCCCCTCCCCGTTTAAGAATTTTTGCGGATTTCACAAGATAAGGAAGCGGATCTTTACCTTGATGAAGGATTGCTGCCGTTCGATCAGGAATTTGCGTATTGGAGTAGATAAGGGTCGGGATATGTTCCTGATCAGAGGCTGCAATTGTATGTTTGATTACTAATTCGTACAGTAACAATGTCGCCTCGGGACCCATTCCTCCCAGTATTCCTATGGTTTTCATAGCTACTTTTCCTTTCTGTAAAAAATCTGTTGCACAACTTCTTGAAGTTCCTGATACATCTCATAGGACTGCAAATCTTTTAATGACTCAACCAGTCCGTCGTAGTACCATTTTTGATCCTCAACACCTGCATTAAAACGTTCCCAGAGTTGATCTCCGATTTTTTCATAGGCCCGAAGCATACTTCTTGCGTTGCTGAGTTTATCCGCGCATACGATCATTTTTGCATCGAAAGGTAAGGTTTTGATCCCTTCAATGGTATGGGTCTTCCGTTCTTTCCAGGGCCGGTCATCTCTTCCTTCAATCTCTTCCGAGGCGAAAAGCACCAACTCCTTAACGCGGGGAGTAAATTTATTTTCCAGATTTGAACCCTGAAGATTTCCATCTTCCAAGGTATCATGAAGAATCCCCGCTGCAAGAATTTCCAGATCCTCCACCCCGTTACGTTGCAAAATCATTGCGATTTCAAAGGGATGGACAATATAGGGAAGGTCCGTGGATTTTCGTTTTTGGTGTTCATGGACTTTCGCAGCAATTTCAATAGCTTCTACCAAAAGCTGATCTTTGTGAGTGTTTTTCATGAATTTTCTCCTTTTATTAAGTCTTTACCATTTTAATTCTATCTCTGAGGATTTTATTTCAAGTTCTTAGCGGTTTTTTACTCTTTCATTTTTTTAAAATCCAGTTCCTAGCTACACCATGTCTGCCATGGTCCTTTTGGCCCACTCAACAGATTGTAAATATTGATTGGAAATATCCTCAGGCTTTAGATTCAACGTCTTTGCCAAGCGATCAATATTGCTCCACTGTCCTTTTTCATAGGATTTAATCATCTGAACAATTTCCGCTAGATCTCCCTGCTTTTCTTCAAGCAGTGCGCTTCGAACGGTTTCAGATAATGAAACCCCTTTTAGAGCCTCTTCCATTTTCATGTCCATCAAAGCATCAATCGTACTGAACAAACCCATTAAAGCAGCTTCATGCCGCTTGTTTTTCAATCCACTGCATCGGGCAAGACCTTCGGAAAATTTCGAGCGGACCAGAGAAAGTTGCACTAGCTCCCTGGGTTTATCACTCCCCAACTCTTGAATCATGAGTACATGGATCCACCGTTCCAGTTCTTTTAAACCTATGTAAGTAAGGGCTTTTTTAATGGAGTCTACAGAGTTTTTCTTTGTCCGACCACTTATTACCCTGATAAAGCGATAAGCCAGGTTTACATCCTGCCCGATCACCTCCGCCAAATGATCAAAAGAAGGCTCCTCCCGTTGCAACTCTTGGATCAACCTCATATATTGGGTTTTGCTTGTGGTTTTTGTTCGGTTCTCACCACCGATGATAGAGGGCTTGCTAAAGAAAAAACCTTGAAACAGAGTAAATCCCATGGTCTTGGCCTTCTGAAAATCCTCTTCCCTTTCAATTTTTTCCGCCAACAGCACTTTTTTTCCTTTCAAAGCTTTTTCAACCGCTTCTTTCAGTGTGTCCAGAGGTGTGGCTATCAAATCATATTTGATAATATCCGCATGCTTAATTAAAGGATAAGACCCATAATCTTCCGAGAAATCGTCTAGGGCAATTTGATATCCCAGTTTCGACAGATACTGAATACGATCCTGCAGTCCTTGACTCACCACCACATCTTCCAGAATTTCCACGACCAGTCGATGAGGTGGAATCAGCTCAATAAAGTCCATTTTCATGAGTTCATGATCAAAGTTGATAAACGCTTTTTTGTTCTCAACAATTTGTTCTATCCCTGACTCAAAAAGACCTGCAATCACACTGGCTGTAGAATGGACACCGGAACTTCCATCAAACCTCTGGGACTCCCTCTCTCCTCGAAAAAGCAGTTCATATCCATACACCTTTTTTTCCGTATTAAAAATTGGCTGTCTTGCAATATACATATTTATGTCCCCCCGGGATTCTCAATCTATGTTTAGTTCTATTATACCACTTTTGTGAAAGTGGTAACATTCTGAAAAATCACTTCTTACAAAATATTCTCCCAGCATCTTTAATAGTCCAACTGATTTTGTAAAAGCGATCTTTGGATTAATGAATGAATTTGAATTCCAATAAAAAATCGAGTACCCGTATATCAAGGTAATTGTTACCTTATTTAAGGAATTGGAGCCTACTTGCTGATGTAGAATCAGCGCAGATGTTTCATCATTTCAATATTTTTAACTTCACTCTTTTACACTTTTACTCATACTCAGTTCTTTAGGGTTAAACCCTTCAAAAACTACGTTTACTGTATCTTCCAAAGCCCGTCGATAGGCTCCGGGATTTGTTGCCGTATATCCTAATATAATGCTTCCTTTAACACTGTGTATTCTAACAGGAAACTTTGATAAATATTTGATATCATAATTGATGAAATGAGGTTTGCTGACATGATTCATCAGTAAATTTTTCAACAAAAATTTCTTATAAAATGGTAATTTTTCATTTTTAAACATACCGGATAATTGTCCTCTAATGATCTTTGGAGATTTCTCTTTAAACCATCCTACGGAATAGGGGTTGAAGGATTGTATGGCAAATACTCCATCGTAATGCCTTAGCAAATCATCAGTTTTTTTCTCCAACTTTCCCACTTTTCCACGGTTTTTAATTTCGATCAATAGGGGAACTTTTCCGTCGATGAGTCTTAATACTTCTTTTAANAGGGGGATTTTCTCTTGAGTCCCCAAAAGGGNCAAACTCCGAATTTCATCCCAGGTACACTGAGTTATTTTTTTAGCATATCCTGTCATTCGTTCTAAATCGTCATCATGAAATACCACAACTCGTTGGTCTTTTGTTAAATGAATATCCAGTTCAATGGCAAATCCCTCTTCCAGAGCTCGGACAAAAGCCCCCATGGAATTTTCCGGTGCTTTCTTGGGACAATGGTAACCTCTATGGGTAATGTAACTTTCTTGCAACCACTTCAAATCTTTTGGTATAGTGGTCTTTTCTTTTGTCATAGTGACCTCCTCTTTTGTCATAAAAGCCTCTTTTATTCACATAAAAACTCTTCTTTTTTTCATAGGGGCTATTTCTATTTTGATGTGAATCTCTATTCTAGTATATCTCTTGCAAAACGCTAATTGTTTTTTCTAAAGTATGGTGGATGCTAAAGTTATAGCGCTTCGCATCACACGGTACAAATCCGATATATCCGCCCCTTCATAACTGACGGTTTGTTCTCCTGTTTTCACTACACCGGGAATATTCTCTACTATCTCCGCCATAATACTTTGCTGAAAATCAATCGTGATAGTGGGATTTTCCAACTTCGGTAAAGGTTCAGCTGATCCGATGGATTCCATCGCTTTTTTAACCGATGTTTTATAGTTTTTTATTAAGTTATCATAAGGCAAATTGTTTGCACAGTATCGGGATAAAGCGGTTTTCACCGAAACGGTTTCAATTTCTCCAATTTCTTCTTTCACATCTTCACAGACCTTTCGGTCACCGGAAACCAAAATCACCGGTACACCGTAATGCCCTGCAAGTCTGGCGTTCAACCCCACTTCTCCGACTTCATTCTGATCAATTTTAATTGATCCCACTACACGTCCGGAGTAGGTATGGTCAAACATCCCTTTTTCTGTTCCCATTTTGGGATGATAGCCGATTAAAACTGCACCGGCAAAGCTTTCGTCAAGCCCCTCCATCATACTGTGGGTCTTGGGATATCCACTGATCAATCCCGCTCTCGGATCCAGTTCCTCAATTAAAATATTGTCCATGGGCCCGTGGGAATCATTTACCAGAATTTCTGTTGCACCATTTTCCCATAAACATTTACAGAGAAGATTGACTTCCTTCGTCATAAGCTTCCGTGCCCTTTGATAATCAGAACTCTCTCCTCCTAACTGTTTTTTCGATACTACACCCCAAATTCCTTCGATGTCCGCCGATATATAAATTTTCATAAATGCACCGATCCTCTCTATTGATTCTCCTCGTAAACAGCAGTTTGCTTTTCCTCTTTTACCGCTACCCTTTATAGGGTGCCAAGGACCCTTTTAAACAACGAACTCCTCCAGTGGGATCCGCCACATCCCCTTTATAACGAGGGATCAAGTGAATATGAAGATGCATAATGGATTGCCCTGCATCCTCACCGATATTCACCCCTAAATTATAGCCGTCTGGATCGTATTTCTCATCCAGGTACTTTTTTCCCTCATGAAGCAGTCGATAAAGGGCTTCAATTTCCTCTTTCGTGGCATCAAAAAAAATTTTAAAGTGCCTTTTTGGAATAAAGAGCATGTGGCCTTTATTGATTGGATATTTATCCATCACTCCGTAGGCTAATTCGTTTTCTAAGATGATTCGGTCTTCTTCCAATTGACAAAAAGCACAGTTCATTTTCATCTCACCTCCTAAATATATTTTCTTCGCTTTTGTTTAGTAATGTGATCTTCTTACATCTATTACACAGAAATCACCGGTGACTTATTAAGCTTAGCTTTTTCATGGATAAACATTATTACAAAATACACCCAAGCCGGTGTCCTTCACTCGATTGTTTACTCTCTATATATTATTCGATAAAAAATCTAAAATCCCTTTATTATTTATACTTATTATCATTAACCTATGAAGCCGATGGCTCAAGTGGGAAGTGACCTTAATCTATGGAGCCTATCTTAATTTGAAATAAATAAAAGGACGAGGAGGACAATTACTCCGTCCCTCTGTCCTCTCGGTCCTCTATATTTTTTATATGCAAGATGTTTCACCGGAAAAGTTCCACGAATTTGTTAACGATCACAGGATCAAATTGAGTGCCGGAACATTTTATCAGCTCATTTATGGCTGCTTCATGTGAAACGGCTTTTTTATACACACGGTCATGAGTCATAACGTCGTAAACATCGATCACCGCAATAACACGGGATAGTAGAGGGATTTCATCTCTTTTTAACCCATGGGGATACCCTGTACCGTCCCATCGTTCATGATGGAATAAAATATATTTGGATATATGGATCAATTCTGGAGAAGTTTCCGCAATTCGATAACCGATCTCCGAATGCCGTTTCATTTTTTCCCATTCTCCCTCCGTCAACTTTCCGGGTTTTTCAAGGATAGCATCGGATATCGCCATCTTACCAATATCATGTAGAATCGCCAACAGTCCCAACTCGTTAAGTTTATCATTGTCAAGATTTAAACCCTTACCCAGAGTAATACTGCGATGTTTCATCCGCTCGGCATGGGCCTCAGTCTCGTGACTCCGCTCATACATGGACTTTTGCAGAGAATTAATAATATGGCTTCGGGTACTTTTCCCTTCAAGTAATTTATTTCGATACATTTGCTCTTCTGCTTGCTTAATGACCTCGGTCATGGACTGTGTGCTGTTTTCCTTGACATCATACCCCAGAGAAATACTGATATTTATCGGTGCATCCTTGGATTTTTCACATGAGTTGTATATTCTTCCGCAAATTTCCTCGACGGTTTTCCTATTTGTGCGGGGTAGCAGTATTGCAAACTCGTCGCCTCCCCATCTGCAGATAATATCTTCATCTCGGCATGCATTAGTAAGAATATTTGCCGTTTGAATTAAAAGTTGATCCCCCTCCAAGTGCCCAAAAACATCATTCGTCAGCTTTAATCCGTTAACATCCCCGATAATAATTGCAAGGGATTGTTGTCTTTTTGTATCAAGGCGTTTTAATTCTTCCTCGAAAAAGGCTCGGTTATATAGGCCCGTCAACCTATCATAATAGCTTAAATACCGGATTTTTGCCTCTGCTTCTTTTCTCTTACGAATATCTGTGTAAATCACATGATATCCAATGATTTTATCATCGACAATGGTTGATCCCCCACGAATACAAACATCAATGAACCCGCCCTCTTTGTTTTTTCTTATGGTATCGACTTCTATTTTTTGGTTCCGATAGGCTAGATCGTTAATACTCACACCTTCTTGGATGAAATTTTCCGGGGTTACTAATTCATCAATGGTTTTTCCAATCGCTTCTTTTTCAGTATAGCCGAATAACTCCGTAAATTTATTATTAATCTGTTGTACCCGATAATTCAGATCAACATGGACAATCCCATCCGGAGAATACCTGAAATAAGATTCCAGTATTTTTTTCTGCTTTTTAATTTGTTCCTCAGCATGCTTCATGAAACTAACATCAGTATAAATAGAGTATCCTGCAACCATATTTCCGTTGATTTCAATCGGCACCCCCTTGGCAAGTACCTTTATGGGGTTCCCATATTTATCATAACGTATCGTATCTCTAAATTTCAAATCCTGCTTTTCAAACTGGGCAAAGGTAAGATAGGTTTCAATTTTGTTTAAAGGATCAATCAGTTCATTTATATGTCGACCTTTCACTTCTTCATAGGTATAACCGAATAAAGCGGTAAACGAAGGATTCACCGCTATAACACATTCATTTTCATCAAAATAGGCAATGGCTTCCGGAGAATTGTCAAAAAGACATTCAAAGGATTTTTTACGATATAGCAGGGCATCCTGGCCGTTTCTTTCCTTCGTTACATCTCTTTGTGTCCCCACAATTCTATGGGCTTTTCCATCTATCCCCCGTTCCGTTGCTTTGGCTCTCTCATGGACCCAGATATAAGTGCCCTCTTTTTGTTGCAGTCTATACTCCGCTGTATACATAGTAGTTTTTCCATCCACATGTTTATTAAGTTGTTCAATTACCCTTTCCTTATCTTCGGGATGAATGAAATTAATCCAATCTTTATAAGAGTTAGCGAGTCCGTTTTCGCTGTATCCTCTTATGGCATTATACTGCTTTGAATGATAAAAAATATTGGACTTAACATCCCAATCCCATACTCCGTAAGCACTGCCTTCCAAAGCAAAATTCCAACGTTCCTCACGTTTCCGCAAGGACCCTTCCTTCTCTTTTATTACGGTAATATCATTTATAAAACCTTCAAGGTACAGTTCATTTCCTTGATCATCCCTTTTCATCTGCATATTTAACAACGCAGTTATAATACTTCCATCTTTGCAGTAATATTGAAGTTCATAATTAGAAAGGTTCCCGTCTCTTTGGATTTTTTCCAAAAGCTCTCTACGAATGTTTTTTTTCACAAACATCTGTTTTTCTATGTTTTCTATAGAGGATATGATTTCCTCCGGTGAATCATATTTTAATATCTTGGAAAAGGCATTATTGACATAAAGAAATCTTCCGTCTACAGTACTGTGAAAAATACCGATTACCGCATCGTCAAAGAATTTTATGTAAGTATCTCTGTTTTTTTTACAATTTTTACTAGCCATTGGGTGAACTTCTCCATTCTATAGACTTTATAAAAGCCGATTTCCATGATTTTTAATTGTACTTAATGGTCTACGCAATGATATCCTAGGTTATTCTTTCACTTTCCCTTTTATCTGCTTTTTGTCTTCGCCAGGTTATCTAAGGCAGATGCAACAATACCTATATAACTAGATAGCCGTGACCAGATAGTTCCAGCCAAACGAGTAGGTCTCACAACTGCACCCAGATGGATGACGCTAAACAACTAAAAAGTAAAAATCGGATCGGTCAGGTACCTTCCCTTACGAAATAAATCCTATACGGTTTCTTCCGTTTCTTTTAGCTTTGTACAGGGCTTGATCCGCCTTGTTTACCAATACGGTGTAATCATTTTCTTTTGGAATTTCTGTTGCTATACCGATGGAGAGGGTCACTTTGTTGAGGATCGGGCTCCGTTCATGTTCGCTATCTTCCTTATCTATATCTTTCATGATTCTCTCCGCAATTTTCTTTCCTTTCTCTAAATCTTCTCCGGGCAATACAACGATAAACTCGTCTCCTCCATATCGAGCTAATGTAGCCTCTATGGTATCCTCTTCCAAGGCCCGGGTCAAAACCTCCGCTATTTTTTTTAGTACTTCGTCCCCTTTTAAATGTCCATAAAAATCATTGTATTCCTTAAAATAGTCTACATCCAACAACATAAGGGAAATCTCCTGTTGATCCCTCAGGGCCTTTTCCCAGTCTATTTCCAGTTGATAGTCTAAATGCCTTCGGTTGGCTACCTTAGTTAGACCATCCTGATCCGATAATGTCTGTAATTTCCTGTTTAAAACCACTAAGCTCTTTTGCACCATTTCCCGGTTATGGATTTCTTCCTTTAAATCTTGGGATTTCTGGGCATTATTAATAGCGATGGCCAAATAGGAAGCCAGAGTGTTTAAAGCCAGCAAACTTTTATCCGTGTAGGAGTTTTCTTCTCTGGACTGCACGGTTAAAACACCGATAAGCTTTTCCTCTACTTTTAAGGGGATAAATACTGCGGATTTTGTAGGTTTGCCAACAGTGTGACTTCTTTCGTTGATGTATTTAATATACTCCGTTTCCATGTTATTAATAATCAGTTCTCGATTCTGATTGACGGAATAGGCTGCTAAACTGTTAGGGTTATCCAAATTGATACGATAAACCGGCATTTTTTCTCCATCTTCAATAGAAAGGCTGTACTTAATAGAGCGGGTAACCTTATCATAAATTCCGATCCCCAATGTGTTAATCTTCATCAATCGAGTCATATCCTTGTAAAGATCATCAAAAATACTTTCAATATCCAGCTTTGCTGTGATCTTCTGTCCGATCTCACTGACAATTTGCATCTGCTCATAGGAGTCTGAAAGAAGCCGGGTTTTTTCATGAAGTCTCGAAGTAAGTTTCTTATATAGCTCGGTTTCATCCTGATACTGCTTTAATTTTAGATGCAGTTTAATTCCGCGGACCCTTTCCCGCTTCTTTTCCTCTTCAATTACTCGTAAAGCAGAGAGATGCTTTCGATAGTAAAGGTTGGCTAGCTCCTGTTCGTCGATTAGATCATAGTATTCTCCAAGTTTACTGTAAATTTTCAGCATCCCGGAACCAAAATCATTCTGGCTGTTTCTTTTCACTACGTCCAATAAAATACTTATGCCTTTTTCCGCTTCTTCTTCCTTCATTCGACATTCCGCTAAATCCAATCGGATTTCCATTTCCATTAATAACTCTTTCGTTTCCGTTGTTAATTCCAGGGCTTCTTCCAGATGGGAGAACCCGTTTGATTTTTTGCCTTCATCGTATTCAATCAAACCTAAAATATGTAGGGCCTTTGCATACAATAATCGATCTTCGTTACCATCAATAATCTCCATGGTTCGATCGATCTGACTTCTGGCCTCTTTCATTTGAGAATTCCTATAATAAAGTTCTGCAAGATTATAAGAAAAAGAAACTTCCAAAAAAGAATCATTATGAGCTATTTGTCGGTTCATCGCGTTTTTTAAATATTCCAGGGAATCCTCGGTAGCCTCCAGACTGTAAAATATTGCTGCAATATTGTTCAATATCCCCGCTTCCAAATGGATTAGATTCCCTTTCTTTGAAATTTCAAGGGCTTTTGTATAATAGGTCACTGCCTGATCAAGAATCTCCATAAAATAGTAGGTGTTTCCCATGGATAGATTCATTTCGCATTCCACTTCTTTGGCCCCCAGGCCCTCCACCAGCATCAGTCCCTCATTTAAATGGCCGGATGCCAGCTCCAGGTCTCCCTTTAAGTAACTGCAGCGTCCGATTCGAAGCAGGGCCTCTGCCTCTAAAATTTCATGATTGTGTTCCTTGGCAAAACTTCGAACCTGCTCTGCCATAAGGGCTCCCTCTTTAGGATTAATCCGCTCAAATTTTTTAGCCTCCAGCAGAAGTTGTTCATGCTTTTCTAAAAGTTTACTCATTCTCATGCCTCCTGAATATTAAAGTGCAATAGATCACACTATCGTTTAAGTAATTATCCATTTCCCTTACTACTATGCTTCGACAAAACTCTGACTCTCACCGTTGTTGGTTTCTATAGCATTATCTAAAAATACAAAACTCTCCCATTATGAGCTGCACTATTTATCAGTATATAAGATATTTTCAAAATTGAAAAGAGAATTCTGAAAAATATTTATACCGATGTTTTTTGCCAAAAACAATACAATAAACAGAAAAAGAAATCCAACCGATATTCATTTATATCTTTATGATACTAGAATTGTCCCTGTCACTGCCTCTGTTTCCTGTAATCCCTTCCTGATTCACAGGTCCGCCACGCTTTATTCATTTAATACTTTATCTACAAACAACTTAACAATTTCAGGGTCAAATTGGCCTCCTGCACATCGCTCAAGCTCTTCGAAGGCTTCTTCATTGGTCTTAGGTTTTTGACTGGATCTTTCTGCGCTCATGGCCTCAAATGCGCCTGATTCCGTTCATCCTCCGTAAGTTTTTCATAAGCCCTGTTTACTTCAAGGACTCTGTAATCTATTGGATTATAATTCTCATCAGTTACCACTGCATGATAAGCAAAACCGCGAGGGAATTATTCAATAGTTTTCACCGGATTTCCGTCCATTGGTAAACAACTCCTTAATCGTATTTTTTTGATATTTGAATTTTCTGTTTTTTTCGCATAAGTATTTACAATGGTTCTTAACTAATTGTATATCTCGATACTTTATTTGTCTATACCTATTTTGTCGAATAAGAAATTAGTCGTTTGCAACTTTCCAACTGGATTTTTAACGATTTGAGTGATAATGCATTGTGTTTTAACAGGGATACAGCTTCATTTTGTGAAATATTAATATAACCATGGTTTTTCCAAAGTTTTTCGGGTATAAACCCTGCATCGAATACTTCCTGTTTATTAGGCACTAAAATTCTATATACTGGTGAAAGTTGGGATACTTATGAATGACCAAAAGATCAATGAATGTAAAAATCAAGAAAGTGAAACGCTAGAAATTAAAGACCGGGGAAATAAAGATCCGGTGCTGGAACTGAAAAACGTAAAAAAAACCATTCGGAAAAAAGATATCATCAAAGGTATTGATTTATCCGTTTACGAAGGGGAAGTTTTCGGATTTCTCGGACCCAATGGAGCGGGAAAAACCACTACTCTTCGAATGATTGTGGGATTGATTCGAATGACTGAAGGAGAAATTACAATCGGTGGATATTCAGTTAAAAAGGATTTTGTGAAGGCTATGGAAAACGTAGGCTGCATCATAGAAAACCCTGAGATGTATGATTATCTTTCCGGCTGGGAAAATTTAAAAGTTTTGGCCTCAATGGAAACGGGCATTACTAAAGAGCGGATTAAAGATATGGTCAGTCTAGTAGGACTGGAAAAACGAATCGATGACAAGGTATATACCTATTCCTTAGGGATGAAGCAGCGTCTCGGCATTGCACAGGCCCTGATGAAACGACCAAAATTATTGATTCTTGATGAGCCTACCAATGGACTGGATCCTGCTGGAATCAGCGAGTTTCGACGTTTGATTCGCTCTCTTGCTGAAAAAGAGAATCTCGGAGTATTAGTCTCCAGCCACATTTTAGCGGAAATGGAGATGATGACCGACCGAGTGGCGATTATCCGTCAAGGAAGCATCGTAAAAGTCATATCTGTGGATGAAATCATCAAGGAAAAAGGCATCACCTACCGTCTCCAAAGCCCTGAAAAAGCAAAAATACTAATCGAGCAAGAGTTTCACGGAGAAGTGCAGATTAAAAACAATATGGAGTTAGTGGCTTTCGTAAATGAAGAAGACGTTCCCACCATTAATCAACGGTTATTCTCCGAAGGAATTGCCCTTTATTATGTATCAAAAAATCAAAAATCCCTGGAAGATCTTTTCCTCCAACTGACAGCAGGTGATGAAATTGTATAATTTAGTGGGAAATGAAATTCTCAAACTTCTTATGAAAAAGCGACTTTTTGTAGTTTTCGGTATCCTATTAATTTTAATAGGTCTTTTCGCCTATGGAGAGCAGTATACCCGGGATCGTACCGAAGCTAGGGTTGCAGAACAGCTAGGGATCGACGACATCGATGATTGGCGGGAGATTACCAATCAACAGCTTCGTGATTTGGAACGGCGCCTCGAAAACCCCTTCATACCCGATGAGGGGAGAGCTTCCTTGGAAGTAAGGGCGGAGCAGCTCCGCTATTATTTAGAGAAGGATATTAACCCTACCACCTTCAGTGCAGGGCAGTTTATGAGCAACTTTATGGAACAGTCTATATTCCTGTTTCTTCCTCTGCTTATTATTCTTTTGGGGGCTGATATCGTCTCGAAAGAATCAACTACCGGCACAATTAAGCTATTAATGACCCGTCCCGTGCCCCGTTGGAAAATCCTGACCTCAAAAGTTTTAGCCCTGATGGTGCTGGAAATGCTGGTTATCTTTTCTATGGCCGGAATTTCCCTGATTATCGCTTACTTCACCTTCGGAAGCCTGGGCTTCGGAGAACCCGTGATTACTGGATTTCGAATCGTCGACGGCAGTCTTGATACCTCTAATATCCGAACAGTCAGTCTTGGAGTATACAACATCATGGTATATTCCATGGGCTATATCGTAGCATTTACCATCGGTAAAATGGCTTTGATGGTTTCAGTTTTGGTAAAAAGCACGGCGGCAGCCATTGGTATTATGATGTCTTCATTAATCGGAGGAACTTTTCTCAGCTTCTTCATTGGTGATTGGGAACTGACCCGATACCTTTTTAATGTTAATTTACAGCTGACGGATTTTCTTTCAGGCAGCCTTCAACAGGTGGAAGGCCTCAGCCTGGGGTTTTCCGTTGCGGTATTGATGGCTTGGGCTTTCGGGTCTATGATCATTGCCTACAGTGTATTTCAATATAAAGATTTTATGGATTAGGAGGAACAGCTATGTTGAAATTTATTAAAAATTATTTGTGGCCGGTGTTTCTGGTGCTGTTCATTATCGGAAGCGGATTTTTCATTTACGGTGTATATTATTCTTTTCAAATAGTTTCCGGAGACGTTACGGAAGAACTGTCAGAGAATGAAGTGGCGGATGAGAATAGCGACGAAGATCCCGGTGAAGTTTCCACAGAGGACGAAATCGATGCTGACCCAGGAGATGAAAACGGAGCTGAGACTCCAGCAGAGGAACCAGCGAAGGCTGCACCCGGGCTGAACTTTATCAGCCTTGGGGATTCCCTGGCTCGAGGCACAGGTGATGATAAAGGCCTCGGCTTCTCCGGAAGAACCGTGGAAATCCTTCAGGTTTCTTCCGAGGAAGAAATCAATTACAGAAATTTTGCCGTGGACGGCTTTCAAAGCCTCCAGCTACTGGAATTCTTTGAAAACCCCGATTTTCTGAAAGAAATTGGAAAAGCTGACGGGATTTTTATATCCATCGGAGGGAACGATTTACGAACCATTCAAAATCTTGCGTCACAGGAGCAGGAAAGTGCCTACAACTCCCTGAAAAAGATGTACCTTGAAACCCTTGAAGAAACCTTCCTTCTTCTTCGGGCAGAAAACCCTGACGCTTTAGTTATCTTTCTAGGCCTATACAACTTGGACTACTCGGAAGTTAACCAGGACGAGACAGAGTTTCTTCTTCGCTGGAACGCCGCAACCAATCAGTGGATTTCCTTAGAAAAAAACGCAGTTTTTGTTCCCACCTATGATCTATTTCAGTTTCAATTAGAGAATTTTTTGTCCTTTGACGGTCTTCACCCCAATGACAAAGGTTACCAAGCCATTGCAGAACGAATCTTTGAAGTACTTCCTTCTTTTGAGTAACAACTAAATCACAGAGAGAAAACGTAAAAACATAAAAGGAAAAACACATAGGGGACGGGGGTTTTTGTGTTATGATAACACAAAAATCCCCGCCCTCTATTGATTTCTGTAGATTCCATTGAACTTTAAAATTATTTTGCCCTTATTCTTCACCGACAGAGTAAAACCACGACGTCATTTACATTCGTTCCAGTGGAACCGGTAATAATAAGATCCCCCGTTGCTCTTAGGGCAGTATAGGAGTCATTATTATCAAGATAGACTTCCGGCAACATATTCATTGCCCTCATTTTTTCCACAGTTTTGCCGTCAACTATTCCCCCTGCCGCATCGGTAGGCCCATCGGTTCCATCGGATCCTAGGGAAAAAAGAACCACGTCTTCCAACCCTTCCAACCCTATTGCAGCGGATAATGCAAGTTCCTGATTTCTGCCCCCTTTACCCCTACCGATCAGACGCACCACGGTTTCTCCACCGACTATGATTGCGCAGGGGGGATTGATAAATGGAGAATTATTTCGGGGATTCTTAATCTCCCGAGCCACGGAGGCCATGAATTTTCCTCCTTCTCTCGCTTCGCAGTCCAAGGTGGATGAGATGATCAACGGATGGTAGCCAAGATCCTTGGCACTGTTTGCTGCAGCTTCACAAAGTGCCCTTACACTGCCGGTAATAACCGTTTCACAGTTTGTAACAACTTTCGGCGTTTCAATTTTTATACTCTTTTGAATATGATCCTCCACCCGAAGCTTATACTTCCTTATAATATCCAAGGCCTCCTTAGAAGTGGAACTGTCGGGATAAGCGGGACCCGAGGCTATGGAGTCCAGGCGATCCCCGATTACATCGGACAGTACAATGGAAAAAATCCTGGCCTCACCGCAAAGACTTGCAAACTTCCCTCCCTTTAGGGCTGAAAGTCGTTTTCTTATGGTGTTGATCTCAACGATATCAGCGCCACAGGAAAGCAACTGATCGGTAATATTCATAATTTCTTGAAGACTTACTCCCTCTATGGGCTTTTCAAACAGAGCGGATCCCCCTCCGGAGATTAGGAGTATGACCCGGTCCTTTTCACTTAATCCCGAAACCATCTTTAGGACCATCTCTGCTCCTACTATAGAGTTATGGTCCGGCACCGGATGCCCCGCTTCTATAATTTCCATCCCGGGGATTTCTCCCTTGGAATGATCATACTTTGTAATCACGATTCCGTCGGATACCCTATCCCCTAAAACCGTCTTCGTTGCTCTTGCCATATTCCAGGCGGCTTTCCCAATAGCAACAACGAGGATTTTCCCTTCATGACCAAAGTCTTTTGTTGCCAGAGCTTTTTTCACTGCCTCTTCTGGCAAAACCCCTTGAATAGCGTCTTTCACAATGGTTAAGGCATCTGTCCTAAGACCATTTATTTTACGGTCCATATTGTCGGTCTTTTCTTCATTCATCAACTTCAACGGACATCACTCCTCTTTTGGTTTTTAAAAGTAACAAAGGGGAGGTTGGTTTCTGTGCTATGATGACACAAAAACCCCCGTCCCCTTTGTGTTCCCCTTTGTGTTCTCACTCTTCTATACATCTTCATTGATGTATTTTACTTGATCCTGACTGTTGGATACAACAATCTGTTCAATACTGAAAACGATAACCCCTATATTGTCTCCTAAGATAAATTGAGGCATTTTTGTCTTGTTCATATGCATTTCCCTGTAGTGATCTTCTTCGTTACCCTCTATGGGCCTGGCAGTACCTAAAAAAGTGGCGCTTACTTCTGAAGAGGTTGAAAAAAACAATAATGAAATGTTTCTGTTCTTAAGAATGTTGCTGTACTTTTTGCTGTTTTTTCTGGTGCTTAAAATTACTTTATTCTCTCCTTCCACATAGGTGAAGTTCATTAAGGAAGAATAGGGATTACTCTCCACGCAGGTTGCCATAACACAAAGTCTTTCCTCCTTAAGCAATTGCTTAATGTCATTGGGAATGTTCATTTTTATCTCCTCCTCCAATTATTTGATAGAGGATATGGAAATCCTCCCTGGAAAGCAGTTTCTCCTCCGCTTTTCCTCCGCCAACGGGAAATATGAAGGATATTTTATCCTCTTTATTCTTTTTATCCTTTTCCATGGCGTACACCAAATCCTTGATTGTAAACTTCTTCATGTTCAAAGAAACATCGGTTTTCTTTATGATCTTTGTAATCTTTTGAAAATAAAAGTCATCAATTAAGCCTATCTTTTTAGCCATTAAAGCTTCATAATACATACCGATCAAAACCGCTTCACCATGGGTGTATTTCTCATAGTTACCGAGGGTCTCCAAGGCATGTCCTATGGTATGCCCGAAGTTTAGTATTTTTCTTATACCCTGTTCTTTTTCATCTTTTGCTACGATACTCGCCTTAATATCACAGCATCTTTTAATCACTTTTTTAATGACTTTTTCTTCTAATCCTAAAATGTCATCAAAGTTCTCGTCAATATAGGTTAAAAAATCATCGTCGTAAATTATACCGTATTTTATCACTTCTCCAATACCGTTGATTAACTCTCTTTTCGGTAGAGTTTTCAAAACTCCGGTATCAATAACAACCGACAATGGCTGATAAAAACTTCCCACGGTATTTTTTCCCCCGGGCATATTCACCCCTGTTTTTCCTCCCACACTGCTATCNACTTGGGCAAGNAAAGTGGTTGGCACTTGTATATAGGGAATCCCTCGCATATAAATCGAGGCACAAAAGCCGGCAATATCTCCCACAACACCTCCCCCTAGGGCAATTACCAGGGAGTTTCGCGTGAGTCCGTATTCCAACATATCCACTAGAATTTTCTCTGCCATGCCAAGAGTTTTAGTGCTTTCCCCAGGGGGAAGTACAATTCTGTGAATTTTCCTTCCTTTCAAAAGGGCATTCAAAGACTTACCATATAGTTTTTCTACATTTTCATCGGTAATCAACACCGTTTCCTGGGGTCTGCCTATGTAGTTTGAAAGCTGAGAAACTGTCCCCTCTTCTATATAGATTTCATAGCTGTTTTTCTCTAAATTGATAAGCAACTTTTCCATTTTTTTACAATCTCCTCTAAAGAGTCTCCATGAAATTTCGTTAAAAATTCCTGCAGGATTACGGTTATGGCTACCATTTCCCCTACCACCGATGCAGCAGGCACCGCGCAGGTGTCGCTTCTTTCTATGGTTGCCAACATCGGCTCTTTGGTTTTAATGTCTACGGTTTTCAGGGGTTTATAAAGGGTGGGGATAGGTTTCATGGCACATCGAATGATAATGTTTTCTCCGTTGGACATCCCCCCTTCTATACCTCCGGCATGATTGGTCCTTCGGTGGTAACCCTTATGGGGATCATGGAATATTTCATCATGAACTTTTGAACCTTCTTTTTGAGCATTTTCAAAGCCATACCCTATTTCTACCCCTTTGATGGCCTGAATCCCCATAAGTGAATAAGTTAATTTGGCATCGAGCTTCCGATCCCATTGAACATAACTCCCAAGGCCCTTGGGAACTCCGGTTATATGAATTTCAAACACCCCTCCCAAGGAATCCCCATCTTCTTTCGCTTGATCTATACAGTGAATCATTGCTGATTCCGTATTTTTGTCTGCGCAGCGTACCGGGGAATCTTCGGCATTTTTTATTATTTCGATGTCTTGCACCGGTTTTTTTAGAGATGCCTTACCAATGGCGGTTACATGACTCACCACCTCTATATTAAAAATTTCTGCCAACTGACGGGCGATACTTCCGATAGCCACCCTTGTGGCGGTTTCTCTTGCACTGCTTCTCTCAAGAACATTTCGAATGTCTGAAAAATTATATTTCAACGCACCGGTCAAGTCCGCGTGTCCTGGTCTGGGTTGAGTGACTTTTCTAGTCTCTTCATCAACTTCCTCGGGATTCATATAAGCTTCCCAATTTTCATAATCCTTATTTTTAATGAAAAAAGAAATGGGACTTCCTAAGGTTTTACCCCCTCTTATGCCGGATAAAAAATCAATTTTATCTTGTTCAATCTTCATCCTCCCCCCGCGGCCATAACCTTTCTGTCTTCTTCCCAGATCCTTATTAATCTCTCGAGTATCAATGGATACATTCGAAGGAAATCCTTCAATCATCCCCACAAGCCCTTTACCGTGGGATTCCCCTGCTGTCAGTATTCTAAACACGTATACCACCCTCTCTTTCACCTTTTTGTTTATTATTCCATAATCTTTTTCTCCATCATATTCCTCTACCCTATTTAATATTATTATCTGCTATGAGACCATTTCCGTAGTTATTCCAGAAACTTTTTAGCAGTATTACCCAGTGTATCCTGTGCTTTCTTAAATCATACCCCAAGTCCGGTAACAAATATATAATTCTCCGGAATATTTGAAATACCATAGCCTGATTAATCACTTGATGAAATATCTGATTAAGCGCTTGTTAACTATTTACTTAGGGTAACCTGTTTCAGTTTCTTCTCGAAATCAGGAAAAGACACTCCAATGCATTCACTGTTTTTGATTTTCACGGAACCCTTGGCAAATAACCCTGCTACTGCCATGGCCATGGCAATTCGATGATCTCCGTAACTTTCCACCGTGCCTCCGATGATGGTATTTTCCCCTTCAATTTCCATACCATCGGACAATTCCCGAACCTTAATCCCCACTTTTTTCATCTCCGTTACCATGGAAGTTATCCTGTTGGATTCCTTTACCTTTAACTCTTCGGCTCCCGTAATGGTGGTTCTTCCCTCTGCCACAGCTGCAATCACCGCAATAACCGGTATTTCATCGATTAATCTCGGAATGATTTCTTTCCTTATATTGATGCCCTTTAATTTTTTTCCTTGAATGATTATATCCCCCGCCTCTTCGCCGCCACTTTCCGTGATGTTGTCTATTTCAATCAGTGCTCCCATTTCCCTTAATACATCAATAATTCCCGTCCGGGTAGGATTCAGGCCCACCCCTTCGATAATTAAACGGGAACCCGGTATAGCGGCCGCCGCCGCCATGAAAAATGCAGCGGATGAAATATCTCCCGGTACCCCAATGGCCGTCCCGTGAAGTTCAGATTTCCCAACAATAACCTTTCCGTTTTCAGCGGTTATATTACCCCCTAAGGCTTTTAACATCCTTTCCGTATGGTCCCGGGAAGCAACTCCTTCCCTAATAACTGTTTGACCCTCTGCATACAAACCCGCCAAAAGTACTGCGGATTTTACCTGGGCACTGGATACGGGAGAAGTATAATCTATGCTTCTTAAGTTTCCCCCTCGAATGACTAAGGGGGCCAGTCTACCATGGTCTCTTCCTTCAATATATGCCCCCATTTTTCGTAAAGGCATGGCAATTCGGTCCATGGGTCTTTTTCGCAAAGAACCGTCTCCTGTTACAACGCTAAGGAACTCCTGCCCCGATAATATTCCGGAAATCAGTCGCATGGTGGTACCGGAGTTCCCGGCGTCCAGTACGTCCTCCGCTTCCTGCAAACCCTTAAGCCCTTTTCCGTGAACAATGATTTGACTGCCTCGGTCCTCTATTTTAATACCTAACCCTCTAAAACAGGCAATGGTACTATAGCAATCCTCCCCTCGTAAAAACCCTTCAATGACTCCTTTTCCCCTGCTGATCCCCGAAAGCATCACGGCTCTGTGGGAGATGGATTTATCTCCGGGAACCCGGATCCTTCCTTGTATCTTATGGACTTTATTTACCCTTAGCATATGCTTTCCCTCCGCCTTTCTGATGGGTTAAGGAGAAACCCTCAGTCTTTAAAATATCGTAGGCTTTTCTTTGCATTTCCTTTGATGAAAAGCCCACTCTTAATGCCCCTCCCTCATCTTCCCTTGCATGAAGGATCTCGATTTCTTTGATATTTATATTATTATTACCCATAAGCTGTGTTAAGTCCCCTAAAATTCCCGGACGATCCTCCACGTCAACAAATAATTCATACAGCGACGGCATGTAATCTTTTGAGGTATTGGGAATGCTATCTCTTATATCCTTTGCCTGTTGTAGCCGATTTAAAATTCCTTCTTCTTTATCTTCCCGTAGATAATCTTTAAACTCTCTTAACCGCTCCTCCAGACTCTCAATACCGACCAGTACCTCCTTTTTGTTCAGCAGAAATATATCCTTCCACATCATCGGATTCCCCGATGCAATACGGGTGCTATCTCTAAATCCTCCCCCAACAAAGGAACCATAGGACCTGGTTTTTTTCCCATCCAGCATGCTTGCCAGGATTACCGCTGTCAACTGGGGAATATGGCTGATTTGTGCCACGATCTGATCATGTTCCCCGGCATCTACCACAACGGGATAGGCCCCAAGGCTTTCAAC
>SL_8KL_010_SEDDRAFT_10000583_pt1 | contig 31878 bp, 36 predicted proteins | sample SodLakKL_010_SED_4_FD_11160 | JGI IMG/M metagenome (IMG submission 11160)
AGAAGATTAAAAAAAACTTTATTTTTGTAAACTTTAAGGATAAGGATAAGCATGAGACTAAGGTTAAAGATAAGGAGAAAAAAAGTATTTTTAAATTTGCAGATTATAAACTATTTATTTTGGCCCTGCTAGGTATTTTTTTAATGGTTTTTGGTTCTTTTATTTCATCAACGGAGAAAGAGGGTTTATTTCCGAAAGAAGAGGAAGAAGATTCCCCGGCCATAATTCAAAAAAGTGTTAGACCGGAACAAAAACTGCAGGAAGAACTTGAAGAAATACTAAGCTATGTGCAGGGTGTTTCCCACCCTTCTGTTTTTATAAATTTTTATTCTGGACCTCAAAAAGTATTTGCTTCTGATTATGAAGAAAATTTAAGGGAAACGGAGGAACAAGATGGTGATGGTGGAGTCAGGGATACTTCTGAGATAAATAAAAGGGAAGAAGTAGTTATAAAACGGGGAAGTCAGGGGGAAGAGATACCTTTAATTATTGAAGAAATCTCTCCCAAGGTTCAAGGAGTATTAATAGTAGCAGAAGGAGTAGAAAACCCTACTAAAAAATCTCAGGTTCTAGATGCAGTAAAAGCGGTTTTAGATCTTCCTCCCCATAGAATTGTAGTCCTGCCCAGGGATAAATAATTAAAAAGGAGGATTTAAATAAATGAAAAAAACTAAAAAGAAACATAAAAAAGTTTGGTTTGTGGCTCTTTTAATACTGTTTTTATCTCTTATATGGATGGTTAGTAATATAGAAAAGAAACACGAAGAGGTTGTATTATACCCGGAAGAAGGAGAAATCGAAGGTTTATTTGAGGAATCCCCCAATCTCGGTGAAATTGAGCCCCAGAAGAGCACATATTTTATTGAATACCGTATGAAAAGGGACAGGATTAGAAGCCAGGAAATAGAAATGCTGAAAGACTTAATCGACAACCCTGATACAAGTCAAGAGTCTAAAAGAGATGCAGAGCAAGAACTGTTATCCCTGGTGGCACACATGGAAAAAGAGTTAAAGGTTGAAAATTTGATAAAAGCAAAAGGTTATAAGGATGTTGTGTTCTTTTTTGAAGACGGCATGGCCAATGTAGTTGTAAAAACAGAAGAGTTATCTGAGTCTCAATTTCTTCAAATAGCAGAAGAAGTAGCTAAAATAACTGAAGAAAATATGGAAAATATTAAGGTAATAACAAAAAATTAATAAAAGTTGCATAAATAAACAATAAAATTGTTTTTTTCCATAGTTTTTGTTATAATAAAAAAAAATAAGTAGGATAACATATTCGTAGGGGGTGAAAAAATGACAGAAACTAATGAGCTTGGATCAATAAGAATTGCTGATGAAGTTGTATCAGTAATTGCTGGCCTGGCGGCTACAGAAATTGAGGGATTGGCAGGCATGAGCGGGGGTGTTGCCGGTGGTATTTCTGAAATGCTGGGCAGGAAAAATTTATCAAAAGGTGTAAAGGTTGAAGTGGGAGAAAAAGATGCAACTATAAACTTATATGTAGTTGTTAAGTACAATGTTGCCATTCCCGATGTAGCTCTGGCTGTTCAGGAAACTGTAAAGAAAGCTGTTGAAGGTATGACCGGGTTAAATGTACTGGAAGTTAATTTACATGTCCAGGGTGTAGCCTTTGATAAGGACTTAGAAAAAGAAGATTAAATATTCTTAACCCCCTTTTTTATTATCAGGGGGGTTTTAAATAAACAGGAGGCTAAATAGTGAAAAGTAAAGAGAGGTTTATCTTAGCTCTTATTTCCCTTTTTCTTTTAGCTGTTGCCATAGCTTTGATTCTGACAGCGATTCCTTTAATTCCTCTAGATAATATACGGACAGGCCTGGAAATGATGTATGGTAATATTTTATTTGTTGTTGTAGGTATTGTTCTTTTCATAATCTCCTTAACTATATTTTCCGGAGCTTTTAATAAAGGGAAACTGGATAGGTATGTTTCCCAGGGGGGATCACATGGGGAAATAAGAATTTCTTTTTCTGCTGTAGAAAGTTTAATATTACGGGTTTCCAGAGGTAATAGGCAAATAAAAGAAATTAAGACAAAGATTGCAACCGGCCAGGGTGGTTTAACCATATTACTGAAGGTTGTAGTTCTCCCTGAAACGAATATTCCTGAAATGATAGGGAATTTACAGGAAGCGATAAAAGAGCATATTGAAGAAATGATAGGAATTACTGTCTCGGAAGTTAAAGTTTTAGTGGAAAAAGTTTCTGCTAAAGATTCATGATGAAGTTTTGCAGGTTGAGGAGAGATGTTAAATGGAACAAAATCAATGGCATGAATTATTATTGACAAATATGGGTAAAATTATAGGTGCTGTGGCTGGCCTTGGTATTGGCTTTTTATTTTTAAGGTACGGATTTTTCAGAGGTTTGTTTCTTTTAATCTCTATACTAATTGGTGTGTATATAGGCTCCCATTTAGAAAAGAGTCAGAACTGGGATGATTTTTTAAGCAGATTGTGGCCACCTAAAATTAATACATGGTAGTAATCGCCACCGCCTGGGTGGTTTTTCATTTAGGGAGGTAAAATAGTGAGTCGTCGTTTAGCCAGAGAATTAGCATTTAAAACATTATTTCAAGTTGATATGGGTAAAAATGATCCTGAATTGGCTTTAAAGTTAATGCTGGATAGTGATAGTGATGAAGAGCTTTCGCCTAGTGAAAAAAATTATGTTACAGAAGTTGTAATGGGTTGTTTAAAAGAAAAAGCATATATAGATAATTGCATTAAGCGGTATTTAAAAAAATGGTATATAGAGAGGCTAAGCGGGGTGGATAGAAACTTGCTCAGGTTAGCAGTTTATGAAATAAAGTTTAAGGAGGATATTCCTCCGGCTGTGTCAATAAATGAAGCCATAGAACTGGTCAAAGTTTACCAGGGTGAAGAATCAGCCAGCTTTATTAATGGTGTTTTGGACAATATATCCAAGGAGAAAAGTGGCCTTACCTAAAAAAATGTAGGCAGGGGTGATAATCACTGTATATATTAGGCATTGATACCAGCGGTTATACTACTTCCCTGGCGGTTATAGACCAGGAGGAAAGGCTGGTTGCCAATGAAACAATATTATTGGAAGTTAAGCATGGAGAAAGAGGATTAAGGCAATCAACGGCTGTTTTTCAACACATGCAGAACATGGCTTGCCTGATAAAAAAAATAAAAAAAACTGTTTCTTTAAAAAGTACCCTGGCTATAAGTGCCAGTATTAAACCCAGGCCTTTAGAAGAATCTTACATGCCTGTATTTAAAGTAGGAGAAAAACATGGCCAAGCTTTTTCAGGATTACTAGATATTCCTTTCTATTCTACTACCCACCAGGAAGGTCATTTGTGGGCGGCTCTTTATCCTTTTGAGGTTAAGCCTGAAAAATTTTTAGCCCTTCATATTTCTGGCGGAACTACCGAACTGCTGAAGGTAACCAGACACAATAATAATTTCGAGATTGCTAAAATCGGAGGGAGCTCAGATCTTCCCCTGGGTCAGTTTATTGACCGGATAGGTGTTAAAATGGGACTTCCTTTTCCCAGTGGGCCTTATCTGGAAGAGTTGGCTTTAAAGAGCGTTCATCCCCTGGACATACCTGTATCGGTGAAGGGATGCCAGGTCAGCTATTCAGGCCCCTTGACTTTTGCGGAAAGACAGCTGGACAAGGGATATAAGCCGGAAGAATTAGCCAGGGGCATAGAAACAGCAATTTCAAAATCTTTACTTTATATACTAAAAGCAGCTATAAAACAAACAGATTTAAGTACTGTTGTATTAATAGGAGGGGTGGCTTCAAACCGGTTTATAAAGAATTATATGTTAAGCAGTTTTAAAGATGGTAAGCTTATCTTTACCAGTCCTGAGCTTTCCAGGGACAATGCTGTTGGGGTTTCTTATTACGGATGGTGCCGTTATTTTAAAATTTATTCCTAAACCTAAAAAGGTTTTTAAATAACAATAGAGAATAAAGAAAAAAACTATCATTAACAGGCTTAGGAGGGTTTTTAAATGGCCGCTGAGTTAATTGAAGGAACGGTTGCAGCCAGGGCAATGGGAAAGGAAATATTAGAAGAAGTAACTAAATTGAAAAAACAGACAGGTAAACTGCCTGGACTATCTGTCGTTCTGGTAGGAGAAAACCCCGTGTCTGAGATTTATGTAAATAAAAAAGTAAAAACAGCCAAAGAATTTGGCCTTTATTTAATTGATCACAGGCTACCTGCAGAAGTTACCGAGGATGATCTGCTGGATATAATTTATGAGCTAAACAACAATCCTGAAATTCACGGTATTTTCCTGCAGCTTCCCCTTCCCTATCACATTGATGATCAAAAAATACTAGATGCCATTACTCCAGAAAAAGACGTAGATGGCTTTCATCCTGTTAATTTCGGTCGAATGGTAAAAGGTGAGGATTCTTTTATTCCTTGTACACCTCACGGCTGCCTGAAGATGTTGGAATACATAAATTATGACCTGAAAGGAAAGCACGCTGTGGTAGTGGGCCGCAGTAATGTAGTGGGTAAACCTATGGCTATCCTTTTTCTACAAAAGAACGCTACGGTAACTGTCTGTCATTCCCACACGGCTAATCTTCCTGAAATATGTCGCCAGGCTGATGTCCTGGTAGTGGCTGTAGGCCGCCCGGAACTGGTTAAAAAAGATTGGGTTAAACCCGGGGCTGTAGTTATTGATGTAGGTATTAACCGGGTAGGAGATAAGCTTGTAGGAGATATTGCTTTTGATGAAGTTAGTGATGTAGCTGGTTACATCACTCCTGTTCCCGGTAGTGTAGATCCCATAACGGTAAACATGCTTGTTTTAAATACTGTAATATCCTTTAAGCGTCATAATAACTTGTTTTAATATTATTAAAGGAAACCTGTCAATGGAGGATTAACTTAAATGGATTTAATAAATTACCTGGAGGAAAGGAAAAAGATAGTCGATGAAGCTTTAGATAAATATCTTCCCTCAGAAGAAAGTTACCCGCAAACTTTATATAAGAGTATGCGCTACAGTATTTATGCAGGGGGTAAAAGACTCAGGCCTATTTTAACTATGGCATCGGCAGAAATATTCAATAAAGACATAAGCAATTTTATTCCTACGGCCTGTGCTTTGGAAATGATTCATACTTACTCTTTAATCCATGATGACCTTCCGGCCATGGATGATGATGACTACCGGAGAGGAAAATCAACTAATCATAAAGTATTTGGTGAAGCCATAGCGGTACTGGCAGGGGATGCTTTACTGACTAAGGCTTTTGAAATTCTTTCCAGGGATCTAACTGGTGAAAGTCAAAAGATAAAACTAAATGTTATAGAAGAAATATCAAAAGCCTCCGGTACCAATGGTATGATCGGTGGACAGGTGGTTGACCTGGAGTCAGAAGGCAAGGATGTTAATGCAGATATTTTGAAATATATTCATACACATAAAACAGGAGCTCTAATAAAGGCTTCTGTTAGAGTAGGGGGAATTATAGGGGAGGCCACAGAAGAGGAACTGGCAGCTCTGACCGAATATGCTAAAAATTTAGGCCTGGCTTTTCAAATAAAAGATGACCTTTTGGACATAGAAGGAGAAGCTGAAAAGATTGGGAAAAAAACAGGAAAAGATTCCATTCAAAAAAAGGCAACTTATCCTGCTGTATTTGGGATAAAGGGAGCCAGGGAGAAAACGCAAGAGTTATATAAAGAATCACTGCGATGCATTGAGACATTGGGAGATAGAGGTTATATACTTAAATTAATTGCCGAATTTCTGGTTGATAGAGATTATTAGTGTAATAATTAATACTTTGGATAGTACAGCTTGGTTGTTGTAATACATAAATTATGCTATACTTTAGATGACCAAAAAGCGTAGGTGGCGCAGTATCCTAGTTGGTGCCTCTATCTTTGAAGGCGGGCCTAAAAATCCGCTAAGGGCATATCGATGAAGTTCTTGGTGCTGGCTGCTGACGCCCAGTCGGGGGTTGGTGCTGAGAGTTAAGAAGTTGGGGCGATCTACAAAGGCATGTAGGCGTTGACCCTGGCTTCGTGGAGACCCAGTTGGGTGGTGCAATGCTACTGGCTGGGAAGAACCTGTATGCGGTCCAAAGCTGTGTGCAGTGTAGCCTGCCTTGAGTGGTTTTGGTGGGAGAGAAGAGACACTCTTACTTGAAACTCTAACTGCAAAAGAGGCTAGAAGATAGGGGGCGCTATTGAGGAAAACTCCTAGGCTGCTCTATACAAGAGATTCACAGGGGGTTAAAGTGCGGACTGAGTGGTAATCTAGCCCTGCCGTTGGTGACACGGTAGAAATAGTTTTAAAGGGAAACCTCCAAAACGGCGACGTTTGGTAATTATTTGGGAAAACCTGCTAGACCTAAGCCGTAACATTTACCCTGTGAATTGCCCCTACGCTATAATAATCATATAACATATTTTTTTAACTTTTTAATAGGGTGATGTTTTGTCAAATAAAGAAAACAGATTTTGGATAAAAGCTAAGTGGGTACTGCTGGTATCTGTTTGGACTTTTATATTGGCTGTAGTAATTAGTATAGCTTCAGAGATGTTACTGGAAAACATTAGATCATTAATATTATCAATTTTAATTTTGATAATTGTTATCAGTATAGGTGTTATTTTTGATACAATAGGGATTGCAGCTGCGGCAGCCAATGAGGTTCCCTTTCACGCTAAAGCTGCTAAAAAAGTATTTGGAGCTAAACAGGCTATTTATTTAGTCCGGAACGCTGATCAGGTATCAAATTTCTGTAATGATGTAATTGGTGATATTAGCGGTATTCTCAGTGGTGTTATAGGGGCGGCTATCGTTTTTCGTTTTGTAGCTGAACAGCCGGGTTTAGATAGGGCCCTTATAAGTATAGTAGTTACTGGATTAGTATCTTCCTTAACCGTAGGGGGTAAAGCTGTAGGGAAAATGATAGCTTTAGAAAAAGCTAATTCTATTATGTACGTGGTTAGTGTGCTTTTAACAAGATTTGATCAGGTACTACCAGGAATTGTCCCTGTTAATAATAAATTAAGCAGGAAAAGAAAGTGAGTGGTTTTTTTGTCAGGGTTTTTAGACCAGATTACAAAACCTTCAGATATTAAAAAACTATCTTTAGAAAATTTACTGGAACTGGCTGTTGAAATCAGGGATTTATTGACTTTAACTGTTTCCAAAAACGGGGGGCATCTGGCTCCCAATTTGGGCGTTGTAGAACTTACCATTGCCCTGCACAGTGTTTTTGACAGTCCCCGGGACAAAATCGTTTGGGACGTAGGGCATCAGTCTTATGTCCACAAGCTCTTAACCGGCAGGAGAGAAAAGTTTTCTACTCTCCGCTGTTACCAGGGGCTCAGTGGATTCCCCTGCAAAAATGAAAGTCCTCACGATGTTTTTCAAACTGGACACAGCAGTACTTCTATATCAGCAGCCCTTGGCCTGGCCAAAGCCAGGGATTTAAAGGGAGAAAAACAACATGTAGTAGCTGTAATAGGGGATGGTGCCCTGACAGGAGGTATTGCCCTGGAAGCATTAAACCACGCCGGGCATACCAAAACTAATTTAATAGTGGTACTAAATGATAATGAAATGTCCATATCGAAAAATGTAGGGGGAATGGCTTCCTATTTAAGTAATATAAGAAGCGATCCTACCTATTCAAGAATTAAGGAAGACGTAGAACTGTTAATGAGAAAAATACCTGCTATAGGTGATACAGTGTATAAATCTGTAGGCAGGATTAAAGATACATTAAAGTACCTGCTGGTTCCAGGCATGCTCTTTGAGGAACTGGGACTTACATATTTAGGGCCTATAGATGGTCATAATATAAGTTTAATTCGGCAGGTTTTTTTAAGTGCCCGGAAGTTAAAGGGTCCAGTATTAATTCATTTATTGACAAAGAAAGGGAAAGGCTATGAGGTGGCTGAAAACAATCCCAATAAGTTTCACGGTATTGGACCTTTTGATATAAAAACAGGAAATCCTACTGCAAAGAAGGAAAGCCCATCATATACTGATGTTTTTGGTAAAACTATAGTTGATCTGGCAGAAAAAGATGAACGAATAATTGGTATTACTGCTGCTATGTCTAGTGGTACAGGTCTTGATAAGTTTAGTGAAAGATTTCCAAGTCGATTTTTTGATGTAGGGATAGCAGAGCAGCACGCCCTTACCTTTAGCGCCGGTCTGGCTGAAGAAGGTTTTAGACCTGTAGTAGCTGTATATTCTTCTTTTTTGCAGAGGGGATATGACCAAATAGTGCATGATATTTCTATCCAAAAACTACCAGTCCTGTTGGCTATTGATAGGGCAGGAATCGTAGGGGAGGATGGGGAGACTCATCAGGGTTCCTTTGACTTTAGTTATCTTCGTCATATTCCTAATATGGTTGTGATGGCACCTAAAGATGAAAGAGAACTTCAAAACATGATTTATACAGCACTTCAATATGATGGTCCTGCAGCCATTCGATATCCCCGGGGTTCCGGCCGGGGAGTTTCCTTGGAATCTCATTTTGAAAAAATAGAAATAGGAAGCTCGGAAATTATAGAAAAAGGCTCAGACTTAATTATATTTGCTATTGGAACTACCGTTGAACTGGCAGAAAAAGCTTTAAAAGAACTAAAAAGTCTAGGTATAAATGCAACCCTGGTAAATTCCAGGTTTGTTAAACCCCTGGATGAACATTTAATAATCAGTTTAGTTCAACAACATAGAAAAGTTATTACTATAGAAGAAAATGCTCTCCAGGGCGGGTTTGGCAGCGCTGTTTTAGAATTATTACAGTCAAAGGATATATACAATATTCAGATGAGAAGATTAGGTATACCGGATAAGTATATAGAACATGGTCCTAGAAATTTGCTGTTAGAAAAATATGGGATAAACGTCCCTACACTGGTTAATGAAGCTTTAGACTTAGTCAAAACCAGAACCTTAAAAATAAATCCCGGTAGAAGGTGAAGTCATGAAAGAACGCCTGGATGTTCTTCTTGTAAAAAAAGGTTTATGTGAAACCAGGTCCCGGGCTAGAGCCCTAATATTAGCCGGCAAAGTATATGTTGATGGAGATATTGTAGACAAGGTGGGCTTTAAGGTCAGTGAAAAAGCAGATATAATTTTAAAAGAAGAAATACCTTATGTTAGTCGGGGAGGTTTAAAGCTGGAAAGCGCTCTACGAGAGTTTAACTTGAGCTTTAAAGGAAAAATTATTTTAGATGTAGGTGCATCGACAGGAGGTTTTACCGATTGTGTTCTGCAGCATGGAGCCACCAAGGTGTACGCTTTGGATGTAGGGTATGGACAACTGGCCTGGGAGTTGAGAAATGATTTCAGGGTAATTAATCTTGAAAGAACCAATATCAGGTATTTAGAGCTGGGAAAAATTGATGATATTCCTGATATGGCCACAGTTGACGTGGCTTTTATTTCTTTAAAGCATATTTTCCCTGTCCTTACAAAGCTTGGTGTTAATGAAATTGTAGCCTTAATTAAGCCACAGTTTGAAGCTGGTAGAGAAAAAGTAGGTAAAAAAGGTGTGGTCAGGGAACCCTTTGTTCATGAAGAAGTTTTGTTTAATGTTTCCAGGTTGGCTTTGGGGGAAGGTTATTACCTTATAGATTTAAGTTATTCGCCGGTTAAAGGACCGCAGGGGAATATAGAGTACCTGGGTTTATTTTCTAAAGTTCAAAATACTTTAGAAGAATTAAGTTTGCCGGATATGGTTAAAAAAGTTGTAGAAAGAGCTCATAAAACTTTAAATGTAAGCTAAACTTAAATGAAGCTTTTTGAAGTTTTTCTAACGTCTTTAAAAGGAATAAATAAGGTAAAGCGAATAGCAGTTATTAGATTATGGTGTTGTATTTTTTGTAAGGAGGAAAATATGAAAGCTATTAGTATAATTGCCAATCTGCAAAAAGAAGAAGTTCTTGAAGTATCTGAACATATTTTAAATCTTTGTAAAAAATATGGTTTAGAAGTTTATTTTACTCCAGAATGTGCCTCTTTACTTGGTCGTCCCCAACTGGGTTATAGTCTGGAACAAATTGCTGATTTAGTAGATATGATTATTGTTTTAGGTGGAGACGGTACTATATTAAGAGTAGCCAGAGAGTTTGTAGGAACAAATATATCTATTTTAGGAGTAAATATGGGGCATGTTGGTTTTCTGGCAGAGATAGAACTTCCAGAACTGGAACACTCCATGGAAAAAATTATAAGTAAGAAATTTTTGGTCCAGGACAGGATGATGTTGCAAGCGGAAGTTATTCGGGAAGGAAAGCTAGTTGCCTCTTTTTTTGCTTTAAATGATATTGTGATTTCTAAAGGACCTTTTTCCAGAATAATTGAACTGGAAACATATATTAATAACCAGCTATTAGAGGCTTTTCCCGGAGATGGAGTTATCATAGCTTCTCCTACCGGCTCTACAGGCTATTCTCTTTCGGCTGGTGGCCCCATAGTTAATCCCAGCCTAAACTTATTGATTATTACTCCTATTTGCCCTCATATGCTGCACCATCGTTCGGTCATAATTGACGAAAACGAAGTTGTTCATATAAAAGCATATACCCAGCATGCTGAAGTAATTTTAACTGTTGATGGGCAGCACGGTTTTCAATTAAAAAATAATGATGAAATTATTGTTAAAAAATCTACTCATCATACAAAGCTGGTTAAACTTACTAATGTGAATTTTTATGCACTGCTGCATAGAAAGCTTAGGGAAAGATAATTTTGAGGTGATTTTATGCTGAAAGAGATATATATTAAAAATTTTGCCCTGATAGATGAAATGAAAGTTAGCTTTACCCGGGGTTTAAATATCTTATCTGGAGAAACTGGTGCTGGTAAATCAATTATTGTTGAAGCTATAAAATTAGTTTTAGGAAACAGGGCTGCTAATGAGTATATAAGGTCAGGAGCTGAAATAGCTTTAATTGAAGCTATTTTTGAAATAAACTCTAAAAATCAAAAAGAATCTTTAAACGAATTTTTTGAAAACTACGGGTTAAGTATAGATGAAGAAAATAGTCTTTTTCTATGTAGAGAACTTTCATTTACAGGAAAAAATATTTGCCGTTTAAACGGCCGGATGATTCCTTTAAGTGTTTTTAAGGAGGTCGGTCAGTATTTAATAGAATTACACGGACAGGGACAGCAGCAATTATTGAGTAAATCCTCTTTTCATCTGGAATTACTGGATAATATGGGTGGTAAAAAAACGTATGATTTAAAACAAAGAATAAAAGAGCTATATAAACAGAGAGAAAAATATCAGAAAGAATTAGAAAAGTTCTATTTTAATGCAGAAGATAAAGAAAGACAGTTAGACCTTTTAAAATATCAGTATGAAGAAATAAATAAAGCAAATTTGTCTCAAGAAGAAGAGGAAGTGCTTAGAGAAGAAAAAAATAAAATTAATCATATAGAAAAGTTAACTTCAAATTTAAATTTTATTCATGATGAGCTATATAGAGGTTCAAATAGTTCTTCTATAGTTGATCGCCTGGGAGTTATACAAAAGGAACTGGAATTGCTGGTCAGCATAGATGATTCTTTGAGCTCCAATCTTCCCGTTATTGAGCAGGCCATAACTACGTTAACAGAATCAGCCTTTGAGCTATCTAGATACCTGGACGAGCTATCCTTTGAACCGGAAAGATTAGATGAGATACATTCCAGGTTAGAACTTATAAACAGCCTTAAAAGAAAATACGGTGCTGATATTAAAGAAATATTAAGTTATGGTGAAAANCTGCAAAACGAAATACAACAGTTATTAGAAAGCGAAAAGAAAATAGAAAAGCTGCAGAAACAAATAGATGATTTAGAAAAAGAATTGAATTTACAATCTCAAGAACTATCAGAAATAAGGAAAAAAGAAGCGGTTATTTTAGAAAAGAATATTTCTGGTATCTTAAAGGAATTAGAAATGCCTGAATCTCATTTCAGCGTAGACTTTAAAACTAAAGATAATTATACTGCTGATGGGATTGATGAGGTTGAATATTTATTCTCAGCTAATCCGGGAGAACCTCTTAAACCTCTTTCTAAAATAGCTTCAGGGGGAGAAATGTCAAGAATTATGTTGGCTTTAAGATCGGTCTTAGCCCAGGCAGATGAAATTTCTACTATAATATTTGATGAGGTAGACGTGGGAATTGGTGGCACTGCTCTGCAAGCAGTAGGGGAAAAGCTTTTTCTTGTAGCCCTACATCGGCAGGTTATCTGCGTTACCCATTCACCTCAAATAGCCAGTATGGCTGACAGCCATTATGCAATATCCAAAAATGTTAAGGAAGGAAGAACATATACTGGCGTTAAAAAGTTATCAGAAGAAGAAAGAAAAATGGAAATAGCTAGAATGGTTAGCGGTTCTAAAACAACAGAGCTTACTATGAAACATGCTGAAGAAATGATTCAAAAAGCCGGTGACTACAAGCAAAAAAGTTAAAAGAGTAAAAATAAAAAATAATAAATTAACAAAAGATGGCAATATTGTCATCTTTTTATTGTTTTCAGTGCCAGATATAACATTGCTTATTATGTAAACTAGTTCGTATAAAAAAATTATTTCAGGTTAACTTAAGGTTACTGAAATTAAATCGATTACGGAGGTGATTTTTTAATAACTTTAGCTAAGGAGTGTGAATTTTAGTGAAATATTCAAGGATTTGTTTTAAAATCCTTATAATCTGTTTAATTATATCATTATCAATACCTTTATTATTTTGGTATAACTATTCACAAAATCTTCAAATTATACAGGGAAAAGAACGTTATGTAAACTTGCCTTTTCCCTTTGAAGCTGAAATAAGCTGTGACCGGAAAGATGTTCTTAAAATTAATGGAAGTTTAATTGATAAGGACAGCAGAACTGTAAGTTTAAGAAATCCATTAGCAATGAAGGCTACAAGCTTAGGAGAAGTCAACCTGGATGTTAAATTATTCGGTATAATTCCAGTCAAACAGCTTACCGTTAATGTCCTTCCAGAAAAGGAGTTGTATCCCGGCGGCCAGTCCGTAGGTATAAAATTAACGTCTGATGGTGTTATGGTTGTTGGCCATAATGAAGTAGAAGGAACCTATCCAGCTAAAGAAGGCGGTATTAAAAAGGGAGATTCCATTGTAGCTATTAATAATACAAAAGTAGAAGGCGTAGATGAGGCCGCTGATCTAATTAATAAGAAAGGCAGCAGTGGAAAGCCTATAGAGTTCAAAGTAAAAAGAGATGAAAAAATTATTGAACAAAAAGTAAGTCCCAATTACTGTTCTGAAACTAATAGTTATCGCATCGGATTATTCATTAGAGATACCGCTGCTGGTGTAGGAACTTTAACTTTCATTGATCCTTCTACTAATAAATATGGAGCTTTAGGCCATGTAATAGTTGATATAGATACAAATAAGCCAATCGATATAAGTCAGGGAGAAATCGTTAAAGCCAGTATAGTTGGTATTAAAGAGGCTCAACGGGGACATCCGGGAGAAAAAACAGGAGTTTTCATTGAGCAAAAAGATATAATAGGAACTATTGCAAAAAATACAGAATTAGGAATATTCGGCAGCCTGGAAAAAATGGATAATAAAAACCATCATTATGATGAACCTATTCCCATAGGCTTGAGTAATGAAGTCGAAACAGGTACGGCAGAAATATTAACGGTGCTAAAAGGTGATAAAATAGAAAAATTTAATATCGAAATACAAAGAATAGTCAATAAAACTTCACCAACCAACAAAGGTTTTATAATAAAAATAACAGACGAAAAATTATTATCAGAAACAGGCGGTATTATACAAGGGATGAGTGGAAGTCCTATAATTCAAAATGGTAAGATCGTTGGCGCTGTAACCCACGTTTTTGTTAATGATCCTGCCAAAGGTTATGGTATTTTCATAGAATGGATGTTTCTAGAATCAGAAATTTTAGATACACAACTCAACAATCAATCTTAAAACCTAACATTTTAAATTATAAAATAATTACAATTTTATAATTTTTTTTATTAAATTATAAAGGTATTTAATTCCAAAATGTCGAATAATTATTATAAATAATAAAAAAAGGAGGTTCCAGTTTGAGAGTATTAATTGCTGATGATAACCGAGAATTTAATGAGTTATTGTCTAATTTTTTAGAAGAACAACCGGATATAGAGGTGGTTGGGCGAGCGTATAACGGAAAAGAAGCTTTAGAAAAGGCGGTAGAAACTGAGCCTGATGTATTATTACTTGACATCATAATGCCTTATTTAGATGGTCTGGGAGTTCTTGAGCAATTGCCAGATCTTGATATAGAGCAAAAACCTAAAATTATAATGCTAACTGCATTTGGTCATGAAAACATTACTCATAGGGCTGTTGAATTAGGTGCCACTTACTACATTTTAAAGCCTTTTAACATGGAGTTGTTAAGTGAAAGAATAAGACAGTTAAGCAATTACAGTGATGGCAGTAGTGATAGCGGTACAAGCAGTAGCACAAGTAGCAGCAGTATTGATAAAAGTCAGTACGTTCAAAAAAGTACAACCATTAATTCTAATAATTTAGAAACTGAAATAACTAATATAATTCATGAAATAGGTATACCTGCTCATATAAAAGGATATTTATACCTAAGAGAAGCCATTATGATGGTAATACAGGAGATTGAAATACTTGGAGCAATAACTAAAGTATTGTATCCCCGCATTGCTGAAAAGTATAATACAACACCTAGTAGAGTTGAAAGAGCTATAAGGCACGCTATAGAAGTTGCATGGGCTCGAAATAATGTAGACACTATTAAGAAATTTTTTGGTTATACTATCAATACGGAAAGAGGGAAACCTACAAATTCTGAATTTATTGCTTTAGTCGCTGATAAGTTAAGACTTAGAACTAAGGTAAGTTAGCTAAACAAACTTTTAAAAATGAATTAATTTTATAATCTTTTTGAAAAAGATATGTGTAAAAGCATATCTTCTTTTATTTTGTTTTAGATTTAAAAAAATAACACATAATAAATAAAGGAAAAAATCATAATATAACAGAGGTGCAAAAATTGTCAGAAGAAAAAAAAACAAAAACAATTTTCAAATTAAGGCAATTTTAAAAAAAGATAAAAAAACAAAAGATCTGGTTAAAAGAATTGATTCTGGTGAAATAGCTTTAATCGACCATAAAGATATCGATGAAGTTGCAGGGTATTCATTGGTCCAAAAAAAAGTTAAAGCTGTAATTAACTTCAGTTCATCTATTAGCGGTAAATATCCAAACTTAGGGCCAAAAATTCTTGTAGATTCTGGAATACCTTTAATAGATGAGGCAAATGAAGATATGTGGGAGAAGGCCCAGGAGGGTGATGAAATAGAAATATATGGAGGCAATATTTACAAGGGCCAAGAGAAAATCGGCTCTGGAGAAATACTTGATATAAATAAAATAAATGAAAAAATTGATTCTACCTACAAAAACTTAGATGAAGAACTGGATAAATTTGTGCAAAACACCTTACATTATGCACAGAAAGAAAAAGGGCTAATTACAGGGAAGGTGAAAATTCCTGAGATTGACACTTCTATAAAGGGAAGGCATGTTTTAGTAGTTGTAAGGGGACAAAAATACAAAGAAGATTTAAAAACAATTATTTCTTATATAAAAGAAGTTAAGCCGGTAATAATTAGTGTTGACGGGGGAGCAGATGCTATAACAGAATTTGGCTTTAAGCCGGATCTTATTATAGGGGATATGGACAGTGTAAGTGACGAAGCTTTAAAAAGTGAAGCAGAATTAATAGTTCATGCTTATCCTGATGGAAGAGCACCGGGACTAGAAAGGATAAAATATCTGGGGTTGTCTTCTAAATTGTTCTCAGCACCAGGAACTAGTGAAGACATTGCTATGTTGTTGGCCTTTGAGAAAGGTGCAAATCTGATAGTAGCTTTAGGAACCCATTCTAACATGATAGACTTTCTAGAAAAAGGCAGAAAAGGGATGGCCAGTACTTTCCTGGTCAGATTAAAAGTAGGTACCAGGTTAGTAGATGCCAGGGGAGTTAGCCAGTTGTACCAAGGAAAATTAAAAAAATCCTTACTGGTTAGCTTGATAATAGCAGCACTTATCCCGATGATTGTTCTAATTCTTTTTTCTCCCACTATTCAGCATATATTACATTTATTATTCTTAAAACTTAGATTTGGACTGGGCGGTGGATAACAATGTACCATCGGCGAGATTTTATAATTACTATTATATCTATTTTTCTGGCCTTGGGAATCGGCATTTTAGTAGGAACAGCCTTGAGTGACAATATTATTGTTCAGCAGCAAAAAGAAGTAGTTGAGCAATTAGAGAAAGAGTTAATCAGGTATAACTCCCGTCAAACAATATTAAAAGAAGACAAAAAGGCCTTGGAAGATGAATTATCTATGTGGGCTGAAGCCATCTAAAGGATAAAAATATTGCTTTAATATATAGTAATTGCGAAATAAAAAATCTAGATGTATGGAATTTGTTAGAATCTGCTGGGGCTGATAAGTTTCGGATTTATGGTAATGCTCAAGGGGATACTCCTGGAAATATTAAAATCCAGGAAGAAGCTTTTGATTTAAACAGTAAAAGTGAAAAAGAATTATTTTATGACTATATAATACAAAGCATGGGATATTACGACCAGATTGTAGTATTTTCTGAAGACATTATTAATTCTAACCTTAAAGAATTATTATTGTCCAAATTTAAAAAAGCCGATTTAGATATTATTATTGTTTATTCTTCTTCTTTAGAAGAATGGGAAACTTATGATTATTTAGAGTCGGGCATAAAGACTGCCGATAAAATAGAAACTGTTTCCGGACAGTTAAACTTATTACAGCTTCTAGGAAAATAACTTAAATTTATAAAAAAACAGGAGTAATAATATGGTTAAAATATCTGCTGTTATGCCTGCGTATAATGAAGAAAAATATTTAGCAAAAACTATTGAATCCCTTAAGGAATTAGAGGAAGTTAAAGAGATAATAGTAGTTAACGATGGTTCTACTGACTTTACTCGAGGGATAGCCTTAGATTGTGGGGCAAAACTGATTGACCTTAAAGAAAACCTAGGAAAGGGAGGCGCAGTTCAGGAGGGTTTAAAACATGCCGGTTTTGAAGTAATAGCCCTGGTAGATGCTGACCTGGGTTATTCCGGCAGGGAAATTAAAAAATTGATTAAATTATTTTACGCTGAAAAACCAGATATGGTTATAGCTGGGTTTAAAGAGGAAACTGCTGGGGGAGGTTTTGGATTAGCAAGGAAGACGGCCAGTTTATTAATCAAAATTATGACTGGCCATACAATACGTTCTCCCCTTTCAGGCCAAAGGATAATAAAAAAAGAATTTTTAGAAAGAATGGGAGAACTCCCAGGGGGATTTGGTTTGGAATTTGGGTTAACCTTAAATGCTTTAAGAAAAGGGTTTAGCATAAAGGAAGTAGATACTGATATGACTCACCGGTTGCACGGTAAAAATTTTAAAGGATTTATGCATCGGGGCAGGCAGTTGATAGCCATTGCAAAAACATTTATTAATATACTAAGGAGAGAGAAGAGGGTCACTTAAATGTTAATAATCCTGTTTATTTTCTCCTTGAGTATTTCTCTAATTATAGCTCCTATAATAATCCCATTATTAAAAAGAGGTTTTATTCGCATAAATTATAACAGGAAAGAAATACCCTCAGGTCTGGGATTAATATTTTTAACTGCTTATCTTTTTACCGTTCCCCTATTCTTTATTTTTGAAATTACAGACCCCTTATTTATATTATTAAAACTTTTTCTCTTATTTGGTATAGCCTTGGCTGGACTTATTGATGATTTTATGGGAGATTTAAATAGAGGCTTTAAAGGACATTTTGTAAAACTAATTAAGGGTAAGGAACTCACCTCTGGAATGTTCAAGTTAATAATAGGTGGTATGCTGGGAATAATTTTAGGTCTATTAATTGAAGATAATATATTTCTAGTTTTATTAAACGCCTTTTTGTTTGCATTAGCTATAAATACTTTTAATTTGATGGATGTTCGCCCCGGAAGAAGCTTAAAACTATATATTTTCTTAGCACTTTTATTTTTTTTCTGGGCTGAAAATTGGCTTATCTTTTTATTAACCCCCCTGTTGGGCATAGCTTTTGTTTTACTTTTCTTTGACTTAAAAGAGGAGGGTATGTTGGGAGATATAGGTTCAAATTTACTGGGAGCTTCAATAGGGTTTTCCCTGGTTTTTATTCTTGATAACTTGGCAAAGCTCTTAGTCCTGGCTTTACTTATTGTTATCCAGTGGGTGGGAGATAAGATTTCTTTCACCAAGATAATAGAAGATAACCATTTATTAAGGATTATTGATGGTCTGGGCAGAAAATAAAACAATTTTTATTATATAAAAAGGATTTCTAAGTAATTTGTGGAATTAAATCCCCGTTACCCTCGGGTTTAAACCTTAGTCGGGTTAAAATTTATAGGAGGTTAAAATGTATCGTCTGCGCCCGGGTACAGTTAAAAAAATTGAGAAAAAAAGAAATGGTTTTGAAGAAGCAGTGGTGGAGGTTGAGGGGGAGGAAGAAAAAGCCATCAACTATCCTGAGCTAACCGGTTATCTTTGGGAAGGTGATGCTGTTATCTTAAACACTACAGCGGTGCATCTTAACTTGGGCACGGGAGGCAAACACTTTGTTTTTTATAATTATCGTTACCCTAATTTGGATTCTCCAGGCAGAGGCCACATAATGAAGCTAAGATACACTCCGTATCAGGTTAAAGTTTTAAGTTGTGAAGAACAGGAAAGCCCTTATAAAGAATGTTTTGATAGCTTTAAAGGGCTGGATAATATACCTGTATTGGTAGGCGAACTTCACAGTATGGTAGCTCCGGCAGCAGCTACCATAAAATATTTATGTCCCGAGGCTAAAATAGTATATGTAATGACTGATGGTGCAGCTTTACCCGCCTCCTTTAGCGAAACAGTAAGTCGTCTTAAAGATTTAAGTATTTTAAGCTCAACTATAACTGTTGGTCATGCCTTTGGAGGGGATTTGGAATCTGTTAATATCTACACAGGACTGATAGCAGCTAAAGAAATATCCGTTGCCGATGTTATAATAGTTACCATGGGTCCTGGCACAGTAGGGACGGGGACAAATTATGGATTTACCGGAATTGAGCAGGGAGAAATTATTAATGCCGTCAATATATTAAAGGGAAGCCCCATAGCAATACTTCGTATAAGCTTTGAGGATTCTCGCTTGCGTCACCAGGGCATAAGCCATCATTCTCTGACTGTTCTGGAGAAAATTGCCCAAACACCGGCAGCTGTATGTCTTCCCCAGGTAGAAAAAAGTAAGCTGAATATTTTAAAGAACCAGCTTAAAGAAAACAATATTTATTTCCGGCACAATGTCAAAGTAAGGGATGGCCTGTTAGTAGAAAAAGCGCTGCAATACTATATATTAAAAGTAAAAACAATGGGGAGAACTATAGAAGAGGATAGAGTTTTCTTTGAGGCTGTGGGTAGCGCCGCCAGTTATGCAGCAGAACTTATAAAAGAAAAAAATTTTTCAGTTTCAACAAGGAGGTGAATCTGTGTTTGCTACAAGAAATAACTATTAGTTCCGAGAAAATATTTAATGGAAAACTATTAAACCTCAGGATAGATAAAGTGCTTCTTCCTGATAAAAGGGAGAGCTTCAGGGAAATAGTGGAACATCCCGGGGCTGTATCAGTAGTTCCTTTAAATAACGAAGATATATACCTGGTTAAACAGTATCGGAAGCCGGTAGAAGAGGCTTTACTGGAGATACCAGCCGGCACCCTGGAACCTGGAGAAGACCCCCTTCAATGTGCTCACAGAGAGCTGGCTGAGGAAACAGGTTTTAAAGCGGGTAAAATTGAAAAAATAACTACCTTTTATACTTCGCCAGGGATATGCACAGAAATTATGCATTTATACCTGGCTTCTGACTTGACTGATACTGAAGGCCAGACAGATAACGATGAGTTTATAAAGATAGAAAAGTATAATTATAAAGATCTGAACAATTTAATTATAGAAGGCAAGATAAAAGATGCAAAATCAATAATCGGGATAGTCCTGGCTGAGAAGGTGCTTAAGAATAATAAATAGTTCCCCTGCATAAAAATTAAAAAGATTATTTTATTCAGGTGGGGGAAGTAAAATTGTATTATAAATTGAGAGATGTTATTATTCAATATATAAGAAATCATTTTGGTTATTATCTGCTGGCGATTTCCTTTTTTTTTGTAGGTATTATTATAGGAGCTGTTGTGGTAAAAGCCCTACCTGATTTTCATGTCCAGGAATTGAGGGATTATCTTAACTACTATTTTGTGGATTTTAATACGGCATCCTTATCTCAAGAGTTGATTTTAAGGGATTCCATTACCAATAATCTAAGATATATATTTATGATTTGGTTGTTGGGTGCTACCATAATAGGATTTCCTTTTATTCTAATACTTCTTTTTTTGAGGGGATTTATTTTAGGCTTTACAGTTGGTTTCCTGGTGGATCAAATAGCTTTTAAAGGTGTACTTTTTGCGGTAGTTTCTATTTTGCCACATAACATAATTATAATACCCGGCATTTTAATTGCTGGAGTTACCGGCCTTTGTTATTCTTTAAATATAATTAAATTGCGTATAAGGAGAAAAAGATATAATTTAAGCCAGTTATTTTTTAACTATAGTACGGTTATCCTTATTACAGGAATAGTGATTATGGCTGGAGGATTAATTGAAGCCTATATAACTCCTGTTTTTATGAGATTTATAATTCCCATAATTAAATGAATTGCGGTAAAAAACAAAATAATTAGGAGGCTTATATATATGATTATCGGAGTTCCTAAGGAAATCAAAGATAGAGAAGGAAGAATTGCTATAATACCGGCGGGTGTGGAAATGCTGCTGGAAAACGATCATAAAGTAATAATAGAGAAGGGTGCCGGAGAGGGAAGCGGGCTTAAAGATGAAGATTTTATTGAAGTTGGAGCAGAGATGGTAGAAAGTGGACAGGCTGTTTATAAAAATGCCGATATGATAGTAAAAGTTAAGGAGCCCTTACCGGAGGAATTTAATTATTTAAGAGAAGGTCAAATTATTTTTACGTTTCTTCACCTTGCAGCAGTTCCCGAAGTGGCTCGGGCATTGGTAGAAAAGAAAGTGACGGCTATAGCCTATGAAACGGTACAACTTGAGGATAATTCTTTACCTCTTTTAGACCCAATGAGTAAAGTTGCTGGCAGGATGGCTGTTCAACTAGGAGCGCATTACCTGGAGCATACCCAGGGGGGAAGCGGGGTCCTTTTAGGTGGAGTTCCCGGAGTGCCGCCTTCTAAAGTAGTCATAATAGGAGGTGGGGTAGTAGGTACCAATGCAGCCCGCATAGCTAATGGAATAGGGGCTCAGGTAACAATTCTTGACGTAAATCCCAGTAGGCTGAGAGAATTGGATGACTTGTTCTACGGGCAGGTAAGCACTTGTTTTTCCAATAAATATAATTTAAAAAAGATTGTTCCCCAGGCTGACTTGTTAATAGGAGCAGTTCTTCATCCCGGTGGTAGAGCTCCAACTCTGGTAACCGAAGACATGGTTAAAAGTATGAAGAACGGTTCAGTTATAGTAGATGTGGCAGTTGACCAGGGAGGAATTGTCGAAACGATAGACCGTTTTACCTCCCTGTCAGAACCAATTTACAATAAACACGGAGTGATACACTATGCCGTTTCCAATATACCCGGCACAGTACCTCGAACGTCTACTTTTGCTTTAACCAATACTACTATGCCATACGTTTTAACTTTGGCCAATTATGGGTATGAAGGAGCAGTCAAAATGAATAAAGGTCTGGCAAGTGGTATAAATATATTAAAGGGTAAGGTTGTTTATAAGGCAGTGGCTGAAGCAGTTAACTTACCCTTTACACCATTACAAGAAGTCTTAGACCTGTAAAAGGATATCTAAGATAATAGTCTCCTGATTGGTGGTTCTAAAATATCAGTTTCCATAATACATTAAAAAAGAATTAATTTTAGAACTATCAATTAGGAGGTGAAAGCTAATGAAGATGATATCTTTTGTTAAGTTTAATCCCCGGCACATTATGTTTTTAAAGATTATTGTAATAATTCTTATCCTTGCTTTAGTTTTACCCAAAGTGTTTTTTTTGGTAAAGGAAGCTATTTCTCCCTGGATATCAACGGAGGATCCTTTTGATACACAAAAAGTTGGGAAAACTGTTGAAGGTAGAGCGGAAGATTCAGGTCTTATAGAAAACATGTGGTTTCATCTATTAGATTTTTATCGCCACGGAATAAATATTTTTATTTAAAATAAAAGGATTTCTTTTCCTGTTTGTTGAATAAGTTAAAAATATTTACCATAATGATTGTATATTACCAATTGTTTGTGTTTAAAGTCATGAAGTGGCTTAATTATAAAGGAGTTCTTTAGATGGATAAATGGATAACAGAATTTTTATATTTTTTAGACGTAGAAAAGGGGTTGGCAAAGAATACTTTAGAATCTTACGGGAGAGATTTAAAAAGTTTTTTTTCTTTTATAAATAAAAATGGACATAAAAGCCTCTTAGAAATATCCCGCAATGATATTACCTCTTATTTGTTGTACCTCCATAAAAAGGGCAGAGCTACTTCTACTATTTCCAGGAACCTTGCTTCAATCAGGTCTTTTTATCATTTTTTATTAAACGAGCAGGTTCTTGATAAGGATCCTTCATCTAATCTGGAATCTCCGAAACAGGAAAAGAAATTACCTGAGATTTTGACTATTAGTGAGGTTGACTTGTTGTTGAGTCAGCCTGACACTTCGGAGATTACCGGTATAAGAGATAAGTCTATGTTAGAGGTAATTTATGCTACCGGGATCCGGGTTTCAGAGATAATAGATTTAAATAAAATGGACATAAATATTGACAACGGGTATATAAGATGCAGGGGGAAAGGAAACAAAGAAAGGATTGTTCCCCTGGGTAAAATAGCTGTTAAAAATACAAAGATATATTTGGAAAAATCCAGAAGCAAGCTGGTTAAAAATAACGACAGCGAGGAAGCTTTTTACGTAAATCACCATGGTAAAAGGCTTACCCGGCAGGGTTTCTGGAAAATAATTAAAAAGTATGCCAAGCAGGCTAAAATCGATAGAAAAATTACCCCACATACTTTAAGGCATTCCTTTGCCACACACCTTTTGGAAAATGGTGCAGATTTACGTTCAGTTCAAGAAATGCTAGGACATGCCGACATATCTACCACGCAAATATATACACATATAACCCGTAAAAAGCTAAAAGGTATATATGAAAAAACTCATCCCAGAGCTTAAAGGAGAAATGGAATGATAAGCCGTGTTGTAATTATTATTCTTGACGGATTAGGAGTTGGAGCATTACCGGATGCTTATCTTTACAGTGACGAGGGAAGTAATACTTTAGGCAATATATCCAGGAAAATAGAAGGCGGATTATATCTTCCGGAAATGGAGAAAATGGGTTTAGGTAACATTATTTCTGTTGAAGGAGTCAAGCCTGCAATAAAACCGCTGTCTTCTTTTGGGAAAATGTCTGAAATATCTGCTGGGAAAGACACTATTACCGGCCATTGGGAGATGGCTGGTTTAATTTTGGAGAAGCCTTTTCCTCTTTATCCAGAAGGCTTTCCCAATGAAATAATAGACCCTTTTGAAGAAGCTATAGGTAAAAAAGTCCTGGGAAATAAAGTAGCCTCCGGAACAGAAATCATTGAAAAACTGGGAGAAGAGCATTTAAGTACAGGTCAGCCCATAGTGTATACATCGGCAGATAGTGTGTTTCAGATTGCCGCCCACGTAGCAGTGGTGCCGATAGATGTATTGTACAGTTGGTGTAATATAGCCAGGAAACTGCTTAAAGACCAGCATGCCGTAGGAAGGGTAATAGCCCGCCCCTTTACCGGTGCCCTGGGCAGCTTTAAGCGTACATCGGGAAGAAAAGATTATCCTTTAATGCCCTTCGAGAAAACAATACTTAATATACTGGAGAAAAAGGGTAGGGAAGTTATTTCCGTAGGAAAGGTTTATGATATTTTTGGCGGTTCAGGTATTACCCGTTCATTTACTACCCAAAATAATAAAGAGGGTATTTTAAAAATCACAGATGTGCTGGGGTTCTCCTTTGAGGGTTTAGTTTTTGCCAATTTAGTAGATTTCGATATGATTTATGGTCACCGTAATGATTGTGAAGGTTATTATGAGGCTTTAAAAGAATTTGATTATTATCTTCCCTTGATCAGGGAATCATTGCGGAAGGATGATATGCTTATAATAACGGCAGATCACGGCTGTGATCCAACAAATCCTGGTACTGATCATACCCGGGAATATGTGCCCCTTATGGTTTACGGAGGCAAGTGTAAAAAAGGTGTTGATTTGGGAACCAGGGAAAGCTTTACTGATGTCGCTGCTACCATAGCAGATATTTTTCAAGTAGGTGAATTAAAAAACGGGAAAAGCTTTGCCCATCAGGTTTTATAGGGGTGGTCATATGAGGTCTTATGATATTATTTTAAAAAAGAGAAACGGTCAGCCTTTAAACAAAAATGAAATTGAATTTTTGCTGCGAGGCTTTATTAAAGGTCAGATTCCGGATTATCAGGTATCTGCTTTTTTGATGGCTGTTTATTTTAAAGGAATGACCCGGGAAGAATTAGCAGAGTTTACCTTAAGCATGGCTGGTTCAGGAGATATGATGGACCTTTCTTCAATTCCCGGCATTAAAGTAGATAAGCACAGTACCGGCGGGGTAGGGGATAAAACAACTCTTGTTTTGGTTCCCCTGGTGGCCGCAGCTGGAGTCCCGGTAGCTAAAATGTCTGGAAAGGGTTTGGGACATACCGGTGGTACAGTAGATAAACTAAGTTCAATAAAGGGGTTTCAAACTGAACTCACTACCCAGGCGTTTATAGAAAAGGTAAAGAATATTAATACTGCCGTGGTTGGGCAAACGGCCAACCTTGTTCCGGCAGACAAAAAACTGTACGCTCTAAGGGACGTGACGGCTACAGTTGACAGCATACCCCTGATAGCCAGTTCAATTATGAGCAAAAAAATTGCTTCAGGAGCACAAGGGTTGGTATTGGATGTTAAGATGGGTAGAGGGGCCTTTATGAAAAGAAAGGAAGAAGCTGTGAGCCTGGCAAAACGCATGGTGGAAACAGGGAACAGGCTGGGTTTAAAAACCAGGGCCCTGATTACCAGTATGGATCAACCTTTAGGGAAAACTGTGGGGAATGCCTTAGAAGTTAAGGAGGCCATAAAGACCCTTATGGCTAAAGGCCCTCAAGACCTGACGGAATTATGTTTGACCCTGGGGTCCCACATGCTGGTATTAGGTAAAAAGGCTAATAGTGAAGACGAAGGAAGGGCAAAACTTGAGGAAATATTATATTCTAGAAAGGGCCTTGATAAGTTTAAAGCTCTTATAGAAAGCCAGGGAGGCCAGTCTGAAGTCATTGGAGATATGGATAAGTTACCCTGTGCCCCTTTAATAGAAGAATATCACTGTCCTGCGGTAGGCTTTTTAAAAGAAATAGATGCTTTTAAAATAGGTATGGCAGCCATGACTTTGGGAGCTGGCAGAGAAAAGAAGGATGATTTTATAGATTTGTCGGTAGGTATAGAATTAAATAAAAAGGCCGGAGATAAGGTAGAAAAAGGAGAGCCTTTATTTATTATTCACAGCAACAGCAGAGAAAGAACAGCTAAAGCTATAGAAGTATTAAAGGATTCTTTCATCCTGGTTAAAGAAAAACCCCAACCACCTCCATTAATTTACGAAAAAATAAAAAAGTGACAGGCAAGCTGTCAACAACCCTGTCTCCATTCATTTTTTAAAGTTCACCTATGGTGAACTTTTTGTATTATTTTGATATTAGCGGTTAAAATAACTGTGTGAGCTATTATTACCACAACTTTTTCAAAAGAGTTTTGCAATATAAATTTAAAATGAGGTGGATAGAAATGATTAAAAAACAAATTCTAATTATTGTTTTAACAATTGCTATGCTGTTTAGTTTCTTAGGGTCGATTCATGCTGCGGAACACCAGTTTGATTTACAGACAGAATCAGCACTTTTAGTAGATGCAACTACCGGGGAATTATTATTCGAAAAAAATATCCATGAGCCGTTGTATCCGGCAAGTATTACCAAAATAATGACTCTGCTATTAGCCTTTGAAGCAATAGAAGAAGGAAAGGTAAGTCTAGAAGATGAGGTAATAGTAAGTGAAGAGGCTGCATCTATGGGCGGGTCTCAGATTTTTTTAGAACAAGGAGATAAAGTTTCTTTAGAAGATCTTTTAATCGGTATTGCTGTAGGCTCAGGTAACGATGCTTCTGTGGCTGTAGCTGAGCACATAGCTGGATCTTTAGAAGGTTTTGTGGAGATAATGAACGAAAGAGCCTTTGAACTGGGGATGGACAATACTAATTTTGAAAATGCCTGCGGGTTACATGTGGATGAACATGTAACGACGGCAAAGGATATAGTCATAATGTCCCGGGAACTTTTAAAATACCCTCAGGTTAATGAATGGTTTTCCATATGGATGGATGAAGAATTTTTAAAAGGGAAAATCAGTGTAGAAGAAGGTATATATCTTAGCAATACTAACCGGCTAGTTCGCTATTACTCCGGGTGTGACGGGTTGAAGACCGGCTTTACAGATCAAGCGGGTCACTGTATTGCAGCTACGGCAAAAAGGGAAGACTCCCGGTTTATATCCGTAATATTAAATGCCCCCGATAGCAAAACCCGTTTTGATGAAGCTACCCAACTTTTAGATTATGCCTTTGCAAATTATAAAACTATACCTATAGCAGAAAAAGATGAAGTGGTGGGAGAAGTAGCGGTACAAAAAGGTAAAGAAACAACTCTAAAACTGGTATTGGCTAAACAACTGGGTGTTTTAGTAAAAAAAGCTGATGATCCGGAATTCCAAAAAGACATAAATATCACCCATTCTTTAAATGCTCCCATAACTGAAGGAGAAAAGATTGGAGAATTTATTGTAACCTGGGAAGGGGAAGAAGTTGCTCAAGGAGATCTTTCGGCGGAAAAAGATGTTCAGCGGGCTACAGTTTTTGATATATTTTATAGAACTTTAGAAGCATGGGTTCGATTTGGGAAATAGATAACATAACATCTAAAAAAATAATAGGAAACATTAATTGCCTTCGGGCAATTTCTTTTTTTTGCAGGAGATATATTTATTATGTAGAATTATTTTCCAACATAAGGCAGAGATGTTGGAGGTGAATCTAAAAATGAATATTGATATTGATATAGAGGCTAGAGGTCCAAAATTGATAGTACGCTTAAATGGAGAGCTTGATCATCATACAGCAGAATTATTTCGCTCCAGGGTTCAAGAGGTATTGGCCCGGGGAAAAACGAAAAAAATTATTTTGAATTTATCCGGCCTTAACTTTATGGATAGTTCTGGAATTGGAGTTATCTTGGGCAGGTATAATTTTTTAAAACATAAAGGGGGGGCAATTGCAGTGTGTAACCTGCAGCCCCAGGTAAAAAAGGTTTTTTATACGGCAGGTTTATTTAATATATTTAACGAGTATGGTTCTGAAAAAGAAGCTATTGATAATATTTAGGGAGGAGAAGTGAGAAGTAAAATGGATAATTATATGAAACTTGAAATACCCGGCAGATCTCAAAATGAGTCTTTTGCTAGAGTAGCCGTTGCTGCCTTTGCTTCACAGCTGGACCCGACTCTGGAAGAATTAAGCGATATAAAAACTGTAGTTTCAGAAGCTGTTACTAATGCTATCATTCATGGTTACGTTAATGAAATAGGTAAAATTATAATTAAGGCACGATTAAGGGAAAATAACCTGGAGATAGAAATTATAGATTTTGGTATAGGGATAGAAGACATAGAAAAAGCTCGGGAGCCTCTTTATACCTCTAAACCTGAACTAGAGAGGTCTGGCATGGGCTTTACAATAATAGATAAATTTATGGATCAGGTAGAAATAGCTTCAGAAAGCAGCAAGGGCACTACAGTAAAAATGGTTAAGAATATAGAAAAAAGAAATAACACGTCTAATTAGGGGACTTTAAATTATGGACGAATTGCTTAAAAAAGCTAAACAAGGTGATATCCCCTCCCGGGAGAGAATTGTAGAATTGAATATTCCCCTGGTAGAAAATCTGGTACGTCGTTTCTTCCCTTCTCCGGGAGAAAGGGAAGATCTTATTCAGGTCGGGTGTTTAGGGCTGCTAAAAGCGCTAGATAGATTTGACCTATTAAGAAATTTGAAATTTTCAACCTATGCAGTCCCTGTTATTTTAGGAGAAATAAAAATGTATTTGCGTAAAAACCATGTATTTAAAGCCAGCAGATCTTTAAGCACACTGGCTAGAAATATAAAGCTAAAAAAAGAGGATTTTGTAAAAAGCAATGGCAGGGAACCTTCTATTGGAGAGCTAGCTGAAGAGCTTAAAACTAACCGGGAAGAAATTATTATGGCTCTTGAAATAAACCAGGATCTCTTATCCTTAGAAGAATCTCCTTATTTTTATGGTAAAGAAACATCAGCAACGGATGAACCACAGGAATCAGGAGAAGATTTTATTTTAAATAGAATTACTATAAAAGAAATCCTGGCTTCCCTGAAGGGCAGGGAACGACAGGTAATTTTTTTGCGTTTTTTTGAAGAAAAAAGTCAGCAGGAAACAGCTGAAAAACTGGGTATTTCTCAGGTTCATGTTTCCCGTTTGGAAAGAAAAATATTAAATGAAATAAAAGAAGCCTTCCAGTAGCAGCTATATTTATAAAATATCTCACCTTGTAGCATACTAAGATTAAGAAAACTAACATAGGTGAGAAAAATGTTGAAAGTTTATAAAGATTATCTGGTCCTTTTAGCCCTGATTATAATGATCTTAATTATCTTTATCTTAGCCTGGCAGTTTATCTTTAGCCCTTTGGAGGATGATCAGCCCAGTCGTTCCCGAATGGTATGGCAATTGCAGTGGGAGGTTATAGCTGTTTATGTCCCACCAGGTAATTTACCTTTGCTTATATTCTCAGGTTAATATTAGTTTCGGGGAAACTTTAAACATTGGTAAAGTGGCCGAGATTGAAGGTAGCCCTGATATTATAGATAAAATATCAGGAATTCCCTTAAGCTTAGAATTAAAAGAAGGTGAAGACAGGAAAGTTTTATCCTCTTTGTTTCTGGTTAAACTTATAAAGTTATATAATCCAGAAATAGATATAAGGGTGTTGGGATTAACAGATACTATCATTAAAACTAAAAGAGGCAAATCTTCTTCAAATAATCCTATAAGGTTAGCTTTTATTTATCTTGTATGTCTTCTCTTGTTTATCGGTTCAGCCATGGCTATTATGAACTTTCATGCTGATGTAAGTATGCCTACTGTACATCAGCAGATTTTTCAAATTCTTACGGGAGAAGAAAGGCGTAACCCCCTTGTACTTCAGGTGCCATATTCTATAGGCATAGGATTGGGTATGTTTGTTTTTTTTAATCGTCTTTTTAAAAAACGCATAAATAAAGAACCCAGTCCTCTGGAAGTAGAAATGTTTTTATATGAAGAAAATGTTAACAAATATGTAAGAGCAAGCCAAAACAAAGTTAAAAGCCAGATTAACAATAAAGACCAGGAATAAGGATGTAGAATATGGGCAGAATATTATTGCTTATGCTTATAGGGTTTGCCGAAGGAATTGTGGTAGGAACAGCTATAGTGGCTTTTCTTACTTTATTGGATATAGTTCCCCGACTGGCACAATTTACGGAAACTTATGATAAATGCAGTTATTATGAATTTTCTATAGTTTTTGGAGCTGTTACAGGTGGTCTAATTGTATTTTTAAATTGGCAGTTAAATTTACCTAATTTAATAGTAGTAATAATTGGTTTGTTTATGGGAATATTTATAGGCTTATTAGCTGCTGCTCTAACCGAAGTGCTAAATGTTTTACCGGTTCTTTCTAAAAGGCTTGGCTTGCAGCACGAGATATATCTTATGTTAATGTCTTTGATACTGGGCAAAGTAGCGGGATCTTTAATTTACTGGCTGGTTCCTGCGTTGTGGTAAATCATTAATTATTAAAAAAGGAGGTTCAATAATGTCATTGGCTAAAGTAATAGAATTAGTAGGTGAGTCTTCTACAAGCTGGGATGATGCAGTTAAAGATGCTGTAGAAAGGGCTTCTAAAACTGTAGAAGATATATCAGGCGTAGAAGTTTACAATTTGACTGCCGAGGTACGGGATGGAGAGCTGGTAGAATATAAGGCTAATGTTAAGCTGGCTTTTGGCCTAAAAGATCGGTAGTGTTTTTTAAAGCAAGCCCTTCCAGGTTGTGAAGGGCTTGTATAATTTAATTTATAAGGAAATGTTAAGTTTTAATAAAAAAGAACTAATTATTCCTTAAATATTATATAATTTAAAAAAAACATTCTCAATATTTTCTTACAGAGATAATTATTTGACTAAATAGAATATGAAGGTTAAAATTTTTGAAAATGCTATTATCCAAGGAGGTTTATTTGCGTAATGGCTAGGATAGGTGTACCCAGGGCTCTTTTATATTATAATTACTTTCCTGCATGGAAAAAATATTTTGAGGAGTTAGGAGCTGAAATTGTTCTTTCGGATAGAACTACCAAAAAAATATTAGATTCAGGCATAAAGGTAGCAGTAGATGAAACCTGCCTTCCTGTGAAGCTTTTCTACGGCCATGTGGATAATTTACGGGAAAAAAACGTAGACTATCTTTTTATCCCTCGTATAGTTAGTGTTGAAAAGAAAAGATATTTGTGTCCTAAGTTTTTAGGTCTTCCCAACATGGTTAAAAACTTAATGCCTGACCTTCCTCCTATCATAGATTTTAAAAAGGACTTATCTAAAAAGAGTAAAGATTTTTATTTAGACCTTTATGATTTAGGTAAGAAGTTTACAGGTAATTCTTTTAAAATATATATGGCCTATAAAAAAGCAATGAAAGAGCTGAAAAACTATCGACAACATCTGTTAAAAGGATACACGCCGGCAGAATGCCTGGATCAAAAGGATAAGAGTCATTCCAGTGAAAAATCAAACATTAATATAGCTGTACTGGGTCATTCTTATAATTTAAATGATCCGTATATAAGCATGGATATATATGGTAAACTAAACAAGATGGGTGTAAATGTTGTTACCAGTGAAATGCTTCCGGAATCTGTATATCACGAAGGTATAAAAAACTTAAGGAAAGATATATTTTGGACCTTTGGTAAAGAAATTATGGGGTCAGCATATTATTTATTAGATAATGATATGGTTGATGGTGTTGTTGTGGTAGTATCTTTTGGCTGCGGGCCGGATTCATTGATCGGTGAAATTATAGAAAGGACATACAAAAGAAAAAGGGAAAAGCCCCTGTTATTTTTAACTTTAGATGAGCATACAGGAGAAGCGGGAGTGCTAACTCGTTTAGAAGCTTTTATTGACATGGTAAAATTTAAAAAATCGGCTTAATATAAAGGTTAAAGGTGGTGTAGATTTCTATGAAAGTAACCTTTCCCCACATGGGTCCTCTCTGGATTCCTTTAAAAACAGTATTTGAAGAGCTGGGCACTGAAGTAGTAGTTCCTCCTCCCATAACTAAAAAAACGGTTACCTTAGGTGTACGACATTCTCCTGAATTTGCTTGCTTTCCATTAAAAGTAAACATGGGAAATTTTATTGAAGCTATGGAACATGGAGCGGATACTATTATCATGGCAGGAGGGA
>SL_8KL_010_SEDDRAFT_10000592_pt1 | contig 31703 bp, 31 predicted proteins | sample SodLakKL_010_SED_4_FD_11160 | JGI IMG/M metagenome (IMG submission 11160)
ACTTCCCAACAGTTCAATAGATATGTCATTGGTCAGACTAGGCAAAGTACACTTACATTGGTGTAAAGAGTGCAATGTGCCTGTAGTGGAAGAAGGTGAGTGTGGATCCTGTGGAAAAAAAGCGGAGAAGGTAGAGATAACTCCACCCGGCGATGTTAGACCCGCATTTGAAGAGGATATCGAGTTGATAAGAGAGACTATCGATAAACAGTGGGGGGAAGGTTATTCTTACGAGATATTTTCAGATGGAAAGCCGATCGTTTTGAACGGGATACCATACAGGGACAGGATGGACGAAGTGATTGTCGATGGAAAAGTCATAGGGGCTTTAAGATACAATCCCGAAAAAAAATTGAACGGTGAAGATCCTTATGAATTCATCTTGAGACCCTGGGAAGGTTTGAAAAGTCCCTCGAAAGGATTTGTTGAAGTCGATAAAGGTGCCGTAGAACCCATATTGAGTGGCGGAAGCGTGCTCGCTCCAGGGATAACGGATGCTGATACATCTATATCGGATGGAGATGAAGTTATAGTTAGCGATCACTCGGGTAATGTGATATGCTCCGGTTCCGCTAGATTTTCGGGAGAAGAGTTGATCGAAGCTGATTCAGGAAGAGGTGTGAAAAATAGATGGCGGATATCTGATCACTCGCCCGATGATAAAAAAGCCAGTTGGAATGATGTAGTCGAAGCCAATCGACATCATATCGAAGATAGGGTGGAAAAAGCTATCGGATTCATAGAGGAAGAAGTAGAGAAGCATGACCTACCTACAGCTGTAGCCTACAGCGGCGGTAAGGATTCTTTAGCGACACTCCACTTACTGCTCGATGCTGGAATGGATCCCGACATGATATTCATCGATACCGGTATCGAATTACCTGAGACCCTAGAAAACGTGGAGAAGATATCAAAAAAGTATGATCTCACACTTCATATGAGAAAAGCTAAAAGCGGATATTGGAATAATCTAGATCATTTTGGTCCCTCTGCTAGAGATTACCGATGGTGCTGTAAGACCTGTAAATTAGGCCCCACTTCTCGGTTGATAGATGAAAATTACGATGACGGAGTTCTCTCCTTTATAGGTCAAAGGAGATATGAGTCACAGCAGAGGATGGATCAAGGTAGCACCTGGGACAACCCGTGGGTGCCTGGTCAGACCTCTGCTTCACCTATCCAGGATTGGACCGCTTTTCATGTTTGGCTTTACCTTTTTTCAAAGGACGCCGAATGGAATGAATGGTACGAAAAAGGCTTTGAAAGGATAGGTTGTTGGGTCTGCCCCGCTTCTGATCTGGCGGAGTTGGATAAGCTGAAAGAAGAGTTTCCAGAATATGAAAGGTTTGAAAAAGCCCTGCGTAGATATGCTGATGAGAACGACCTATCAGAAGATTGGATAGAGTTGGGTCTTTGGAGATGGTTGGACGTCCCAGAAAACATGGGCGATCTTCTTGAAGACGATATAGAGAGTTGTGAAGCGCTGGATATCACAAGTTCTATAGAGGAGATGTTGGAACATGCGAGGACTAAAAATCTACTAAATGCGATCTCTAGTGAGGAAAACATCTCTAATGAAGACCTTGGTAGGGAGGAAGTCCTCCGGATCCATAAAAAAGCACTTTATTGTGTAGAATGTGGAGTCTGCGTAGGAAGATGTCAGAATGATGCACTGTTTTTTGAGGAAGGTATAAAGATAGATCCTGAAAGATGTGTTAACTGTGGTAAATGTTTAGGAAAATGTCCTGTAGTACATTTCGATAGGCGGGTTTAGGAAGAGGCTTCTAAAAATAGCTCCTCAAAATTTTCGTAGGAGGCATCCGTCTTAATACCTGTGGAAGAAAAATGGGTCCTAGAACTTTCAAATCCATTATCATTCAATCCCTTCTCTATATCTTTCATAGGTGGCGGTGCGACTTTCAAAATACTGCTTATCTCATTGGTGTCGTAAAAGAAAGCCGAGTGCCTTGATTCTCCTTTCCAAAGAGATATGAGATCCTCGTCTAATTCACCTACGGGTTTTAGATCTTCGAGTAGATCCTTAGAAAATAGATCTCCTGTCCAAAAAGGACCTCTGTTCTTTTTTGTAGAACTACATCCGTATTTCCAATCACCGTTTTCGAAAACCACCCTTTCTAAATTTTGTAGACAATCGTCTGCTCTGCTCTTACCTTCGCCTATCTGCAAGTACGCTCTGAAGTGATGTCCTTCGTAATAAGATAATAAAGGTTTGATCCATCTATCATGTCTAGCTGCCTCTCTAGCGCAGTAGGCGATGAGGATCCTCAGACCGTTTTCATGTCTGCACCAATTATTAGCTGGTTCTGAAGAATATCTTCTATAGCAAGTTTGTGGATAGGTTCCACAGAGTACAGCAGTGTCGGTTGCGGTCACTCCTACCACCCCCTCATGAGAGACCGTCCTAGCAGCTAGTGGATAATAAGGGACAGGGGTGCCGAAAGGGTCGATATCTATGTGATCATATCGATATCTTCTTTTCAAAATGTGTTCTTCTATGGAATCTTGGGTGATATCCGCCTGCACTGCATTTTTTTCAGCGTTCTTTTTTATCAATCCCACAGCATTTTCAGAAACGTCATTTATGGTAACATCCGAGACCTGGCTTTCTTTTTTGGCTCTTATACCCCTGATTCCGGATGCGGCCATACCATCTAATAACCTGGTATCCTCGTTACACCAGCTTTTCAAAAATGATATGAATATATCTCTGCTCTTCTCCATCGATGGATTATAAAATACACCGTCTCCTTTCCCTTTAGGCCCTTTTGAATCGATAAAATTTGGGACTTCGATTGATACCTCGCCCTCTTGTACCTCTATCAGGTCCAACTTCAACCGCCCTTTATATCATCTTTTATCAGGTCTAACACTTTGTAGGGTAAAAGATCTTTATTAACGTCAGTCAATTCTAACATCCTGACATCGTCTCGCCTTCTTATCTCCTGGAGAAGCGGATTACGAGATTTTTTCTCGAATGTTAATATGATAGGCTTATCAACCTCTAAAACTTTTTTAACGGTATCGTAGAACTCTTCACTCTCTACCTGCATCTTACCTATTTCGTCCACTAGGATCACATCGGTTTCGTTGGCACTGTTCCGGATCGCTTTTACACCTACTTCATTGAGTGAGTCCAGGTCTACGCCGTATCCCTTAACTTCCACAGATGAATCCAGATCTAAATGTGCGAATACGGCTTTCTCTCTTGTCTGCCAGTCCATGACTTGGAACCCCACTCTCCTGTTCTCTTCCATGATGGGTTCTGTTAACATACCACCGATCGAGATCTCCTCCTCTTTTAGCATCTCTATTATCGCCTTTATGGTCTCTGATTTCTGCATACCAGAAGGCCCGCTTATACCTATCTTTAGACTTTTAGCCATTTCCTATCGATCCTCTGTTGGGTCGTTAATAATGCGTTTCAACTATTTATTAATTGTTGGGATATGAGCTGTATCTATCCTTCAATGCTCTCAAGGAACATCAATGGATATTTCATATTTTCTATATATTTCATCTTGCCTACCGCCCTTAGCCCATCATATTCTATCTCTACTCTAGCCTTTATCATCTCACCGCTTAAAGTGGTATAGTCGAAGGGACCATCCTCTGATCTCGAGGACTTTTCAGGCTTTATTTCGACTTCTGCAGAACTGACGAAGGCTTGACTCTCAGTAGTGCTTTCCATCGCCCTCTCTAGTTTTTTGATATTTTTGGAGCTCACAGGCGTACCTACAAACTGATGGAATAGAGCACCAAGTTTTATACCCAGTTCGAATGATATCCTTTCTCTATCTTCACAGTCAAAATATTTTTCAGCTTCTAGTAATTTTCTATCCATATCGTCCTTGCTATTTTCCATATATTTTTACTATGATAGGTGAGATAAAAATATAACCCAAAATGAATGAGATAGTTATCGATAATATATATCTACAGTAAGCATGTGATATCAGGTCTGATAAGAAACCGACGACAGAAAGAGCCAATAACAGACCCCCGATGATGATGTATGGTCTTCCTCGGGGTTTAGGATATCTTATATCAGTATACAGAAGGGAAGCGATTATACCTATAACCGCTAATGTTATATATGGTGAATAAGCCCATATATCCCCCCATCCAAAAAGGTAAGAGAGATGGATTATGACCAAAGCCAGAGCAGGAGTAGGTAGTCCATAGAATCGGGCTTCATCTGATGTTTCATTCACGAATCTAGCTAAACGTAGAGTGCCAAGGAAAACTATCATCAAGGGTATGAAGGTAGCTAGCGCGTTCTGTGGAGATTCCCAACCCCTGCCCAAACCTTCATCGTAGAATGTTTGATATAGGATCAATGCAGGAGCAAAGCAGAATGAGATGATATCGGAGAAGAAATCGAGATATGCTCCCAATTCGTGTTCGACATCCAGGTATCTAGCTAGATAACCGTCAAGCCCGTCTAGGAACACGCACAAGATTATCAGGATCGAAGCCAACCAGAGTCTGTTATCTATTATATATGTTATCGCTAAAAATCCGACTGAAGCGTTAGATATAGTTATCAGATCGGGGAAAGTCAGTGGGTCTATCTTACTCATTTAATACCCCCAATGAGGTCTTTCCTGCTTTTACCTTTTGTCTTTCATGAACTTCAAAAATTATATCGTTTTCGAACTCTAATTTGACCTTTGATCCGAAGCGAACCAATCCGATCTTTTCTCCTTTTTCAATAAGATCACCTTCTTCAACGTAGGGAACTATGCGTCTAGCCGTTATGCCAGCTATCTGCCAGATCCTCACTTCTCCGTGATCGGTAGAGAGTATCAGTAACTGACGTTCGTTATTACCAGCTCCTTCACTGAAAGCAGGATGATGACCTCCATCGTAGTGTTCCATCTTCTTGATCTTCCCAGATAGAGGTGACCTATTAACGTGGACATTCCAGACATTCATGAATATCTCTATCGAATTTTCATCATGATCGATGGATTGTATTTTACCGTCGGCGGGTGAAACAATACCCTCCGAAATCTCTCTTTCAGGATCTCTGAAAAAGTATAGAGTGAAAAGGAATGATGAGATACCGATAACTGGTAAAAGGAGAGTTGGATATATGATGAGATATAAAGATGACAGAATAACCATTAAAACAAGGGAGATCAAGATCGGTTTTTTTCCTCCTTTAGCAAACATATAAAGAGAAAAAGGAAAGGAGGTAAATGAATATTGGTTTTTTCTCTCTATGCTACTCTATCTATGTTTCCGTCCGAAGAACCGACGACTTCATCTGCGAACTTTTCACTTTCTGTGTGAACGTTGGTAACAACCAGCATTATCTTTATTTTGTTGCCTAGATCTTCATCTACGTTACATCCCCAGATTATCCTGGCGTCACTGCTTATCTTTTTATTTACCATCTCTGCGGCTTTTTCCGCTTCTTCGACAGTCATATTAGGTCCGCCCATCACTCTGATCATGGCTCCTTGTGATTCGCTGGTATCGATATCGCCCAATAAAGGTGAACCTAGAGCTTCTTCTACAGCTTTTTCTACCCGGTTATTTGCATCGTCAGATTCGCCGATACCTATCATCGCAAGTTCTCCGTTATCCATTATAGTACGCATATCGTTGTAGTCTATATTTACCAGACCCGGTTTTGTTATTATCTCGGTCATACCCTTTATAGATTCCATCAGTATCTCATCGGCTACTTTGAAAGCAGCATTCAACGGCAGATCGGGAACCAAGTCAAGCAGTCTATCGTTAGGGATGACGATAGTTGTATGACAGTGTTTTTCAAGCTTTTGCAGTCCTCTTTTAGCGTTCCTCATCCTCTTTTCCCCTTCTGCTTCAAAGGGGAGAGTGACTATACCCATAACGAGGGCTCCTTCTTCTTTAGCTTGTTCTGCTACAACAGGAGCACATCCTGTTCCAGTGCCGCCACCCATTCCGGCTGTGAGGAAAACGATGTCCGATCCTTCGACATGCTCTTTTATCTCATCTCTTGAGTTTCTAGCACATTTTTCACCGACTTCGGGTTTTGCCCCAGCACCAAGGCCGTCAGTGATCTCTTTTCCGATCAGTATTTTTTTCTGGGCATGAGTGTGGAGAAGGTGTTTTGCATCAGTATTGAGAGCGATAAGTTCTCCACCGCTCAATCCTTCTTGTGTCAGACGGTCAAGGGTATTGCTACCTCCGCCGCCTGCACCGAATATCTTGATCTGCACTTGAAGCTGATCCACAAGATCTCGAAGTTCTTCATCTTCAGGGGCCGTTTCTTCATCTATGCTCGGTTTTTCACTACCTTCATCATGTTTGTTTAAGGCTTCGTCAACAATCGATTCCATATAGAATCCCATCCATCTTGTTTTCAAACAATTGGAATCACCTATTTAAGTATTGTCTTTCCCGTAGGACACCTATTTGACACCTTCTGGATGGTCGAAATATACCGTCTTACTAATATCAAAAATAACATATTTAGCCGACTTCTGTCTGACAAATATAGTTTTTCGTCCGACGACTTACGGCGCACAAGCTTTTTATCATATAGCTAGATTGGTATAGTGACCAACCATGAAAAAAGTAGTCCAGGACTATGATATAAGTGCAGAGACCACTATTTCAGAATTGGTATCAGAGATGTACGATTCAGGAGGTTTTGTCGCCAAAAAGATCGGATCAGCTGTTCATATCCTGGAAGACATGTTCAAAGATGACTCAGTGAACTTCTTATCTTTTCCCGCATGTATCGTTTCTACAGGTACGAGAGGTATTCTCAAAGAGGCGATCAAACGAGAACTTTTCGACGTCGTGATCACTACCTGCGGTACGTTAGATCATGATCTCGCAAGGACATGGGAAGATTATCATCATGGAAGTTTCTCAGCGGATGATTCTGAGCTTCATAGAAAAGATATTCAGCGGCTGGGAAATATCTTCATACCGAATTCTTCATACGGTGAGGTATTAGAGAAAAATATGCAGCCTATACTTGAAGATATAGTTGAGGAAAAGGGAGATACATTCAGTACTAGAGAAATAATACAGGAATTCGGTGAAAGGATAGATGACGAGGATTCAATACTGTATTGGGCCGCAGAAAAAGACATACCGATTTATGTTCCTGGTATAACTGATGGAGCATTTGGATCTCAATTATGGATGTATTGGCAAAACAATAGGGAATTCAGTTTAGACCTGATGAAGGACGAGCAGGAATTGGCTGATCTAGTCTTTCCAGCTGATAAAAGTGGAGCCTTGATAATCGGTGGAGGTATATCTAAACATCATACTATATGGTGGAATCAATTCCGAGGCGGTCTAGAAAGAGCCGTCTATATAACGACGGCAGTGGAATACGACGGGTCTTTATCCGGTGCTAGAGCTAGAGAGGCTATCTCCTGGGGTAAGATAAACGAAGAGGCTGATCACTGTACCGTAAAAGGTGATGCGACCGTGCTTCTACCTCTTATCCTAGGCTCATTTTACTGATTCAGATAACGTTCTCAGATATCTCTTTTCCGATCATCTCTCTCTCACAGTATGTACATCTCAGTTTAACTGGTTCTTCCTCGATGACTTCGAATTCACTATCGACCGGTTCTCTTTGATTGGTTATACAGTTCTTGTTTTTGCATCTAACGATACCTTTAGCCAGGTCAGGGATCTCTACTCTATGTTTTTCGATGACCTCATAGTCCCTTATTATGTTCACAGTCGCATTGGGAGATATGAGTGATATCTTGTCGAATTCTTCGTTCTTTAATTCCTTTCCTTCGACTTTTACGATGTCTTTTTTACCTTTGCTGCTATTCACATTCATCGCCATACTAACTATAGAGTCGATATCTCTATCTATCAGGTCTAATATTCTCAACACTTTCATACCCTGGCCTGCTTTTATATGGTCTATAACTGTACCATGTTCTATAGGTGTGATCTTTATTTTTTTACTTTCGTTTTTCATCTTTCTACCTCCTGCAGAAGCTTCAACAAAGCCATCCTTATCGGCACACCGTTAGATGCTTGTTGGAAGTATCTAGCATTTTCTGTATCATCTACATCGGGCTTAATTTCATCGACCCTGGGTAATGGATGCATTATCTTTAAGTCGTCTTTTGTAGTTTGCAACATGTCCTTCTCTATGTGGTAAGATTTTGCTACTTCTTCGTAATCCTTATCCGACGGGAATCGTTCTCTCTGGATCCTGGTCATATAAAGCAAGTCGAGTTCGTCTATCGCCTCTTTTATATTTTCGACTTCTTTGAATTCGATGTTTTGTTTTTTCAACGTATTTATTATCTCCTTAGGCATCTTCAATGAGGGTGGGGAGATGAAGGTCAGCTTCGTATCGAACATGCTCAGGGCCTTGGTCAGTGAGTGAACTGTCCTTCCATATTTCAGATCGCCGGCTATACCGATATGGTTGTTGGAAATACTGTCTTTTTCTTCCCTTATAGTGAAAAGGTCAAGTAGTGTCTGTGTGGGATGATGTCCAGCCCCATCTCCTGCATTTATCACGGGAACTTCGGAAAAATTAGAAGCTAATTTTGCCGCCCCTTCCTGTGGGTGTCTCAAGACTATGATATCAGCATACCCTGCAGCTACCCGGATAGTATCGGCAAGGGTTTCACCTTTTTTGGCTGAGGAGGTACCTGCCCTTGCGAAGCCGATGCAGCGACCTCCCATCCTCTTCATGGCTGCCTCGAAAGATAAGCGTGTCCGCGTACTGGGTTCGAAGAACAGGGTTGCTAATAGTTTGCCTTCGAGTTCATTATTTATTTTATCTCCCTCTGCTGCAGGCATCATATCTCCTGCCGTATCTAGTATGGTCTTTATCTCATCTACTGTGAAATCATCGATCGAAACTACATGTTTTTTATTGAAATCAGAGCTCATAGTATCAAGAGGGAATGTTCATCATAGAATATATGGGTTTTGGATGTAAGACATTTAAGACAGCTTTTGAAGACGTATCAACGAATAAAAGAGAATAAAGGTAGAAAAAAATAGGGTGGTTAGTCAAGGTCTTCTCTCAGAGCAGACCTGCTTTTTGCAGTGTCATTATGTCGTCGGTACCGAGTTTTTCTCCTTTTTTGAACTTTTCGTAAAGTTCTTCTGCTTCTTTCTGTGTCTCTGTTTCCTCTTTTTCTTTCTTTGCTCTTTTCTGTTTCTTCTTGAGACCAGATATTATCTTACTGTAATCTCTTACTTCGTTCACTGCCTCTATGTGTTTTTCGTGGTAATCGTCGCCTTTTTCTTTCGCCTTCACAAACCTTTCCTGTGCATCGTCGGCTTTCTCTCTGATCTCGTCGGCTTTCTCGAATTTTTCTAGCATCTCGTCGTGCTTCTCTTGTGCCTCTTCAGCCAGTTCCGAAACTCTACTGTGGTATTCCTCGGCTTTTTCTCTTGCTTCCTCGAGTTTTTCTCTATATTCCTTTATCTGCTCGTTCTCTTCGATCAGTTTTTTCCGTTCGTTAAGTTCTTCCTGCCTATTGGAGATCTTATCTATGATCTCTTTCTCTTCTTCTGGGCTCAAGACGTTCGTCATCTGCTTGTACTCAAGTTCTTCGATCTCGTCTTTCAATTTGTTTATCGACTTACCGTCTTTAGGCAGGACTTTTTTCTTTTCTTCTTCTAGTTTTCTAGATAATTCATTGACTTTCTCATTGTACTCGTCTCTCTTTTCCTTGAACTCTTTGACCTTCTCGTTCAACTCGTTTCTCTCTTCTTTCAGCTCATTGCCAGTTTCTATTAGCTCTTTGACCTGGGTATTATATTCGTCTCTCTTTTTTACCCATTTTTTCGCTTCGTCGTTCTTTTCGTCCCTAAGCTTCTTGTATTTATCGGCCCGAGAATTGGCCTTCTCCTTTTTTTCCTCCAACTCCTCTAAAAGCTCAGTCATAGTCTATTGCACTGTCCAGTAATCTTTTTTGAATTCGATTCACGTATTCAATATCCGGGGCATTTATAATACTTTCGGACTTTCATCTACTATAGAGTGCGCCGAATTTATTAACTAAAGACATCCACCGGATATCTTTCGAGAAAAAATAAATAACAGCAGTTAACTCGAACCANTAGAATATTATGGCTNAAGAAGAATCAGGATCAGATCTAGAAGAAAAACTTGGCTACGAACCCCAGAACGTTTGGGAAGACGTTGACGAGGATGAGAAAAAAAACATATTTGATTTCGCCGATGATTATAGGGAATTTTTGAACTCATCCAAAACTGAAAGACAGGCCGTTGAAACTTCAGAGAAAATACTCAGAGAAGATGGGTTCAAAGCTATCAGCGAGTACGAGGAACTAGAGCCGGGAGACAAGGTGTATTATGTCAATCGGAACAAGAGCATAGCCGCGGCGATAATCGGTGATAAAGAATTAACCCATGGTTTGAATCTCGTGACAAGCCATATCGATGCGCCTAGGCTCGATTTGAAAGCTAGACCGCTCTACGAGGATAAAGAAGCTTCGATGGCCCTTCTCCAGACACATTATTATGGAGGCATAAAGAAATATCAGTGGGTTAGTATCCCACTCGCCATAAAGGGTCGAGTAGTGAAAGAGGACGGTACCCCCGTGGACATATCCATAGGTGACGACCCTGACGATCCGATCTTCGTTATAAGTGATCTCCTACCCCACCTTTCGAAGAAAAAGCAGGGAGAAAGAAAGATGAAGGAAGTGATCAAAGGTGAAGAACTCAATATCATCGTTGCCGGTATACCGATCGATGAAGAGGATATCGAGGAAAAAGTCAAGATCAAAGTCTTGAAACTTTTGAACGAGAAATACGATATCACAGAGGAAGATCTAACTAGTGCTGAACTAGAGATAATACCTGCCTACGATGCTCGTGATGTTGGCTTTGATAGGAGTATGGTAGGAGGTTATGGTCATGATGATAGGGTCTGCGCCTATACATCTTTGAGAGCCATCCTCGAATTGGAAAAACCCGATAAGACAGCGGCAGTGATATTCTTCGATAAAGAAGAGATAGGAAGTGAGGGAAATACAGGTGCGAATTCTGAAATGCTTGAGACTTTTTATTCCCAGCTATTAAAAAAGGTTAAAGGAGATTACACGATGCATCAACACAGAGAGATGCTGGACAACTCTAAAGCGATATCTGGGGACGTGAGTCCTGCAGTAAATCCATCCTTCAAAAGTGTACATGAAATGCAGAACGCCGCTTCCTTCGGTAAAGGGATAGCTATAAACAAATTCACCGGTGCTGGAGGTAAGTACTCAGCTAACGATGCACACGCAGAATATGTCGCTCTGATAAGAAGAGCATTCAATCAAAATGATGTTCATTGGCAGACCGCTGAGCTAGGCAAAGTCGATGAAGGCGGTGGAGGTACGGTAGCTAAATTCCTAGCCGAACTGAATATAGACGTGATCGATGCCGGTACTCCAGTCCTCGGCATGCACGCGCCCTACGAACTACTATCGAAGAGTGATCTGTATCATACGTTCAAGGGTTACGAGGCATTCCTGAAAACCGAATAGATAGTTGATCGGAAAAAACCCTTCAACTTTTTTCTATCAATTTTACGTCACCAGGAGGGATTATTTTTTGTATCTCACTTATCGGGACAGAAAAATAATCCGACATCTCATTGGCGAAGTTATTCTTATCCCTTGAGCCAGGTATAAAAACCGCTTTTTTCTTTATTAGATCCTCGTCCCAATTTTCTATCGCGAATGAAGGTGCACACATCACCTTTTTTTTCCCTTCATATTCGATCTCGACCAGGACCGCTCTCATGGGCAAGTCGTCGTGATAGTTCCTTTTACCTCTGATCACGAATGCACCGGTAGGCAGTGACTCCCCGGCCTCCGCAGATTTGCTGACCTGATCCGGTTTTACCCAATAGGCCCTACCAGCGCTTATCCCCCTTTTCCACTCTTTAGAATGTAATATTGAATACTGGCAGGCCTCTTTCAAGGTAGCTTCACCGATCTCTTCTTTATCACCTCTTTTGACAACCACGCTTGGTGCTCCACCGGCTTCAGCATGAGCGTAACGGTCATATTTCTCTAGATATTTTTTTACGACCTCTTCATTAGTCTTGCTGTCTTTACCAGCTATAACCATATGGCCTTCGCTCGAAATGAACCACTTATATCTATCGAACCAATGATCTATAGTCGGTTCTTTGCGATCTCTTTCTCTTTCCTTTTGTTTACCTTCTTCTATCTCTTTTTTGGTCTTCTCTATAGCTTCTTCAGCTCCTTTTATCTTTCTTTTACATTTCTTACTCTTCTCATAATGTTTCTGTGCGTTCTCGTTGACATCCTTTCTAAAATCCAACTTTACGTTTTTTGTGTGGTGTTCTCCTTCTTTTTCTCCATCTAGTTCTACTACCACGTATTCATCTGAATCATTGAGCTGGAGAACACTTTCCAGATCTCTGATATCCGAGTAGATCTTTTCTCGGTCCCCCTCTCTTCTAGCTTTATGAATCTGATCCAAAAGTTTTTGGCAGGCGTTGTAATTTTGATATATAAGCTCTGCTTTTATCTTGTTCTCTTCTTCATCTTCTTTGAGATCCTTTATAGCTCTTTTCTGGCTCGCTAGCTTTCTCTCCGCCCTTGACTTCTCCTCCTTTTCCTCCTCCGTTTCTTCGCTTTCTTCAGACCTGAATGCCATGTCTAGAGCTCGATTGTAGGTGACGAACATCTCTTTTTCAAGCTCTTCATACTGCTGGAGGGAAAAAGGGACCGCATCTATTATATCATCATCCGCGTCCTTGATAACGTGGGGCTCTAGATCATCTTCCTCTATATGCTTTTTCATCCTGCGTATCACTCGTCTTATGTCGGGAGCGAGACCATCGAGATCTTCGATATGCTTGTCGACATTTATACGAGTGCATATCTCCTCTGCGTATTTCCCTCCTAGATTTAAGTCCACGGCCAAAGTTCTCACTAGGTCTTTATCAGAGTCTGCAAGTATCTCACTTATCTCTTCTCTCCCTAGAGTGAAAGGCTGTATCCTTGAAGGAGGGAATTTATACTCGTAACCTTCTTTCAGTTCTCTATGACTCCATGATTCAGAACGATAAGGAACAAGTATGTGTTTTTCACCCTCCAATATCAGGTTGCCTTTTCCAAACACCTCGAATATCAATCTACTTTTCTTTTCTTTTTGTAGCTCGAAGATAACGACTCTATCGAACTCGTGCTGTTCTACACTGGTTATGGTCGCGTTGCTGGTGTACTTTCTCATGAGCATCACGTAATCCCCGGGTTTTTTTGGATTATCTTTGTTTTCCTCGGTCAGATAGAGGCCCTTACCGACTTTGAAGAGGAGCATCTTCTTACCTTCTCCAGGCACGTAGATGCGGAGGAGGATTTCTCCTTTGTTCGGCTGATATACCTTCTTAACGAATCCTCCCTCCAGTGATTTAAGCTCGTTTACCGCAGCTCTTATCTCAAGGGCCTCCATCTCATCTTTCATCGTCATCACTCTTGTTTTGATGTCAAATAATATTTTAATATTTGGAACACAAATCCCTCTTCCGACTCATAAAACTTGTGGGGAAGTGCAGTAAAATAAAAAAGAGTACGGGGTTTTTGTTGGGTGAATTTTTAATCCACAAGACCTTCTTCTTTCAACTCTTCGTAGTCTTCTTCGATAAGTCGATCTAGTTCTTTCACTTCAAAGTGTCTTTCACCGGTCCAAGCATTCGCTGCAGCTTTATACATATCGGAGACGAAATCAACTAGTTTGTCCGGCAGTTCAGGCGGTTCGGGCCATTCCTCTTTAGGAAGGTCTTTATCCTTCGCCTCTTCCATCTTTTCGTGCCATTCTCCACCTCTGTAATAATTCCTGAGCATCTGCTTGCTCAGTTTGAAACCGTCGTATTCGAACCTATCTTCGTCCAAAGTCCCCAGAACATCGGCTAATATCAACTCTCCGTTCCTGTCGAGGGCGACTTCCATCTTACCATCTAGATGTTTCCAACCCAGTTCTTCTGCTTTTTCGTTGATGAAATCATTAACATCGATCGCTTTCTTTTTGATAAGGTCGATCTTTTGGTCGTCGAATCCGGTGTGTTCCTTGACTTCATCTAGATTCTTAAAGTAGCGGTCGAATTTTTCGAATTTAGTGCTGAAATCGATTATCGGTGGATCCAACTCAGTGTTCACTTCAGGATAACCGTCCAAACCGAGATCTTCCGGTTCTATCTTGCCTTTGTCCAGTCTTCGGAAGACGGAGCTCCCCTCGCCCAGATAGTTCCTATAGATTATCTCCAGCGGGACCATCATGTTCTTGTACTCTTCTGGTTCTTCGTCTGTGAAAACATTTACGAGCTTGAACTTCATCCTGTTGTCCTCTTCTAGTTCGATGAAATGAGTTTTTATACCTTCTTTTTCAAGCTCTTTGAAGTTATGAGCACCCATCAAACACAGAGCTTTTCCCTTACCTTCTATCTCGTCGGGCATCTCTCCGTAGTCGAAAACACTGTATCTGTCGCTGAACTCGAATATACCTACACCTTCTTCATCATCTTCCGTAGGTCCTTCCAAGATCTCTAAGTCCTTCACACTTCCCATCTTATCTTACCTCTTCATCGTCTTTATCTATCTGCTTTCTGTTTTCTTCTTGATATCCTTTTATCCTGTCCTGTAGGTCTTCGTCGCTCAAACCCAGCATTTTCGCTGCTGCTAGACCCGCCTGTTCCGTTCCTATCACGACCATCGGGCAAACACCGGAGGGCATCCTCAGACTTGAGAATATGTCGGCACCGGCAAATTTACTGCTGTACGGTGGGCATGCGATGACGGGTTTCTCTGTCTGAGCATCGACGAATCCACTCAATGCATTGCTCCTTCCGGCTACAGTTACATAAACTACCTTTTCATCTTCGTACTCTTCTAAGATATCGAGCGCTTTCAAAGGTACTTTGTGTGCTGAAGCTATCCTCATCTCACTATCTATACCTAACTCGTCCAACGTACTTGCTATCTTTTCTGACCAATCCATATCGCTTTTCGATCCCATTATTATTACAACTTTCATTTCTATCACCTATGCCATCTTTTCAGCGACCAGATTATAGATCTCGAACATCTCTTTTATCTCATCGATCTTCAGAAAGTAGAACTTTTCTGGTGGTTCCTTCTCGTACTCTACCAAACCGAGATCGTACAACAACTTCAGATGCTTTGAAGCTGAAGATTCGCTCAGATCCAACTCATCAGCTATCTCATGTACCGACATCCTCTCGTTCTCACAGAGAGTCTCCAGTATTTTCCTTCTCTTTCTTGATCTGATCGCTCTTGCGAGTTTTTCATCAGGCATTATTTTCAGCAGAGAACACCGATATATAATACTTTCGAAGTTGAACAATAGCGCAACATGGCAAATAAGAGAGATCTCTTTGATGGTCTAGCACCTAATAAGGAAAAATACTTATTAACCCGAGTTCACTCCTTCAGCAGATATTTATGAAATTCGAGAAGGCCCTTAGTTTCGATGACATAATGATGGTCCCGAGCAAAACCGATCTGAAGAGAGAAGATATTGACACCTCTAATGATCTTACTAAAAATATGGAACTAGAAGTTCCCATAATAAGTTCACCAATGGATAAGGTAACAGGGAGCGAGATGGCGATCGCAATGGCTAGGGAAGGAGGTCTGGGTGTGATCCATAGGAATATGGATACAGATACTCAGGTATACCTGGTCAAAGATGTCAAGCGATCTGAGAACTGGATAATCCGTGAACCTCATACAATATCACCTGATATCAAAGCTAGAGAAGCTAAATTCATAATGGATGAAGAGAACATCTCCGGGCTTCCTGTAGTGGAAAACGGTAAGTTGATCGGCATAGTGACCAAAAGGGATCTTAGGTTCGAAACTGAACTTCACAAGGATGTAAAGGAGGTCATGACTTCAGAACTTGTCACAGCTGACCCCGATACAGATATGAGCGAAGCAAAGGCTTTACTCAATGAAAACAAGATCGAGAAGCTCCCCCTCGTCGATGATAAAAATCAATTGAAGGGATTGATAACCGTAAGGGATATAGAGAAGAAAAAGGAGCATCCTCACGCGACCATGGATGAGAACGGTCAGTTGATGGTGGCCTCGGCAGTAGGCCCTGAAGAGTTCAATCGTATAGAACGTCTAGTCGAAGCAGGTGTTGATATGGTCGTAGTGGATACCGCCCACGGCAACTCTGAAAACGTGATCAGAGCAACAGAGGAGATCAACGGTAGTTTCGATGTGGATATAATGGCTGGAAACATAGCTACAGGCGAGGGCGCCCGAGCTTTGATAGATGCAGGGGCGGATTCGCTCAGAGTTGGAATCGGTCCAGGATCTATATGCACTACGAGGATCGTATCTGGTATAGGTGTTCCCCAGATAACCGCCATCAACAATGTGTGTGAAGAGGCTGGCAAAGAAGGGATCGGCGTCATAGCTGACGGTGGTATAAGATACAGTGGTGACGCTGCTAAAGCATTGGCCTGTGGAGCCGATGCGGTCATGCTGGGAAATATGCTTGCTGGAACTGAAGAGGCGCCGGGTAGAGTTGTGTTCCGCGGCGGGAGGAAGTACAAGGAGTATAGAGGTATGGCATCTATTTCCGCCTTAGAGAAGCGCGAGAAGAACAGGTACAATCAAGACTTTGAGAGTCGTGAAGAGTATGTACCAGAAGGTGTTGAAGGACTCGTACCTTATAAAGGAACTGTTTCAGAAGTTCTTCACCAGATCATCGGCGGTATAAAATCCAGCATGGGACATCTCGGAGCCCAGAACATCGACGAGATGAGAGAAGCGGAGATCTACGAGATAACTGAAGGCGGTAAACACGAGAGCCATCCCCATAATGTAGAGATAACAGAGGACACCCCTAACTACCACTGGAGAGGGGAAAGAAGATAGCTAACGATCACCTGGTTTGATCTTGCATCCTTACTAACAGAGCTATGAGTCCAGTGATCATAGCAGGCCAAACATCGGTACTCAGATAAAGCCCGGGCGTTGGAGGATGAAAGTCGAGGAAAGGCCATAAAACAGCATAAGAATAACCAGACACGGTGATCAACAAAGCATCGAGTAAAAGATGGGATACCGCACCGATCAACAACAGAGTGAAAATAATTTTCGATTCTTTTGGAACTGAAAGCAGAGAACCTATAGCTACTATGATTATAACTCCCCCGGCGGTATGAAGAGGTCCCCATGAGAACGGGACGCCTAACACCTGCTCTATATTCACAGGATCTAATAATAATCTTATACGAACAAGATCAGGTAGGGCTGACCCTACCATAACAGCGGTAACGTGTGCAGATTTCAAACTATCATATTTCCAAGTGAGGATCATCCCTATAGTATATCCTACAAAAACGTGAGTCAGAAGGTCAGCTATCTTCATCACCTCCCTTTGAACGATAAATGATCTCTCTGATAGTGAGAGGCTTATCCCTCGGTTCTAGTGCGAATTTTTCTCTATCGAATCTCCATTGGCCGAGTACTCTAAAACCGACCCATGTCGCTCCAACTACCGATATACCGTACATGTAAACATAACGCCATAATGGCCTGGTCATCGCGTTTTGAGCATAGATGGTCTTGTTCTCTCCTGCAGTACCAAAAACAGTCAATCTATCGCCTATACCCGGTTGCTCCTTAAGATCGACGATCTCAAGTATCATCGTGTCACCAGCGCTTTCAACTTCTATCCTAACTGGATCGATCTCTAGGACTTCACCTCCGACTTCTACTTTTTCACCGATGTGATCTTCATAGTCATCTACAAGTTCATCGGCACCCGGGTATCTGCCTCTTTCAGGNGCAGGAGATAAGGAACCGTGCCAAACGAAAAGAAATAGAAGGGCTATNATCATTATCGTAATCATCACAGTTCTTGACTTTCGAGACTCTAACATCGGTCTTAACAGTTTTTCTACCTTATTTGGTTTTTTTTCCTAGAGATAAAAGCCCGGTGTGAGTAACAATATCGACAATCATTAAATAATATTATCACATGAGAGAGTCCATGACAACATTAGTCACGGGTTCGGCCGGTTTCATAGGATTCCACGTAGCTAAAGAACTACTAGAGCGAGGAGAAAAAGTAGTTGGTTTAGACAGCGTGAACGATTATTATTCGCAGGAATTGAAATGGGATAGGAATTCGATATTAGAGGAGTATCAAGAGTTTGACTTTTACAGGCTTGATATCAGCGATCTAGAGGGATTGGAAAAGATTTTTGAGGATAACGATATCGAAAGGATCTGTCATCTTGCGGCCCAGGCCGGCGTTCGATACTCTGTAGAGAATCCACATGCTTACGAAAGGTCCAATCTACAGGCGTTCACCAATATTCTAGAGATGGCTAGGCATAACGATATCGATAATCTGGTTTATGCTTCCTCGTCTTCAGTTTACGGAGGGAATGAAGATATACCCTACGCGGTAGGGGACGATGTGAACGAACCAGTATCTTATTACGCCGCTACAAAAGTCGCCAACGAGGTGATGGCCCATTCTTACAACCATCTATATGATATTCCGTGCTACGGGGCTGAGATTTTTCACTGTATACGGTCCATGGGGAAGGCCGGACATGGCGATGTTCAAATTCACGGATCTCATCGCAGAAGGAGAGCCGATCGAGGTGTACAATTACGGGGACATGAAAAGGGATTTCACCTATATCGACGATATAGTGGATGGTGTCATATCCAGTTTGAATAACTCCTTCGATTATGAGATATTCAATCTAGGGAATAATACTCCGGTAGAACTGATGGAATTCATCGAGATGTTGGAAAGCGCTATCGGTGTTGAAGCCGAAAAAGATATGAAACCGATGCAGCCGGGAGACATGAAGATCACCTATGCTGATATATCTAAGTCCAAAGAGAAGCTGGGATTTGAACCCGAGACTGATCTTAAAGAGGGTATAGAGAAGTTCGTCGACTGGTACAAGGATTATTATGATGTAGATATCTGAATTTTTTATTTTGCAGATCCACTTTGCATCGTCATGCAAAAGCCTATATATGATATATGCGAATCTGCGGGAGGTCGAGGATGGATAGGACTTCGATAAAAACCTGGTTTAAGCAGAGGATGGGTCGTCCCAGCAAACAGGAGATATTAGATGGAGATATCGTCCCTCTCCTGTTCAAATTGGGCTGGCCTTTGATGATAGCGAATCTGCTTCAGACTGCCTATAATCTCGCTGATACTCTCTGGTTAGGTCGTTTACCTGCGCCTCACAACACTCTTTCTGTAGGTGCGATGAGTCTGGCCTGGCCTTTCGTATTTTTGTTATTGTCAATAGAACTCGGTCTTGGAATCGCCGCGGTAGCTCTTATCTCTCAGCATACAGGAGCGAAAAGATACGACAAAGCGAATGAGGATGCGGGTCAACTTTACTTTTTGTTGATCGTTCTATCTGTAGTTTTAGGTATAGTGGGTTACTTTGTTTCTCAACCGTTCATTTCATTCCTTGCTGAAGAGGGCGAGGTTGTTCCTTACGCTGTAGCTTATTTAGAGATCATCTTTCTCGGCTTCCCATTACTACTTATTTTCGCAGCTTTTTCATTCACATTAAGAGCCTATGGTGACACGATAACGCCGATGGCTATCATGTCCTTAACCGTGGTCATGAATATCGTATTAGACCCGATCCTGATATTTGGCCTGGGTCCTTTTCCCGGTATGGGTATAAGAGGAGCGGCGATAGCAACGGTTTTTTCTAGAGGCGTAGGTGCTGTGATCTCTATATTCCTTTTGTTCACGGGCAGGGTAGGCATAAAATTGAGACTATCCTATCTCAAACCCCGGGTTGATAGGATCAAAAAATTTTTCAAGGTCGGTCTTCCAGCAACTGGAGCTAGAGTGTTCGATGCTGTCGGTTTCGTTGTACTGACTGGTCTACTAGCTAGATTGCCGCGGCAGAAGGAAGTCTTGGCCGCTTACGGTATAGGTAGCAGGATAATCAACATAACATTCGTGATCATATTCGGCTTGGGTATAGCATTGAGTACTATGGTAGGACAGGCTTTGGGCGCGGAAAAGAAAGATCGCGCTGATAGGATAGCGAAAAAAGGCATCATACTGATGGCCGCTTTCATGATCGTTATATCTCTTATATTGGTGATCTTGAGATACCCTCTGATGACCTTTTTTATACCAGACGATCCCACCGTTATACAGATGGGCGCTTATTTCCTAGCAATCCTCGCGATAGGCGGACCTTTTTTCGGGATATTTGAAGCCGTCTCTGGAGCACTGAACGGTTCAGGTCATACATTGAAACAGATGTTTTTGAGTATAACTCGATTATGGGTGATAAGGATACCTTTTGTTTTCATTTTTGCTTTCCTGCTGTCCATGGAATCTACGGGTGTCTGGTTCGCTATAGCTTTCAGCAATGTTATAGCCGGCTCAGCAGCATATCTGGTGTATCGTAGAGGTAAATGGAAGGAAGCCATAATTTCAGAAGCACCTAGAAAAAGGATTTAAACAAGGGGTATTCATAACTGATAAATAGATAATCGAACTTTAAGAGATGATGGATGGAGTTGAAGTAACGAACTCCGGCCTGAAGTTCGAAGGTGATTGGGACGGAGTATGTAAATTTTCAAAAGAATTAGAAGAGGTCATGGAAGAATATATTGAGTCAAAAAAAGAGCTAGATGATTTTGAAGATTGGAGACCTCACAACGGTGATTCGGATAGTGACATGAGGGATAAGACAGCCGAGGAAGCAGCCGTTGGCGAGCAAAATATAGAGAAAGGATTTGAAGGAGCATCGAAGGAGTTGAACGAAGTCGAAGAAAAGATGATAGACTCTTTGGAAGATATAAAGAACGGTATCGATCCATCTAAGGACCTGAAGGAAGCTCTGACAGAACTAGAGAGAGTTTTAGGTGTCGAATCTATAAGATCGATCCGGAAGGTCGAAAAAACGATCTATAAAAAACTGATGCTGAAGATAAATCCATATTATTTTGATACTGAAGACTTTTCCGTCAATCTAGATGTTGAAAAGGATGACTTGTATTGTTTGAAGATAAACGTTTCGGAAGACGATTTGAGGGAAAAATTTCAAGGGAAGTTCGAATGAAATTCATAGATCTAGGGAGGTTATGAAGCATGACGAAATTGTACATCGTGAGACACGGAGAGACCGAGTGGAACCGCGCTGGAAAGTTACAGGGATGGAAAGATGCCCCTTTAACAGAAAAGGGAAAAAAGCAGGCGGAGGCGCTGAGTGAAAGACTGGAAGGTATAGATTTCGATGCGGTCTACAGCAGTCCTCTGGGAAGGACCTTGAAGACCGCAGAGATAGCATTGGATGGTATGGACTTATCGGTTAGTACTGATGAGAGGTTGAAGGAGATAAATATGGGTCGATGGGAAGGAACTGAGGCCGATAAGATAAAACAGATGTTTCCGGAACTTTATAAAGACTTTTGGGAAAGACCGCACCTTTATGAGCCCGAGGACGGAGAGAGTTTTCATGAAGTCCAAGATAGAGCGTTATCTTTTTTAGAGGAGACCAAAGAGAAGCATGCTGATCAAAAAATATTGATTTTCTCTCACGGCTGTACCTCGAAAGTGCTGATGATTCACCTTGAGGGGAGACCTTTGAGCAGATTATGGGAACCTCCTGAACTTGAAGAATGTTCTCTTAATATTGTCGAAATCGAAGATGGAGGATCAGAGATCATCCTCTTCGGAGACACTTCTTTTCTCTAGATAATTATTTATGGTCCTTTTTTACATAATAATAAGCATGCAGATCGAAGATTTTCGATTGGAAAGATGGTTCGCAAAATATGAACATAGATCAGAGATAATGTTAGCTGAGAGCGGGATAAGAAGTTTGAAGGCGGAACTGTTTGATTTGGATCCAGGAGATTTAGGCTACGTGATCCCGACTAACGGCGATCCTGATTTTAGAAGGGAGATCGGGAGGAGATATGGGAGAGGAAAGGACGAGGTCCTGTTCACATGTGGTACCCAGGAAGCTAATTTTTTGGTATTCTCCTCTTTGATGGATAGAGGAAATCACGCGGTGGTAATAACACCTACTTATCAGGCCTTACATTCGGTTCCAAGGGCATTTGGTGAAGTCACCGAGGTAAAATTGCCTCCGCCTGATTGGGAACTTTCTGTGGATAGAGTGGAAGAAGCCGTGAGAGACGATACAGCGCTGATAGTTTTGAACAATCCGAACAATCCTACGGGACGTTACCATCCGAAAGAAAAGGTGGAAGGACTATTGGAGATCGCAGAGGATAACGATGCCTACCTTTTGTGTGATGAGGTGTACCGATTGTTGGTTTCAGACCCTCTCCCACCTGTTACTAAGATGAGCGAGAGAGGGATAAGCACGACAAGTCTGACAAAAGCTTATGGTTTAGCGGGGGCTAGATTCGGTTGGATAGCGGCTCCTGAAGAGGTCATCGAAAAAGCGTGGCGTTGGAAAGATTATACCACTATATCTCCTACGAAGATAGGTCAACATATCGCGAAACAAGCTCTAGGTATGATGGAATCCGAGATACTCAGAAAAAATATGAGTTTAGCGGAGAAAAACAGGGATATAGTTCAGGAGTTCATAGATGATCGTGATCTAGGATGGTATAGACCAGTTGGAGTCAACGGTTTCATAACTATACCTGAAGGATTCGAAAGTTCGGTGGAATTCTGTCGAGGATTTGTAGAAGAACAGAGCGTGGTTCTCGCCCCCGGAGAACTGTTCGGTTACGACGACTACTTCAGGATAGGTTTTGGTCTGCCCACTGGAGAACTGAAAAAGGGTCTTTTTAGATTGGATTCATACTTGTCGGGATGAGCGATTTAGCTGAAAAAGTATTAATAACTCCATCAGTCTTTATTGACTGACAGTCAGGAGAGAACGATGTTCGGAAATACCGATGAAAGCATATCTGATTATTTCCCCTCCATGATCAGTGAGAATCCAAAAAAAATAGTTAGCTTGATAATCATATTCACCCTTGTGATGGGCTATTTTGCATCCCACATGGAAATGGATACTAGAGAAGAATCTTTCGAACCACAAACGGACAAAGGTTTATGGTTGAACGAAATACGTAGGGATTTTGGAAGGACCGGAGAAGCTATTCAGATAGCCTTCGTCGCTGACCAGGAAAACGTTTTCACTACTGATGTTATGGAAGACATGTTAAATACGAAAGAGGCGGTCACACAGAGTGAAAAGATCAATCAAACTCTGATGTTCACTGATGAGATACCGGAAGGTATGGCCACATTGGCTGATACTGTTTTGACTGCAGAGGTCGCTTTGGAACTAGAAGATTTACTCATCGAACAATCCGATGGCATTTCAGATATTTCCGCCTCGATAGAGAACTATAGCGCTATGTATTCAAGCATGGATTCTTCATTGGAAAATACTTCTTATATGGTTTCTACAGAAGTCCAGGAAGATACTACAATGATGTTAGAGTCCATGTCGAATATCATGTCTACCCCTGAAACATGGGGTGCATTGAGGTCCTATCGAACTGATTTTGCAAACCTTACAGAAGCGTTGAGTGCTGACCCACCGGATATACAAGAGATTGACACCAATGTTACAAAACTCATAGGTGATATGGAAGAAGATACCACGCTGGGGACGGAGAGAGAATATTTCATAGGCCTTCTAGACGGCATGAGGAATAATACGATAAATATATTGACTGATGAGAATATACCTGATGAATTGTACACGCATAACGTCCTCAGTTTTCTTAACTTCATCGAGATAGGACAATATATTCCATATCTCGATATCGATCTTAACTTCGAGACCGACACCCCCTCTCTTGAACTGGACCTTGAAGAGAAAAAAAGTAGGTTGGAGAATACGACCGATGATGAGATAAAGAAGACCGTAATCGATACAATCCATCATGATCCTTATCCGATAGAAAACAGCACAGATAGAGCGATGGATAACCTGGATGATATAGATGAAGATAGTGGAAGCACGATAGGTCATCTTGAGAGTTCGAATCAAACACTCACCTACTTGATCGAGTTTTACACTGATGAGGGTGAGTTCGAGGTCGTTCAGTCCTTGGAAGGATATAAGCGGACTGTCATAGAAAACAAGACTCTTTTAGAACACTATCAGCAGATTTTCGAGTCGATGAGATCAAATATAAATTCAGCAAGATTCATACCTGGAGTTATAGATCAATTAGGTAGCGCTATCATTAGAACAGTTAGCGCTGATTTTGATGCTAGACAAACCGATATCGGTGGCATACAAGCCAAAAGTACGATCTCTCTGATACAGATGAATTCTTCTTTAGATCGTGATATAAGAAGGCGGGCCCAGAGAGAGATAATCACTCTCAGCGAAGAGAACAGTCGTAGTTCAACACCAAGAGTCTTCGCTCAACAGATCATGATCGAGGAGATAGAAGATAGTTCAAACAGAAGCATGAACACCTTACTCCCGATAGCCTTCATTTTCGTCGTAATTGTCTTATTCATCGTTTACCGGACCGCGGTTGAAACAGTTTTGAGCTTGCTTTCGCTTTTTTTTGCTATAATCTGGACGTTCGGTTTTGGTGTTATTTTAGGCTATGAGTTCAATCCTATGATCATAGCTGTTCCCATATTGATAACTGGCTTGGTGATAGACTATGGTATACATATGGTCATGCGTTATAGGGAGGAAAAGGAGAAAAGTGAAAAGAATTCACTCTCGACTAAGATCGCTATCTCTACAGTTGGAGGTGCACTTTTGTTGACATCTCTTACAACGGCTATAGGATTCCTATCTAATACTTTCAGCAATCTTGATGCCATGGCCCAATTCGGTATTTTGGCTGCTGTTGGGATAACCTCGAGTTTTATCTTGATGGTGGCCTTTCTTCCTTCAGTTATCCTGCTTGTGGAGAATTGGAGAGATAATAGGACAGATGATGACAAAAAAGTATCTTCTAGGGGTTTAGTCAGGAAAAAAAGTGGATTTATAACTTCGTTGCTCTCCAAATCTACTGATGCCTCGGATAGACATCCGTGGATGGTTTTGTTAGTCGTGATTTTGATCACTTTCTCCGGTTTTTACGGCTTGATAAATATAGATACTACTTTCCAGATGGAAGATTTTCTTCCCGAGGGAAGTTCTCAGTCTCAAAATATAAGATATATAGGAGACAATTTCGATATCAGCACTTCTTATGTATACATCATGAGTGAAGGCGATCTAACTGACCCCAGTTATCTAGAAGCGGTAGATAGGACGATCGACAACGCTAGGGACAGTGAGATGGTAAGGGTAGAAGAAGGTGTTACGTCACCATTGACCGTTATAAGAGATTACGGTATGGCTGTAGAAGGTAGTGCGAACTATGATCCTGATATAGTAGAAAACTTCACTAGAAGCAACATACCTGAAAACTTACAAGGTTGGGATGAAATAGACGAGGGTGATATATCTCGAGAAGATGTATCTCGCCTTTATGACCTGCTTTATGATAAAGAGATAAGCAGAAGGGCTATCTCGAACGTCCTTCACAGGGAAGATGATAGTTACTATTCGAAAGGTGTCATAAGGTTTAGAGAGAACGCTCGAAAAATCAACGAAGATTTAAACAATGCAAAAATAATGGATCAAGAATTAGACGAAGATTCTAGACCTCTAAGAGAAGCTGACTATACTACCAAGGTAACCAGCAACGCCATAATAGGACAGCAGACAACGGAAGAGTTGACTAACACTCAGAGAGACTCTCTCATAGCTACGATCATCGTCGTTGCCCTTTTGTTGACGATTGTCTTTTATTATATTCATGGCTCTAGAGTTCTAGGTATAATCACTACTCTCCCTGTGGCTATGGTAACCATATGGATAATAGGAACGATGTACTTTACGGGTGTTTCATTGAATGTTATGACCGTTAGCATCACAGCCCTGACTGTTGGTATGGGGGTGGATTACAGTATACACATCACCCATAGATTTACTGAAGAAAAGGAAGAGGAAGACGATCTTTACGATGCTATGCACGACACTGTACAGAACACCGGAGCCGCTCTATTTGGCTCAGCTGCCACTACAGTAGGTGCCTTTGCTATTTTGGCGACCTCTGAGATACTACCGCTTTCTCAATTCGGTTACATCACCGCACTGGCAATAGCATACAGCTTTTTGGTAGCGGTATTTGTGCTTCCCGCTGCACTTATGATATGGGCTAAATGCTGCAGCAGTGAGAAGGATCGAGAGGAAGATTAGCTCGTACGAATAGAAAGTAACTTGTCCAAAGGGATGATGATATGAGAAAAGATCCTGATGAAAGGAAAGAAGAACTGGTCGATGCCGCGGAGGAGTTGTTCTCCGAACAAGGCTTCCAAAAAACCTCTATCGATGAAATATGTCAGGAAGTTGGGGTTGCACACGGCCTTTTCTATTACTATTTCGATTCAAAGGAAGAAGTTATCGAAGCTATAACCGAAAGGATGATAGGGGAGATGGAATCAAAGCTAGAGGACATCCTGAAAGACACGGATTTGCGGGCAGATGAAAAATTTGTGAGGTTTTTAGATATTTCTCTAAAGAGAAGAAAAGAACGACCTTATCTTCTCAAATACTTTTCAAAAAAAGATTCTCCTCAATTGTATTACAATCTGTTCGATGAAATGGTGAATATGCTCGTCCCTTATCTGACTAAGATAGTTGAGCAGGGGATAGATGAAGGTATATTCAGCACTGAATATCCTGAGCAAACTATCCGATTTTGGTTGAATGGAAGGTTGTTTTTAGTAGGAAAGGACAGTTTCGTTAAGGAGGGTATGTTTGAAGATTTGATCGCCGAGGCCTTTATGCTAGAGCGTCTTTTAGAAAGTGAGAGCAAATTCATGACTTCCTTTTACGAAGAAAAAAGCGAAGAGATAAAGGCATTCTTGATTGAGGCTAAAGGAGAGGATATGAGTTGAAAGGTAGGACTTTTTCTTTTGAACTGAAAAACAGATGGAAAGGTCTTACCATCTTTTTAGTCATAGTGATCATATTCATGGCGGGCTACATTCAGATCTTTCCATCGATCAGTAAACCTTTCGAAGAGGATCTAGAGGGGTCTGAATACGTCGATATAGAAGTTGATGAAGATGCGGAAGTGATAAGATTAGATTGGAAGGAGTTAGATGACGCCTCCAATTACACTTTGAAAGTGAACGTAGTTTCCCAGATGGTTCAGCCTATCGATTCGATAGAGGGGATCCAAGATAATAGTTACGAGTATCCTATGAGGAAGGAAGACGGAGAAATGACGGAGCTGTATTTTGCTGTAGTCGGTGTTTACGAAGATTCGACCGAAGAGTTCGTAGGTATGAGCACGAACACTGAGAGAAGAAATCCCTTCGAGGAATTGATGGGGTTCGACTGGACAGACATAGGCGACTTCGTCTCGATGCTTTACGATATGTGGTTCGTCTTACTGGTCGGTCTTTACCTGGGTTATATATCGGTAAACAGTATAACGAGCGAATTCGAAGAGAAGAGGATGGACATCTTGCTTTCGACTTCGCTTTCGAGAAAACAGTTTCTTTTAGAGAAGTTCTCAGCTTTGAGTTTTTACACTCTAATGCTCCTTTTGACAACAGCTTTAGCTATGATCTTATCGGTGTATTCGGTGGGTGAATCGTCTAGTCTTTCACCTTATCAGATATTTTTATCGATGATAATATCTTTGCCTTTGTTTCTTGTGATAATTGCTTTCAGTTTTTTAGTGTCAGTTCGCTTCAAAAGTTCTCGGATCGCGGTAGGATTGACATTCTTCTTCATATTCGTCAACTACGCTGTACACCTCGTTGCTGATATGGCCGAAACTTTAGAAGTGGTTAAGTCCTACTCACTCATGACTTACTGGGATTTTAACTCGGTTCTATCTGATAGCGTGGTGAATTTTGTAGATATTGGTCTATTGTCGATGATAGCTTTGATATTGTTCGTTTTAGCCGTGTTCGTTTTCGAGAGGAGCGATATACCTGCCTGAGGGGATAAATGATGGATGAAAAAATTGATGAGAAGGAAGAGCCCGTGATCGAGATAAGAGGACTCACTAAGAAATACGGCGATGTTGTGGGTATAAAAGATTTGGATTTAGATGTGTACTCTGGAGAGATCATGGGCTTTTTGGGTCCTAACGGAGCTGGAAAGACGACCACTATACGGGCGTGTTTAGGGCTTCTGAACAAGACCGCCGGCGACGTCAAGATATTCGGACTAGATTCGCATAAGGATTCTGTGGAGATAAGGAAGAAGACGGGTTATCTTCCTGGAGACTTCGGCATGTATCCAGATATGAAGGCGAAAGCGATCTTGAAGTATCTTTTATCTCAGAGTGGAATCTCTGACACTTCGAAGATGTATGAACTCGCTGAACTTTTAGATCTGGATCTGGATCGGAAATACAAGGAACTGTCCAAAGGGAACAGGCAGAAGGTCGGTATAGTTCAGGCCTTCATGGCCGATCAGGAACTTGTTATTTTAGACGAGCCGACAGGTGGTTTAGACCCTTTGATGCAGCACAAATTCTACGATCTGTTGAGAGAGGAGAGTGCTAAAGGCAAAACAATCTTCATGTCGTCTCATATCCTCGCTGAGGTAGAGAAGAAGTCTGTGATAGAGTCGCTATAATCAGGAATGGGGAGTTACAGGTGGTCGAAGAGATAAGCTCTCTGCAGGAGAAGATGGGTAAGCAGTTAGAGGTCGAGTTCAGAGATGGTGTGGACTTCGATAGCTTTGAGATGGAAGGCGTTCGGGAAGTCGAGGTCGACGGTAATAGGGTCTCGATGATCGTGACTGAAAATCTAGACGAGGTTATCAAGGAAATCTCTAAGTTCGATATAGTCAACATGTCTTTAGAAACTTTCAACTTGGACCAGCTGTTTTTGACGTATTACAGGGAGGATGATGTTACTTGATCGGAAGGACTTTTCTGTTCGAGTTGAGGCATCGCTGGAAAGGATTTACCATATTTTTGATCATAGTTTTGATAGTGGTAGCAGGGATGGTCCAGCTCTTCCCTGTGACGATCGATGCGATGGAAGAGGATGTCGATGAGCTTGAAGGGGAAGATAATGTCCGGATCCAGGTTGAGAACGAAACAGTGTGGCTGAACTGGGATAGAGTAGAGAATGCCAGTTATTACAAGGTGCTGGAAGATACTGGATCCCATATGGCAACTTCTAGGGAAGTCGCTAGAACAGAAGAGAATCATACTGAACTTCAATATGATAATGGAGAAAGATACTATGCTGTATTAGCTGGATTCGATGAAGAAGAAGAAGTTCTCGTAGGTACGGTTTCAACGGTGGAGAGAAAAAGTCCTATAGAAGAACTGATGGAAGCCCCTTACTTTCGAGCGTTCACCGCAGGTAGACCTGACGTAGATTTCAGGGAGATAGAAGGTTTCCTTTCTATAGAATTGTACAGCTGGTGGTTCCTGCTCGTAGGTCTTTATCTGGCCTATGTATCCGTAAACAACGTCACTAAAGATTATGAGGATAAGAGATTGGACATGATATTTTCCAATCCCGTGTCGAGAATGAACTTTTTGATGGAGAAGTTCTCGGCTCTAGCGTTCTATACTCTACTGCTGTTGACCGTTTCGTCTCTAGTACTTATGGGCTCATTATATTCGATTGGAGAGGTAAGGGAATTCGGGGTTTGGGAGGCTTTCGCTTCGATGTTGGGCGCGTGGCCGCTGTTCCTGGTGGTCATAGCTTTCTCGATATTGTTTGCGGTGAAGTTTCAGAGAGCTAGGATCGCTGTGGGCCTGAGTCTGATGATAGCTTTAGTGATGTATGCACTCCATATAGCCGGTAATATGGTAGATGCCTTAGAATGGCTCACTACCTTAACCATATTGACGTATTGGGATTACAACTCCGTGATTCTAGATGGCGTATTCAAAACATGGCATTTTGTCGGTCTTTTCATTTTAGCGATGATCATATTTGTCGGTGCGTTATCCCTCTTTGATCGTCAAGATATACCTACTTGATAGGTCATGATCAGAGATAATTTTATTAGTATAAGGATTTTAGATAGGATAGATGTCGTCGCGAAAAGAATACCGAACCGTATATTTAAAGGATATACAGCCGAGTCAATCATACTTGAGTGACGAGAGATTAGAAGGTTTAGAAGGTGATATGGAACCGCTTCCTGTAAGAAAGATCGGCGATAGACTCTTCTTTACTGACGGACATCATCGAGCCTATAGGCTATTACAAAAAGGTAGGGAAGAGATAAAGGTGCGTAAAGATGAAGATGATATGGACTGGCTTGAGTATTTAGTCTGTGTTGATTGGTGTGAGAATGAAGGTCTGATGGATGTTGAAGATCTCGGAGACAGGATAGTCGATGAAGATGTTTTTGAAAAGGAATGGTTAAAGAGATGTGAAAAGATGCATCAAAGACTTGATGAAAAGGGACCAGGTCATTTTGTGGAGATAGAGGAGGTGAAGGATTCTGATGATAAAAGCGAGCTTTGCGAGTTGATTTTAAGATCACTCCCTGATTATTTTGGGATAGAGAAGGCTATACAAGAGTATATCCGGGATGTTCGTGACAAGTATTTTTTATCTGCTAAGATCGGAGAGATAAGTGTGGGTTTCTGCGCTTTAAAAGATCATAATGAATTCACATCTGAACTTTACCTGATCGGTGTATTGGAAGAGCTACAGGGAAGAGGTATCGGTAAGAGATTGATAGGAAGGCTAGAAAAACACATATCATCAGAAGGTAAGAAGTACCTGACCGTTAAAACTCTAGGACCTTCACGGGAAAGTGAATATTATGAGAGAACGAGAGGGTTTTATCGCTCTGTAGGCTTCGTTCCTCTGGAGGAGTTTAAGGAACTTTGGGACGATGATCCCTGTCTGTTCATGGTTATGGACTTGGAGGATTGACGGTTCATCTAAGTTCATCGCATTCTGGACAGTAGTACCTGTCTAGTTCTTCTAGATATCTCATATCTGCATCGCATCCTGGACAAGCTTTGGTTTTTTTATCTAGACCCATGCGGTCATATCTCTCGTATTTATGGATGCCTATCAGTAGAGCTATGCCAGCAATCATGAATAGAATGATACCTATCCCTGCAGCTTCGAGAAGACCGGCGGCCATCTCTTCTGCCATGTAGTATAAGAAGTAGCCGGGGACTCCCACAGCTAGCAGTCCGTTGATATGACCTAAAAGAGTCTTGAATGGCTTATCCATAGTGAGAGCGAGGAAGGGATAGATGTATAGTGCTAGGAATAGAGAAGCGCCCTGCTGGTAACCGAGGGTGTCACCGTCACCTTCTATCCAAGGTAGTAAAATAGATACGATAGCTAGTACGGTTGCGTAAAATATGATCTTGCCTCCGGTGTTCCATTCTTTATAATTGAACTGGAGACCTCTGATCTTCGGTTCTTTTTCCTCTTTTTCTTCGCTCATCTACGNATATTATATTTTTTACTATTACTTAAAATCAATCCTCATTTACTCATCTCAAAGATTTGATTTGATAAGCACCCCTAATCTATTTATATCTATTCTGCAGCTAAATAGGTTTGAAGAGATGATAAAAATGGATAGAAAATTGAAAGGAATACCCGTCTATGTGATGGCGTTGATACTGGTGAGCGGTACGGTGCTAGGTGCAGG
>SL_8KL_010_SEDDRAFT_10000593_pt1 | contig 31673 bp, 33 predicted proteins | sample SodLakKL_010_SED_4_FD_11160 | JGI IMG/M metagenome (IMG submission 11160)
CGTGGCTGAAAACAGGATAAACTGGGCCCTTCCTGCTTTTTTTACTATGTTTGTTTTTCTGGCTTCTTCCCTGGGGGCAGTAGGCCTGGTAGAGGAGCGGGAGAAGTTGATTCTGGAAAGGATAGCTTTGGGAGGGATCAAGAAAGAGGCTGTGTTAGGAGCCAGGTTTTTAAGCAACCTTTTTAAGGGTTTGCTGCAGGTAATTGTTTTGTGGGGAGCAGGAATTTTAATTTTTAATGTTTATACGGGGCTTTCTTTTTCAGCTCTTTTGGTTGTTTCTTTCCTTTTTGTGGGAGCAGCTTCGGCTTTTTCCCTCTGGGCGGCCTCTATTTCTACCAGTTACTCCTTTGCCTTTTCCCTGGGCATCATATCTTCCCTGACCATGGCTTCCCTGGGGGGGTGCTGGTGGCCCGTTTATTTGATGCCTTCCTGGATGGGCTTTTTGGGCAGGTTTACTCCCCACTGGTGGGCTAATTCTGCCTTCTCCAATTTATTACTGACCGGAGGAGGCCTGGAAAGTATAAGGGTGGAAGCAGGTATACTGGTGTTATTTATATTTGTTTTTAGTTTTTTGGCCTACCGGGCCTTTAGATATTTTTAACCGGGACTCAAGTTAAAGGGCAATTACATTTACAAGGCGAGGTGAGTTCTATCCCATGGTATCTGAAATTATACCGGAAATTTTGATGCCGGAAACCCTGACAGAGATGGTTTTTCTGCTGGTTTTTGCCGCCGGGGTTATAATTTTTTTGTATCAATTTTTAAAAAAGGTTATTACGGGGCTTATATACCCCCTCGTATCTTTTGAAGGGGAAGTGGTAGCTAGAAACTATAAGACCAGGGTCAGTGAGGAGGAAGGGGGAGAAGAAATAGTTATAAAAACTCACAATCTGGACCTGCGTTTCCCCAATGGAAAAATAAGGACATTTACCGTAAACCCCCGCCTTTTTAACTCTGTTAAAGAGGGGGATTGGGTTCGAAAAGAAAAGGGAAGTTTAAAAATGAGGAAAGCTTCCAAAAAGAAAAAAAAATAGAGGTAAAAAGCCCGTATTAATCGGGTTTTTTTATTTTTTAATAATTTTACTTTTCCGGGGGAAAATAAGTAAAAATAAAAGGAGGTTTTAGAGGTGGATCGTTTAAGAACAGGAATTTTGGCAGGACTCTCAGCAGGTATAGTTATGGGCATTGTTTCCCTTCTCTTTTACCAGACTGGAATATTTAACTTAAATCCTTTCACTGTCATGGCCAGGTTGTTCTTGTCAGATGCACAAGCTGCTACCAGTACTGGTCTGGTTATAGGCCTTTTCCTGCACCTGGCAGCGGCCGCTTTTTATGGCACTGTTTTCACCTTTTTAATTCACCAAAAGGAAAATGCCCTCTACTGGGGAATAACTTATGGGACCATATTATACTTCATAAATGCCGGAGTACTGGGTCCCGCTTTGGGTTTGTTTCAGCCCCTGTGGCAGGTAGATTTACCTAACAATATTGGAGCCCTGGTAACCCGGATTCTTTACGGTGCAGTCCTGGGCTACCTGGTTCATATATGGCTCAGGGAACCCGTGGAAGAAGGGGGAGAACACCACTAATTTTTAATCCCCGGATTTTATCTGGGGATTTTATATTAAAACTTTCCGCATATTAAAAGGATTCCAATTAGTATAAAAGCTATCCCGGCTCCTCCCTGCAAGTAGTGGGTAGGAATATGCCTGGTCAAGGTGGCACCCAGCAAGACCCCAAGAAAGGCGGAAAAGACCAGGGCTAAAGCGGCACCAAGGAAAACACTCCATAAATCTTTGCTCTGGGTAGCCATTAGCATGGTGGCCAGTTGGGTTTTGTCTCCCAATTCTGCCAGGAATATAAGCCCAAAAGTAGTAATAAAGGTTTTCCAGATCATCGGGGTGATACCTCCATGAGTAATTTAATCCTTTAATCTATCCATATGCCCTGCTGCAGGTTTTATTCGGCAAATAAAATCGCAAAATGATCGGAAAAAGATCTTGACATGGGTCACCCCTCGTGGTAGAGTAAAACATAAGTATCTATGAAAAAGTATATATACAAAAAGCTGTGACCGGGAAGAGTAAGTATGTCAGGGTTTTTCCAGAGAGCCGGCGTAGGTGAGAATCCGGCATTACTACTACATGCTGAATGGGCCCGGGAGCTGTAAACCGAAAGCTTGGTCAAGTAGGCTTTACCGGAGAGTTCCACCGTTAAAAGGAACAGGGTATCGGATAAATAATTATCTTAATGAAATGATATGACAGTTATCCCGTACCTGGATATGAGAGGACTCGTGTATATTTTTTCCATTACATGGGTCAACTGAGGTGGCACCGCGAAAACAACCTTTCGTCCTTTTGGATGAAGGGTTTTTTTATTTTAAGGAGGATTATAAAAAATGATCTTACCCACTAAAGAAGAGTTTTTAAAAAAGGCAGAGACGTATAACCTAATACCCCTTTACATGGAAGTTATGGCTGATATGGAAACTCCCATTTCCATATTTCAAAAGGTCCGCAGGGAGGGGCCTACCTACTTCCTGGAAAGCGGAGAGGTGGGAGAAAAGTTTGGAAGGTATTCTTTTATCGGACTGGATCCCTTTATGAACTTTGAAAGCAGGGAGGGCAAAATAAAGGTCACTACCGGGGGAGAGGAAAAACTCTTCACGGGAAATCCCTTGAAAGTGTTGAGATCAGTAATGAAAGGCTTTAAGCCGGCAGAAGATCCGGACCTTCCCAGGTTTTACGGAGGGGCTGTGGGTTTTGCAGGTTATGATATAGTCCATCACCTGGAAAATATTCCCCTTCCCCATGCCGATGATATGAAACTACCCGAGGCAAGCTTTATCTTTGCGGGACTGGTTTTGATATACGACCACTGGCGCCATACCCTTAAGATAGTAGTAAATGTGTGGGTAAGAGAAAAACCCGAGGAGGAATACGAAAGGGCCTGCCGGAAGATAAAACGGGTCCTGCAGGATTTAAAGGGGGCCCTTCCCGAAACCTTTGAGCCTGAGAAAAGCCAGGAGGAAATAACCTTTAAATCAAATTTCCCTCGGGAGGACTTTAAAGACAAGGTTATGAAAGTAAAAGATTATATAGGGAAGGGAGATATATTCCAACTGGTCCTATCTCAAAGATTCGAAGCGCCCTTAACAGTTCATCCCTTGAATCTTTACCGGGTTCTCAGAACGGTAAATCCTTCCCCTTATATGTATTACCTGGATTTTGGAGATTACAAAATTGTGGGGTCTTCCCCTGAGCCCCTGGTAAAGCTGGAAGGAGGGGTGGTGGAAACCAGGCCCATAGCAGGTACCCGGCCCCGGGGAACAACCGGTGAAGAAGATCAGAGCCTGGCCCGGGACCTGCTTCAGGATGAAAAGGAAAAGGCAGAGCACATCATGCTGGTAGATTTAGCCCGAAATGACTTGGGAAGGATTTGTGAGTACGGAACAGTGGAAACCAATAAACTTTTTTCAGTGGAAAAGTATTCCCATGTTATGCACATGGTAACGGAGGTTAAGGGAGTTTTGAGAAAGGACCGGGATGCCCTGGATGTTCTTATGGCCTGCTTTCCAGCAGGAACCGTATCGGGGGCTCCCAAAATCAGGGCCATGGAGATTATAAGTGAGCTGGAACCCGCCAGAAGGGGTCCCTACGCTGGAGCGGTAGGCTACGTTGGATTTTCGGGGAACATGGATACCTGCATTACCATAAGGACGATGATTATTAAGGAAGACCGGGTTTATGTTCAGGCAGGAGCGGGGATAGTGGCAGATTCCCAGCCGGAGAAGGAATACCAGGAAACCCAGCACAAGGCAGCGGCCCTGTTAAAGGCTTTAAACAAAGCAAGGGAGGGTTATTATGATTTTAGTTATAGATAATTATGATTCTTTTACTTACAACCTGGTTCAATACCTGGGTGAAATGGGGGCAGAGCTGAAGGTGGCCCGTAATGACAGGATAACCCTGGAGGAGATAGGGAAAATGTCCCCTGAAAGAATTGTCATTTCCCCCGGTCCGGGGATACCTGAAGATGCCGGGCTTTCCATAGATATTATACGGTCCTTTGCTTTCCGGATACCAATTCTGGGGGTATGCCTGGGACACCAGGCGGTGGGAGCCGCCTACGGGGGCAGGGTGATAAGGGCCCCCCTGTTGATGCACGGAAAAACATCATTGATTTACCATGATGGTAAGAGTATATACCGGGACCTGGCGGATCCCTTTGAAGCTACCCGGTACCATTCTCTGGTGCTGGAGGAGGAAAGCCTGCCTTCCTTCCTGCAAGTTACCGCTAAAACTTCCGACGGAGTTATCATGGGAGTCAGGCACCTGGAATATCCCCTGGAGGGGATCCAGTTTCACCCTGAGTCTATACTGACGGAAGAAGGGAAGAAATTACTGTCTAATTTTTTAAAGGGGGGCAAAAAGTCTTGTTTAGTCAATTAGCCGATGTGAAGAGCTATATCGACCGGGTTGTTAAAGGGGAAGATTTGTCCATAGAGGAATCCAGAGGGGTAATGGATTTAATCATGACGGGCGGAGCTACGGAGGCGCAGATTGCCAGCTTCCTGACGGCTCTACGCATGAAGGGAGAAACGGTGGAGGAAATAACCGGGTGTGCCCGGGTCATGAGGGAAAAGGTTACCAGGATAGAAGTAAACTGTGAGAACATGGTAGATACCTGCGGAACGGGAGGAGACCAGGCGGGTACCTTTAACATTTCTACCACGGCAGCCTTTGTAGCCGCCGGTGCCGGTTTAACCGTAGCCAAACACGGGAACCGTTCCGTATCCAGTCGATGTGGAAGTGCTGACCTGCTGGAGGCTTTGGGGGTAAACCTGGATGTTACACCCCGGGAGGCAGCAGCCAGTATTGAAAAGGTAGGGATAGGTTTTCTTTTTGCTCCCAGTTTGCACCTGGCCATGAAACATGCCGTTAAACCCCGGAGGGATATAGGATTGAGGACCATATTTAACCTGCTGGGCCCTCTTACCAATCCGGCAGGNGCAAAAAGGCANGTCTTGGGGGTGTATGCCCCGGAATTAACGGATCTTTTAGCCCGNGNCCTGTTAAACCTGGGAAGTGAAAAGGCCCTTGTGGTTTATGGCACGGAGGGTATTGATGAAATTTCCATCTGTTCGGAAACCAGGATAAGCCACCTGCAGGAAAGGAAAATCAAGACTTACTATTTAAAGCCCGAGGATATGGGATTTAACAGGGCGGGGAGAAAGGAGATCCGGGGAGGGGATGCGGCCCAAAATGCCGAAATTACCCTGTCTGTTTTAAGAGGGGAAAGGGGCCCCTGCCGGGATGTGGTGATTTTAAATGCGGCGGCAGCCCTAATGGCTGGAGGAAAGGCTGAAAACTTCCAAGAGGGGGTCCTCCAGGCCCGGGATTCCATAGATAAAGGTTGTGCCCTGGATAAACTGGACAGCCTGCGGGAATTTAGCAGGAGGTCCTTATGTTCTTAGAAAAAATTCTGGATAAGAAAAAAAAGTCTCTGGAAAGAGCAGAAAAAATGGTCCCCCTGGAAAAATTGAAAGATAAACTGGACAGTATACCTTCTCCCCGGGACTTCAAAGGTTTCCTGGAAAAAAGACGGGGCAGGGCTATAATTGCCGAGATAAAAAGGTCTTCCCCTTCTAAAGGGGTATTGTCCCGGGAAAAGGACCCGGTGAAAAGGGCGGTAAACTATGAAAGAAGTGGTGCCACAGCCCTTTCCGTCCTAACCGAGGAAGATTACTTTTCAGGAAGTCTGGAGGACTTGAGCCGGGTTAAGGAGGCGGTAAAAATACCTGTCCTGAGGAAGGATTTTATCATCAATGAATACCAGGTATATGAATCCCGTACCAGTGGGGCTGACGCCCTTCTCCTGATAGCTTCCATCCTGTCAGGGAGGGAACTGGGAGAACTTTTAAAAACTGCCCGACGCCTGTCCCTGGCTCCCCTGGTAGAGGTTCATGATCGGCAGGACCTGGAGAAGGCCCTGGAATGGGGGGCAGATATTATTGGTATTAATAACCGGGATTTAAAAAACTTTGAAACCAGCCTGGAAGTTACCCTGGAATTAAGCCCAGGGATACCTTCTAATCTCCTGGTGGTGAGTGAAAGCGGCATAAAGGATTACCGTGATATAGAAATTCTCAGGGAGGCAGGGGTGGATGCCTTTTTGATAGGGGAAGCCTTGATGACTCATCCTTTTCCCGGAGAGAAAATAAAGGAACTTATAGGTGGTTGTTGTGGTAAGGGTTAAAATATGCGGTATACAAAGTGAAGAAGAGGCTAATATGGCAGTAAGGTGTGGGGCAGAAGGGGTAGGTTTTATCCTGGCTAAAAGCCCCCGCCGCCTTCCCCCGGAGAAGGTCAGGGAGATTTGCCGGTCCCTTCCCCCTTTTATCAGTCGGGTAGGGGTTTTTGTGGATGAAGACCCGGCCCTGGTTAGGGAGATAGCCGAAGAAGGGTTTTTGGATGTCCTCCAGTTTCACGGCCGGGAAGATCCCTCAGATTTGGTCGGGTTTCGTCAGAAGGTGGTAAAGGCTCTGGCGGTAAGGGATGAGGAGAGCTTAAAGGAACTGGATTGCTACCTTTCTGTAGCCGATGCCTGGCTGCTGGATACTTTTATGCCGGACCTGGCCGGAGGGACGGGTAAAACCTTTAACTGGTCCCTGGCCAGGAGGGTTAGAGGGGATAAGCCCCTTATTCTGGCAGGGGGCTTGAACCAGGACAATGTCTCAAAAGCCCTGGACCAGGTAAAACCTTATGCTGTGGATGTAAGCAGCGGGGTGGAGATAGAAGGGAAAAAAAACTTTAATAAAATAAAAAATTTTATATATAAAGTGAGGTGTTGGAAGGATGTACCCTGATAACAAAGGTCATTTTATGGAGTTTGGGGGCAGGTTTGTTCCCGAGGTGTTGATGCCCGCCCTGGAGGAATTGACCAGGGAATATTATAAGTTGAAAGAAGAAGAGGATTTTCAGAAGGAGCTGACAGAATACCTTCAAGATTATGGGGGCAGGCCTACTCCCCTCTATTTTGCCCGTGGTTTTTCAGAATATATAGGGGGTCCCCGTATTTATCTAAAGAGGGAGGACCTGACCCATACCGGGGCTCATAAGATAAATAATACTTTAGGCCAGGCCCTTTTGGCTCTCAGAATGGGCAAAAAGAGGGTCATTGCCGAAACAGGGGCTGGCCAGCACGGGGTGGCCACGGCCACGGCGGCAGCCAAGTTCGGGTTGGAATGTCATGTCTATATGGGAGAAGAAGATATGGAAAGGCAGGCCCTGAATGTCTTTCGCATGAAACTTTTAGGGGCTGAGGTTATCCCCGTTTCTGCAGGGAGTAAAACCCTGAAGGATGCCACCAATGAAGCCATCAGGGATTGGGTTACCAACGTGGAAAATACCTATTACATTATAGGTTCCGTGGTGGGCCCCCATCCCTACCCGGAAATGGTCCGGGATTTCCAGAGCATAATAGGAGTTGAGACCCGGGAACAGGTCCTGGAAAAGGAAGGGCGTTTCCCCGACAGCCTGGTGGCTTGTGTGGGGGGCGGAAGTAATGCCCTGGGTCTTTTCTATCCTTTCCTGGAGGATTCCCAGGTAGAAATGATAGGAGTGGAAGCGGCAGGCTTCGGCCTTGATACCGGCCTCCATGCTGCTACCCTTAGCCAGGGAAGGGCGGGAGTTCTTCACGGCTCTATGAGCTACTTGCTCCAGGATGAATTCGGCCAGATTTCCCCTGTCCACTCTATCTCTGCAGGGCTGGATTACCCGGGAGTGGGACCCGAGCATGCCTTTTTACAAAAAACCCGCCGGGCCTCTTACGGTTCTGTGACGGATGAAGAGGCCCTGGAGGCTTTTAAGCTAATATCCCGTCGGGAAGGTATCATACCTGCCCTGGAAAGTGCCCATGCCCTGGCCTATATCATTAAGGAAAGGGAGAGATTTAAGGAACAATCCCTGGTTGTGGTAAACCTTTCCGGTCGGGGTGACAAGGATGTAAATGCCGTATCCCAGGTTCTGGAGGTGGAAAAATGAGAATAAAAGAAAAATTTGAAAACTTGAAGAAGAAAGGGGAAAAAGCCCTTATACCCTTTATCATGGCCGGGGATCCTGACCTGGAAACCACGGAGCGCCTGGTGTTGGAAATGGAGAAAAGGGGAGCCGATATTATTGAACTGGGCCTTCCATTTTCCGACCCCCTGGCTGATGGCCCGGTAATCCAGCAGTCTTCCCAGCGTTCCCTGGAAAAGGGCACCAGGACTCCTCACGTCTTTGAACTGGTGAAAAGACTTCGGGAAAAAACGGATATCCCCCTGGTTATTCTCACCTACTATAATCCTGTTTTCAGTTATGGCCAGGAAATATTCATTAAAGAAGCTGCCCAGGCAGGGGTTGATGGACTGGTTATGCCCGATTTACCCCTGGAGGAAAGGGATGAGCTGGAAGAGACCGCCAGGGAAACGGGCCTGGACCTGATATGCTTCTTAGCTCCTACCAGTTCCCGGGACAGAATTAATAAAACAGCCCAAAGGGCCCGGGGATTTATTTATTGTGTTTCTTTAACAGGAGTTACCGGAGTGAGAGAGGAATTTTCCCCTTCGGCAGAGAACTTAATAAAGGATATCCGCAAGCACACCTCTTTACCCCTGGCCCTGGGATTTGGTATTTCCACTCCCCGACAGGCGGGGAAGGCAGCCCGTTATGCCGACGGGGTTATCGTGGGAAGTGCCTTGATGAAGATTATAGATAAGTATGGAGAAAATGGAGACCTGCTGGTTCAAGAAGTTGGAGAATTTGTAGCCAGTCTCAAAAAAGCTGTTACGGGTCAGTTCTCCGATTACCGGTTATAGAAGGAGGAAAAAACTGATGACCATAACTCCAGATTTTTTGGAAAGTTTAAAACTGGCGAGGAAAAACAATCCTTCCCAAAAAACTGAAATAAAAATCAGGGACATTACCCTGGGTGGTGGAGAAAAAATTGTTATGGCGGGTCCCTGTGCCGTAGAATCGGAAGAACAGCTGGTGAGAACAGCCTGGGAGGTAAAAAAAGCTGGAGCCACTGTCCTTCGGGGGGGAGCTTTTAAGCCCCGGTCTTCTCCTTATAGCTTTCAGGGGTTGGGCAAAAAAGGCCTGGAAATCCTCCGGAGAGCTTCCCGGGAGGTAGGCCTGGCTACGGTAACGGAAGTTATTGACACCAGGGATGTGGAACTGGTCAGCAGGTATGTAGATATACTGCAGCTGGGGTCGCGAAACATGCAGAATTTTCAGCTTCTCCAGGAAGTAGGAAAAACAGGTAAGCCCGTCTTACTTAAAAGGGGTATGTCCGCTACCATAGAGGAATGGCTCCTGGCGGCGGAGTATATTATGAAGGAAGGTAATCACCAGGTAATTCTCTGTGAGAGGGGTATAAGGACCTTTGAACCTCTGACCCGAAATACCCTGGACCTTAATGCCGTAGCCCTGGTGAAAAATATAAGCCATCTTCCCGTAGTAGTTGATCCCAGCCATGGTACGGGGGTAAAGGAGCTGGTCTTGCCTATGGGTAAGGCTGCCCTTACAGTGGGGGCAGACGGTCTGATAATTGAAGTACACATTGATCCCGACTGTGCCCTGGCTGATGGTAAACAGTCCCTTACTCCCGGGGAATTCCGGGAGTTCATGGCAGAAATAAATGTTTTAAAAGAATTTTGGGGGAGGAGCCTAAATTCCCTTTCCATTTAATCCTTTATTTCAGGCAATTTATGCAGGCAGTAACTTGACTAACCCCCTTAAAAAAGTTAGAATTAATTAAATAGATAAGAATAGGAGGGTGTTAAAAGTGACCATCACTAAAGATATGACTATAGCCGATGTTTTAAAAACCAAGCCCAAAACAGCCCAGGTATTCTTTTCCATGGGAATGCAGTGCCTGGGATGCCCAACTGCCGCTGGAGAAACCGTTGAAGAAGCTGCTGCAGTACACGGTGTAGATGCCGATGACCTGGTGAAAAAACTTAACGAAGCAGAAGATAGTTAATTTAACAGGTGAAATATATTTAAAAACCGCTTAAGAAGCGGTTTTTTTTGTAGGGCAGGAGATAAAGAAGGGGAAAGGTCTGCAGGGAATAGATAAAATCTTGCCCTTCAAAGAAAAGGTTGCTATAATTATTAATGTATCAATCTATTTTATACTTACCTTTCAAGGGGGAAAATTTATGAAGCATATTAAAACCATAAACCTTTTAGACTTAAAGGATAGTCTCCACAAAGGAGGCTGTGGGGAGTGCCAGACCTCCTGCCAGTCAGCCTGTAAGACTTCCTGCACGGTAGGAAACCAGACCTGTCTAAAGGAAATAGAGAAAGAGAAAAAGTAGTCTTAGACTACTTTTTTCATTAACAGGGGGTATACCTTTGACAAAGGGACTTATACACAAATTTAAATATCATGACTTGAATGTTGTTCTGGATGTTAACAGCGGGGCTGTCCACCTGGTGGACGAACCGGCCTGGAAAGTAATAGAGCTCATGGAAAGGGGATTCTCTGAAATAGAAATTAAAAGGGAGCTGGGAAATGCCTTTCCCCATCAGGGAGTAGTGGAAAAAGCCCTGGAGGAGGCCTGGCAGCTGAAAGAAAAGGGCCTTCTTTTCTCCCCGGATTTCCTCGAAGATTATACCAGATCTCCCGAATACCTGGTTAAAGCCCTCTGTTTTAATGTTGCCCATGACTGCAACATGGCCTGCCGATACTGCTTTGCCGAGAAAGGTTCCTTCGGGGGCTCCCGGGACCTGATGCCCCTGGAGGTAGCCTTTCGGGGGATAGACTTCTTAATAGAAAACTCCCGGGCCCGAAAGAAATGCGAGGTAGACTTTTTTGGAGGGGAGCCTCTCCTTAATTTACCTTTAATAAAAAAGACCGTTGATTATGCCCGGAGAAGGGGAAGGGAAGAGGGAAAGGAATTTAAGTTTACCCTGACCACCAACGGCATACTTTTAAAGGAAGAGGTTATGGAATACCTGGACCGGGAAGATTTTAGCGTGGTTTTAAGCCTGGACGGCAGAAAGGAAGTTAATGACAGGTTAAGGACCCTGAAGGGAGGAGGGGGAACCTATGACCTCCTGGTTTCCCGGTACCTTTCCTTCCTGGGAAAACGAGGTCACCAGGATTACTACCTGCGGGGGACCTATACCCGCCATAACCTGGATTTCAGTAATGATTTCCGGCACCTGGTGGAACTGGGCTTCAGGAGCATATCCCTGGAACCGGTGGTGGCGTTCCCGGAGCTACCCTATTCTCTGCAGGAGGAAGACCTGCCCCTCTTATACAGGGAATATGAAAAAATAGTCTCCCTCCTCCAGGAATATCAACAAGGGCCAAATCCTCCTTCCTTCTTTCATTTTAACCTGGACCTGAGCCAGGGCCCTTGCATTAAAAAGAGGCTGGCAGGCTGTGGGGCGGGGACAGAATATCTGGCCCTTTCCCCTGGGGGGGAACTATACCCCTGCCACCAGTTTGTGGGCCAGGAGAGTTTTTCCATGGGGAATGTCCTTAAAGGACTAACTTACGATAAAGAGCTTTACGGCAGATTTTTAAAACTCGACATTAACCATAAAGATGAATGCCGCCAGTGCTGGGCCAAGTTTTTCTGCGGCGGTGGCTGTCATGCCAATGCCTATTCTTTTAACGCTTCCCTGGAAAAGCCTTACCGGCTGGGGTGTGAACTGGAGAAAAAGCGCCTGGAGTGTGCCCTGGCATTGAAGGCTTACCAGTATTTACAGGAGAAGAGGTGATGGGGAATTGGATATTTATACCTATGGATGGGAAAAAGAAAGGAATAGACAGGCTCCCCTGGCCCTTAAAATAAGGCCCAGGAGGCTGGAGGATTTTGTGGGCCAGGAGGAAATCCTGGGTAAAGGAAAGCTCCTCCGCCGCCTTATCCAGGAGGACCGCCTTTCTTCAGTTATTTTTTACGGTCCCCCGGGGACAGGGAAAACTACCCTGGCAGGCATTATAGCTGAAACCTCCCGGGCCCGTTTTGTCCAGTTAAATGCGGTCACTTCCGGGGTTAAGGAGATTAAAGAAGTAATAAATAAAGCCCGGGAACTCCTGGGGATGGAGGGACGAAGGACCATCCTTTTCATAGATGAAATCCATCGCTTTAATAAGGCCCAGCAGGATGCGTTACTGCCTTCCGTAGAAGACGGTACGGTGATATTAATAGGGGCGACTACGGAAAACCCTTACTTTACCGTTAATTCTCCCCTCCTGTCCCGCTCCCGGGTCTTTATCTTTAAACCTCTGGAAAGGGAGGAGATTAGAAAAATCCTGGAGGGTGCCCTGGAGAATCCTCAGAAGGGTTTAAAGGAACTTAACCCGGTGGTAGAGGAGGAGGCCCTGGAGCATATCATAGAAAAGGCCAACGGGGATGCCCGCTCCGCATTAAACGGCCTGGAGCTGGCCCTTCAGGCAGCTTCCCCCGATGAAAAGGAAAACCGGCTGGTTACCCTGCAGACGGTAGAAGAATCCATGCAGCAGAAGGCCTACACCTATGACCGTCAGGGAGACTACCACTACGATATCATTTCTGCCTTTATTAAGTCCATCAGGGGGTCCGACCCTGATGCTGCCCTTTACTGGTTGGCCTGCATGATAAAGGGGGGCGAAGACCCTAGTTTTATAGCCCGCCGGCTGGTTATAAGTGCTTCGGAGGATGTGGGAAATGCTGACCCCCAGGCCCTCCAGGTTGCGGTGGCGGCTGCCCAGGCTCTCCAGATGATAGGTATGCCCGAGGGCAAAATCCTCCTGGCCCAGGCCGTTACCTATCTATCTTCTGCTCCCAAAAGTAATGCTTCCTACCTGGGAATCAATAAAGCAATGGAAGATGTTAATACCAAAAAGACAGGGCCTGTCCCTCCTTACCTGAGGGGGACGGGTTATTCAGGGGCGAAAAAATTGGGCCACGGCCTGGGTTATAAATATCCCCATGATTATCCCGGCCATTTTGTAAAGCAGGATTATTTGCCCCGGGAGCTGAAAGGTAAGAAATATTATTTTCCCTCGGAAAGCGGGGTAGAAAAGAATATTAAAGAGGGGTTGGAGAAATTATGGCCGGAAAGGAAGGGCTCCAGGGATGAAGGGTGAGTATTTAACCATCAAAAGACAAGCCCGGGTTAAAATACCCGTGGGAGCCTGCCGTTTTATAGCTTCTGTAGCTTCCTGCCAGGAGGAGGAAGAGGCCCGGGCCTTTATAGAAAAGGTTAAGGAGGAGTTTTCCGATGCTACCCATAATGCCTATGCTTATAAATTAGGTACAGGAGATAGGGCCCTTAGCCGCACCTCCGATGACCAGGAACCGGCAGGCACGGCAGGCCCTCCCCTTCTGTCAGCCATTGAAAAAGGGGGTCTTACCAATGTGGTAGTAGTAGGTACCCGTTACTTTGGTGGAATTAAGCTGGGTATTGGCGGCCTCATCAGGGCTTATCGGGCCTGTGGGGAAGCGGGGCTGAAGGAGGCGGGAGTCCAGAAGAAAATAATTTACCGCCGGTATCTTTTAACCTGTCCCTATGACCATGTGGGGCAGGTTATGAAGGAAATTTCCGGTCTCCAAGGAGAGATTAGGGAGATAAATTATACTTCACAGGTCAGGATAGATTTATCCCTTCCTCCCTCCAGGGAAAAGGGTTTTAAAGGGAGATTAAAAGATATTACCCGGGGAAAAGGCCGGCTGGAGGAATATTAAGGGACTCTTTTATCCAGAATATGTTTAGGCCCCATAAGAAGTTTTACCAGTAAGGGGAAGGGGTCAAAGGAGGAGGCATCAAAGGTGGAAGGAAAGAAAAAGGTAGCGGTAGCAATAAGCGGGGGAGTGGACAGTTCTGTAACAGCGGCTCTCCTCCAGGAGGAGGGACGTCAGGTTTTTGGTGTAACCATGGAACTGGGCTCTCCGGATAACTCCTCCCTTTCCCGGGGGGTAAGGGAGGCGGAAAGGGTTTGTCGCCACCTGGGTATTCCTCACCATGTTATAGATTTAGGGGAAGATTTTAAAGGAAGGGTCATAGACTATTTTATAAAGGAATACGAAGGAGGCAGGACTCCCAACCCCTGTGTGGTATGTAACCGCCATATAAAATTTGGAAGACTTATGGAAGAAGCCCTTTCTTTGGGGGCTGATTACCTGGCTACTGGTCACTATGCCCGCCTGGACTTTGACCCCTTCCTGGGGAAATATATTCTGAAAAAGGCCCGGGATGAGGGTAAGGACCAGACTTATTTTCTCTACAACCTGACCCAGGAGCACCTGGAAAAAAGTATTTTTCCCCTGGGAGGTTATCTTAAAGAGGAGGTACAGGAACTGGCCCGGGAACAGGAACTGCCGGCAGCAGGCAAACCTGAAAGCCAGGAAATTTGTTTCATTGAGGATAATGACTATAAGGGATTTTTACGGAAACAGAATATTTCCTACAAACCAGGTCCCTTTTACAGCACTTCCGGAGAAAAGCTGGGAACCCACCAGGGACTTCCCTTTTATACCATAGGCCAGCGGAAGGGATTGGGCCTGGCTGTGGGTTATCCCCTCTATGTTATCAGCATGGATTGTGCTAAAAATGCCATTATCCTGGGTAGGAAGGAGGAACTTTTTGCCCAGGGGTTAACGGCGAGAGAAGTAAATTATCTCCTGGAGGATATAAAAAAACCCACCAAAATAGAGGTAAAGATCAGGTACCGATCTCCCCAGGTGGAAGCAAAGCTTTACCCCCTGGAGGGGGGTAGAGTCCGCCTGGAGTTTATAACGCCCCAGAAGGCTGTAACTCCAGGCCAGGCAGCAGTATTTTACCAGGGAGATCTTCTCCTGGGGGGAGGCATAATAGAAGAAAGGCTTCCCTTATAAGGCAGCCAGTGCACCTTTTTAAAAAGGGTGTATTTTTTTCTTTTTTTCGGGTAAAATAATTTGACATTCATTCCAAAAACAGGAGGGGTAGAGGAAATTGTATTGTCCTTTATGTAAGAGTATTGACACGGGTCGGGTAGGGAATAGTCATTTTTACTGCTGGCATTGCCTGATAGAATTTAGCATAAGTAATAGAGAAGAAGTGAAAATTTATTATATTGAAGATGATGGTTCCCTGGTTGATATGAGCGAATTTTTCCGGGAGAAATGCACGCTGGCTTATAAGGGATCTTGATTGATAAGAATTAGGGAGAGGGGTTCAGGTGAATAAGTCCAGGATTAAAGATGTTTTTTGCTATGGAATGACCCTGGCGGGGGTCTTAATTATATTTCTTTTAATTATTCTGGTAATGTACTCCCTTTATATCTTCAGGGAAACCCTGCTAACCATTTTGTTTCCTTTTATAGCGGCTTTTATTATAGCTTATATCCTTAACCCCCTGGTGGACTTTTTTCAGGAGAAAAAGATTTCTCGCTCATGGGGGATACTGATAATTTACGGGGCTTTTTTTCTTTCTATCTTTTTGTTGTCCATGAATATCCTTCCTTCCCTGGTGGAAGAAGTGCAGAATATGTTTAACCAGGTACCCCAGTATGCCCGGCAAATTCAATCCTTCCTGGGAAAGATTCATTCCGACTATCATCGTTTTGATATACCTGAAAACATCAGGAGAGTTATTGATTCTAATATACAAGAGATAGAAGATATAATGATGAATTACGTGGAAGGGTTGACCAACTACATTATTAATTTCCTGGGCCATATTTTATTACTTCTTTTAATTCCCCTCCTGGTTTTTTATATATTAAAAGATCCCCAAAGCATAACCTCCTTCTTCCTGGGACTGGTGCCTTTAGAATACCAGGATAGGGCAAAATTACTGGTAGAAGATATAGATAAAACCCTGGGGGTTTACATAAGGAGCCAGATTTTGATTAGTTTGTTTGTAGCCAGTATGGTTTATGTGGGCCTTTTATTGCTGGGGGTGGAATTTGCCTTAGTTTTAGCCCTAATTAACGGAGTAACCAATATAATCCCTTATTTCGGCCCTTTTATAGGTGCAGCTCCCGCTGTCCTGGTATCCTTATTGGAATCTCCTTTCCTTGCTTTAAAGGTAGTGTTAATGATAACTTTTATCCAGCAGATTGAAAGCCATATCCTGGCTCCCACCATCCTGGGCAAAAATTTGAAGCTCCATCCGGTGTTGGTGATTCTGGTCTTACTAACGGGGGGCAGTCTTTTTGGGTTTTTAGGCTTGATTTTTGCTGTACCTGTAATTGCCGTTTTACGTGTGGTATTAAGTCATCTCCGGGAAGGGTAGGTTAGTTCTCCTTAAACTGGCTAAATTGGGAGCTTTGTTGACACAAGGGACATGTCTTTTATATAATTGATGTAATGTATTTCAGTAAACAATCAATTATCAGAAACTTTTATTTATCCAACCCCCCTGTTCATTGCCATAAGGAGGTAAAAAATATATGAAAACCAGGGAGATACGGGAACGTTTTTTAAAATTTTTTGAGGAAAGAGATCACCTAATTTTACCTAGTTTTTCTTTAATACCCCAGGATGATCCCACTTTATTACTTATTGGGGCAGGAATGGCCCCTTTAAAGCCATACTTTACGGGAGAAAAAAAGCCCCCCTATCCCCGGGTAGCTACCTGCCAGAAATGTGTCCGCACTCCAGACATTGAAAGGGTGGGAAAGACCTCCCGGCATGCTACTTTTTTTGAGATGCTGGGCAATTTTTCCTTTGGCGATTATTTTAAGAAAGAATCCATAGACTGGGCCTGGGAGCTGGTTACTCAAGTGTACATGCTTCCGGAAGAAAAGCTATATGTAAGCGTATATGAACACGACGATGAAGCCTATGATATATGGCAAGAAGAGGTAGGCCTTCCCGAGAAAAAAATATATCGCCTGGGGAAGGAGGATAATTTTTGGGAGATAGGCCAGGGCCCCTGCGGCCCCTGTTCGGAGATATACTATGACCTGGGTTTTGAATACGGCTGCGGCCGTCCCGACTGCCAGGTGGGGTGTGACTGCGATCGGTTTGTAGAAGTCTGGAACCTGGTGTTTACCCAGTTCAACCGGGATGCCCAGGGGGAATATCATCCCCTGGAAAATAAGAATATAGATACGGGGGCAGGCCTGGAAAGAATGGCCATGGCTCTGCAGAACGTCCCCAGTTTTTATGATATAGATATCGTCAAACCTATTCTGGATCATTTTATTGATTTAACGGGAGTTAAATATGGAGAGGAAGAGGAAAAGGACGTATCCCTGCGCATACTTACGGAACACCTGCGCAGTATAACCTTTATGGTGGTGGATGGAGTTCTTCCTTCCAACGAAGGCAGGGGTTACGTCCTCAGAAGAATTATCCGTCGGGCAGTCCGCCATGGTAAGCTCCTGGGGTTGGAAGAACCCTTCCTTCACCAGGCAGTGCCCCTGGTGGTGGAAATAATGCATGATGTGTACCCGGAACTTAAAGAAAGGGAAGAATATACTGTTAAAGTAGTCCAGCTGGAAGAGGAGCGGTTCCAGGAAACCCTGGAACAGGGCTTAAATATTTTAAGCTCTCATCTTTCTACTTTGGAAAAGGAAGGAGCCCGGGCTCTCCCTGGGGAGGTGGCTTTCAAACTTTATGATACCTTCGGCTTTCCCCTGGATTTAACCCGGGAGATAGTGGAGGAAAAGGGAATGGACCTGGATGAAGAAGGATTTGAAGAACATTTACAGGTGCAGAGGGAACGGGCCCGGGCTGCCCAGGAACAGCAGGAAGACCTGTCCTTGAAGGTGGATTTTGAAGAGCTTAAAAATTATTCCACCCGTTTTATTGGTTATGATAGGACGGAAGGAGAAGGCAGGGTCCTGGCCCTTATAAAGGATGGATCCCTGGAGGAAACAGCTTCTCCGGGGGAGGAAGTCAACATAATATTAAACGCTACTCCCTTTTACGGGGAAAGTGGCGGCCAGGTTGGTGACCGGGGAGTTGTGGAAAAGGAAGATTCTCTGGCAGAGATTAAAGATGTTAGTCATGGACCCTACCAGTTAATCCTGCATAAGGGGAAAGTAGAGAGGGGAGAAATAAGGGTAGGAGATCAGGTTAAAGCAAGGGTGGAAGAGGATAAAAGATCTAACACCTGTAGAAACCATACGGCTACCCACCTGCTTCACAAGGCCTTGAAGGAAGTATTGGGAGAGCATGTTAATCAGGCAGGTTCCCTGGTTTCCCCGGAAAGGCTGCGCTTTGATTTTACCCATTTTGCCCCCCTGGAAAGGGAAGATATTAAAAGAATTGAAAATATAGTAAATAGAAAGATATGGGAAAACATCCCCGTGGAGGTGGAAGAAACAACCCTCCAGGAGGCTGTAGATAGAGGAGCCATGGCCCTTTTTGAAGGAAAGTACGATGAGGGGGTCAGGATGGTTCAAATTGGGAATTACAGCCTGGAACTCTGTGGAGGAACCCATACCAGGTTTACCGGAGAAATAGGGCTTTTCAAAATTGTTTCCGAAAGCGGTATTGGTACCGGCTTAAGAAGAATAGAGGCCTTTACCGGCCCTGGTGCTTTCTATTATTTAAATCAGAAGGAAGAAAACTTAAAAAGAATAGCCCGGAAGCTAAAAACGGAAGAAGACAAGGTCATTTCCCGCCTGGAATCCTTTCTCAATTCTTATAGGGAACTGGAAAAGGAAAACCAGCGGATGCAGCAAAAGCTTGCTTCTTCAGAGGTATATTCCCTCCTGGAAGAGGTTGTGGAGGTAGAAGGAGTAAAGGTTCTGGCCTCCCAGGTTGAATCTTCAGATATGGAAGGCCTCAGGTCCATGGTGGACCACCTAAGGAATAAACTTAACTCAGGAGTAGTAGTTTTGGGTTCGGCTGTTGATAGTAAAGTGTTACTGGTGGCCATGGTGACCAAAGACTTAACGGAAAAAGGCCTCCATGCCGGCAAAATTGTAGGAGAGGTAGCTAAAGTTGCCGGCGGCGGTGGTGGAGGCAGGCCCGATATGGCCCAGGCCGGGGCTAAAGATGTAAAAAAGCTCCCTGAGGCTATAGATAAAGCTTTGGAGATAGTTAAGAAACAGTTAACTTAAAAATAATATTTTATTAAAGGATTATATTTCCTCTTGTCGAAATGTAAAAGTATATAATAAGTTTATATATCAAGTATTTTCTTGACTAAATATGGTGTGGGGTGAGTAAATGGTCGACTCCTTTGAAGAAACTATGAAGTTTAAAGTGGAAACGGATGAGGAAATAGTAATAAAGGATATAATGAAACAGGTCCATGAGTCCCTTCAGGAAAAAGGTTATAATCCCATTAACCAGATAGTAGGTTATCTTCTTTCGGGTGACCCGGCCTATATAACCAGTTATAATAATGCCAGGAGTCTCATTAGAAAAATAGAACGGGATGAACTCCTGGAAGAACTGGTTAAGAGTTATCTGGGAGGTATTTAGCAGGAGGAGTATTTATTGGAGTACAGGTATTTGGGAAAGACCGGGATAAAAGTATCCAGGCTGTGTTTCGGAACCCTGACCCTGGGGCCCCTTCAAGCTGGTTTAAGCGTGAAGAAAGGGGCTTCTCTTATTAAAGAAGCCTGGGACAGAGGTATTAATTTTTTTGATACGGCGGAAACTTACGGGAATTATGAGCATATAGGGGAGGCTTTAAAAGGCATTTCCCCTCCACCTGTAATAGCTACCAAGTCTTATGCTTACCGGTCCCGGGACATGGAAAAAAATCTGGCCAGGGCTTTAAAGGCTATGGATCTGGAAGCAGTAGATGTATTTCTTCTCCACGAACAGGAATCAGAACTTACTATTAAGGGACATTTCAGTGCCCTTAATTATCTTCTAAAAGCTAAAGAAAAAGGCTACGTGAAGGCGGTGGGCCTATCTACCCACTCGGTAGCGGGTGTAAGAGATGCTTTAAAATTTCCGGAAATAGAAGTAATACATCCCATGGTAAATCTAAAGGGAATAGGCATTAAAGATGGGACCCTGGAAGAAATGCTGGAGGTCCTGGAACTGGCAGGGGAAAAAGGGGTTGGGATTTATGCCATGAAACCCCTGGGAGGAGGCCACCTGATAAAGAACTTTGAGGAGGCTTTGAATTTTGTTATTTCCCTGGATTACCTGGATTCCGTTGCCGTGGGCATCCAGTCTTTGGAGGAACTTGCTGTAAATGAGGCTGTCTTTAAAGGAGAGAAAATAGGGAAAGACTTAAAGGAAAAGGTTAGAAACAGAACCCGTAAGCTTATTATCGGGGACTGGTGCTCGGGCTGCGGGGAGTGTGCCCGGTACTGTCCCCAGGGAGCTCTCCTTGTTTCAGGTGGTAAGGTTACCCTCCAGGAGGAAGAGTGTACCTTCTGCGGTTATTGTGGTGCTTACTGCAAGGACATGTGTCTAAAAATATACTAGAAGAGGTTTGTTATGAGAGTAATGGCTTTGGATATGGGAGAAAAAACCATTGGCGTGGCTGTTAGCGATTCTACCATGTTGATTGCCCAGGGGGTAGAAATAATTAAGAGAAAGTCCCTGGATAAAGACCTGGCTCGTCTAGAGGAGCTGCTCCAGGAGTATGAAGTGGAAGAGGTGGTGGTGGGGTTACCCCTTAACATGAATGGGAGTGAAGGCCCCGAGGCCCAGAAAGCAAGGAATTTTGGTGAAAAGATTAAAGCCCGGCTGAAGGTGCCGGTGATTTTCTGGGATGAACGCCTGACTACCATGGCCGCGGAAAGGACCCTGCTTGATGCAGACTTGAGCAGGGCCAAGAGAAAAAAGGTCATAGACAAAATGGCTGCTGTTTTCATACTACAGAACTACCTGGATAGAAAAAGAAAATGAAGGATATTAATTTAACAAATGGTTATAATGTATGGTATGATTATTTACTAAAGAAAGGGTGGTATTAATGTCGGAAAGGGAAGATGTTTTAACGCTGGTGGATGAAGAAGGTAATGAGCATCTCTTTACGGTGATAGATCTCCTTAAACTTCAGGATAAGGAGTATGCCATACTTCTCCCCCTGGAACAAGAGGATGAGGGAAGCACCGGTGACGAGGCTATTATATTTAGGGTAGTTGAAGATGATCAGGGCCAGGCCCTTATGGCTGTGGAAGATGAAGAAGAGTGGGAGCAAGTGGCTGAAGCCTGGGAAAAGAGAACCAATGAAATGGAAGGTAACTCAGAATCCGGCACAGATATTGAAGATTAGGGGTTAATAATTTAAAGCTTATTGTCCTCCAGGAAGTGAGGTGGAGAAACTGTCTGGCGCTTCTAAAGTCTGGCGTTTTTTGCTTAATATATTTACCCTGGGTCTTCTGTTTTTTTTAATTGTTTCCTTCCATCTTACTCAGGAGGTTATGCCTGCTGCCGGGTACGGGGAGGAGGAACTGGTGGTGGTAATACCCCAGGGAGCTTCTTCGGCAGAAGTGGCTGAAATTCTCCAGGAAGAGGGTTTGGTCAGGAATCAATTGGCCTTTCGTTTATACACCAATTATATGGGGTATGCCCCCAGGCTTCAGGCCGGGAAATACCAGCTTTCTCCCGGCATGACTTTAAAGGAAATAGTGGACAAACTGGCCCAGGGGGAGGTAATGGTTGATTATGTGAGGGTAACCATTCCCGAGGGACTCCACAAGGAACAGGTTGCCCAACGGCTGGAGAACTATGATGTGACTACAGCAGAATCCTTCCTGGGGTGTGCCCGGGAGGAATCTTTTGATTTCTGGTTTCTCCAGGAAAGGGAAATAGATAATTCCCTGGAGGGGTACCTTTTTCCCGACACTTACCAAATTAAAATAGAATGGGAAGATAAAGAAATAATTGAACTTTTATTAAAACGTTTTGATGAGGTCTTTAATGATTCTTTTCAAGAAAGGGTTGAAGAGTTGGGGCTGACCGTCCATGAAGTAGTAACCCTGGCTTCTATAATTGAAAGGGAGGCCAGGGTAAAGGAGGAGCAGCCTCTGATATCAGCCGTTTTTCACCGGCGGCTGGAAAAGGATATACTCCTTCAATCCTGTGCTACTGTCCAGTATGCCCTGGGGGAAGTTAAGCCTGTGCTGACATACCAGGACCTGGAAGTAGAATCCCCTTACAATACCTATATTAATTACGGACTTCCTCCTGGACCTATAGCCAGTCCCGGCAAGGAGGCCCTGGAAGCCTCCCTGTATCCTGCTGATACTGAATACCTGTACTTTGTTCTTAAAGGAGATGGGTCGGGAGAACATTATTTCAGTAAAACCCTGGAGGAACACCTGAAATACCAGAGAAAAGCCAACCAGGAGCGGTTAGAAAGGGAAAATTAGCATGGAAAAGCCGGAACTATTATCCCCAGCAGGGGACCTGGAAAAGCTGAGGTTTGGAGTGAAGTTTGGTGCAGATGCCCTTTACCTGGGGGGAAGGGAGTTCAGCCTGAGGGCTTCGGCAGGTAATTTTACCCTGGAGGAAATCCAGGAGGGAATAGAGTTTGCTCATGGGGACGGGGCAAAGGTCTATGTGGCCGTTAATATAATACCCCACAACTTCCATGTGCCTGCCTTAAAGGATTACTTGAAAGAACTGGGGGAGTTAAACCCTGATGGTTTAATTGTGGCGGATCCTTCAGTTATAGAATTAGCTAAGGAAACAGTACCCCATGTACCTCTTCACCTGAGCACTCAGGCTTCAGCCACCAACTGGCGAAGTATAAAATTCTGGAAAGAACAGGGAGTTTCCCGGATTGTCCTGGCCCGGGAACTTTCCCTGGAGGAAATCAGGGAGATAAAGGAAAGGGTTGATATTGAGCTGGAGTGTTTTGTCCATGGTGCCATGTGTATTAGCTATTCTGGACGCTGTCTCCTGAGCAATTACCTGGCTCATCGGGATGCTAACCTGGGAGAATGCGCCCATCCCTGCCGCTGGAAATATTATCTCATGGAAGAAAAGCGCCCCGGGGAATATCACCCGGTTTTCGAGGATGAGCACGGAACTTATATCTTTAACTCCCGAGATTTATGCTTGATTGAATACCTGCCCCGACTCATAGAAGCAGGAGTAGATTCTTTTAAAATAGAAGGGCGCATGAAGGGTGTCAACTACGTGGCAACTGTTACCAGTGCTTACCGTAAAGCCCTGGACAGCTACCTGACAGATCCTCCTTCTTACCAGTTTGACCCCAGGCTCCTGGAGGAGCTGAAAAAGGTAAGTCACCGTCCTTATACCACCGGGTTTTTGTTGGGAAAGCCGGAGGAAGGGGACCAGATTTATAAGGATAGTTCCTATATAAGGGAATATGATTTTACAGGGGTTGTCAAGGAATATGATGCAGTTAGGGGAACTGCCCTGGTGGAACAGAGAAATAATTTTTCCCGGGGAGATATAATGGAATTTTTAAGTCCCGGGGGAGAAACTTTTTTCCAGGAAATAAAGGAATTATTTAATGAAGAGGGGGAGGAGGTAGAAAGAGCTCCCCACCCCCAGCAGCTTTTAATTATCCCCATCCTTAAAAGGGTGGAACCCTACACCATTATGAGAAGGCCCCGGGAATAACCAGGAATAAAAAGGGTGTAAAGGGTAGGTGTGCAAGGAATATAAAGCGGGTATAAAATCCCTGACTCAGGTAAAACTACCTGAAAAAACAGGGAGTTTTTTTATGGAAAAAATTAACAGACAAAGAAGGATATGCCTTTTCCTGGTTCTGGTAACCCTGGGTTTTTCTTTTTTAGTCTTTAAGCTTTTTAAAATACAGATTATTGATGGAGGCAGGTATGCCCACCAGGCAGTAAAACAAAGGAGCCAGGAATACGTTTTAGATACGGGTAGAGGGAATATCCTGGACCGTCAGGGGCTATCTCTTACCGGTGGATATATGGAAAATGTGGTTATAGTATTTCCTGCCCTGATTAAAGATACGGACCAGCTTTTGAAGGATTTAAGTTTACTTACGGGAAAAGACCTGGAGGTTTCCCGGGAGCAAAAAAAAATTATCCAGGGGGTCCTGGCGGGTCCTGTTAAAATAGTAGAAGGTCTGGAGGAGGAAAAAGCCAGTCTTATTAATAGCCTGGAGATACCCGGTGTGGTTGTTCTTCCAGAAAAAGTTCGTTATGGGCCCGATTCTTTAGCCTCCCACCTGGTAGGTTATACAGGTAAAATGGGTCCGGAGGATATCGGGAGAGATACAGGTAGGCCTTATTTATATACCGATCCTGTTGGTAGGGCAGGCATAGAAGAAATGTTTGAGAGGGAGCTTCGGGGGGAAATCCCTGAAAGGATATCTATTGTTGTAGATGCTTTTCATGAACCCCTGGAAGGCCTGGGGTACAGGCATGTGTCTTCTGGGAACAGGGTAAGGCCTTTAAACGTAAAATTAACCCTGGATTCCCGGGTGCAAAAATGGGTGGAGAAAATAATGGAAGAATATATTGTTAAGGGGGCAGTGGTGGTTATGGAGCCCCAAACAGGGGATATACTGGCTGTGGCCAGTCGTCCCGGTCTGGACCAGGAGAACCTGGCGTCTAAGGATAATGATTTCCTTAACCGGGCCCTTCAAAATTACCATCCCGGTTCAATTTTTAAAGTGGTGGTAGCTGCAGCTGCCCTGGAGGAGGGCAAAATCATTCCTGGAGACCTTTTTCATTGTACCGGAAAAATATTAATAGGAGAAGACACAAAACAATGCTTTAAGGGGATATCCCATGGAGAAATATCTTTTAAAGAAGCCATGGCCTATTCCTGCAATACTACCTTTATTGAAACGGGATTATCCCTGGGCAGGGAAAAAATAATAGAATATGCTCGGAAAATGGGGTTGGGTGAAAAAACAGGCCTTTATCCTCCCCATCTGGAGGAAAGAGAAATTGTTACGGGCCACATACCTGCTCCTGGAGAAATGCCCTACCTGGGTCACCTGGCCAACTCAATCCTGGGCCAGGACAGGGTTCTGGTAACTCCCCTGCAGGTGGCCCAGCTCTTCGGCATCATAGCTAACGAAGGCCTACTGGTTAACCCCCGCCTGGTAAAAGAACTTACCAACAACCAGGGTCAAACGGTAATTCGTTATCCCTCCCACCGGGGAGAAAGGGTTCTTTTGCCTTCTACAGCCAGGTACCTGAAGAATATGCTGACGAGAGTTACCCTTTCGGGGACCGGCCAGGAAGCATCTAATGAATATTTGGTAACGGCAGGTAAGACGGGGACGGCTCAATTAGGTGTTATCGGGGAAGAAGGGGAGAAAAATATTTACTGGTTTGGAGGTTTTAGCCCTGGGAATAAGCCATCAGCAGTAGCAGTAGTTTTAATCGAAGAGGGGAAGGGTGAATCGGCAGCTTTTGTTTATAGGGAAATAATGAAGGGGGTTTTGGAAGTTTTATAAGGTAGATAAGCACTTTTTGTCACCTTTATTCATATATATAAAGGTGACATTTTTTTTGGAGGTGGATTTATGCTGTCCCTTGTTGCTGCTTTAATGCTGGCAATCCGAGAGATAACCCTTTTAGTCTCTTATATCACCAACAATTCCTTTCCCCAGCCCCTGTCCAGGGAAGAAGAAAGGGAATATCTGGACCGTTTAGAGCAAGGAGATGAAAAGGCTCGGCAAAAACTGGTGGAGCATAACCTGAGACTGGTGGCCCATATAATTAAAAAATTCGACTGTAAAGAAGACAATGAAGATTTAATATCTATTGGAACCATCGGATTGATAAAAGCCATAAACACTTATAATCAGGGAAAAGGCACCCGGCTGGCTACCTATGCTGCCCGGTGTATCGAAAACGAAATTCTTATGCACCTTAGAAGTACCAAGAAAAACCAGGGGGAAGTTTCATTACAGGAACCCATAGGAGTGGATAAGGATGGAAATGAGGTAAATTTACTCGATGTTTTGGGGACGGATCCTGATGGAGTGGTNGATAAAGTGGAGATGGAAATTGCCCGACAAAAATTATACAGGATTATTGAAAAATTAAAATTCCGGGACAAAAAAGTNTTAAAAATGAGGTTTGGTATTCCTTCCGGAGAAGTAAAGACCCAAAANGAAATAGCCCAGCAGCTGGGAATATCCCGTTCTTATGTTTCCCGGATTGAAAAAAAGGTNATCCGCAAGATAACCGAGGAATTTCAGGATCCCGATAATTTTCCCGGTCAGCAATTATAAACAATGNAAAAATTATGTGGAAAAAAAGGATAAAGCAGGAATTATTAAAACATTGTCGAAATTANAAATTGTAAGTTGCAAGCTATTAATTGTTCTTAATTATGGTCGATAAATATAATAAATAGATACATATAATATAAGGGAGGTTAGAAAAAAATCTATGATGAGAAAAAGAATTTTAGGCCATAAATTTTTATTATATTTGATAATGATGTCTTTAACCCTGATATTTGTTGCTGGTACAGCTTATGCCGGCAGTTCCTATGTAGAAAGGATAGCTGGCCCGGAAAGATATGAAACATCCGCCCAGGTTGCCCTTTCAGCCCATGATAATGTGGACACAGTAATTATCGCCAGGGGTGATGATGGGGGAGAGTTTGCTGACGGCCTGGCTGCCAGTGTGCTGGCCGGTGCTATGGAGGCACCTATTCTTTTAACCCGGCAGAACTCTCTGCCCGGGGTTATTGGGTCAGCCCTTGATGATCTGGAAGCAGAAAAAGCATTTATCTTGGGTGGAACAGCGGCTGTTTCCCAGGAGGTACAAGACTCCCTAGTGGAAAAAGGCCTGGAGGTAGCAAGAATTGCCGGAGAGAACCGGTCAGAAACGGCAGTCTTGATAGCCGAAAGGGCCCGGGAAGAGGGGGAGCTGGCAGACTTTGCTTTTGTAGTAGATGGACATGCTCCTGCCGATTCCCTGGCGGCAGGGCCGGCAGCCTTCGCCAGCAATGTGCCCATTCTCCAGGTAAGTACATACAGAGTGCCCTCCGTTACCTGGAAAGCCCTCGAAGAGATGGAAATTGATAAAATTTATATTGTGGGCGGTTCTGCCGTGGTGAGCAGTTCGGTAGAAGAAGAGCTTTCTGATATAGTGGCTGTAGAACGACTGGCGGGGAAGGACCGTTTTGCTACCAGCGTAGAGGTGGCCAGAACTCTTTTCTCTGGTGCTACTGACTATTCCATTGTAGGAGGGTTTAACTATGCTGATGCTATTGGGGCGGCCGTCTTTGGAAATCCCGTCCTTTATGTAAACTCCCTTCCCTCAGTTATAGGTGAATACCTGGATCAGGTGCTAACTTCCTCCTCCCGGATAACTATTTTTGGTGGTGAGATGGCGGCCAGTCCGGCTGCTGCTGATGTTATTAAAGAAAAGATTTCTGGTATGAAGGAGGAGGGGGAGTCCCAGGTTATAACTCCTGATGTTTCTATGGAGGAGGTTTTGGCAGAAGTAACAGGCTCTCTGGTTAATGTAAGGACAGGCCCTGGAGTTGATTATTCCTCCGTTGACCAGTTAACCGATGGGACCCAAATATCTCTGACGGGGAAGACAGGAGATTGGTACCAGTTTCTTCTCCCGGGAGAAAATGATGAAAAGGCCTGGATTGCTGGATGGCTTGTTGAGGAAATAAATCCAGACGAGGATGAGGAGGAAGAAGAAAAAATAGACGAAGAAGAAAAAGCAGTAGAAGATGAAGAAAAACTAAAGGAAGAAGAAGGCCAGGAAGAAGAGGATAACAGGGAAGAAGAGGAAATAGAAGAAGAGGAGGAGGAAGAACTGGAAGAGGACCCGAAACATGTGCCAGATTTTTCCGTTCCCGATCACTCCGGCGATTCTTTACTCAGTTCTGTAAACCGGTCGGCTATGGTTATGAAACCGGGAGTTAATGTGCGCTTGGGACCCGGAACAGAATTTTCCATAATAGGACGGGTAAATTACGGTGACTGGTTAAAAGTTATTGATGATAAGGAGGGCTGGTACCAGGTACGCCTGGAGGAAGGTAAAGAAGGCTGGATTGCCGGATGGCTGGCAGTGACCCGTTATGATTCCCCTGAACTGGGAAACAGCCCTGTCCTTAATGATAGTCCGGGCTTCTTGCTGACAAGCTGGGAGGGAAAAGAGTTTTTTGAAAACCCCGGAGAGAAGGATAAACCCCTTATAACTGATATGCAGGTTAAAGAATTGGAGGAGGGAATTAAGCTACAGATTAACGCCAATTCTTCCCTGGATTTACCCCGGGTATCGAGATTGCACAGCCCTTCTCGTTTAGCCTTTGATTTTTCAGGAATACTAGCCAGCGATGAAGAAATAACTCAAATTGATGTTAATTCTAATCCCCTGAAGGCCTTTCGGGCAGCCCAGTTTGAAGAAGAGACGGTAAGGATTGTGGCCGATCTTCAGGAAGACCTGGTTCATTCAGCTATAAAAAAGAACGACGGCAAAACTATCGAAATTACTTTTAAGCCCGTTTTTCCCCTGGATAAGACGGTGTTCATAGACCCTGGACACGGTACTTTAAGGAGTGGAAATGATACTGACCCGGGAGCGATAGGCCCTTCGGGACTTACGGAACGGGAAGTGAATATAAATATTTCCCTTGAACTGGGAGAAATCCTTTTAAACAAAGGCTATTCCGTTGTCTTTGCCCGGGAAAATGTTACCAGTCTGGCCAATGATGAAAGGGGCCAGGCGGCCAGTATGTGCGGTGGAGTTTTTGTAAGCGTTCATGCCAATGCCCATCCTAACCGGGATATTATGGGCACGGAAACCTTCTACCCGGGAACCCGGAACGGCGCCTCCCAGGAACATATTGCTACTTCAAAGGACTTAGCCACAGAAATACAAAATGAGCTTATTACTTCCTTGCAGCGTCCTGACAGGGGAGTAAAGCAGGCCAATTTTGCAGTACTGCGAAACAGCCAGATCCCCGCTGCCCTAACGGAAGTCGCTTTTCTTTCAAACCCGGAAGAGGAAGAGCTTTTAAAGCAGGAAGATTTTCAAAAGGAAGCTGCCCGGGCTATAGCCGAAGGGATTCACAATTATTTTTTTAATAATAATTAAGTAAAGGAGATTGTATTATTAATATAGAAGATATTTAACTAAACATAAAAGGGGGGGTTATATGTCTGATAAAAGTTGTTTGGAAACTGTAGTGGATTTTCTTCCTGAAAAAATGAGAAAAATCATTGATGAGAATGTAAATCCCGATGAGGATATAAAAGCAGTAGTAAAAGGAATAAAGGGAGAAGCAGTTGCTGTAACCGATCAAGGTGTCCATATAATTAAAGAGGAAAGGGAACATTACCTTTTTCCTTATGATAAAATAAACAGAATAAGGGTATCAAGGGCAAACAGGGTTGGAAGGTTTGAATTGTTTGTGGAGGATGAAAACAAATATAAAGTAGAAAAGGATTCTGATGACTGCAGTTATGGCCCCGATAAATCAAAAAATGTGGTTAATTTTCCCTATAGTAAATTCCCCATGTTTCAGGTGGCAAAAAGATATGTAAGGAAGTACACTGGAGATTATGAAATAAAATATGATTTTAGCTAGCAAATTTTAAACGCTACTTTATGTGGCGTTTTTACTTTTTTAGTATTTTATAGTATAATTGTACACAAATACTACATAAAGGAGGGTTCAGTAATGCCTATCTATGTCCTGTTGAGTCGTTTGACCGATGAGGGATGTGAGTCTATTAAGAAGAACCCGGAGCGTATCAAGGAAGTTAATCAGGAAGTAGAGGAAATGGGTGGAAAGGTTCTTTCCCAGTATGCCATCCTGGGGCCTTATGATTTCATCAACGTTGTGGAAGCACCCGATAACGAGACCATCTCAAAAATATCCCTGGAGCTGGCTTCCAGGGGAACGGTACGGATTAAAACTTTACCTGCCGTAGACCTGGAGAATTTCATTAGTAGATTTAAGTAAATAATTAAAAAAATAATATCGAGCTTCAATATAAAGGTCCTACCCTTATTTAAGGTAGGACCTTTACATTGGAACCATGTTAAAGAAACCTCTTAACAGGTTAATATTCCCCATTAAAAATTTTTTAGATAAAAAATGTTATTGCTTTGATGAAAATAATTGCTATAATAGCCATAGATTTAATAAAAGACTTTTTATTAGAAACGGGGGAAGATGTAACTTCTATGGGGAACAAGGTGGAGCAATTTCCCAGGTCAGCAGGCCCTAACATTGAAGAGGTTCTGGATAGTTTTTTGCATGAGGAGAAGAAAGGTCTTGCTTCCAGTTCCTTAAACCAATATTCTATTATTGTCGGTTTTTTGAGGGAATGCCTGAACAGCTGCGGCTATCAATTTTTAGAAGAAGATGAATATCATCTCTGGAAAAAGTTATCACGTAATAAAAAAAAGGGTAGAGAGTTTTGCCAGATATTTGGTCCCGATAAAATTCCGGAAATAATTGATGATTTTTTAAGCTATTTTATGCTAAAATTATGCTGCGGCAAAAATATGATTATTGCTTCCGGGCGGGTAATCAAAAGACTTGGTTTGTGGCTTAAGGAGAAAAAGTACATAGCTTATGAAGAATCTTCCATGATGGTAGAGATGGGAGAACTGGCGGTGAAGGAACTTCCCCTGGTAAAGGAGTTTGAAGAAAAACTTTTTCGATTGGTGGAAAATATTACCTTGCCCCAGGGAGAGGAAAAGATTGAAGATGTTTTTCTTATTAAAGAGATAGAAGGAAACCGGGTTTATCTTTCTGCTACGGAAATAAACCGGGGGACAATCGCGTTAGACTTGTCTGCTGACTTAGCTAAACTCTGTAAACCTGGCTGGTTAGTTTATCTACACCTATTACGCACTCCCCAGGGATGGCGAATTTCCATGACAGGAGGGGTGGATCCATGTCTGGGAGGCAGGATTTAATACAGGATTTAAAATAGCAAAAGAGGTGAAAGGTTTGATTATTAAAGAGGGAAATTTGATTAAGGTGCCGGCCCATGAATTGTTTTCTCCCCAGGAAGACCCGGGTAAGGGAGGATGGGTAACGGGAACAATAAAAGAAGTTGAAAATATTGAGGGCCAGGCCTTTCCCCTAACGGCCCGGGTAGAGTTTTCCACGAAAGAAAGGATACGCCAAAAAAGATTTACCCTGGCCTTTATAGATGAGGAAGAGTTTGACTGCTGCGCGGGGATAGAAGCAACCGCCTTTATGAAGCGTTTCGCAGAGGAAAATTTCGGCCGCAGGGTTATGGTTGGTTTTGCCCAGGTGGGTCAGGAAATATGCGGGGTTTACCTGGCCCTGTGGCAGGACCCATACCAGGGGAAGTAAAAGGAGGAAGGCAAAATGGTTTATCTAATTATTATAATTCTGATTGTGGGGGCTGTTGCTTATTATCTTAATACCAAAGGGGCCATTACCCCCCGGAGAAAGGAATCTAAACTGCGGGAAAGATGCAGAGTTCTTTTAAAAATGCCCCCCCAGGAAGCAGACCAGGTTATTGACCGGTTGGTGGAGCGGGAAAAGAACAGAAATCCAGGAAAGACGGAGGAATGGTACCTGGACAAGGTACTTTACGATTTAGAGAAGGATTACAGGTAAAAACTACTTATTTTTCTTTTAATACCTGTGAAGTTCTCAGAATATCCTGTACCCGCCCTGAGTCGACTTTACGGACCAGGGATTTTTTATTACAATAATAGTCAGTATAGTGACAATTAGCATACTGACTATAGGGGAGAGGAGGTAAGTGGGTGTTTGATATAGAAAATAGCCCAGGATTTTTACTGGCTAAATGCCACAAGAAGGCTTTTCAAAGGTTTAAAGAAAAGC
>SL_8KL_010_SEDDRAFT_10000594_pt1 | contig 31646 bp, 29 predicted proteins | sample SodLakKL_010_SED_4_FD_11160 | JGI IMG/M metagenome (IMG submission 11160)
ATGTTTGAAGCATTCATAATGACTTTGGCCAAGGAATGCCTGTGGGTCCCATTGCCCAGTTAGTGAAAGAGCATTATACCCGTATCTGGAGGATAATTCATCATTATGTTGATCAAGCAAGAGAAAAAGAAGACTTTCCAGTTGAAAAAAAAAGTTGTTCTTGATGATACTTCCAGCAGTAAAGGACATAATTATTGCAGTATTTTTGTTGACTTAGAAAGTTCTAAGTTGATATTTGCTACTCCGGGGAAAAAAACAGAAGCAATATCAGAGATCAAGGTTAACTTCGAGGAGCATGTTGTATTCCGGGTAAAGTCGCTGATTTTTGTGTGGATATGTCTCCTGTCTTTATTTCAGGTGTAGAAAGCATTTTCCCGCAGGAAAGATAACCTTTGATAAATATCACATTATGAAAATAATAAACGATGCTGTAGATCAGGTTCGGCGGGAAGAACAAGTAAGAGATTGGATTACTTAAAGCTACTCGCTATATATGGTTGAAGAAGCCCGGGAAATTAACTGAGAAACAAAAGAAGAAATTAGAGGGTTTGAAACAATAATATATCAAGACAACAAGAGCTTATCAATTGAAACTGGCCTTTCAGGAACTCTTTGAGCAAGATCCCTCAGAGGCACCTTTTTTTCTTCAGAAATGGTATTTCTGGGCAACTCATAGCAGGCTTGAACTAATGAAAAAAGCTGCTAAAACAATAAAGGACCCTTGGGCAGGTATTATCAGGTGGTTTGATCCAAAAATAAATAATGGTATTTTAGAAGGCCTCAATAGTCTGATCCAGGCGACAAAAAGGCGGGCCATACAACAATCGCTAATCTCATTGGTATGATTTATCTCGTGGGCAGCAGGTTGTCACTTCAGACCCCTTGATTTTCTGCCCACACAAAATAGCAAGGAACCAAAAAATTAAAAAAAGCTGGAAGCCATTTTAGGCCTTCAGCTTTTTTATTTTTTAGCAATTTTCCTCAATTTCTTCAATTAGTCCTGCTGATAAATATCTTTCCCCGTTATCCGGAAGAAGAGTTACTATTGTTTTACTCTTGCCCAACTCTTTGGCCATACTGCAGGCTCCAACCAGATTTGTTCCCGAAGAAACCCCAACAAAAAGACCTTCCTTTTTGGCCAGTATTCTCGAAGCTTTCAAAGCTTCTTCATCTGAGACCAAAACTATCCTGTCGATTATATCGCAGTTGAGAACATCAGGAATCAATCCATCCCCAATACCCTGTTGGATGTGATGACCTATTTTCCCTCCTTTTAAAATCGCAGCATTTTCTGGTTCAACGGCAACAATCAAACAATCGGGATATTTTTCTTTCAAAACTTGGCCTACTCCAGTAATAGTTCCTCCAGTCCCTATCCCCGAAACAAAGGCGTCAATCGGCCCTGGAATCTCCTCGAGTATTTCCCTGGCAGTAAAACGGCGGTGCGCATCAGGGTTGTCTTGATTGCAGAACTGATCAACAAGGAATACCCGGTTATCAGCATCCCGGAGTTCATGAGCTTTTTTAACTGAATTATCAATTGCCTCTCCAATGTCCCTTCCTGCAGGAGTCAGGATCACTTCTGCACCGTAAGCTTTCATCATCAACTGCCGTTCTTTGCTCATATTTTCCGGCATTACTATTTTTACCTTTAACCCCAGGGCAGCTCCAACCATACTTACCCCGATCCCCTGATTTCCACTTGTAGCTTCAACTAAAATACTTTCCTCATTAACTTCGCCTCTTTGAATGGCCTGATGAATCATCCAGAAAGCCGTCCGGGACTTAACACTTCCCCCAGGATTCAAACACTCCATCTTGGCCCAGATACAGGCCCCTGTCTCCGGGCTAAAGTTCCTCAGCTTAATAACTGGAGTTTGGCCAATCCGATTGAGGACTATGTCTTCAGTTTTTTTAGTAAAGTTTCCCATAAATCTACCCCTTTCTCTACTAATGGAACTTTAAAAAAATACTGGACAACTCCGATCTGGTAGGTTATAGAACAATGGCCCAGATAATGGTTGAAATTGCTACATACCATGAAATTGTCTAAAGAGCTTTCCAGGCCTCTGAAAAAAGAGAAGCTATTCAAAATCTCAAAAAAGCTAAGAAAAAAACAAAAAAACTCGAATACAAGAGGGGTGTGTTATCCTTATATTGGTTTTAGTGGTAAAGAATACGAAGAAATTGCGAAACTCACAGATCGATCAAAGGAGACGATTGTAAATTATATCAAAGCCTACAGAAAAGGTGGAATCGAAGGTGTGAATATAAAACCTTATAAAGGTCGTACTCCTAAACTAACCCCGGATCAGGAGATGTGCCTAGCCCCTGTTCTTGTTGATAAAACGCCTGAAGTTGTAGTTTTTCCCGCGAAAATGAATTAAACAGCACCCATCATACGTTCTTTTATCAAAATGGAGTTTGGAGTGGATTACTCTGAGCGGGGAACCCGCGATCTTCTTTACAGATTGAATTTTAGTTTTACGGCTCCAACGTACACACTGCCCAAAGCAGATCAGAAAAAACAAGCAGAATTTAAGAAAACATTCGAGAGATTTAAAAAAACTCCTTCATGAAAAAATCGATCGGATCTTATTCGGGGATGCGCCCAGGATCCGAAATTATTAAGCTATATCAAGCACCTGATTTCTTAAAGATAAGCAAAAAACCATCCCGGCTTAGGGAAAACTTAGGGGGGCGAAACTGATTGGCGCATTGGACTATCAGATTGGAGAAGGGTTTTGTTTTCAAGAAAAACAGGATAAAACAAAAGAATTTCTTGCTTTCCTCAAAAAACTATTGGTCCGCTACAAGGGTGACAAGAACGTTATTATCTTAGATAAAGCAAGAACCCTTCATGCAAAAATTCTGGAGCCATTTCTTAAAAAAAATAAAGCGTTGTTGACCCTGGTTTTTTGCCCCCCTATAGTCCTCAACTAAACCTGATCGAAGGTCTCTGGGGTTGGCTGAAAAGGGATGTAATTAACAATATTTTTTAAGAATGTCAGCCAAATTGAGAAAGCTGTAAAGAATTTATTAATCATTAAAATAAAAAGCCAGAAATTACAGTTGATAGGCTTTGGGTTCAGTAGTAATTTTCATTCACTGTCAATATAGTTTAAACTGGCTGGAAAATTCTCTGGTCTCCTTTTCCAGTTGGTCCAGTTTAGCCTGATCATCCCTATTGGATAGGGCTTCATAAATAAATCGGGCTATGTCCTTCATATGTTCAGTGTTCATCCCCCTGGTTGTAACAGCAGGTGTCCCAATCCTTATCCCGCTGGTCACAAAAGGACTCCGAGTCTCAAAGGGGATTGTGTTTTTATTGACAGTTATTCCGATTGTATCCAGAAGCTTTTCTGCATCCTTCCCGGTAATATCAAGGTTATTTAAGTCTACCATAATCAGGTGATTATCGGTTCCACCAGATACCAGGCGGCAACCGTGACTCTGCAGAGCCTCTGCAAGAGCCCTGGCATTTTCAACTATTTTTTTCTGGTACGCTTTAAAATCATCAGAAGCAGCTTCTTTAAAACCAACTGCTTTCGCTGCAATTAAATGCATTAAAGGTCCACCCTGAATTCCAGGGAACATAGCCTTGTCAATATCTTTGGCATGTTCTTCAGTACAGAGGATAAAGCCCCCTCTTGTTCCACGAAGGGTCTTATGGGTTGTTGATGTAACAAAGTCTGAATATGGAACCGGGTTGGGATGAAGATCTGCAGCAATCAGGCCTGCAATATGTGCCATATCAACCATAAAAAGAGCCCCAACTTTATCGGCAATCTCCCGGAACTTTTTAAAATCAATAATTCTGGGGTAAGCGCTGGCCCCAGCAAGTATTAGCCTCGGTTTGTGTTCAATTGCCAGTTTTTCAACATGGTCAAAATCTATGACTTCTTTTTCCTTCGTTACTCCATAATGGACTATATTAAAATACGAACCCGAAAGATTTACCGGACTTCCATGGGTCAGATGCCCCCCATGAGAAAGATCCATGGTTAGCATAGTTGCACCAACTGGCACTTTTGCAAAATAAACTCCCTGATTGGCCTGGGACCCGGAGTGTGGTTGGACATTAGCGTGTTCAGCCCCGAACAGATCCTTTAGCCTTTCAATAGCCAGAGTTTCAGCCTTATCAACAACTTCACAACCCCCATAATAGCGCCGGCCGGGATAACCTTCTGCATATTTATTAGTTAAGCAAGATCCTGCAGCTTCCATCACCGCTTCTGAAACAAAGTTTTCTGAAGCAATCAATTCAATATTACGTCTCTGCCTTTCCTCTTCTTCTCCAATTATTGCATGGATATCCGGGTCCAACCTTTTTAAATGATCCAAAATAACTGCCTCCTTTTTGGTTTAGAATTTATCACTTTCGGTTCCTACTAAACTATTCTCTTCATTTTATCCCTCTGTCTGCAGTTTTTTTCCGGAAAAAACAATTGAGTTTTTGTGAAAAAAATCAACTCCTTAACAAGTAAAATTTTGTTTTTGATCTTTTGAAGCCTTCTTACCTTAAGCAGTTTTAGCCAACAAAAGCTTACCTGGGGCTGGTTTTCCCCACTAAAAAAATAGGGCCATTTTCCCTTCTTTTTATTATGTTTTCGCGCAAAAAAACATCCTCTTAAAGCCTGGTTACCCGTTCTTTTCAGAGGAAGGAAACTTATTTAGCTGGGGTTGAAGGATGTGAAATCTTCAACCGATCCCGTATTATTGAAGTTGACCCAAAAACCTTTGGCAGTTTTTCCTTTAAGGTTTATTAGCCTGTGGGGGATGTTTGCATTGTAATAAATCGAGTCCCCTTGTTTTAAAATAATCTTTTCTTGTTCCCCTTTAAAAATAATGGTAATTTCCCCTTCTAAAACATAGCCCATTTCTGCACCATTATGGGTGGTAAATCCACGGTTGGTGGCATGGGGTTGAAGGGTAATTAAAACACCATCACAGTTGCTGTTTTTGGGCCACACAAAACGCAAAATCCGTTCTCCTTCATTAATAACCTCAATTTGTTCTCCCCGGGGTAAGTGCACCCAGTCTTTTTTTTCTTCTTCTTTCATGAAGAAACTTGCTATATGAATATTAAAGCAGGTAGCTATTTTATCCAGAGCTTTTAATGAAGGGACAGCCTTCCCGTTCTCAACAAGACTTAAAAAAGAAGTGGAAAGCCCGGTAGCATCTGCTAATTCATTTAAACTCAACCCATATTTTATCCTTTCTTTTTTTATCTTTTCTCCAACAACCCGGTATTTATCCTTCATGACAATCCCTCACATTTTGGGTTTTGCCCTTCATATCGCTTTCTACTAATATAATATTCCATTGGAGAATGAAAGTCAAACTTACTCCCCATCATCTGGGTAAAAATAGCCCTGTAATGCCCTGACAAAAACCAAGCCTGCGGCTGCCCCTGGATCCTTTTTGCCTCTTGACTTTTCTCCGTAGTAATGGGCCCGACCAAACCTGGAAATCATATTTTTGGTTTCTTCCACTCCATCTTCGGCTGCCTGAACGGCTTTATCAAGGGCTTTTTCAAGGCTTTCTCCATTATTAAGGCCTTCTTCAATGGCCCTAACAGCAGGGATCAGGGAATCCAAAACGGTTTTATCCCCAATTTTGGCCTTTCCCCTTTTGGAAATTCCCTCAATCATGGCTTTACCCAAAACAAGCAAATCAGGATCTGATAATTCTTCTTTTTTTGCAACAGCCTTGCCTGCATTCATCAAGCCAGAGGCAAAAAGAGTTCCCATTGTTGCTGCTGCTTCATGAGCCATAGCCATGGAAGCTGAAATCAGAGCTTTCCCAATATCCTCACCGGAATAATTAGCCAGGCCACTATTGGCAGCCCTAAAGGCTTTTTCCATTGTCAGGCCCAGATCACCATCACCCATAGCTGCATCAAGTTCAATCAAGTAACTTTTGTTTTTTTTAAATTCCTCTCCAGCAATTACCATAAATTCACGCAAATTATCAACGTTAAATCCCATATTTACATTACCGCCTATCTTTTTGGATAAAAAATGGGGTTTCGGCAGGGGCATCAAGGAGTTCTTTAAATTCCTGATCCAGTGCAAAGAGGGTAATGGACATTCCGGCCATTTCCAGGGAGGTAGCAAATTCCCCAAGGTAATTGCGATAAACTTTAATTCCCCTGGAATCAAGGATTTTATGAACCTTCCGGTTCACAATGTAGAGTTCTTCAGGAGGAGTAGCTCCCAGACTATTAATCAGCACAGAAACTTCATTACCTTCAAAAAAAGGACCATCAGTAAGGATTTTTTCCATTATAGCCCCGGTAATTTCATCGGCGCTCTTTAATTTCCCTCTTTCAATACCTGGTTCACCATGAATGCCCATTCCGATTTCCATTTCATCCTCATCAATTGCAAAGGTAGGGTTCCCTGCCGCAGGAATAGTGCAGGGTGAAAGAGCAACACCCATGGTTCTAATATTGTTAAGAGCCCTTTCCGTCACCTGAACTACACTATCCAGGTCAAGGCCCTTTTCTGCCGCTGCCCCCGCAATTTTATAGGCAAAAATTAGCCCGGCAACTCCTCTCCTCCTGTCTTCATTCCCTTGTGGGGCTGAGGCAACATCATCCGCTACAACTACTGTTCGCACCCTTATATTTTCCATTTCAGCCAGTTCGGAAGCCATGTCAAAATTCATTACATCTCCACCATAATTTCCATAAAGGAAAAGAACTCCTTTTCCCCCATCGATAGCTTTGGTTACATTGAACATTTCCTGGCTACTGGGAGAAGCAAAAACATCCCCAATTGCAACTCCATCACATAATCCCTTCCCCACATAACCCAAAAACAGGGGAAGATGACCCGAGCCACCCCCTGTTGCAATTGCAACCTTTCCCTGTATAGGGGCTTCTGCTCGCACCAGTTCCCTATAGCTATCCCCGACTTTTTTTAAAGAATCGGGGTGGGCCTTAAGTAAACCCTCAATCATTTCGTCCACAAAATTTTCGGGGTTATTAATAATTTTTTTCATTCGAGGACCTCCTTTTATATTTTTTAAGGTTCTAATCTTTTCCCTCGCCCATAGCTTTGATTAAAAAATAACAGGAAACTGCCCCTGGATCTAGATGTCCGCGGCTTCTTTCTCCCAGATAACTCGCTCTTCCCTTTTTGGCAACAAGATCCCTGGTGCTTTCCATTCCCTGCCAGGCAACTCCAGTTATCCTTACCCAACCCTCCCTTGTTTCAACATACCCGGAGTTATCCTCCAGGTATTTTACAACTGGTTCCAGCGTATCAATCATGGTTTTATCCCCGAGAACAGCTCCTCCACGGGATTTTATTCCTTCCAGAGCCTTAATAAACGCTTGTAAAATATCGTCCTTATTAAGGCTTTCTTTCCCCTCCAGTTCTTTTCCAGCAAACAAAAAAGCTGTTCCATAAAGAGCTCCCGCCGCCCCTCCAACCTTGGACATTAATATAAGGCCAACTTTTTTTAAGATTTCACCAATACATTTATTTTCCAGGGAAGGCAGTTCTGATTCTACTTCAGAAAAACCTCGATCAAGGTTTATTCCGTGATCAGAATCTCCAATCTTAGCTTCAAGTTCCGTAAGATAGCCTTTTTGCTTGCTGATTTCGGTTTTCATTCGCCGCAGGGTTTCTATTATCAGCTTTTTGGGGAAAACATTATTTTCCATATTGCACCTACCTAAAAGAAAGAGTACATACTGGAGCATTAAGTAAATCTGCCAGATCTTGATCAGTCCGCAAAAAAGTTAGGGATAAACCTGCCATATTTAAAGAGGTCATATAATTTCCAATGTACGTTTTAATAATTTTGATCCCACTATTCTGACAGAGCATGGCTACTTCGTTGAACAAAACCTGTAATTCCATTAGGGGGGTTGCACCAAGCCCGTTAACCATTACAGCAATTTTTTCTCCAGTTTCCAGACCAAGGTCCTCCTTCAAACTAATAACTAGATCTTCGGCAATTTCCCTGGCTGTTAATACTTCAGTTTGTTTGATCCCCGGTTCCCCGTGAATTCCCAGGCCAATTTCCATTTTATCCGAACTGATTTGAAAAGAAGGCTGACCATTATGGGGGAGAATACAAGGATCAAGAGCAATTCCCTTGGAACGAACATTATTAATGGCTTTCTGGGCAGTTTCCTTTACCTCTTTTAACGAAGCTCCAGTTATTGCCCTGGCTCCGGCAATTTTGTGTACGAATACTGTCCCGGCAATACCCCTGCGCTGGGACGACTCCCCTACTGCCACATCATCATTAACAATAACAAAATCGGTATTTATGCCCTCCATTTCAGCCATTTCTACCGCCATCTGGAAATTCATAACATCGCCAGAATAATTTTTAATAATAATCAGGACACCCTTGCTTTTATCAATTGCCTTGATGCCTTCCAGAATCTGATCGGGCCCGGGAGAAGTAAAAACAGGGCCAGCAACTGCAGCATCAAGCATCCCCTTCCCCACATAACCGCCATGTGCAGGTTCATGCCCACTTCCCCCACCGCTAATCAGTGTGACCCGCTCTTCCTTTAAATCTTTATTAACAATAACATCAAAGCCATTTAGCTTTTTTAGAAATCCAGGAGCGCTTGCCTCCATGCCCAGCAGCATTTCCTGCACAATATTTTGGGGATCATTCATAACCTTTTTCATTATAATCTCCCCCCATCCATTTTAACCCCACTCCCATTTTTTTTGGAAGCGGGGTTATCTTAATGGTTTTTAATTTATTTATTCGTTTTTGGTTATTACCAGACGGCACTTATCAGCGCCACCTGCAATTGTTTGCTGTAGGTCCATCTCGAATTTCGGGAAAACATCGATAATTCCACGATCTCCCTCCATTGCCAGATCGCAAAGTTGATCGATATCCCTTTCATTATCAGTTTGCTTTAACCAGGCCTCTACCAGGGGGCAATAGTTAAATTCAATAACCAGTTCATTTTCATTTACATTAACATCCATCTCAAAAATCTTCTTAACATTAGCAGTTGCGAAAGCTTCAGCAAATTCCTTTAATTCATCAGTTTTGGGAAGCTTGACTTCACCGTGAAAACAACCACACCGGTGAATGGCCTTTCGAGCAAAATCCTCCCAATCCAGACCTTTTTTCCTGGCCTCATCCAAAACCAGGTAAAACCAGGTTGCCCGGTGTTCAAAAGCCGCCCTCAAATCATTGATGTGTGCATCTTCATAAGACTTTTCGTTCTTGATTGCCATTAAATTCAACCTCCTTTTTATATTAAAAAATTATGCAATCCCTAAATACGCTTTGGCCAGTTTGGGGTCTTTTGCTATTTTGTCGGCAGTATCACTAAAAATAATTTTCCCTGTTTCCATTACATAACCACGGTCAGCAATTTTCAGAGCTTTACGGGCATTCTGCTCCACCAGAAGAAGCGTTTTTCCCATTTCCCTGATCTTTTCAATGTGTTTAAAAATCTGTTCAACAAGAATTGGAGCAAGACCAAGGGATGGTTCATCGAAGAAAATCAGGGTTGGTTCCAGCATAAGACCCCGGCCAATGGCAAGCATTTGCTGTTCTCCTCCACTCAGGGTTCCACCCATCTGCTTTCTTCTTTCTTTTAAAACCGGAAAAAGAGAATAGACCTCTTCCAGGTTTTTCTTATAATTGCTTTTATCCCGGTTATTATTTGCATAACTACCCATGAAAAGGTTTTCTTCAACTGAAAGGAAAGGGAAAATATGTCTGCCCTCTGGAACATGACAAACACCCCTCTTAACAATCTCACTGGGTTTTAATTTTGTGATATCTTCACCCATAAAGGTTACTTTCCCCCCACTTTTCCAAATGAGGTTGGAAATACTTCGAAGAGTACTGGTTTTTCCTGCCCCGTTGGAACCAATCAGGGTAACGATTTCCTTTTCTTTAACCTCAAAAGAAATCCCTTTAACAGCATTAATCTGTCCATAATTAACTTTTAAATCTTCAACCTTAAGCAAGGCTCCTTCCTCCTTTCCCTACTCCTCTCTACCAAGGTATGCTTCGATGACATTCTCATCTCGTCTAACCTGTTCAGGAGAGCCCTCACTAATTTTCTGGCCATGGTTCAAAACCAAAATACTATGGCAAAGATTCATGATTACACTCATGTCGTGCTCAATAATTATTACTGTAAGTCCCTCAGAGTTTAATTTTTCCAATAATTCAACAACATTCCGGGTTTCTATGTGGTTCATCCCGGCGGTGGGCTCGTCAACCAAAAGAATGTCCGGATTAACCGCTAGGGCCCGGGCAATTTCAAGTTTTCTTTGATTCCCATAAGCCAGGTTTGAGGCAAACTCCTCTTTTAGATCAGATAACCCTACCCGTTCAATTAATTCCTGTCCCCTTTCTTCACAGATCCGGTCATCATTTTTATAGGTTTTGGTATGGAAAATGGCATCAAGCATTTTTGTTTTAGTCTGAGTATGAAAACCAATCTTCACATTATCCAAAACTGACATATTTTTAAACAATTTTATATTCTGGAACGTCCGAGAAATACCCAGCTTGGTCACTTTTTCGGGCTTGAAGTTAGTTATATTCCTATCTTTGAAATATACCTTTCCCTTTGTGGAATTATATGTCCCGGTTAGAACATTGAAGAGGGTAGTTTTACCCGCCCCATTAGGTCCAATAATACCCTGAATAATGCCCTTACTAACATTAATACTGACATCCTGGACTGCTTTTAAGCCCCCAAAATATTTGCAAAGGTTTTCGGTTCTAAGGATAGATTCCATGTTTTCCCCTCCTCTCAATTGCCCGGAGCAGTAGTTTCAACTGCATTTTCTGAAATTCCTGCTTCGTATTCTTTTTCAACATCAATTCTACGTCCTTCGGCTTTCGCTCCGGCAATTCCCTGGGGCCTGTAATGAACCATAACCAGAATTGCTATACCAAAAATGACCAGTCGGTATCTTGCAATTTCTCTAACCAGTTCGGGAAGGATTGTTAAAATTATGGCCCCAACGATTGGGCCAACAAGGGTTCCCTTTCCTCCAACCAGGACCATCGCAAGAATGGCAAAGCTTTCATCAAGGATAAAACTATCTGCACTAATATAACCGGCAAAATAAGCAAAAAATCCACCCGCAATGCCTGCCCAGAATGTCCCATACATGAGGTTAATCATTTTATATTTGAATGTTTCAACTCCCATTGCTTTTGCTGCATTTTCATCTTCCCTGATGGCTACCCATGCTCTCCCAATCCGGGAATTTATCAAGCGGTGAGAAATAAACAGCATTACAACGAGTAAAAATAAACCCAGATAGTAAAAATGATTATTGGTAGAGATCTGGAAGTTTACAATTTCTGGGAGAGGAATTCCAGGAATACCAAAGGTCCCCCTGGTTAATGTCCTCCAATTGAGTATTGTCAGCCGAACAACCTCAGAAAAACCAAGGGTTGTGAAAGCAAAAAAGATGCCCCTGAGCCTTAAAGTTGGAAAACCAAGAAAAGCACTCATTGAGGCAGCCATTATTCCACAAAGGGGAAGAATTAAAAGGAAACTGTAACCGGCCCTGGTGGCGATGATGGCCGCTGTATATGCCCCAATAGCATAAAAACCAGCCTGTCCTATATTATACTGCCCCGTGTATCCAACTATCATATTTAGACTGCTGGCCAGCAACATATAGATTAAAATCCTGATTGAAATATGGAGGATATATTGATTATCAGTCAGCTGGGGGAAAATCAAAACAAATATTCCGATTAAAACTAAAAAATAGACAGATTTTGCCCTGAGTTTTTGGATTAAAGAAAAAACTTGATCCATCATTTGTTTTCACCTCTAGCTTTCTAGCTTTCGGCCAAAAAGGCCAGAAGGCCTAATTACTAAAACAGTAATCAGGAGAATAAAAGCGATAATATCCCGATAACCAGCAGAAAAAACAGCTACTGTTAGATTTTCCATGACCCCCAGAATTAAACCTCCAATAACCGCTCCAGGAATACTGGTAATACCGCCTAAAACAGTAGCAGTAAAAGCTTTTAAACCAATATTGGGACCCATAATCGGGTTAATTGCATTATAAAAAACTCCCAACAAAACACCACCAAAAACCCCCAGGACACAACCAAGGGAATGCCCAAATTTTATAACCCTGTCTACATCTACACCAACCAAAAAAGCAGCATCTTTATCCATAGATAAAGCTCGAAGAGCAGTTCCGATCCTTGTTCGGTATAAAAGAAGCTGCAAACCAATTATAAAAGAAATACAGGCCAGTATAATTAAGATCTGAATGAATGGAATTCTAAAGTTCCCGATATTAAGAAAAACATGACCAAGAATATCGGGCATATTTCTTTGCTGGGTGCCAAAAACTATCTGGGTTGAGCTCTTTAAAAATATGGCAAATCCTATTGTGGTAATAAGCATAATCAAACGGGGAGCATTACGGAATTTTTCATAACAAACCTTGTCCACAATAATCCCCACACCCCAGGTAACAACTAAACCCAGAGCAAGAGCAACTCCAAAGTTTAAACCAACTACAGCATAAAGATAATACCCAACAAAAACACCAAAGACCACGACTTCCCCGTATACAAAAGTGACAAGTCCCAGAGTTCCAAAGATTAAAGAGTACCCTATGGCCATAAGGGCATAAATCGATCCCTGGGTTATTCCGTTAAAGAGCTGTTCGATATAATACAACGCCTTCGCCTCCTATCTTTCCTTTCACCCGGAAATCTTTGGCCAGTTATTAATTGCCAGTTAATGAGGCCAATGACGCAAATTTCCAATTATTAAACCTGAATATAAATTATGATCGGGGAGGCACCACCACAGGTTCATCAAAAACCATGTTGGTTTTAGAAAGGTCTACCAGTAATGAGTATTCCGCTAAATTCCCCAGTTTAAAACAGTCTAAATCTACAACAGGAAAGGAAATTAATGCTTTTTATCGGTCATGGTAAGAACCAGTAAAGTTTTGCCATTGCAAATGTTTTAGCCTGGCCATTTTGAAAACCTGAATTCTCCCTATAGTTATGTTCCTTTGACTACTGGATCCAGCCTTCTTCGTCAGGCCCATTGTAAGAATTAAAAAGGCCGGGGTAAATTTGTTGTTGCCCTTATTCTACCGTGCTCGTTCCTGCAACACAGTGTAATTTTGAGGTTATCAATAATCTGCATTTTCAAATTAGCCGGCTGGCCAGTTTTATTAAAAGTTGAACTGGCTTTTTTATGTTTTTCTGGGTGCCGCCTCCCCCTCCCCCCTCAGTTGGACCACAATGAATAAGGGTTCTATCTCCCGATTAACACAGGTTCAATCGGGGTTTTGCCCTTGAGTATTTTCCGATATAACCAACAACTGGGGCACTGCAATCCATCTGGCCCACTAATATCAAGATAATGCTGTCAGCATGCTTCTTCACTCGGAAATTCCTTCTAACATTCCATCCATTTTATCTCGGATTATTGAACCCAATTAATTTCCCCACCAACAGATTTCTTTTAAAAAATCAACCAGAATGATCGTTGGGCAAAAAAGGTTTCCTGAAGTAGCTTGTTAGATAAATTAAATTAAAAGGCGGGACCGCTGCAATAAACAGCCCCGCCCTAAATTCATTATCTCATATAATCAGCTTTAACTTCCCAGGCACCATTTTCAACAACCATAACCATATATTGCCGAACAATATCTCCCACTTCAGTGAAGGTCAAACTACCAGTTATTCCGGGAAAGTCTTGGGTTTCAGCAAGGGCATCTCTAATATCGCTGCGATCAAAACCTGCCCTTTCAATAGCATCCGCAAGAATCATCATCGAATCATAAGCACATGCAGCATGAAGGTTGGGGAACCTGTCGGCTCTTGCTCTAAATTCTTCAATAAAGGCTTGCACCTCGGGATTGGGATCATCAAGCGCAAAGAATGTATTGGTAACAAAGCCTTCTACTGACTCCTCGCCCAGAGTTATAAACTGTTCGGAGAATAATGAACTGGGCCCCAGGAATTTTACATCCCAACCCATTCGACGAGCCTGGCGGGCAATTAAGCTTCCTTCATTGTACATTGCCACCACATAAAGTCCTTCGGGATCATCCCGCCGAAGGCTGGTTAGGATTGCAGTAAAATCTCTTTCTCCTTCGAAAAATGGTTCAATAGCAGTTACCTCTAACCCTTTTTCATTTGCAGCTTCAACAAAATAATGCTGGGTAGCATCTCCCCAATCGTTGTTAATGTATATTACCCCTACGGATTCAATACCCATATATTCCTGAGCAAGGAACTCAACATTAAAAGGCCCTTCGGATGCCTGGGTCCCAACAACCCCAAACATATATCTACCCGAAGGGGCAAAATCCGGATGTGACGAAGTTGGCGAAAGCTGAACCATTCCTGCTCTTTCAAAGATGGGAGCAGCAGCGAGACAGCATGTACTAGTAAAATCGCCTATCTGGGCAACAATGTCCCTATTCTGAACAAATTCTGTCGCAATAGAAGCAGATTCGCTGGGAACTCCCTGGCTATCACGGACGACAATTTCTACCATTCGTCCTCTAATACCGCCTTGTTCATTGATTATGTCTGCTGCAAGTTGAACCGCATACTGGAAATTTTCCCCGAACTCAGCATAGTTTCCAGTGATTGGAGCAGTTAAGCCAATCTTAACCACATCCTGGCCAAATGTAATTCCAGAAAAAGCCAGGATCATTAAACACACAATTGACAAAATAAAGGCTTTTCTCATTTTTTTTCCTCCTTTATTATTTGCTTAGGTCAAAAATTTTTCCTGGCAACTATTGTCTTCAAAACAGTTCTCAAAAAAGGTTTATCCAGCAACACCCCTTTCAATTTTTTTATTATTCGCAATTTTTATATTATTTTTTATTATATATTTACTAATATTCAATTGTCAACATTTTTTTTTAACTTAATTCAACTTTTTCTCCTACTGAAAAACAAATGCCCAGTAAAATAATAGTCAAGGTAATTTCTAAGTAACCCCTGGCCCCTTGTGCCAGGGTGACCTTTTTTATTTTTATAAAGTTTCCTTTATTATCAAGTTTTTTGTGTTTTTTAAACTTAAAGGGATCAGGTTGCGCGCTGAAGTCAAAGGAAACAGTTGGGGGTTTTATTCAATCTGTTCCCTTTCCATTTTTCCTGTTCAAATTCTGTTTGCTGTCGAGCTTTAACTTAACAAAAACAATTATTCTGTTTTTCAAATTGACCCAGGTTTCTTAGCCGAACCTAATTTTCTTCAATCTTTTCTTCCGGAAGGGTTTACTGAATGTAAAAAAAAGGTGATTTTATTTTTGGGGTTTAAAAAAAATGAAAGCCTACTTTGAATCATTCCATTCCATTCCTAAAGATGAATGTTATAATAGAAATAAGCTCCAGAACTATATGCAATTGGTTAAATATTAAGCAATTACATTCTTTCAAAAAAAAACTGTCCAATGATTTATAGAAACCGGGCACTGCTCCCTCAGCAATACTGGAACGCTCTCAAAACAAAGGGTTTGTAAAAATCCTCGTGGAATGCTGAATTCTAAAAACCCAAAATCCGGACCAGGTTTTTCTCCCATTTCGGAAGGGTTCCCCTGCTTCTAATATCAACACCAAGCTTGAGGACAACTCCAAAATATCTTCCCAATTCCACTAACTTAACTAGTTTTTGTTCCTCTTCAAACAAATCCAACTCATTAGAAAAAACAGTATACCTTTCAACCTGGGGCTTGATAGTTTTATTTTGCCTGGGTTGAATGGTGTGTTTAGTAATTATTCATTGCTTCCATAATTTTTTTCGAAACTGGAAATCCTTTTTTAGTTCCTCCCCCCTAATTGTAAGCCCAAACTTATTTGCTAATTTTTCCAGTAACCTATCCTTCATACACGATATCCGGAGCCATTGCTTCCTTTTTTATATTAAAGAAACAGATCTGTTCAAGAAATATTCTATGCAAAGTGCTCTTGATAAGATTGATATCATTGAATGTTTTAAAGAAGGGGGCAAAGAGCTACATGTAGGTTAAATTCCTTAGAAGCAAGAAGAGCTTTATAGAAAACTAGATGTCCCCCTTCCCACCTCATCCGGGTTGCCGGGGATCTAAGTTATAATTATAATTAAAAAAGAATCTGGTCCTGGAAAAGTGGACAAAAAAAAATTTATCTTTTCTCCAGAGGCTTGGAAATGGATAATAAAAATGGATTGCCGAAAGGGGATTTATCATGGACGGGGTTATGCTGAGTAAAGTACGAGAAGAATTAACAGAACAACTCAAGTCAGGCTATGTAATGAAAATTTTCCAGCCCCATAATCAGGTTTTAAATATAACTTTTCGCTGTCAGCAACAAAACAAAAACCTTTATTTTTTCCTCAGTCCTTCTCAGCAGGGAGTTTTTCTGAGCAATTTTTCACTGGAAAACCCTCTCAAGCCCCCACCTTTAACCATGCTGCTGCGCAAGTATCTCCAGGGACTGGCCCTGAAAACAATAGAACAACGCGGCCTGGACCGGGTCTTGACTTTTAATTTTGGCTCTTATCAGCTGATGGTTGAACTGATGGGGCGGCATGCCAACCTGGCCTTAATCAAAGATAATCAGGTTCTGGGTGTATTAAAACCCCAGGACGAGAACAGTCCCCGCCCTATAAGTCCCGGTCTCCCCTATAATCCACCTCCTCTCCAGGGCAAATATGATCCTGATCAGGTCCCCTGGTCAGAAATACAAAAACAGATTGCCGGTGAAAAAACCTGGCGAGTGATTTTTGAATTCGTGGAAGGCGTCGGTCCCAAAACAGCCCGGGATCTTTCAGTCCGGGCCGGACTGGATCCAGAAAAGCCGGCAGATCAATTATCAACCTCCCAGTTTAACCAAATCCCCCCGGCAATTGACTGGCTTCAAAATTTTCTGCAGCAGTCCCCTCCCCAGCCAACAGCCCTTTTTGATAATGGCAAGCTATTTGAAATGTTTCCCTTCCAACCCGTAGCCTGGCCTCAACTGGAGCAAAAACATTATTCCACCCTCTCGGCTTTACTGGAGGAAAACATTATAAACAGCTGGGAAAGGGAACAGATTCAAAGCCAGAAAAAAAACCTTCAAAAAATTATCAACCGGGAGTTCAAGAAAAAAGAACGCAAATTACAGAAATTGCAGGACGATCTGCGCGATGCCCGGGGCAGTGAAAATTTAAAAATCCGGGGCGAACTATTAACCGCCTATGCCCATCAGGTGGAAAAGGGGCAGAAAACAGTTACCCTGCCCAATTACTATCAGGACAATTCTCCCATGGAGATCCAGTTAAAACCGGAATTGAATCCCCATGCCAATGCTCAGCATTACTTTAAGAAATACCATAAAAAAAAGAAGGCTCAAAAACACCTGAAAAGACAGATCGCCCTGACCCGCCGGGAGATTAAATATCTGGAAGAAGTCGGTCATTACCTGGAGGATGCTTCCTTTCTCCAGGAAATAAACGAACTGGAGACCGAATTAAGGGCAGCAGACCTCATCCGATCCCGAAAGAAAAAAGGGGATGAAAAATCCAGAAGTCAACCCCGGCAGTTTAAAACTTCCGACGGAAGGGACATTCTGGTTGGACGCAATAATCGTCAGAATGAGGAATTATTTCGCAATTCCAAAAAACATGATCTCTGGCTCCATGCCCGGGAAATTCCTGGATCCCACGTAATAATTAAAACCGAAAATCAGGAGGTAACAGAAAAAGACCTGCTCCGGGCAGCAGGCCTGGCCGCCTATTTCAGCCAGGGGCGGCAGGACAGCAAGGTTCCAGTTGACTACACTTCAGTCAAAAACCTGAAAAAACCCCGGGGCAGTCCCCCCGGATATGTTCACTATGAAAACTATCAGACCATTATGGCCCCGCCCCAGCTGCCCTCCCAATGAAAACGGCACGGTTGCCCGTGCCGTTTTTTTAATCCATCTCTGAAACCCCGGTAAAGTTGAAGCCATCTATTAAAAGAGCTGGGGCCTGTGGAGCTCCAATCCGGAAAGGCATTCTCCCCACTTCCCGACCTTTTTCAATCGTTTTCTGCAGTGCTTCGATAATACTCTGGGTAAACCTCAGGTTTTTGAGGGCATGATCAACCTTTCCGTTTTCAATCCAGAAAGTCCCATCCCTGGTCAGACCGGTAATGATGGTTTTCTGGGGATGGATAACCCCCACGTAATGAAAGCGGGTAATTAAAACTCCCCGGTCCACCTGTTGAATCAGTTCTTTTTGNGTTTTTTGACCGGGCTTTAATTTTAAATGCATGGGCATGGGCCCAAAGCTNCGAAAACCAGGAGGCAGGGCATGGCCGGTTGACTTTCTTCCTTCTTTTCGGGCCAGGTAATAATCATAAACATAATTTTTGAAAACCCCATTTTCTACCAGGGGCAGGGGTCTTTTGGGTAGCCCTTCTCCATCATAAGGAGCGGGAAGTCCACTGTTGTCAAAGGGATCATCAATTATTTCCAGACCCGGAGCCATTACCTCTTCTCCAATTTTTCCAGAAAAATAGCTGCGGCCCTCATTACAGGCCAATCCATTAAACCCGATAAAACTTAAATAACCCAGTAGTTCGCAAACTGCAAGGGGTTCCAAAACCACCTTATATTCTCCCGGTGATAGGCTTGCCCTGTCCTGGGTTGCAGCACACTTGCTGGCTGCTCTTTCTGCGGTCTGAGTTATCTGCAAATCATCCACATCCACCTGAACATCCTGGGCAAAACCTTCTCCGCCTCCCGGTCCCCCCATAAACAGGACCTTTAAAAAGGCCTGGGAGGTATCCCATTCCCTAAAATGACCCGAGGAATTAAGGCTCATAAACTTGCTGGCCTGGGTGGAAAAGGTCCCGTGCCCCTGGAAACCTTCCCGATTTCCAATTTCCCTGATCCGGGCCACGCCCTCAGCTCTTAACTCAGCAGGGCAGCGGGCGGTTTTCTCTGAATATGCACCTAATTCGGGGGCCTCTTCTTCTGAGAAGGGTAATCCGGGAAAATCCGGGTCTGGTTTTTGAAAACGGGCCGCGGCACAGGCTTTTTCTATAGCCTCAGTTATTGCTTCCGGACTGGGATCGGTAACACTGGCGCTGCCTTTGCGTTTGTCCTGATGGACCACAACCACAATACTGGTTTTTTCCTGGCTGATATTTTGATGAATTATCGATTCCGAGAAACGGGATAATTTCAGCTCCTCCTTATGCCCGAAAATCTCGGTATGTTCCGCAGGTGATTTAGCTATTGCCTTTTTCAGATCCTCTTTTTTCATCGGCTAACACCTACCTTTATGTTTCTGAATCTGGCATAAGAAGCTCCGTGGCCTACCGGGGCTGCCTGCATGGGTTCGCCTTTTCCACAGTTGGGTACACCCCACATCTTCCATTCAGAAGGACCTGCTATTCCATCACAGGACCTCCAGAACTGCAGGGTGCTTCCAGTATAGGTTGGGTTTTTGATCATTCCCTTTATCTCTCCATCTTCCACCAGCCACCCAACTTCTGTCCCGAACTGGAAATTTATCCGCTTATCATCAATGCTCCAGGATTTTATCATATCCAGCAGTATACCTTTTTCGGTTCCCCGAATAAGTTCTTCTCGAGATGACTCCCCGGGTTCCAGGTTAATATTGGTCATTCGAATAAGGGGGAAATTACTCCACCCTATGGCCCGCATGGTTCCGTTGCTTTTTTGCCTTAACACCGGGGCAGTTTCCCGGGAGGTTAAATAATTGACAAAGCGCCCTCCCTCGATAATGGGAATCCGTTGAGCCCTGACCCCCTCATCATCATAGGCAAAACTTCCCAGGGCCCCTGGTATCGTAGCATCGGCAGTGATATTGACCTGAGAGGAACCATAGGAGAGTTCATTTAGCTGATCCAGGTTCAGAAAACTGGTTCCGGCGAGGGCTGCTTCCATCCCCAGAACTCGATCCAGTTCAATAGGATGGCCGCAGGATTCATGCACCTGCAGGGCCAGTTGACAGCCCCCCAGGATCAGGGTCATTTCCCCGGCGGGGCATTGTTCGGCTGCCAGTAAAGCTTCTGCTTCCTGCCTCACTCTTTCCCCTTCTCCTATGAGGTTCATTTCCCGAACAAATTCAAAACCTTTCTGGGCATAATTCCCTCCAAAAGCACTGGGATAAGAGCGAATCTGACGATCGGAACCGTCGGTGCTCATGGCATTGATACCGGCGCCGGTGCGATAGAAAGTCTGTTCAATCTCCGATCCCTCCGAGGAAAGGAATAGTTTCTTTTCCCTTTGAAAATCCATGCTACCCGTGGTCAGGAAAATTTTCCCGCCCTGCATGGCCTCGTGGGCTTTTTGCAGGAGATCAATTTTTTCTTCCAGGGAGACCCTGAAGGGATCCTCAGAAATCTCAGTTTTAAATTGATCCACTGCAGCCTCCACTGGATCAAGTTCCCGGTGAGGCTGCCCCTGATTGGCAGCTCGGGCCAGGTTTACCGCTTCCCGGGCCAGCTTATCCACCTGATCTAGATTAGCTTCATCCAGACTCATGCTGGCAAAACCCCAGCTCCCATTAACCCAGACCCGGAGTCCCAGCCCCCGGTCCTGTCCCAGATTCAATTCTTCAATTTTCCCATTTCGACATTTCAGCCCTTGATTTTCATTTTCAATATAACGCAGGTCCGCATATTCTGCTCCTTCTTCCCGGGCTTTTTGTAAAAGCTTTTTCCAGCGCTCCACCTAATCCCTCCCTCTTAAAATTTAAAATCAGAGAAAAAAATGAGGAAAAGCCTCCTGGGAGGCTATTCCTCATCCTGTTTGGACTGCGCAATAATCTGTTCTGTTTCCCGGGGAGGAACTTTATCAAAATAGGAATGTTCCATGCTGAAAGTCCCCTGTCCCCCAGTAATTGATTTTAAGTCATTGGCATAGGTTGCCATTTCGGCCAGGGGTACATTGGCCCTGATTATCTGCAACCCATCCTCAGGATCCATGCCCAGGATCTTGCCCCGCTTGCTGTTTAAATCGCCAATAACATCTCCCATGTGTTCTTCAGAAACTTCCACCCGAACTTCCATTATGGGCTCCAGGATTACCGCATCCGCATTCTGAACAGCCTTCTTAAAGGCCTTGGAAGCGGCAAGTTTGAACGCCATTTCTGAAGAATCAACCGGATGGTAGGATCCATCAAAAACTGTTGCTTTGAAGTCAACAACCTGATATCCGGCCAGGACTCCCTCCTGCATGGCCTCTCGAACTCCTTTTTCCACCCCGGGTATGAACTGATTGGGGATGGCTCCTCCAAATATTTTTTCTTCAAATTCAAAGCCACTACCCCGGGGCAGGGGTTCCAGCCGCAGGTGAACATGGCCGTACTGTCCTCTACCACCACTCTGTTTTTTGTGCTTTTCCTCAACTTCAACTTTTTTCTGAATGGTTTCCTTGTAGGCAACTTTGGGTGGGGTGGTCTCAAAGTCAACTCCGAATTTTCTCTTGCTGACTTCCTTGACCACATCCAGGTGCATGGTTCCCATTCCGGAAACAATTAGCTCGTTGGTTTCGGGGTCATGGAAAACAGTGAAGGTGGGATCTTCTTCGGCAAATCTGTTCAGGGCAGTACTGATTTTGTCTTCATCGCCCTCGCCCTTGGGGTAGGCAGCCAGGGAAAGATTGGGCCGGGGAAATTCAATCCGGGGTAATACAATAGGTGATTCCTTGGTGCAGAGGGTATCACCAGTTCCAGTATGCTGCAGTTTGGCCACTGCCCCGATATCCCCGGTAATGACCTCGTCAACATTTTCCTGATCCTTTCCCTTTTGATTATAAAGTTTGGAGATTTTCTCATTTTCTTCCTGGGTGGAATTATATATTTCTGAGTCTATGGTCATTTTTCCGGAAAAAACCCGGAAAAGGGAAAGACGACCAACATAAGGATCCACCAGGGTTTTGGCTACCAGAGCACAGGTGGGCTCTTCCAGTGAGGGTTTACGCTCTACTTCTTCTTCACTGCCGGGCAGAGTGCCCTTTATAGGGCCCCTCTCAACCGGAGAAGGAAGAATACGGGGAACATAATTTAAAATTTCATCCACCCCAATACCCTGATTGGCAGAACCGGTGAAAACCGGTATCAAAATTCCCTCTTTTACTCCTTTTTCCAGGGCATCTTCCAGCTCTTCAGTGGTAAGTTCTTCTTCTTCCAGGTATTTCATCATCAGCTCATCGTCAACTTCAGCCAGGGTTTCCACCATTTCCATCCGAAATTCTTCGTAATCATCGGCAAATTCTTCGGGAATATCTTCTACCCTGTACTTACCCCATTCATCGTAGACATGGGCCTGGCCCTTGAATAGATCAATTACACCCCTAAAATTATTCTCGGCCCCCATGGGAATAAACAGGGGAACTACTCCAGAACCAAAGCTATCTTTAACCTGATCCAGGGTATTGCGGTAATCAGCACTTTCCCGATCCATCTTGTTAATAAAGATCAAGCGGGGTAGTTTTTCTTCATCGGCCATCTTCCAGACCCGGTGGGTATTTACTTCCACCCCCGAGGCGGCACAAACCATAACGATTGCACTCTCCACAACCCGCAGGGCTCCCTGGACTTCGCCGGTAAAATCTATATAACCCGGGGTATCAATAATATTGAATTTCATGTTCTCCCGGAACAGGGGCATATAGGTTGCATTAATGGTAATTGTTTTATTCTTTTCTTCGGGGGTAAAGTCAGAAACTGTTGTTCCTTCCTCCACCTTTCCCAGACGATTGGTTGCCCCGTTCAGATAAAGCATGGCTTCCAACAATGAAGTTTTTCCCACGCTGCCGTGGGCCAGCAATGCAATGTTTCTGATCTCTTCCGGCTTAGAAACCTTCACAAAAAACCACCATCCTTATAATTTAAATATAGTAGAGTGATAAAGGCTCATTTATTTACCCTATATCTCTCTATTTTTTCTCTTTCCGGCAGTTAAAAACCTGCCTGGAAAAAAATCTTTTTATAAAAATGAGGGCAACCGCTACTCCCCCTCTTTAATTATTTCCCTGTTTTACATCAACTCCTGGATAATTGGAGCAATATCAGTTATTTTTTGCACCTCGTCAAAAGCAGCTGCTGCAGGTCCAAGGGCCAGAACAGGCACCGGGTTAAGGGTATGAAGAGGGGTGGTATCATCCTCTACATTGCCATGATCGCTGGAAATAATCAAGGTTAAATCCGGGGGAAGACCGGCAATTAATCTGCCTAAAAACTGATCCAGATTCTTAAGGACCTGATAGGAAAATTCTCGATCATTTCGATGGCCTGCAATATCAGTCTGAAAAAATTCATAAATTGTTAAATCATTTAAAGTAACTATATTCAGGAGATTATCTGCGGCCTGGAGAGGAGAAAAGAGGGGAACCTCAAAGCCCCTTTCTCGTAGATCCTGATTGGTAAACTCCTGGTACACAGCCTGACCCCGGCGCAGATCATCAAGATTGCGAAATTTCTGCCCGGCAGCCAGGACCATATAGGTTGTAACCGAAGCCCAGCGAATATTTTCCCAGGTAAAATTATGGGTATAAGCATTGGCAAATGTGCTTTTAAGGCCTCTATCATCAATTTTTTTCAGAAGTGAATGCTCCTTGATTATGTCAATCAGAGTCGGGCCCGGAAACCCGCTGCGGTGACCCCCAACCCGGGGTATGGGGTTAACCCCGGTAAAAAGAGCCGTTTGACCGGTTGCACTCTGGGGTAGCCCGGAGCAGTTCAGAGAGGCATCGGCAATTAGAAGCCGTCCCTCCTCTGGGCCGGCAACCAGTTTTTCTAGATGGGGATAATTTCCTTTTAGAATAGGATTGGTTCGGGGATTTTCATTCCAACCCAGCCCATCAACAAAAAACAGTAAAAAACCCAAATTATTCCCTGTTCTCCCGGCTACCTGGCTTCTTCAGGGGAATTCCATTCTGGCAGAGGGGACAATCCTCTGGACCATATACTTCCACTTCTACCCGCAGGAGGGGCCTGTAGGGAACTCCCAACTCCAGATCCGCGGGACTGCGGTCCACAATGGAGCTGATGCCCACAACCTTACCCCCCTCTTTTTCCACCACCTGTAGAACTTCCCGGGCAGATTTGCCTGTAGTCACCACATCCTCTACCAATAGTACCCGTTCCCCAGGTTCTATCCCAAATCCCCGCCTTAATTGCATTTCCCCATCTTTCCGCTCGGTAAAAATTCCCCGGCAGCCAGCGCTTCGGGCCACTTCATAGGCCAGAATTATTCCTCCCATGGCGGGTCCCACTATCAAGTCAATTTTCTCCCCCGAAAACTTTTCCGCAATTTCCCGCCCCAGTTTTTCTGCCCGTTCGGGATGTTGAAGAATCTGGGCACACTGCAGGTATCGATCACTGTGAAGTCCAGAAGATAAAAGGAAATGTCCTTCCTGCAATACCCCGCTTGCAGTCAGTAAATCCATTAACTGTTCTCGTTGCATTTAATCAGGCCTCCCTTTCCTGATGGGCCAGGCCCACCATGCTGTTCAAACTGGAAAAATTATGACGTTCCATATACTTTAGAATATATTCCCTGATTTCCAGTGGAGCCCGGGGATTAACAAAGTTTACCGTTCCCAGGGCAACTGCCCTGGCTCCAGCCAGAATAAAAGCCACCGCATCTTCTCCTCGGGTTATGCCCCCCATCCCGATTATGGGAATGGAAATCTGGCGGTACACCTGATAAATCATCCGTAGGGCTACGGGACGCACCGCCGGCCCGGAAAGACCCCCCACCACATTTCCCAGCAAAGGTTTTTTTTGTTCAATATCAATTTCCATGCCCAATAGGGTATTAATTAAAGAAACTGCATCTGCCCCGGCCTTTTCGGCCTGCAGGGCTATAGCCCCTACATCAGTCACATTAGGGGTCAACTTGATAATTAAGGGCTTATCTGTAATAACTCGCAAACGGGAAGTTATCTCATAAATCAGGGCGGGATTGGTGCCAAAAGCCAGGCCCCCTTCCCGGACATTAGGACAGGACACATTAACCTCCAGGGCTGAAACTGCAGGAACGGGGTCCAGTCTGCGAGCCAATTCTTCATAATCCCTGATCCTTCGGCCTGCAATATTGGCAATTACGGGGATCTCTAATTTTTCCAGAAAGGGGATCTCTTCCCGCAGAAAATATTCGATGCCGGGATTCTGCAGTCCAATGGAGTTCAGAATACCCGCAGGAGTTTCCACAATCCGTATCCCACTGTTCCCGGTTCGCGAATCCAGGGTCAGCCCCTTGGTAACCAGCCCTCCCCAGGAATGTAGATCGAGAAAGGAACTGAATTCCTTACCGTTACCGTAGGTTCCCGAAGCAGTAAGGAGAGGATTATTCAATTGTAATGAACCAATTTTTGTTTTTAATTTAGAGTTCATTGGCAAAAACCTCCCCCCAGGGAAAAACCGGTCCCTCCACGCAGGCCCGGACAATTTCGGGTTCTTCGCGGGGGGGATTTTTTACCTTTACCGCACAGCCGAGGCACGTTCCCACACCACAGCCCATACGCCGGTCAATGGAAACCTGAATGGAAAAATGATTTTTCCCGCCGCAGAGACGGCCGATTTGCCGGTACATTCCCTCGGGCCCACAACAGTAAAGAGCGGTTTTTTCAGGGCTTTCCAGGTGAGGGGCAAGCAGGTCGGTAATCAGCCGGGGATGACCGGCAGGAGAGTTTTCCTGGCTGAAATAAAATTCAAGGTCGGAGGGCAAAAATTCCTTGAGAAAAAGGAACTCCTCCGTCCGCATTCCCAGGAAAAAAATCGCCTTACGGTTTTCCCGGTGTAATTGATGGGCTAGATAAACCAGGGGAGCCGAGCCAATCCCACCCCCCAGGAGAAAATGGCGGGACTTTTCCTTAATCTCAAAACCACGACCCAGGGGACCAATTATATCCAGGCTGGCCCCGGGGTTGAAACGGCTTAAAATTTCCGTGCCCCGGCCAACAACCTGATAGAGAACGGAAATCCTGTCCTCCTCGGCATTAAAAATACTCATGGGCCGCCTCAAGAGGGGATCATAAGTTGTTCCCAGGTTAATGTGGATAAACTGCCCGGGGTGGGACCTGGAAAAAATTCCGGGGGATTCCAGGCGCAGGTAATAAATTCCCGGCGCCACCTGCCTGTTAATTTCTATGATAGCATTCTCCTGCAGCATTGCTGTTCTCCTTTATTCCCAGGCCACTCGGCCCGCTTTTTTCAGTTCCTTATTTATATCCTGCCTCATCTGTTCAGCTGCCTGTCGAGCTGCCCACTGATGTTGATCGGGATAGCTGTCTTTCTCATAAGCAAAAATTATGGAGCGGGAAGCATTGATCAGTGCACCCAGCCCATCTTCATTGAAAAAGGGCACCACATCGGCTGGTCCTGCTCCCTGGGCCCCAAAACCGGGGACCAGCAGATAGGCGTGGGGCATTAATTCTCTTAATTTTTGTGCTGCCTGGGGGAAGGTAGCACCGGTAACTGCTCCCAGTTGACTGTAGGGAACTTCTTCAGAAATCAGGTCCTGGCCCCAGCTGTTTACCATTGCGCCCACCTTTTCATAAAGGAGTTCTCCATTTTCCAACCGCAAATCCTGCAGATCTTTACTGCCAGGATTGGAAGTTTTGACCAGGACAAACCCCCCTCGCTTGTTTTCCTTCATCAGGCGAATAAAAGGTTCCAGGCTATCTCTACCAAGATAGGGATTGAGGGTAACTGCATCGGCATTATATAATTTCTTTTTTACCCCGTACCAGAAATTGACTTCTCCCAGGAAACCCCGGGCATAAGCAGCAGCAGTACTTCCAATATCCCCCCGCTTGATATCCAGTATGGTCAAAAGCCGGTTATGATGAGCAAAAGAAATTGTTTCTTCCAGGGCCTTCAGGCCCCAGCGACCATATTCTTCAAACCAGGCAATTTGAATCTTTACCGCTGCCACAGAATCTTTAACCGCGGTAATTATCTCCCGATTGAAATTCAGGAAAGCCTCCCCTATAGCCCTGCGATTGGGCCCATATTCATTAATAGCCATTTCCTTGATATGCCCGGGTATCCTCTCAAAATCAGGATCCAATCCTAAACAAACATGGGTTTTTTTCTTTTTTACTCCGGCCACCAGGTCAACAATGAAATCTTTTCCCATTTTTAATTCCTCCCCTCCGGGAATTTTACCCGGCCCTGTTCCATTATTTTTTCTCCCCGCTGAAAAATCAGCACGGGTTTGCCCCGAAAATTTTCCCCGGCAAATGGCGTATTTCGGCTCCGGGAATAAAAGGCGTCCGGAGCAACCTGCCACTTTTCTGCAGGATCAATAATACTCAGAGTTGCCTCCCCCCCGATCTCGATTTCTCTGGAAGGTAAATTTAAAACTTCCCGGGGATTACTGATCAGCATTCGTCCCAGAACCAGAGGTGATAATTCCCGGCCATGCCAGAATTGTTCCCAGATCACCCCCACTGCAGTTTCTAAACCAATTACTCCCCGGGGCGCAATACTATAGGGGCGGTTTTTTTCCCGGGGGGTATGGGGGGCATGATCGGTGGCGATTACATCAACCACTCCCTGCACCACCCCCTCCTGCAGAGCAAGTACATCTTCTTTATTTCGCAGAGGGGGATTCATCCGGCCCCCGGTTCCCACCTTTTTAATTATCTCTGAACTTAAAGCCAGGTGATGGGGGGTAACCTCACAGGTTAAATTCAATCCGTCCTTTTTCCCCTCAGCCACCAGGGACAGTGCTTCACCGCAGCTGATATGAGCAAGATGCAGCCTGCCACCTGTAGATGCCAGACAATCGATGTCCCGGTAAACCATTTTTATTTCCGAGGCGGGATTTTCAGGTTCATATTCCTGATCTTCGCAGTGTTCAATATAGGTGAAGCCCAGCTGATTACTCTGATTTAAGATTTCCCTTAGCAAACCAACATCCTTAATCGGCTGTCCATCATCGCTAATAGCAACCGCCCCGGCCTCCAGCAGGGATTCCAGATCCAGTAATTTTTCTCCGGCGAGACCGGCAGTGGCGGCAGCAATCTGATGGTACTCTACTCCCCCAACCTGTTTGGCTCTATCTTTTAATTCCTTTATTAATTGAGGGCTATCGACCGGGGGTGAGGTATTGGCCATGGCCGCAACTTCGGTAAAACCACCTGCAGCAGCAGCCCCCAACCCGCTTTCAATATCCTCTTTGTGGGTCTGCCCGGGCTCCCGCAGGTGAACATGCATATCAAAAAAACCGGGGAAAACCTGCCAGCCCGAACAGTCTATAATTTCGGTATCCCTATCGGGAGGATCCAGGTCGGGCTCCAGGGCAGTTATATATTGCCCCTCAATCAGAATATCACCCTGCAAAATTTCATTCATTTGCAAAAGCATCAGATCTGCATTTTTCAGAAGGGTTGCCATTCAATTCACTCCCCGAAAATCTTCTTTAAGCTCCGCCTTCTATTATCTATCTCCTGCTCAGGTCCGGGACGGGGAAATAACTGCCACCCCTGAACTCTGCTCGGTGCAATAATCAGTCCTGGAAAATAGCCCCCAAATGATTAGCAGTTAGCTTTCGGTACATAAATCAGCCCAGCAAATTTCTCCTGGCATTGCCGGGCCGATCACCCCTGGATAAAAAACCCTGCCCCTGAACGGAGAAAAAAACGAACTAAACTGGACCAGCAGAGAATAATAAGCTTTAAAACATCTTGTGGTCAGGCCAGAAATCACAATACCCCGGTTGGGAGCCAATAGCAGTTTAATAAGAAACAACATATTATTTATTCCCTGTGTTTTCCGTTCTTTGCAGTTATGCAAAAGAGTGCCTGTTTCAAGGCCTGCCATCAAATCCCCTCCGCAAAATTATCTCCGGGGCAACATAACCCGCCTGCTTCCCTTCTAAGCCTCCCGGGCCAGGTTAAAGGGCCTCCATTTTATTCTTCCTTAAGTAGAAAAACACCATCATTTTGATCACTTTCTTCCAATTGCACCTGCACTATTTCTTTGCGGGAAGTGGGAAGATTTTTGCCAACAAAATCCGCGCGAATGGGTAATTCCCGGTGACCCCGGTCAATCAGGACTGCGAGTCCTATCTGGCGGGGGCGGCCCTTATCCATCAGGGCATCCATAGCAGCCCTGATGGTTCTCCCGGTATATAAAACATCATCAACCAGGACAACTTTTTTCCCGGAAACATCAAAGGGCAAATCAGTCTCGTGCAGGATAGGATGGGGCCCAACCACAGTTAGGTCATCCCGGTAGAGGGTAATGTCCAGAACCCCCACTTTTATTTCCCTGCCCTCAATATCCTTCATTTTCTCAGCAATACGCCGGGCTAATGGAACTCCCCGGGTTTTAATCCCTATCAGGACCAGATCATCAACAGTTTTATAAGCTTCAATTATTTCATGGGCAATTCGAGTCAGAGCCCGGCGGATATCTCCCGCATCCAGAATAACTTTTTTCAACTCGGCCACTTAAAATCCCTCCTGCACAAAAAGGCTTCCCGTCAGGCCAACAGGAAGCCAGTTAATATCTTCCTTTTTAACCTCGCCGGGTTAACTTAAAGGAACTACTTTACTCCTTTAAATACTATCAACTGCTATTGGTTTTGTCAAGAATTTATTCAAATTCCTGGGCCAGTCTTTCCAGGGCTTCTTTAAGGGTCTCCCGGGGGCAGCCAATATTTATTCTCTGAAAGCCCCGTCCTTCTTCCCCAAAAGTGTAACCAGGATTAAGCCCTACCCGGGCCCCATTGACAGTTTTTTCCCGCAATTCTTCGTCGGATAGCCCATAAGAATTGAAATCCAGCCAGACCAAAAAAGTACCCTGGGGGGGAATTGCCCGGACCCCGGGCAAACGAGTCTGAATAAAATCCAGGAGAAATTCCAAATTCCCTTCCAGGTAATCCAGAAGACATTCCAGCCATTCTTCCCCCTTATAAAAAGCGGAAATAAAAGAAGTCATTCCAAATATATTTATCCTTCCCATATTCAGCCGATCCATCGCTTCCTGGAACTTTTTCCTTTTATATTCATCAGGTATTACCGTAGCCGAGGCTTTTAGACCGGCCAGGTTAAAGGTTTTGCTTGCAGCCATGCAGGTTATAATATTATCTTTGAATTCTGGAGCAGCTTTAGCTAAGGGAATATGCTTATTCCCCGAAAAAACAATATCAGCCCAGATTTCATCCGAAACAACAATTATATTATGTTCAGCACACAACCGGATCAGCTCTTGCAATTCCTCTTTTTTCCATACCCTTCCTCCAGGGTTGTGGGGATGGCACAGAATTAACATTCGCGTATTTTCATCAATAATTTGTTCTAAGTTGTCAAAATCCATTTTATAGCTATTTCCTGATCTACGGAGAGGATTTAATTGAAGTTTTCTCTGATTTTTTTCCACTACGGAGAAAAACGGGGGATAAACTGGTGGTTGAATTATTATACCATTCCCCTCCTGGGTCAGGGCGTTTATGGCCAGAGCAATAGACGGAACAACTCCAGGAGTTGCCATAATCCAATCTTTTTCCAGGAGCCAGCCGTGTCTTTTTTTATTCCAGTTTATAAAAGAATGGAAAAATTCTGGGGGGCAACCTGAATATCCGTAGATGGGATGCCCGGCCCGGTTTTGGATGTCTTCCTGCACCGGTGGAGGAACCGCAAAGTCCATATCTGCAACCCATAACGGCAGAATATCATCTTTCCCAAATATGGTTCCGTTAAAGTCCCATTTAATACAGTTAGTCCTTCTCCTATTCCAGACCCTGTCAAAAGAAAAGTCCATGATTATCTCCTTCCTGATTTAGATATTGTTCCAACCCCACTTCCCGGGCAGTCAGCTTAAAGTCAGCAGGGAGCGAGGCGGAGAATTCTTTTTTTTCCACTTCAAATGGGTGAGGAAACTGCAACCTATAACTGTGTAACATCTGGCGGGGAGCAGCAGTAGCCGCTGGAGTCCGGGCATAAACCCGGTCTCCAAGAATAGGGGTCCCGGTAAAAGCAAGGTGAACCCGCAGTTGATGGGTTCTCCCGGTGTGGGGCTTTAATTCCAGGAAAGCATGTCTATTTGCCTCCCCCAGGACCCGCAGAAAAGTCAGGGCTTCCCGGCCCCGGGGGGCATTGCAGGCCATCTTTTTTCGGTTCCGGGGATGCCGGCCAATGGGAAGATCTATCCACTTTTCTTTCCGGTCGGGCTGGCCTTGGACCAGTGCCAGGTAGGTTTTTTCTACTTCCCTGTTTTTAAAAGACTCCACCAACCGGGAATGAGCTGAACCTGTTTTAGCTACAACCATTATGCCAGAGGTATCCCTGTCCAGGCGGTGCACAATCCCCGGCCGAAGTCTGCCCCCAATATCCTGTAAATCCTCGCCACAATGATAAAGGAGGGCATTAACCAGGGTTCCATCAGGATGTCCTGGAGCGGGGTGAACCACCAGGCCCGGGGGCTTATTAATAATAATCAGCCACTGATCTTCATGAACAATATCCAGGGGAATATTTTGAGGTATTAACTCCAGGGGACGGGGTGGGGGAATTATGACTTCAATCTCCTGTCCCTTCTGCAGCTGATAACTGGGTTTAATCTCCTGACCCTCCACCTGCACCCGTCCTTCTCGAATCAGTTTTTGCACAAAACTCCGGGATAAATCTTCTTCGTAGGAGGAAAGGTATTTATCAACCCTCAGTCCCCCCTCCTGCAC
>SL_8KL_010_SEDDRAFT_10000596_pt1 | contig 31603 bp, 30 predicted proteins | sample SodLakKL_010_SED_4_FD_11160 | JGI IMG/M metagenome (IMG submission 11160)
GCGTCGCCGCGCAAAGTGACATCCTCGTTGAAAATCGCCATCTCATAGCCTGCGCGCCCTTCGGACTTCACAAACCGCCGGCTTTGGTTGCCGGCACCGAAATCCTGGCTCATCGAGAATATCCAGCCGCGTGTCGGGTCAAGACCGACACGGCGCGTGTCATAGGTATAGGTATATCCCAGAGAACCGGTAATCGCTGTGCCGCCTTCGTCATCACGAAGCCGCTCAGACCCCTCAGGCGCAGCCGGTAACCCCGTCAAACGGTCCGCCACCAACCCTTGGCGCAGTTGCAGGCGCCCGTATTCGCTGATCGGAAAGCCGATGGAATTGTTCAGGAACGCTTCGCGTGTGTCAAAGTCAGAGAAGAAGGAACTCGTCTCGCGATAGCCGATCCCAAGCGAATAGCGCAGGTCGCGACCAAACAAGGCCGGTTCCGCGAATTGCAGCGAGATATCCCGCGACCCTTTCACAGTGTTGAAGGCGACCGACACTTGCTGCCCGCGACCAAGGAAGTTCTGCTCGGCAAAGGAAATCCCGAAACCGACGCCTTGTGCCCGACCATAGCTGACCGAGAACCCCAGCGAGCCTGTGGTGGTTTCTTCCAGCTCGACATCGACAATCGCCTGATCTGGCCCACTGCCCTGACGGGTATCAACATCAACATCAGAGAAGTAACCCAAAGCGCGGATACGCTCAGCCGCAGCGCGAATTTCGCGCGGGTTCAGCGGGTCGCCTTCGGCCGATGTGAACTGACGCCGCACCACGCGATCAAGCGTTGTGGTGTTGCCCTGAATATCAATGCGTTCCACGAACACACGGTCGCCACGCACCATCGCGAATTCCACATCAATAACTTGATTGCGGTTGTCGCGTGTAAAGCGCGGCTCTGCCCGGATGAAGCGCAGACCGCGTTGTTCGGCCAAGCGTTCCAGCCGTGCGATGTTCTGATCCAGCACCGTGGGCGAGAAGATTGTGCCGGGACGCAAACGCAACTCGGCGGCGTAATCGGTGGCATCAACCCCTTCGACTTCGCTGACGACCGAGGTATTGCCAAAACGATACTGCAACCCTTCGCGGATATTGAAGGTCAGGAAAAAGCCATCGCGCTCGCGCGCCATTTCGGATGTGACCGAAAGTATCTCGAAATCAACATAGCCGCGCGACAGGTAGAAATCTGTCAGCAACTGACGGTCAAGATTGATCCGCTCGGCTACAAACGTGTCGCGCTGCACAAACCACCGCAAAAGCCCGGCCTGCTTGGTGTCCAGAACCTGCCGCAACCTGTAGCTGGAATAAGCGTTGTTGCCGACAAAGGACAGCCGCTCGATTTCAACAACATTGCCTTCGGCAATTTCAAACGCCAGATCGACGCGGTTGTTGCCGCGTGGAATGATGCGGGGCGTAATCTCGGCAGCGCTGCGCCCGCGTTGCGCATAGAGTTCCGCAATCGCACGTGCATCCGCTTCAACCATCGAAGGGGACAGCACGCGGCCAGACCGCGTCTGCACGATTTCCGTGATGACGTCATCATCAATACGGCGGTTGCCCTCAAAATTCACAATGCCAATAATCGGAAATTCGCTGACCCGGATCAGCAGCGTATTGCCCTGCGGCACAAACTCTACAGTCTCGAACAGGCCCGAGGCTGCGATATTTCCATAAGCAGCGTTCAACTGCCCCGCACTGACAGTCTCGCCACGCGCGAAACCGGCCAAACCAAACAGCGTAGAATCATCCACGCGGATATTGCCTTCGATGGCGATGGTATTGAACCGATAGGTCTGCGCGTCAGCAGGTGCAACAAACGCTGCGTTAGCCAATGCAAACAAACAAAAAACCATCGCAGAGAAGACGTGCAGACGCCGTGCCGCACCCCTGTCGCGCGATGGCAGCATCTTTTGAATTCCGCGCATTTCTGTCCTCGTTTTACCGCTTTTTTATACTCCTTTGAGTATCGGCTAACCGGGACGTTGTCAAAGCAATCAAGCCATAATGTTGGCACCAGAAACAGCCTGTTGCATATTAAACCTCACACGCGTGATCCTAGGGCGGCAATTGGAAAAANNNGCGCGCATCCGNTTGTCGCGNGTGCAATCAGAACACGCGGTTAAAGTCTGCGGGCGTATAGCCCAGCATTGTGGCAACGGCGCTGGCACATGCCAGCCCCAGAATGATTGCCCCAANCACAAGGAACTTGCTNGCCAAGGTCAGCCAGACAAGGCGGACATTCTGAATTTCATCACTNATATAAGCCATCATCCACTCCTTTTCGCCCGTTTCACCCAAAACTTTGGCAAAACTGGGGCACGACCAAGGCAATCGTCAGGATGATGTCATCAGCAGGTCAGATCATTGAACAAGGCGAATGCGAATAATGTCAGCACCAGCGCAAGGCCGATTGTTATCAGAATTTGCATGGCCTTATCCCCGGCGGGCCGGCGCATGACCGCCTCATAGGCATGAAACACCAGATGCCCCCCATCAAGCGGCGGTATTGGAAACAGATTGAGCAACCCAATCGCCACTGACAAGACCGCGATAAACCAGACAAATTCGATAAGACCGTCATTCGCCATTGAAGCAGAGGCTTCGGCGATCCCAATCGGGCTGGACAGGTTGCATGTGCTGATCTGGCCGACAATCATGTAATAAAGCCCCTCAAGCGAGGTGCGGATAACACGCCATATCTGAGCGGCGGCAATGCCAGATGCCTCGACCACGCTGGGGGTACGCGTGCCATATTCAAACACCGCGCCAGAGGTCAGGCCGATCAGATAGCGCGTCTCAAACCCGCCACCGGCAAGGGGCAAATCGGTGCTGCGCGGGATCATGGTCAATTCCAGATCACGCCCATCGCGCCAGACACGCAGGTCCAGCGGCGCACCACCAGAGGCCGCGACCATGTCGCGCAATTCAGCAAAAGTTGCAATTTCCGTGTCATTAATGGCGGTAATCACATCGCCGGGGCGCATTTGCGCTTCGCGCGCCGCCGATTTCATCGCCACATTGCCTGCCAAGGGTGGCTGTGGGTGCGGACCGGTCACATCAATCACCTGGCCATCACGCTCGACGGTATAGTTCAAGACAGCTTGCGCGGGCATCTCGTCAGCGCTGCGCATGAAATCCGCGAGTGTTTCGGTTTCTGTGCCCTCAATCGCCAGAATACGGTCGCCTGCGGCCAATTCAAACGGTTGGGCGGGAAGCGATGTGATTTCTCCCACGACAGGTTCGTCAATCGCAACACCTTCATACATGATAAGTGCGGCGAATACGAAAAACGCAAAGATAAAATTGAAAAACGGGCCAGCGGCGACTGTCGACGCCCGCGCCCAAAGTGGCGCGCCATGCATGGTGCGCCGGCGTTGCGCCGCGTCCATCTCGGACATCCCCTCGGCATCCTTGCCCGAGGTGGCGCCCGCATCGCCCGCGAATTTCACATACCCGCCCAAGGGCACCGCCGCGACCTGCCAGACAGTGCCGCGTTTGTCGGTGCGCTTGACCAACACGGGGCCGAACCCGATGGAAAACACATCCGCATGGATGCCAGACCACCGCCCAACAATATAATGGCCGTATTCATGCACGGCCACGATAATCGACAACACAACAACAAAAGCGGCGATCGTGAAAAAGAAATTCCCGAAACTCGGCAGCAGCCCGATCAAGTCCAAACTCAGTCCCCTTTTGTGTTACGCGCCCAATGACGTCATGCGCGATGCAAGGCGGGTCGCGATATCCCTTGCCATCTGGTTCATGGCCGCCACGGTTTCAAGCGATTCTACTGCATCAGTCAGGCCAGAATTGGACAAAAGGCTGTCAATTGTGCGCTCGACCAGCAGCGCCATGTCCTGAAACCCGATATGCCCCGCAATAAATTCATCCAGCGCGACTTCTTTCGCGGCATTGAACGCAGCCCCCGCATGGCCGCGCAACTCCATCACTTCGCGCGCAAGGCGTAAGGCGGGAAAGCGGTCAGGGTCGGGCGCTTCAAAACTCAGTTGCGCCAGTTGCACCAGATCCAAACGGGCGACTGGCAGGGCCGCGCGTTCGGGCCAGTTCAGCGCATATCCAATGGCGTGGCGCATATCCGGCGCACCAAGATGCGCCATAAGAGCCCCATCCCGAAACCCGACCAGCGCGTGAATGATAGACTGCGGATGCACAATCACTTCAATCTGCTCTGGTCGAAGATCGAAATACTCTCTCGTTTCAATAACCTCTAGGGCCTTGTTGAACAAGGTCGCGGAATCAATCGTGATGCGCTGGCCCATATCCCATGTCGGGTGCTTGGCGGCCTGCGCCAGACTGGCCCCGGCCAGTTGCGCCTTACTCCAAGTGCGAAATGGGCCGCCAGATGCGGTGATAATCACNCGCTCTACGGCTGCGATATCTTCCCCTGTCAGCGCCTGAAAGACGGCAGAATGCTCGCTATCCACCGGCAGGATACGCGCGTTGTGCCGTGCTGCTTCGCGCATCAGCAGCGGTCCTGCCGTCACCAGCGATTCCTTGTTGGCCAGCGCCAAGGTCGCACCCTGCGCCAAGGCGCGGAACCCCGGTGCCAGACCTGCGGCACCGACAATCGCGGACATAACCCAGTCGGTGGGGCGTTCCGCCGCAGCGATCAGCGCATCTGTGCCTGCCGCGACCTCGATCCCGCTGCCGGAAAGCGCCTGCTTCAACGCTTGATAGCAGTCATCATGCGCGGTGACGGCCAGTTGCGCGTTCAGGCTGCGCGCCTGCTGCGCAAGCCGCGTGACATTGCGCCCACCAGTCAGGGCAACTGTCTCGATATCGTCGCGCCGCGACAGCAGATCAAATGTGCTTTCGCCAATAGAGCCGGTTGCACCAAAAACGGAAACTCGCATGCGCTGACCGTCAGATCAAAATCAGGGCAATCAGCCCTGTTTCGGTAAGCACCAGCATCATCAGAGCCGCAGCGATCATGGCATCAAACCGGTCCATGACACCTCCATGACCAGGGATCAGGTTCGAGCTGTCCTTGACGCCTGCGTAGCGCTTGATCGCACTTTCGGCGATGTCACCCGCCTGCCCTGCCATTGCAACCAAAACCGAGATCAGCACCAATCCGATCCCTACGCCCAGAGCTGACATAAAGGCAAACCCGATCACCACCGCAAGCGCCCAGCCCGCCACAGTGCCGGACCATGTCTTTTTCGGGCTGACGCGCGGCCACAGCTTGGGTCCACCTAGCAGGCGTCCGGCGAAATACCCCGCCACGTCAGAGCCGATGACCAGCAGCACCAGCCATAAGACCCATACCCACCCGAAGCTCTCGCGCAGCGCGATCAGGCCAAGCCCTGCAAACAGGATCAGCGCCAGATAGGCGGCGGCAATGCCCCGATCCTTGGGGAAACGCCACGCAAACAGCAGCGCCGACAGGGCAAGTGCGCCCAGCAACAAGCCCCCTGACAGCTGTAACCAGAACACCAGCAACGCCACCGCTGCCGTCCCGCCCGCACCCTCGGCCTTGCCAAAAGGTGCGGCACTGTCCAGCATCTTGGTCAGTTCCCAGACCATCAGCCCACACAGCGCGCAGACCAGCACCGTAAACCAAAGCCCACCGGCCCAGACGGCACCAATCCCCACCAGTGCCATAAGCGCACCCGAAACAGAGCGGTCGCGCAAATCCGTGAAACTGCCCGACTGGCCACTCACTTGAGCACCCCGCCAAAGCGGCGTTCACGGGTGCCAAATGCCTGAATGATGGTATTCATCGTCTGAGGTGTGAAATCCGGCCACAGGACCGGTGTAAAGACATATTCCGAATAAGCGGCCTGCCACGGCAGGAAATTCGACACACGTGTTTCGCCAGAGGTGCGCACCACCAGATCAGGGTCCGGCAGAAAATGCGTATCCAGATGCTTCGCGATCATCTCTTCATTCACATCTTCCGCACGCAGCTTGCCAGCGGCGACCTCGCGCGCGATGGCTGCTGTGGCGCGGCGTATTTCGTCACGTCCGCCATAATTGATCGCAACAGTCAAATGCACGCGGTCATTGTCCGCTGTTGCGTGTTCGACCCAGTCAAACAACTCTCTGAGGTGGCGGTCGAGGCGGGTTCGGTCCCCGATAATGCGCATCCGCACGCCCATGCGGTCCATGCGCCCCGCCTCGCGTTTGATATAGCGGGCGAACAAGGACATCAGCCCCATCACTTCTTCAGTGGTGCGCTTCCAGTTTTCTGTCGAGAACGCATAGAGCGTCAGATATTTGATACCGATTTCCGGGCAGGCATTGACCAGTTCGCGCACGCGTTCGGCGCCCTTGCGGTGCCCCACCAAACGCGGCCACCCGCGATTGGACGCCCAGCGGCCATTACCGTCCATGATCACTGCAACATGCAGATGATTAGAATGGGCCGGGTCTTCGCCGTTGCTGGGCTGATCGAATGTCATGGCAGTTCCTTCTAGCGGTCAGATTCAGACCTGCATGATCTCTTCCTGCTTGTGTTCCAGCGCCTTGTCGATCTTGCCGATATAGCTGTCAGTCAGCTCCTGTATCTCTTCAGACCACAGTTTCTGCTCGTCTTCGCTCATTCCGGCGGCCTTGGCCTTTTTGATCTGGTCCATACCGTCGCGGCGCAGGTTGCGTACGGCCACACGCGCATGCTCGGCATATTGTGCGGCCACCTTGGTCAACTCGCGGCGGCGCTCTTCGTTCAACTCGGGAATCGGCAGCATGATGATGGTGCCGTTCAACTGCGGGTTAATCCCAAGGCCCGACTCGCGAATGGCTTTCTCAACCTTGCCGACCAGCGACTTATCCCAGACATTCAGCGTGACCATGCGCGGCTCTGGCACGTTCACCGTGCCGACCTGATTGATATGCGTCATCTGCCCGTAAGCTTCGACCATGATCGGCTCTAGCATCGAGGCCGAGGCGCGGCCTGTGCGCAACGAGCCGAATTCGGTCTTGAGCGCGCTCATTGCCCCGTCCATCCGGCGTGTGAGGTCATCCAGATCAATCTCGATTTCATCTGACATGTGATAGTTTCCTCGTCTGGTGCGGCGTATTTGCTGGCCGTATCCGGCCTTTTAGCGCGATGCCACAGTTTTTGTAAGCCACTTGCGTGGGATGTTTACGCATGTACGCGGGTATATGTTCCCTCACCGCGCACGATCCCGCCGAAACCACCCGGTTCATCCAGCGAAAAAACGATCAGCGGCATCTTGTTGTCCCGACACAGCGCAATAGCAGAGGCGTCCATCACCTTGAGGTTCGCGCGCAACACGTCGTCATAGCTGATCTCGCCATAGCGCTTTGCATCTGGGTTGGTTTTGGGGTCGCTGTCATAAATGCCGTCAACCTGCTTGCCCATAAAGATCGCCTCGCAAGCCATCTCGGAGGCGCGCAATGCGGCGGCAGTGTCGGTGGTGAAATACGGGTTTCCGGTTCCGGCGGCGAAAATGCAGACCCGCTTCTTCTCCAGATGTCGCACAGCGCGGCGGCGGATGTAGGGCTCGCAGATTTGGTCCATGGGAATGGCGCTGACCACGCGGGTAAAGACGCCCTCTTCTTCCAGTGCTGTTTGCATGGCCAGCGCGTTCATCACGGTTGCCAGCATACCCATATAATCGGCCTGTGTGCGCTCCATCCCCTGAGCNGAGCCTTGAAGCCCGCGGAAAATGTTGCCGCCGCCAATGACCATGCAGATTTCAACGCCCATGTCGTGGACCGATTTCACCTCTCGGGCGATACGCTGAACAGTGGGCGGATGCAGCCCAAACCCCTGATCCCCCATCAGCGCCTCACCCGAGATTTTCAGCATGACGCGTTTATAGGTGGTCTGAGGGGTGTCCGGCATTGTAGTTTCCTTTCCGCAAAGCGCGACAGCCATACAAGATGCGGCACACCGCTTTCAACTTTTGGCAAAATGTCGGAAAACGCAGGCAGGTTCAATCTGAAAGCAGGGCAGCATGGCCAAAATACCCGATCCGCTGGCACTGGCACTGGACAGGCTGCGCAAAAATCCGCCTGACCCGGCGCGCCCGGTGCTGCTGGCCGGCCCCACGGCCAGCGGAAAATCGGCGCTGGCGCTGCGTTTGGCCCAAAGCCAAGGGCGTGTGATCGTGAATGCCGATGCGTTGCAAGTCTATGACATGTGGCAGGTTTTGAGCGCGCGGCCCGATGCGGCTGATTGCGCGCTGGTGCCGCATTATTTGTATGGAACTGTGGCACGCGATCAGGATTGGTCCGTGGGGCATTGGCTGCGCGATGTGTCGCGTTTGCTGAGCGCGCACCCCAACCCCATCATTGTCGGGGGTACTGGCCTGTATTTTCGCGCGCTGACCGAAGGCTTGGTCGAAATCCCCCCGACCCCGCCCGCGCTACGCGGACAGGCCGATTTGCGGCTTGCATCCGAGGGAGCGGGCGCGCTGCTGGCGGAGCTTGACCCCCAAACACGCGCGCAGATCGACACTGCCAACCCCGCACGTGTGCAGCGCGCATGGGAAGTGTTGCACGCAACAGGCACCGGCCTTGCTCAATGGCAGGCCCGGACGCCGCCGCCTGTGCTGCCTATTTCGCAGGCAACCGCATTCGTCATACACCCACAGGTTGAATGGCTGAATGCGCGAATCGATTCGCGCTTTGCCGTGATGGTGGCGCAGGGCGCGCTGGAAGAGGCGCGCGCGGCCCTGCCCCATTGGAACCCCGCCGCACCTTGGGCAAAAGCGATTGGCGCGCCCGAACTGATTGCCCATCTCAAAGGGCACATGTCGTTGCCAGAGGCCCAGCAGGCCGCAACACTTGCCACGCGGCAATATGCCAAGCGCCAGCGCACATGGTTTCGCAACCGGATGCGCGCGTGGATACCCCTCGTTTGACAGAGTCACCAATTTGCAACGCCACTGCCCTAACTGTGACAAAACTCACATGCCTGTGAACGAAATATCTTCCCCTATACGCATCATCCCGTAATCATTGGCGGATATAGGGGGCGAAGCAAAATGAAGATCATACCTGAGCAACCAACGCGTCTGCGNCTGGTGCCGATCAGCAAACTGGCCGCTGCACCNAAATGGCAGCTGGAAACAATGCGCGCATTACGCGAGCCGCTGTTTTTGTGGATTACCAACGGACAAGGGCGCGTCACAATAGGTGCCAGAACGCGCGGCTTTCACCCGCATAACGCCATCTTCATTCCGGCAGGAACATTGCACGGGATGCAGGCCCTGACCCGCGTGCAGGGAACCGCCATCTATTTTGGCGCGCGCCACGGGCTGGAGCTGCCTGAAACCCCGCTGCACCTGCGCCTGCGCGACGCATCCCAACATGCCGAAGTGTCACAACTCGTTGATTATGTTCAGCGCGAAGTTGAAGGCCAGCGCCCAAAGGCAGATCAGGCCGCCTATCACCAGCTTGGCCTTTTGGCGATCTGGCTGGACCGGCACAATGCGGCGCATCAGGGCGAGAATGCGGCTGAGATGACGCAGCTCAACGCCAATGAACGCCTGACCGCACGCTATGCCGCATTGCTGGAGCGCGAATTCGGGTCATCTTTGAATGTAACCGATTATGCGACTGCGCTTGGCGTGACCCCCACGCATCTGACGCGCGCCTGTCGTGCAAGCTGCGGGCGCACGGCATTGGACATGATCCAGACCCGCCGCCTGTATGAAGCGCGCAAGCTGTTGATGGAAACAGATATTCCCGTTCAGGACATCGCGCGCAATCTGGGGTTTTCGACGCCAAGCTACTTCTCGCGCGCCTTCTCGCTGCAAATTGGGCAACCGCCCTCCAGCTATCGCAAAGCGCATGAGGCGAAACCGCGCCTGACGCATTGAGGGCTAGTCCTTTGGGCGCGCACGCCGCCCTTCAGTGCGGCACCTGTCAGAGCAATAGCGCACCTCGTCCCAGACGCGCGCCCATTTCTTACGCCACGCAAACGGGCGGCCGCACGCGGCGCATATCTTTTCGGCAAGGTCGGATTTGCGCCGCATCTTGGGCATCAGGTCACCTGTGCCTAGGTTGACAGCGGCGGCGCTTAGTCCCCATCGCGCACTGTCATTTGCCCGTCTTCCCAATCGCCTGACAACACCTCGCCAGTGGCGTAACGCAGCACGCCGCGGCCATTGCGCTGGCCATCCAGAAACTCGCCTTCATAGACATCGCCAGTCGCATAGGTGGCAATGCCTTCGCCGGTGATTTGACCGCCGGACCATTCGCCCTCATAGACGAACCCGTCTGCCAACTCGATCCGGCCCTGCCCTTGGCGCGCGCCTTCGGTAAACTGGCCCTGATAGACCGACCCGTCGGGATAGGTCATTTCGCCTTGACCGTGCAATTCACCCCCTGCGAAATCACCTGTATAGACGCGCCCATCTGCAAAAGTCATGACACCCTGCCCTTCGGACAGCCCTTGAACAAAGCCGCCCTCATAGACTGACCCGTCAGCAAACACTGCGCGCCCTTCGCCGTGAAACTGGCCTTCGCGCCATTCGCCCTCATAGGTGGCCCCGTCGGCATAGGTGATCTCGCCGGTGCCATCTGGCAGACCTGCCCGGAATTGCCCGACATAGACCGAACCGTCGGGCTGTTCCAAACGGCCCTCGCCCTCGATCTGACCGGCAACCCATGTGCCCTCATACAGATAGCCGTCCGGCCCGCTCAGACGCCCTTCGCCTTCACGCATGTCACTGACAAATGTGCCCTCAAACACCAGACCATCGGCTTGCGTGACCTGACCGGCACCATCGCGCAGCCCAGCGCGGAACGTGCCGGTATAGACATCGCCATTGACCTGACGCAACTCGCCCTCGCCGTGCAACTGCCCCTCGCGCCATTCGCCCTCATAGCGCAAGCCGTCGGGGTTGGTCAGCACCCCCATGCCGTGGCGTTGGTCTGCAAGCATCTCGCCTTCATAGACGGTCTCATCGACATATGTGATGCGCCCGGTTCCTTCGCGCAGCCCCTCAACCCAGCCGCCCTCATAGCGGTAGCCGTCTGGTCGGGTCAGAACGCCCTCGCCATGGGGCTGGCCATCAACAAAGCTGCCGACAAAGACCGAGTCATTGGCAAAGCGCCGCTCGCCCTCGCCCTCGATGCGCCCTTCGATCCATGCCCCTTCATAGGTGGAGCCATCCGCAAAGGTCATCTTTCCGGTGCCATGTGGCCTGCCTGCGGCAAACGTCCCCTCGTAGATCGCGCCAGAGGGGTAGCGCGCAATGCCTGTGCCACTGATCTCGCCATCGACCCATTCGCCTGTGTATTCAAAGCCATTGGGCAAACGATATGTGCCCTCGCCATGCTGCAACCCGTCGCGGAATTCACCTTCATAGATGCCGCCATCCTCATACTGGCGGGTCATAAGCCCGTCAGTTTGTGCAAAGGCAGGCAGCGCAAGGCCCAACCCCATAGCAAGAACAAGCGCACGTGTTACATCATTGCCTGAGGACATGACGCAGATCTCCCTGTATTTTGGCCATAAGCCTATTGCGAGGCGCGCGGGCTGGCAAGGGCTTTGGCCACCAAGAGTTCTGCCCCGCACTGCACGACGCGTGGGCCAGCACAAAGCCCGTCCTGGCGACACTGTTTCACCTGGCGCGGCACCGCCCCCTTTCCTTGGACGGTCAGCATGATATGTGGGGCAAAACGTTTGCCCGCGAAGGCCCGATTTCATGTCTGACCGCTTCCGCCTGACCCTTGCACAACTTAACCCTACCTTGGGCGACATTCCCGGCAATGCCGCGAAAGCGCGTGATGCGTGGGATCAGGCGAAATCGGCTGGCGCGGATATGGTGGCGCTGCCGGAAATGTTCCTGTCTGGCTATCAGACACAGGATCTGGTCTGGCGGCCTGCTTTTCAGGCTGATCTGCGCGATGCGCTGGAGACTCTGGCGCACGACTGCGCCGAGGGGCCGATCATGGGCATTGGCGTGCCCTTGGTGCAAGATGGCGCGCTGTTCAACTGCTGGGCCATTCTGTCGGGTGGGAGAATATCAGCCGTAATCCGCAAGCATCACCTGCCCAATACTTCTGTGTTCGATGAAAAGCGGCTTTTTTCATCGGGCGAGATTTCTGGCCCCTACCGTGCAGGCCCCATTCGCATCGGCTCGCCCATCTGCGAAGATGCGTGGCTGGAAGATGTGGCCGAAGCGCAGGCAGAATCGGGGGCCGAATTGCTGCTTGTGCCCAATGGGTCGCCCTATGCGCGCGCGCGATATGACACCCGCATGACACATATGGTGGCGCGCGTGGTCGAGACGGGCTTGCCGCTGATCTATCTGAACCTTGTCGGCGGGCAAGACGATCAGATATTTGACGGTGCCAGCTTCGTGCTCAATCCCGGCGGACAGCTTGCCTTGCAACTGCCCGCCCATGAAGAAGCCCTCGCCACGGTGGATTTCATCCGGGGTTTGGACGGCTGGCGCGCCGAACCCGGAGCGAGAGCACATCTGCCCGACACTTGGGAACAGGATTACCGCGCAATGGTCGTGGGCCTTGGCGATTATTTGCGCAAATCGGGGTTCTCGAAGGTTGTGCTGGGGTTGTCAGGCGGTATTGATTCGGCACTGGTCGCCGTGATCGCGGCGGATGCCATCGGCGCAGAAAATGTGCATTGCGTGATGCTGCCCTCGGAATACACTTCGCCGCATAGTCTGGAAGATGCCGCTGATCTGGCGCGGCGTCTGGGGTGCAAGCTGGATGAGATCAGCATTGAAGGGCCACGCGCTGCAGTCGAAGGGGCACTTGGGCCGCTTTTTGCCGGGTTAGACGCGGATGTGACCGAAGAAAACATACAGTCGCGCATTCGTGGCACGCTGTTGATGGCGCTGTCCAACAAGACGGGTGCGCTGTTGCTGACGACTGGCAACAAATCCGAACTCGCTGTCGGCTATGCAACCATCTATGGCGACATGAATGGCGGCTATAACCCGATCAAGGATCTGTATAAAACCCGCGTGTTCGAGACGTGCCGTTGGCGCAATGCCAATCACCGCGACTGGATGGCTGGCCCTGCGGGCGAAGTGGTTCCTGCGCGCATCATCGACAAGCCACCGTCTGCCGAATTGCGGGCAGATCAGCGCGACGATGACAGCCTCCCCCCCTATCCCGAACTTGACGCCATACTTGAGGCGCTGATGGAGCAGGACATGTCGGTCGGTGATCTGGTGGCACAGGGGAATGACCAAGCCACGGTGAAACGGGTCGAGCATCTGATCTACATCTCGGAATGGAAGCGTCATCAGGCTGCACCGGGGCCAAGACTGACCATGCGCGCCCTATGGCTGGACCGGCGCTATCCGCTGGTCAACCGGTGGCGCGATACGCGTTAATTTCGCGGGTCACGCAAACGTTCGGTTTCGCATTGATCACACCCTCGCTACAATGTGCCATTGAAAGACACGTTATTGCTTTATGGGCTGTCGAAAGCCGGTGATTGGTGTAGGATATTTCCACCGCAGGCAAGGGTCTGCGCAAACCTGACACCAGATCAGGACGTTTAGAATGCGGAGAGAGGCAGAATGCGCAGTGTCAGGTATCGGTTTCTGGGCCTCGGGCTCATTGTAAGTGTAAGTCTTGCGGCCTGCATGGATGGCAGCAATTCTTCTAGTTCTGGCGGGGGTGCTACGGCATCGCGCGGTGGACAGGTCGTCGAACGCGACGTTGAGGATGCCAGCGTCTTCTCGAAGCGAGAGCCAGCATTGTGGGATGGGCGGCCATCTCTTGGCGGCGCATGGGTTGCACACCCTGATGCGCAATCGCCCGAGCGTGTCATCATCCGCAACACCGCCAACGGACAGGAAACCATCGGCGCGCTGTTTCGGCGCGAGCGCATGAATCCGGGCCCCGCTTTTCAGGTATCCGCAGAAGCAGCCAACGCGATTGGCATTCTGGCGGGCGCCCCGACCGAGATTGAAGTGATTGCGCTGCGAAGCGAAGACATCGACACTGGCGGCCCCGCCAGTGCCGAACCAACAGCCGATGCCCCGTCAGCCCAAGGCAGCGCGCCCACCGAGATGGCGCAGACCAGCAGCCCGGATCAGGCAGAAGCGTCAGAGCAACCGATGGTCACAACGCAAGCCCGGCCGCAACAGGAGCAGCCGCGCGGTGGCTTTCTTGGACGGCTATTCGGGCGCAACACCCCTGCCGAGCCTGAAATTCAAGGCATAGAGACGCAGGCGCTGGACGAACCGATCGCCCAAGCGGCAGCGCCAACACAGACACAAGCGCCGACCGCCGCTCAGGCACCCGCTGCCGCCGAAGCGCCGCCTCCCATACAGCAGGCGCAAGCTCAGTCCGCCTCGACATTGGAGCGGCCTTTTATCCAGTTGGGTATCTTCAGCGTTGAAGCGAATGCGGGCAATGCCGAAACCATGGCGCGGAATGCAGGATTGACAGCACGCGTGGTCGAAGGACGCACACAGGGCAACGCATTCTGGCGCGTCGTCATTGGTCCGGCCCAGACACAGGCCGAGCAAAGCCAGATGCTTGCGCGCGTCAAGTCGCTGGGCTTTAATGACGCCTACACAGTGCGCAGATAAACACGACGTCAGCTTTTGGGGAAAAGAAATGCACAAGGGTCTTAGGCAGGCGATAGCCGTCAGCGCGGGTGCCATCGTTGCAGTGATTGGCCTGTCTGGTCAGGCTGTGGCGCAAACTGTTGGTGGCTTTGAAACCAACGCATCATCGGCCTATGTCCGCGACCTGCGGACAGGCACGGTTTTGCTGGACAAGGCAGCGGATGTGCCGCTGCCGCCTGCCTCTATGTCCAAGCTGATGACGCTGCTGATGCTGTTCGAGGCCATCGAGGATGACCGCACAACGCTTGAAACGACCTTTACCGTGTCCGAACGCGCCTATCAGATGGGCGGATCGCGCATGTTTCTAGAACCGACCGACCGGCCCACAGCCGAAGACCTGATCCGCGGGATTGCGGTGCTTTCGGGAAATGATGCAACCGTTGTTGTGGCCGAAGGGCTGGCTGGCACCGAGGAAGCATTCGCCCAACTGGCCACCCGGCGCGCGCGTGAATTGGGTATGCGCAACACAACGCTGGTCAATTCCTCTGGCTGGCCCCACCCGGATCATCTGATGTCCAAGCGCGATCTGGGCATATTGGCCGAACACATCATCACCGATTACCCGCAATATTACCCCTATCTGTCCGAACCCGAATTCACATGGAGCGGGATCACCCAACCCAACCGCGTGCCTTTGTTGGGGGCAGGTGTCGGGCTGGACGGGCTAAAAACCGGCTTCACTTCGGCGGCAGGGTATTCGCTGACCGGCTCTGTGCAGCAAGGAGAGCGGCGCATCGTCTTCGCCTTTGGCGGCTTGGACAGTGAGCGCGCACGTGTGCAGGAAGCCGAGGCGATCATCAACTGGGCCTTCCGGCAATTTGCCATGGTCAGTGTCGGCGAGGCAGGCACGGTCATGGCCGAAGCCCCTGTCTGGCTGGGCGAGAACCAGTCTGTGCCCCTTGTGCTGTCCGAAAGCGCGGAGCTTCTGGTCCCGGCAATCGGTTCGCGCAATTTTGACGCGCGGGTGGTGTATGAAAGCCCCCTGCCCGCACCGATTGCAGCGGGCGATGAACTTGGCACGCTGATCATAGATATTCCAGACATGGGCGAGACGCGTTTGCCATTGGTGGCAGGCGACGATGTGGCCGAGGGTGGCTTTGCCGTGCGCGCAACCGCCTCTGCGCAGCGTCTGCTGGGCATGGTCATGGGCACCGCGCGCGAGGCGATGAACTAGGCATGACACAGACAGCGCACGCAGGCGTCTTTGTCAGCTTTGAGGGGATTGACGGGTCTGGCAAATCGACGCAGGCGCGCGCCTTGGCCGACAGCTTGCAAAAACAAGAATATGATATCGTTCTGACCCGTGAACCGGGGGGTGCGGCGGGTGCCGAAGAAATCCGCCGCCTTCTGGTCGAGGGCGCGCCAGAGCGGTGGTCAGCCGAAACCGAGATATTGCTGTTCAACGCTGCAAGACGGGATCATCTGGAAAAAACCATCCGCCCCGCGCTGGCCGCCGGACGCATTGTCATCAGCGACAGGTTCGCCGATTCTACCCGCGTCTATCAGGGTGCCGCCCGCGCCAGCTTGCGCCCGCTTGTGGACAAGCTGCACGATCTGGTCATCGGCATCGAGCCGGACCTGACATTCCTGATCGACATGGACCCGGATGCCGCATTAACACGCGGACTTGCGCGTCACTCGGGCGAGGATCGTTTTGAAGAGTTGGGCGCAGGGTTTCAGACAGCTTTGCGCGCGGGGTTTCTGGATCTGGCCAAGGCACAGCCAGAGCGTATCTGCGTGATTGATGGTGCGCGCCCGCAGGATGTCGTCGCCGAGGATATCATGGCACATATGCGCGACTGGCTTGATGTGCGCGCCACATGAACGAGCGCGCCGATCTGCCCACCCCCGACCAGATCGAAGGGGCACCGCATCCGCGCGAAACCCCGGTGCTGTTTGGGCAGCACGAAGCCGAAGCCGCTTTTCTGCAAGCTTATAACTCCGGCAGACTGCATCATGGCTGGCTTTTATGTGGGCCGCGCGGGGTCGGTAAGGCCACATTTGCGTGGCGGCTTGCGCGGTTCTTGCTGGCACAACCTGCGCAGGATGGGGGCATGTTCGCCCCAGAACCGCCCTTGACGCTGGATATTCCCGACGATCACGCCGTCGCGCGCCGCCTGCATGCCGGTGCGGATGGCGGACTGCTGGTCATCCGGCGCGGGCATGATGACAAGGGCAACCTCAAGCGCGACATCACAGTAGATGTCATGCGCAAACTGCAAGGTTTCTTCGGGCTAAGCGCGCCGGATGGCGGGCGGCGGGTGGTCATCATTGATGCCGCCGATGAAATGAACCCGAACGCGGCAAATGCGCTTCTGAAAGCGCTGGAAGAACCGCCTGCGCGCGCAACGCTTTTGCTGGTCGCACATCAACCCTCGCGCCTGCTGCCCACCATCCGGTCGCGTTGCCGCGAATTACGGCTGGCGCCCTTGGGCGCAGAGGATATGGGCGCGGCACTGGCGCAAGCGGGAGTCGAGGCTGACAGCGCGGCATTGTCGGAACTGTCCAGCGGTTCAGTTGGGGCGGCAATCACGCTGGCGCAGGCGGGCGGTATCGAGATTTACGCCAGCCTTGTGGCCATTTTTCAAGGCTTGCCACAGGTTGACCGGCAAGCGGTGCTGAAGCTTGCCGAAAGTGCTGCGGGCAAGGCCAATGAGGCCCGCTTTTCCATGATCCTAACCCTGTTTGACCTGTTCATGGCACGGTTGGCGCGCGCGGGCATTACCGGCCCCGGCCCCGAGGCTGTTCCGGGCGAGGCGGCGCTCTTTTCCCGCCTTGCGCCCCATGCCGATGCCGCCCGCGCCTATGCGGGTTTAAGCCAAAGCATCGGTGCGCGGGCGCGGCACGGGCGTGCAGTCAACCTTGACCCTGCCGCATTGGTGCTCGATATGGTGTTGCAGACCGAAGCAGAGGCGCGCAAATTCCTCTGACCCCCGACATCCGGAGAGTTCATGTCCCTGCCCCAGATCGTTGACAGCCACTGCCATCTCGACTTCCCGCAACTGGCAGACGAGATTGACAGTGTCATTGACCGCGCGCGCGCCGCTGGCGTGACACGCATGGTCACGATCTGCACCAAGTTACGCGCATTGCCGCAGGTGCAAACCATCGCGGAATCCCATGAGGGTGTGTTCTTCGCTGCGGGCACCCACCCGATGAGCGTGGCGAGCGAGCCTATGGTCACGGTCGAGGAATTGGTGGCGCTTGCCGCGCATCCTAAAATGGTAGGCATCGGCGAATCGGGGCTGGATTATCATTACACCGCTGATAGCATGCAGGCACAACAAGACAGCCTGCGCCGCCATATTGAAGCCGCACGCCAGACCGGCCTGCCGCTGATCATCCATGCGCGCGACGCCGATGATGACATGGCGCGCATCCTGACGGAAGAATACCGCGCGGGCGCATATACCTGCGTGATGCATTGCTTTTCATCCAGTGCGGCGTTGGCACAAGCAGCGCTGGAGCTGGGCTTTTACCTGTCCATGTCCGGCATCGCGGCCTTTCCCAAAAGCGGTGCCTTGCGCGAGGTTTTCGCCACTGCTCCGCTGGACCGTATTCTTGTGGAAACCGACGCCCCCTATCTGGCCCCGCCCCCGTATCGCGGCAAGCGCAATGAGCCGGCCTATACCGTCCACACGGCCCAAGTGGGCGCGGATCTGTTCGGTATGGATCTGGCCACCTTTGCCGCCGCGACCTCGGCTAATTTTGACCGCCTGTTCTGGAAGGCTGCCTGATGGCCAAGTTACACGCAACAATTCTGGGCTGTGGGTCTTCAGGCGGGGTGCCGCGTCTGGGCGGGCATTGGGGCGCATGCGACCCCGACAACCCGCGCAATACCCGCCGCCGCTGCTCGCTGCTGCTGGAGCGCGTGTCCGACACAGGGCGCACGCAAGTGCTGATCGACACCTCGCCCGATATGCGCGCGCAACTGCTGGATGCAGGGATCGGGCGGCTGGATGCGGTGGTGTTTACCCATGCGCATGCAGATCATGTGCATGGCATCGACGATCTGCGCCAGATTGTGTTCAACACCCGCGAACGGCTGGCCGTCTGGGCAGATGGGACCACGCAGGATGCGCTTTATTCACGCTTTGGATATGCGTTCACGCAGCCCGCAGGCTCGCCCTATCCGCCTATTCTGAATATGCACACAATTGACGGAGCGATTACGATCGAGGGTGCTGGTGGCCCACTTGTCCTGCACCCTATGCGGCTGAATCATGGCACGATCGATGCGCTGGGGTTCCGCGTGGGGGGGCTGGCCTATACACCCGATGTCGTGACAATTTACCCGGAAAGCTGGCCCATGCTGGAGGGGCTTGATATCTGGGTTGTGGATGCGCTGCGCCGCACGCCGCATCCGACCCATGCGCATCTGGATATGGCATTGGACTGGATCGCACAGGCCAAGCCCGCCCAAGCCGTGCTGACAAACATGCATGTCGATCTGGATTATGCCACAGTTGCCGCTGAAACCCCGGCCCATGTCACACCTGCCTTTGATGGCATGGTTCTGACGCTGGATTTGTAACATGCAGGCGCTGGCAGATGTCATTTTGCCTGTGTTTCTTGTCATCGGCTTTGGCTATGTTGCGCGTTGGCGCAACCTGATCAATGATGCGCAAGTTGACGGTGTGGTCTGGTTTACCCAGACCTTTGCCATCCCCTGCCTGCTGTTTGTTGCCATTGCGCGGCTTGATCTGGGGCAAGAGTTCAACTGGCGGCTGTTGGTCAGCTTTTACACTGGCGCGATTGCTGGCTTCACCTTGGGTTTTTGGGGGGCACGCCTGATCTTCAAACGTGACTGGGAAGATTGCGTGGCCATCGGCTTTATCGCGCTGTTCTCGAACTCGGTGCTGCTGGGCCTGCCGATCACGGAACGCGCATATGGGCCGGACTCGCTGGCCCCGAACTATGCCATCATCGCGGTTCACTCTCCGATTTGTTATGCCATCGGGATCACGACGATGGAGTTGATCCGCAACCGGGGCGGGCGGCTGCGCGACAGTGCCGCGCAGGTGTTTTCAGCCATGTTCCGCAATGCGCTGGTGATTGCCATTGGCCTTGGGTTCATCGTCAATCTGACAGGTCTGCCCATGCCGGGTGTCGTGGATCAGGCTTTGGATATGATGGTGCGCGCCGCCCTGCCCGCAGCCTTGTTCGGGCTTGGGGGGGTGCTGTATCTTTACCGTCCCGAAGGGGATCTGCGCACCATCGGCTTTGTTGTGGCGCTATCACTGGTTGTGCATCCGGTGATTACGTTCAGTCTGGCGCACGCCTTCGGACTTAGCACCGAGGCTATGCGTTCGGCCGTGGTGACAGCGGCGATGGCACCGGGGGTCAATGCTTATGTGTTTGCCAATCTCTATGGGCGCGCAAAGCGGGTTGCGGCCTCGGCGGTGCTGATTGGCACAGGTGGGGTGATGGTGACGGGCTGGGTGTGGCTGCAAATCCTGCCCTGATCTGAATTGCGGGGCTTTTCTTCAACGCCCGCACATGGCACCAAGTGCAAAACCCCAAGAAAGGCCATGTCAGATGACCCCAGCCCCCTTCCCCGCCGCCCGCATGCGCCGTCTGCGCCGGACCAATGCCCTGCGCGAGATGGTACAGGAAAACGGGCTGAGTACGCGTGACCTGATCTGGCCCGTCTTCATCCGCGACGGCGAGGGGATGGAAGAGCCGATCACCTCGCTGCCCGGTGTCAACCGACTGTCACTGGACAAGTTGGTGCCCGCCGCCGAGAAAGCGCATCGCTTGGGCATTCCTGCGATCTGTCTGTTTCCCTATACTGATCAGGCGCTTCGCACTGAAACTTGCGACGAAGCGTGGAACCCTGACAACCTGACCAACCGCGCCATTCGCGCGCTCAAGGCGGAATTCCCCGAGCTGATGGTCATGACCGACATCGCGCTAGACCCGTATAACGCCAACGGACATGACGGGTTTGTGGTGGATGGCGAGATCGTTAATGATGAAACGGTTACAGCTTTGGTCAAGATGGGCCTTGCGCAGGCGCAGGCAGGGGCGGATATTCTTGGCCCGTCAGACATGATGGACGGGCGCATTGGCGCGCTGCGGCTGGCACTGGAATCAGAGGGCTACCGCGATGTAGCGATCCTGTCCTATGCCGCGAAATTTGCCAGCGCATTCTATGGCCCGTTCCGCGATGCCGTCGGCGCGTCGGGCCGCCTTGTGGGTGACAAGGCAACCTACCAGATCAACCCGGCCAATGCGGCCGAGGCGCTGGCCTGCGTTGCGCGCGATCTGTCCGAGGGGGCAGACATGGTCATGGTCAAGCCCGGTATGCCCTATCTGGACATCTGCCGCGCCGTGAAAGACCGCTTTGGACGCCCCACCTTCGCCTATCAGGTGTCGGGAGAGTATGCGATGCTGATGGCAGCGGCGCAGAATGGCTGGCTCGATGGTGACAAGGTGATGCTGGAAAGCTTGATGGCCTTCAAACGCGCGGGCTGTGACGGGGTGCTGACCTATTTCGCGCCGCGAGTCGCAGAAGCGCTGCGCGGGCAAAGTTAAACAGGCAAAACGACGCCCAATTTACCCTAGTTTCACCTGAGAAGGTGACACGAAGCAATTTACGCGGTAAAAGTAATGAAAAATGCGCGGAAAAGCGCCCAAAACAATGAGGCAGAGCATGACAATTCTTAACCGACGCGCCTTTACGCTGTCAGGGCTGGCAGGGGTTGCGACCTTGGCGGCCTGTGCCAACCCTATCGGCAGTCAAGGCGCAGCAGACCTTGACGCACGTGTTGATTCCGCACGCGACTATCTGCGCAACAATTTTCCCAATCTGGAGGACCTGTTTCAGAATGCACGCGGGATTCTGTATATCCCCGTCGTGACCGAAGCCGGGTTATTTGTGGGCGGGGCTTATGGTCGTGGTGCACTGCGGATCAATGATGCAACTGTGGACTACTACTCGGCGACACGCGCCAGTTTCGGCTTGCAGGCCGGTGCGCAGCAATATGCACATGCGTTGTTTTTCATGACCGAGCAGGCCTTGTCAGATTTCCGCTACTCGCCCGGCTGGGCCGCAAGTGCCGACCTGCGCTATGCCACCCCCACGCAAGGCGGGTCTATGGGCAGCGAAACCACAACGCAATTTGCACCCGTCATCGCCGTGGTCTTCGGCCAGTCGGGTATTCTTGCGGGCGCATCCCTTGCTGGCGTGAAATACACACGCATCATTCCCTGATTGATCCGCCCAAGGGCTTGGGCACGGGCCAAGCCCTTTTGGCGACCCTCAAGCGAGGTAATCAGCGGGGCGTTTATCCGTTAAGTGCTGCGACCTCTTCAGGGGTGCCGAAATTGCAGGTTTCGCACCCTTTGGCGCTGCGTTTGATCATGCCTGACAGGGCCTTGCCTGCCCCGATTTCCCAGAACTCGGTTACACCCTGTTCGGCCATCCAGATCACCGACTCGCGCCACCGCACAGAGCCTGTCACCTGTTCGACCAGAAGGGCGCGAATGGCCTCGGGGTCGCTGACAGCTTCGGCGCGCACGTTGGCGACCAGCGGCACGCGCGGCGCGTTCAATGTCACCTCGGCCAGCGCTGCCGCCATACGATCTGCCGCTGGCTGCATCAGCGCGCAATGAAACGGAGCCGAGACAGGCAACAAAATTGCGCGTTTGGCACCGCGTGCCTTGGCAATCTCGACCGCGCGTTCAACAGCGGCCTTGTCGCCCGACACCACAACCTGTGCGGGGTCATTGTCATTGGCTGCCTGACACACCCCGCCCTGCGCGGCCTCGGCAGCGACGTCGGATACAGCGTTTAAATCCAGCCCCAGAATTGCGGCCATCGCCCCCTTGCCCACAGGCACTGCCTCTTGCATGGCGCGCCCGCGAACGCGCAACAGGCGTGCCGCATCGGCAATGCCCAGCGATCCTGCCGCAGCCAGTGCCGAGTACTCGCCCAGCGAATGCCCCGCCACAAAGGCCGCATCTGTCAGCACCACGCCTTCTGCCTCGAGTGCTCGCATGGCAGCGAGTGACGTGGCCATCAATGCAGGCTGCGCATTTGCGGTCAGGGTCAGGTCACTGATCTCGCCGTTCCAGATCAGGTCTGACAGCTTTTCGCCCAGCGCGTCGTCAACTTCGTCAAACACGGCTTTCGCCGCCGGGTATGTCTGCGCAAGTGCGCGCCCCATCCCGATGGTCTGTGCCCCTTGTCCCGGAAAAACGAATGCGCGGCTCATCTTGCCCTCCAACCATGAAACTTTCGCCTGACATGCCGCAAAGCCCGCCAAGGCGCAAGTATCTCGCAACTCCGAGGGCCTTGCGCTACCAGCCCAACGCCTTGCGCAGCATGTTCAGGGCCATGATCGTGATGAACAGGGCAAAAAACCGCTTCAGCGGCTTGGGGTCTGTGGCATGGGCGAGCCTTGCGCCCAAGGGCGCGGTCAGCAAAGTCATTGCAATGACAATCCCAAAGCTCGGCAGATTAATGGCCCCGACCGTGTAGGGCGGCGCATGATCTACAGGAAGCAGCAGGAAGCCGAACACGGAAGGAACCGCAATCAATATTCCGAACCCGGCAGCGGTCGCGACCGCGCGATGAATAGCCACACCGTACAGCGACATCAGCGGCACGGCAAAAGACCCGCCTCCGATGCCCATAAGCACTGACAATAACCCGATGCCAGTGGATTGAACCGCACGCACAGGCCCTGTCGGCATGACAGACCCCAGCCGCCATTCGGGCCGCCCGAATGCCAGATACAGCCCGATGACAACGCCCAATATGCCAAAAATACCTTGCAGCACCACCGAGCGCAGCACCGAGGCCATAACCACACCAAGAATGGCCCCGACCCCGATCCCCAGCGCCCAGCCGCGCAGAATTTTCCAATCTACCGCACCTTTGCGATGATGGCTTTGCACAGAGCGGGCAGAGGTGACCAGAATGGTCGCCAGCGACGTCGCAAGGCAAATCTGCATCAGCTGCGGCCCGGCATAGCCCAGTGCGGTAAAGGCATAGAAGAACGCAGGCACCAGAACAATGCCGCCCCCAACCCCCAAAAGACCAGCCAGAACCCCTGCAAAAGCGCCGATCAGTGCCAACAGACCGGCCATTTGCAGCAGCAAAACGGGATCACTCATCGGCTGGCAGCTTCGGAAGCGACAGCTTGAATCCGCATAATCATGGCGCGCAACCCATTAGAGCGCTGGGATGAAAGATGCTCGTCCAGCCCCAGCCGCCCCAGTTCCGCCAACGCGTCAACCTGTGTCACCTGNGCGACACTTAAGCCCGAATACAGCGCATGCAGCACCGCAATAAGGCCGCGTACGATCATGGCGTCGCTGTCGCCCTTGAAATCAAATTCGGCGGTTGTGCCTTCGCCTTTCAGGACGGGCTGAATCCAGACCTGACTTGCGCATCCCTCAACCTTGGTGTGCGGCGTTTTCAGCGCCTCTTCCATAGGTGGCATCGCGCGGCCAAGTTCGATGACATGGCGGTAGCGATCTTCCCAGTCATCAAAAAAATCAAACGTCTCTGCGATGTCTTCAAAAGCTTCGGTGGCCATGATGAACGCCTCTCTGCTGTCGGGCGTAGAGCTAAGCCGCCTGCGCGCAAAGGTCCAGCCCATAGCGACACATTCGTCCCCCCAAGCTCTGGCCCGTAGTCTGGCCATTCCAACACTTACCCCTGACCACCAAGTCGCAGCATTGCGCTTGGCATTGGCCGCGCGTGCGCCCTTATTTCTGATTGCGTGTGCACGGTTATGTCTCTGGGCACTTTTCAAAGCCGCCAGATTACGCTAACCCGAATACAGAATTCTGTTCAGACAACCCGAGAGGACCCAGAATGCACAAGCCCGTTCTTGCCGCCTTGGCCATGGTGCTCGCGATTGGGGCCTGTGGAACTGTGCGGGACTCTCGTTTGAACCCAATGAACTGGTTTGGCCGCGAGAGCACCGAAACCCTCGCCCCACGCGGCGGATGGGGGGGCGAGGCTGATCGCCGCGCATTGGTGCCCGTTGTCTCAGAACTTGAAGTTATCCAGACAACAGGCGGGGCGTTGGTGCGCGCAAGCGGCTTCACGCAGACACAGGGTTGGTGGGATGTAGAACTGCGCCCCACCAATAACGAGCGCCCCGTAGATGGCACATTAACCTATGAATTCGTGGTTGCAGCCCCGCGCACGCCGACCGGCGTCTCGACCGAGGCGTCGCGCACGGTGACAGCCGGGGTCAAAGTGACGAACGCCCGCTTGGCGGGTGTGCGCAACATCGTGGTGCGCGGCGCACAGAATCAACGCAGCGTCGCGCGCTGATTTAGCGCGCGCTCTCAAAGATGGCATCAATCATGGCCTGATTGCCCTGCGACATTTCCAGCGGGCAGGCAAAAGGCGTTCCATCGCGTGCGCTGTCGCCAAAGGCTTCGATCATCAGCGCGTATTGATTCACATTGTTGAACCGCTCGATGCTGGTTGCGCCGTCTGACCGCCACTCGACACTGGTGTCGCCATAAACCGGACCATTGAAGGGCGCTGACAAGTTGATCCAACCATCTTGTCCGTGAAACACCATTTCCTGACGGCGCGCCTGCATCATGCCGCAATAGAAGGACATGGTGAAATCGGGAAAATCAGCCCAAACGCGGGCGAAAATATCAACACCATTCTGCCAGCGAATATCGGCTTGCAGGCGTTCCGGCTCTGCCCCTGTGACCATACGGGCGGTGATGCACGGATAGACACCCACATCGCGCAGCCCGCCCCCGCCCATCTCGGCGCTGTGGCGGATATTGCCAAGATCGCGGTTGGTATAGGTAAAGCAGCCCTCAATATGCTCCAGCTTGCCAATCGCGCCATCCTCCAGAAGGGTGCGTGCCAGCGCCCATTGTGGATGGTGGGCCACCATGAAGGCCTCGGCGATCAGCTTGCCGGTTTGCGAACGCGCTTCCATGAGCGCATCAATCTGCGCGGCCTGCAATGCGATGGGTTTCTCGCACAAAACATGCTTGCCTGCCTGTGCGGCCTTGATCGACCATTCGACATGCAGATGGTTGGGCAGCGGAATGTAAACTGCATCCACCTGCGGATCGTCCAGCAAGCCCTGATAGCTGTCATGAACGCGCAGACCGGGCACAAGCGCCTGAAACGGGGCCGCGCGGGCCGCGTCACGCGTGGCAATCGCCACCAGTTCCGCCCCGCGTGCCAATTGTATTGCTGGCGCAAGTTCCGTCCGTGCGATTTTCGCAGCGCCTAAAATTCCCCACCGCATATTCTGGCCTCCCCTGTCGATGATAGCGATAACATACAGTGCATACCCTGTGCCGCAACCCCTGCGCCCCCATTGACGCGCAGGCAGACGCGGCGTAGGGCAAAGACAACAAAGAGGACGGACGCGATGAACCTGTTTTCCGATATTCGCACGCTTGTCATTACCTGCCTTGACGCAATGGTACGCGATGCAGCACTGCCCGAAGGGCTTGATTTCGCCAATGTCGCGGTAGAGCCGCCGCGCGACGCTGCACATGGCGACATGGCGACGAATGCCGCAATGGTGCTGGCCAAACCCGCCGGGCTGAAACCGCGCGAGATTGCTGAAGCGCTTGCCGCCCACCTGCTGGAAGACCCGCGCATTGCTGCCGCCGAAGTGGCTGGCCCCGGCTTTCTGAATTTGCGTCTGGCCCCGTCCGTCTGGCAGGGGATCATCGCCACTGCGCTGGCGCAGGGCACAGATTTCGGACGCTCGGATATGGGGCAGAACCTGCGGGTGAATGTCGAGTTTGTCTCGGCCAACCCGACGGGCCCCATGCATGTGGGCCATACACGCGGGGCCGTGGTGGGCGACGCGCTGTCAAACCTGCTGGCCTTTGCAGGGTATGACGTCACGCGCGAATATTACATCAATGACGGCGGTGCGCAGGTCGACGTTCTGGCACGCTCGGCCTATGAGCGCTACCGCGAGGCGCATGGCCTGTCACCCGAAATTGCCGAAGGTTTGTACCCCGGCGAATACCTGATCGAAGTCGGCGAAGCACTTAAGACAGAGTTTGGCACGCAGTTTCTGGACCAGCCGGAATCCATCTGGCTGGAAACCGTGCGCAATTTCTCCACTGACCGCATGATGATCATGATCCGCGAGGATCTGGCCTCTCTCGGGGTGAGGATGGATGTCTATGCCTCTGAGAAAGCGCTATATGGCACTGGCGAGATTGAAACCGCCATCAACCGGCTGGAGGCGCAAGGGCTGATCTATGAGGGCGTGCTAGAGCCGCCCAAAGGCAAGACCCCCGAAGATTGGGAGCCGCGCGAGCAAACGCTGTTCCGCTCGACCGCGCATGGCGATGATGTGGACCGCCCGATCAAAAAGTCAGATGGGGCATGGACCTATTTCGCGCCCGATATTGCGTATCATTACAACAAGATATCGCGCGATTTTGACATGCTGATCGACATTTTTGGGGCCGATCACGGCGGCTATGTCAAACGGATGAAGGCGGCTGTCTCGGCGCTGTCAAACGGACGCGTGCCGCTGGATATCAAGCTGATCCAACTGGTGAAGCTGTACAAAAATGGCGAGCCGTTCAAAATGTCGAAACGCGCGGGCACCTTTGTCACGCTGCGCGATGTGGTTGAAATGGTGGGCGCGGATGTGACCCGCTTTGTCATGCTGACACGCAAGAATGATGCGACACTCGATTTCGACTTCGACAAGGTGCTGGAACAATCCAAGGATAATCCTGTGTTCTATGTCCAATATGCCCATGCGCGGGTTTGTTCCGTGCTGCGCAAAGCCGCAGAGGCAGGGGCGCAGACATCCGACGCGGCCCTTGCTCAGGCTGACATAACGCAGCTTGACCATGATGCCGAGCTTGCAATGATGCGCAAACTGGCCGAATGGCCCCGTATTGTGGAACTGGCCGCCCGCACCCAAGAGCCACATCGCATCGCGGCATATCTATCTGAACTTGCAGCGGAATTCCACGGATTATGGAACAAGGGAAATGATGTGCCAAGCCTGCGTTTCGTGCAGGAGGGCGATATGGCAACAACTTCTGCAAAACTTGCGCTTGCACGTGCCACAGGCGTTGCGATTTCTGCCGGTCTTGCTATCTTGGGTGTCACGCCAGTCGAGGAAATGCGCTAAAGACGCTCCTTTTGGTGACGATGTTTTACGGCTGCGCGCTGCGCGGCCTGATCTGAAGTTATAAAAAGCCGTGAAAACGCGGCAAAAAAGATGGCAATGTCGAGCAGACAGCTTGCCAAGACGTCTAAAATCCGTGTCCGGGTGCCATATGGCGCCGGGGCGTGAGCGAGGTTGGCATGAAAGAGAGCAGGGAATTTTCAGCTTGGGGGGTGCGGGCACACCCACATCAGACGCCCCATGAAACAGGCGGTCACGGGTTCGGCCCACCTGTCTATGGTGCGTCTGCGCCACAGCAGCACGGCTATGCGACTGCACCCTATGGGCAGGCCCCGCATTCCTCAGGGCCATATTACGCAGCCCCCCCGGAACATGCACCGCATTACGCCACCGACCCAAACCTGCGCGGCCCCGCGCAGCCTCAGTTTTATGCACAAAGCCCCCAATATGGCGGCCACGCACAGAATGCGCCCCGCCCCCGCAGCATCCAGACCCGATCCGCACTTCATGGCTTTGGGGCGGTCCTGTCGCTGGCGCTGATGATCGGGTCCGTGGCTTGGGTCTGGCAGTTGATGCAGCGCGATGTGGCCGGCGTGCCGGTTGTACGCGCCCTTGAAGGGCCGTTGCGCGTTGCACCCGACAACCCCGGTGGGCGGCAAACTGCGCATCAGGGTCTTTCCGTGAATGACCTGTCCGCCGCGCAGGATGTCACCCAAAGAAGTGAGATCCTGCTCGCCCCGCCCTCGTCCGACCTGTCACATGACGATGTCGTGCCTGCACAAAACGCCCCCGACGCACCCAGCCTAAGCTTCGAGACTGACGAAACACAGCCCATCGCGGTGGCTTTGCAGCAAGCCTTGAATGAACCCGAAGCATCTTCAGAGCCGCTCGGGTTCGTGTCGGAGACCCGTCGCGCAGTGGCAACCTCACCGCGCCCGCCGAGTCGCAATGCGGATACAATCTCTGGCGCGCGGGCCACTGCCAGTGCGGCGTCTGCGGTCACGAACGCCAGTTATGGGTCAGATGATCTGGCCGCCTCGGTTGCGCAGACGGTTGCTGCGGGTATGGGCTCTGTGCGCGATATCGACGTGGACCCTTCCTCGCTTGGGCCGGGAACACGATTGGTGCAGCTTGGAGCCTATGACGACGCCGACAGTGCACGCGCCGCATGGGATCAGCTTGCACGCCGTTTCTCGCCCTTGCTGGAAGAACGGGGCCGCGTGATCGAGGCCGCCCAAAGCGGTGGATCAGTTTTCTACCGCCTGCGCGCCCATGGGTTCAATGACGAACGCGATGCACGGCGTTTCTGCGCGGCGCTGGTCGATCAGCAGATCGACTGTATTCCGGTCCTCATTCGATGAGTCAGCCCCCGTCCCGCGCTGTCATTTTCGGCTGCGCGGGCCTGCGGCTGGACCGCGCAGAGCGCGTTTTTTTTGCGCAGGCGCAACCGTGGGGCGGCATTCTGTTTGCCCGCAACATCCAGACACCTGACCAACTGACAGCCCTGACCGCCGAGATGCGCGCCGCTGTGGGGCGTGACCTGCCCATTCTAATAGATCAGGAAGGCGGGCGCGTCCAACGTATGCGCCCACCCCACTGGCGCGACTGGCCCCCCGCGCTGAAGCAATGCCGCACGGCCCGCGACCCTGCGCGCGCCATGTATCTGCGCGGGAGGCTAATCGCATCTGAACTGCGCGCCTGCGGGATAGATGTGAACTGCGCCCCTCTCGCCGATATCGCCACTAAGGACACGCACCCCATATTGCGCAACCGCTGCTACGGGACCGCGCTGGCCGCGGTTGTCGCCCATGCACGGGCCTTGGCGCAGGGTCTTATGGCGGGCGGGGTCTTGCCTGTACTCAAGCATATTCCGGGCCACGGACGCGCGCAGGCTGACAGTCATCTGGACCTGCCTGTCATTTCCGAGGGGCGCGCCGAACTGGCCCGCAGCGATTTTGCCGCCTTTCATGCGCTGGCCGATCTGCCCTTGGGGATGACAGCGCATCTTTTGTTCTCTCAGATCGACCCCAACTATCCGGCAACCTTATCCCCCAAGATGATACGCCTGATCCGCGAGGATATCGGATTCCAGGGGCTGCTGATGACTGATGACATTTCGATGCACGCTCTTGACGGCACAATTGCGCAACGCGCCCATGGGGCACTTGCGGCAGGCTGTGATCTTGTGCTGCATTGCAACAGTGATATGCGCGAGATGGCCGAACTGGCAGAGATATGCCCCCTACTGGACGGCCCTGCCCTTGCACGCGCGCAATTGGCATTGCAAGCGCGCCAGCCCCCTGCCCCCTGCGACATCGCAGCATTGGATGCAGAATATACAAAGCTGACGGCATGAGGCAATCTGGGCCTTGCCCGTCGAGCAACAGAAAGGAAATGTCATGGGGCTAGAGCCTTGGGACGAGTTGCGCACGGCCTTGCATGTGGCTCGCGCTGGAACTGTCAGCGGTGCCGCAGCCAGTCTACGCGTCCATCATGCGACAGTCATCCGCCATATTGATGCGCTGGAAGATCGCGTCAGCGTCAAATTGTTCCAGCGCCACGCCAAAGGCTATACCCCGACCGAAGCCGGACATGCGCTGTTCGAAACCGCCGCCGAAACCGAAAAGCAATTCGAACAACTGGCCGCGCGGCTGCAAGACATGCAAGAAGGCATATCCGGCCAAATGATCGTCACCACGATCCCGGAGTTGAGCACCCTATTGTTGCCAGCAATCGCCGAAATGATGCGCCAGTATCCGACACTCAAACCCTGCCTGCGAACCGAGGCGCGCGTTCTGCGCCTTGAGTATGGAGAGGCGCATGTTGCCATTCGCGCCGGGGGCAAACCACAAGAGCCAGACAATGTTGTGCAATCACTGGGGGCGCTGTCCGTGGCACTGTATGCCAGCGCAGAGTATGTTGAACGCAAAGGCGTTGCGTCCACCGATGATGCGCTCAAAAGCCATGATTTCATTGCCTCCAGCGACAAGGACAGCCGTGCCCCGTATGATCATTGGCTGACAAAGCATGGTGGGAATGTGGTGCTGAACAGCAATGATCATGCCACCCGCCTTGCAGCGATCAAGGCAGGCCTTGGCATGGGGTTTCTGGCCGTAGTTCAGGGGCAGGCAGAGGGGTTGCAACAGGTGATGCCCGCACGTGCGGATTGGGGCACGACATTGTGGCTTGTGACCCATGTTGATCTGCACCGCAGCCCAAAGGTTCAAGCATGCGCAAGACTTTTGCGCGAATATGCCGCGACACTAACAGACACGCAAACCTGACAGCCCGCGCCCCTGCGCGGCGGCGAACCGATCTGGTCACAGCCCAATTTTCCGCTTGCGGGGCCGGGATGACATCTTTAAACGGGGCGACGGAGATGTGGCCGAGTGGTCGAAGGCGCTCCCCTGCTAAGGGAGTAGGCCCGAAAGGGTCTCGTGGGTTCGAATCCCATCGTCTCCGCCAGACACTCTGTTTTTTTGTTGTTTTTCATGAACTTACGGGAAGCTTCGAAAAGTGACCCACCTTTCGCTCCACATTTATTCAGGAGCTAAATCAACCTACAGCTTGCCGCCGATGGCCTCCCACTCTGCCGTGCGAAGTTCCCAGAGTTCGGCCACTTTCTCAGCCAGCAAGGGCCGGATGATGTGAAAGGCTTTAGATTCGCGCGACTGATAGTCAGTGAGGGTCAGGCGATCTTCGATCACGTCCAGAGCGCAAACTAGCCCGTCAAGACTCATCAGGACTTCATCGGTCGCTTCATGTGCTTCGCGGATATGCTGCGGGATGGTCATTTGATTTCTCCGTTCGGTATGTTGATTGTATCGAGTGCGCTATACAGATCCCTGGCCAAATCTTCGGCCAGATAGATCAGCGTTGCCTGACCTTCCTTGCAGGCGTCCTCGTTCTGAAGATACGAAATCGCGCTCGCCACGCCAG
>SL_8KL_010_SEDDRAFT_10000597_pt1 | contig 31591 bp, 24 predicted proteins | sample SodLakKL_010_SED_4_FD_11160 | JGI IMG/M metagenome (IMG submission 11160)
CCTGCTCATTAAACTCTAACTCATCTGCTGTCTGATAGACCATAGCTAAACCCCTGCCTTTTTCAGCAAATACTGGCATTTCTTCCAGGACTGCCTCTTCCCAGGCAAAACCGGAACCCGGGTCCTCAACGGTAAGTTCAACCATTGTCGGGGTTAATTCAAGGGTAACGGCAACAACATCCTCTTCACTTTGACAGCCATGTTCAATAGCATTAGCCAGTAACTCCCGGGCTGCTACTTCGAAGCGAAATTCCAGATCCGGTATATTGGGATTAAAGTCTGCCAGTATATGTTTCATTTTATCGATGAGTTTGCTAACTTCTTCTGGTTTGGCCTGCAACTCAAAATCTAACAAATTTGTATTTTGTGTCAAGGGGTATATTCACCTCCTGAGTTTTCCTTTAAGACTGATCAGTTCTGATTTCTTGCTGTTATCCTGATTTATTGCTGTTAAAGCGTTGGATATAGTAATCATCGTTGACACTAAAGTTTTAATGATTTTTTACTCTATAGTAATTAATTTTTCCAGATTAAAGGTGGAAAAAATTTTAGCAATATAGTCAGAATCAACATTAACTATTTTAAATTCACCATCTTTATTCTCCATCATCTTATGAAAGAGCAATATTTTACCCAGCCCTGAACTATCTATACTTTCCACATTCTTGAAATCGAGAATTATGTTATCATAGCCTTCTTCAATGACGCGAGTTACTTCTTTTTTCAAGCGGTCGGCATTACCAATATCGATTGTCTCACCGGGTATAACGCGTGCTTCCTCTTGAGAAATTTCTATTTCCATCAATCTTACCCCCCTCTCTTTTGACATTACCCTCTAGACTTCTTTCATAAGTCTTTTGACATTACCTGTTAGAATTAAAAATTAACCTACAATACAGAATTCAAAAAACTAAAGCTGTAATAAAAGATAGCTAATATCATCATCTCGAGTTTCTTCTTCAAGTCTTGCTTTTAGATGCTTATAAAAGCCACTAGGTTCTACAGTAGTTTGACTGCAGTAATCCCCTTCTGTTTTTTCTTTCAATAACTTAATGCTTTCTGAGCCCAGTTCAGAACTTGCTGGTTCCAGAAAGTCAACCAGACCATCGGTATATAAAAGAAGACAGGAATAATCTGTGGCAGATATACTTTGCTCCTTATAGTTATTATCAGCTATTATACCCAGCGGCATATTGGTGGCAGCAAGCTTTTCAAGCTTTTGCTGATTATTCTCTTCCCCTGATTTATCCTTTGCCAGAAGCAATGGGGCGGGATGGCCACCATTAGACCAGATGATCATGTCAGCTTTTACATCATACTCCATATAGACAGCTGTAACAAACATTTCATCTATATTATCACTAAAAAGATTTCGCAGGCGAGAGTTTACCGCCGTCATCACCTTCCCCGGCGATAATTTAGCTAACTCTAAATTGCGTAAAATCAACTTCACCATCACCATAACCATGGCTGCTGCTACACCGTGCCCCATACAGTCAGCCAGGAATAGCCCATATCTATCCTGGTCCAGTTTGAAAAGATCATAAACATCGCCGCCGACTTCATTTATAGTTTCATAAAATATTTCTCCCTTTAGTCCATCCGGCAGCTCTATCGTGGCCAGATTTTGCTGGACCTGGCGAGCTAGCTGTAGTTGTTGCTGGAGCTGGTCATATTGAGATTGAATTCTATCGTGGGCCCTCTTTAAGCGCAGAGCAGATTTAACCCGACTGATGAGTTCCGGCCAGTCTATTGGTTTGGAGACAAAATCATCAGCCCCGGCCTCCAGCCCCCGAAGTCGGTCTTCGCGAGCATTTAAGGCAGTGACCATGATAACAGGCAGGTCTTCCCTCTCTAAGGTAAATTTGATCTTTTTACAGACAGTTATACCATCAAGGCCCGGCATCAAAACGTCCAGCAGGACCAGGCTTATTCTCTCATTCTCCTGCAGAATGTCCAGAGCTTCCTGACCCCGGGAGGCTGTGATAGTATTGTAGCCTTCATCCTGTAAAATCGTCTCCATGACCTCTCTATTCTGGCGGTTATCATCGACTATTAATATTAAATTTTCCTGCAAACATTCCTGATAATTATTAGCCAATCTTCTACTCCCTTCAATTAGATTTCCGGACTTAAGTCCTGGTTCAACTTTTCAGCATTTCTCAAACTATATTCAGCTTTCCTGCATTATATTTTTCTTTACTCTATTTCCCGCAAGACACCAGCCCGATAAAGCTCCTGTTTAAAGGTGCTGTATTTTAGTTCGCTCTTGCTGGCCACCCGATAAGCTCTCTGCTGCAGCTCTTCCTTTTCCTTTGTCGAAAGAAGTTTAGCGGTGACTATTATCACCGGAATATCCTTAGTGGCTGGTCTTTCTGCCAGTCTCCTTAAAACTTCAAAACCATCCATCTCTGGCATCATTAAATCCAGCAGAATTAAATCAGGCTTTATCTCGGCAGCCTTAGTTATTCCCAGTTTGCCCTTCAAAGCCTGGTAATAATGACAGTCCAGTTCAGCCAGTAAGGCCTTCATGACCTCATGAGCTTGAGGTTCATCGTCAATGGCCAGAATTTCCATCTTACCTTCTTTAGCTGTTTTCCATTGTCTGATTCTGTTGATACTCTTCTCCAGTATCTCTCGCTTTACCGGTTTGGTAATGAAATCAGAGGCTCCTAAAACTAGTCCTTTTTCCTTTTTGGCNAGAGATGAAATTATTATCACCGGAATAGACCTGGTAGCCGGCTCGGCTTTTAATCTCTTTAAGATTTCCCAGCCCTCAGCATCTGGCAGGAGTAAATCAAGGGTGATAAGGGCCAGGTCATCTCTATTATCTCGGGCCAGCTGCAGACCCTCTTCCCCCTGGCCAGCAGTTAAAACTTCAAAGCCCATCTCCTTTAAATAATCGCCGATAATTTCCCGGGCTGTACTTTCATCTTCAATTACTAAGGCTTTTTTCCTCTCAATTGACTGAGGTGGGGAGGAGGTCTGCAATTGTTGCTCTTCTTTCTCTTCTTCCAGCTCATCCTGTTCCTGCTCTTTTTGAGTATTAGAGACTTCTGACTGCCGGTAAAGCTCTAGTTTACCTGGCAGGGTAACGGTAAAGGTGCTGCCTTTCCCCGGTGTGGAAGTTATTTTTATATCTCCTCCAGCCAGCTCAACATAACTTTTTACTAAATCAAGGCCTAAGCCAGCGCCTTCAAATCTGCGGTCCAGAGAGGATTCCAGCTGGACAAAAGGCTCAAAGATTTTAGCCTGTTTATCAGCCGGGATTCCAATACCATCATCCTCGACCTCGATTATTAAAAAGCCTGTTTCATCTGTTTTGATTCTAAGCTCTACTGTTCCCCCGCCTTGATTAAACTTAACGGCATTCTCCAGTAGATTATAAATAATCTGCTTGATCTTTTTGCTGTCAGCAAGAAGATTATTTTCTTTACTAACCTCTATTTCTCTGTTAAAAGTAATATCTTTATCCCGGGCTTTTTTCTTTAAAGGTAGAAAGATATTTTCTAATTCCCTTTCAGGCAGGAAAAGCTCCTGATGCCATTTGAGGTCATCCTGGTCATAGCGGATAAGATCTAGCATATCTTCTATCATCTTCAACAATTGCTGACCACTCTGGGCAATATTTTTTAGCTGCTTTTGTTCTCGTTCGCTCAACTTTTCAGCTGTCTGCCGCTGCAGAATCTCGGCAAAACCCATGATAGCATTTAACGGGGTTCTAAGTTCATGGGACATGGTAGATAAAAATTCATTTTTTATCCGCAGAGCTCTCTCCAACTTGCGGCGCTGTTCTCTCTCTTCACTGAGATCCTGAAAAACCAGGACTGCCCCCTGTGGATCTCCCTTGCTATCCTCTATTTTTGAAATACTTATACGACAGGGAATTACTTCTCCTGATTTGCGCTGCAATTTGGTTTCCTTTACTGTTAGCTCATCTTCCTCCGGGAGGATGATAGCGGTTTCTTCCTTCTGGTCCGCAAAAGATATTAAATCATCAACAAAAAGCTTTTGAAAATTGAGGTTTAAAGCTTCTTCCTGGAGATAACCGGTTATCGCTGTCGCTCCCTGACTCCAGGTCTGAATCCTGCCCTGACAATCTATAGCCATTATCCCTTCATCGCTGCTCTTAAGGACAGCTTCGGCGAATTTTTTCTGCTGCTCCAGTTCAATATTCTGCCTTTCCTGCTTATCGACCAGGGCCTGGATGGAATGATACTGGCGCAGGTTATAGAGGGAAATCCCTAAAAGAGCACAGGTCTGTTCCAGTTCAGAGGTGGCCGCAGGATGAAAGGGAGAATGAAGTCCAAGGACTGTTGTGCCCAGCAACCTTTTCCCATAATAAACGGGACCACAGAGAATATAGTTTAACTCATAGGAATTTTCAGCCTTATTTTGCTTTAAAGGCTCCTCTAACTTCTTAATAGTAACTTTCTCTTCTTCAAAAACACATCTACCCACTAAACCCTGATTGAGTTTATAGGCTGAGCTAATATTGTGAGGCAACTCCCCTTGAACAGCAGTTAGGACAAATTTCTCTTCCCACTCGTTATACTCATAAAAAGCCCCAAAGTCCACTTCCTTAAGCTGCTTGATTTTGCCCAGGATATCATTGAGCAATTTATCTTCATCACGTTCATTAACCATGGTCTGTAAAGTATCCAGGGAAAGCTGCTGCAGCCTTAGAGGATTTAGCATGCTGCGGAAGGAATCAGCCAGTTCCTTAATCTCCCCCTCTTCTTCTATATCCAGCTCAGGCTTGTAATTACCCTTTTTTACCGCCAGCATAGAACTACTTAACTGGTCTAAAGGTGAAAAAACCCTGCTATCCAAAAACCTTAAAAAAACGATAAAGGTTAATGCTAATAAAAACAAAACTCCAAAAGTTATGGCAAACAATATCATTCTATTAAAGGCATAATCACTTTCTAACTGGGCCAGGCGGGCTGATATACTAGCCTCCAAATCATCAATATCTGAATTTAGAGCCCGGGAATAGGAGAGGGTTTCATTATATAACTCACTGGCTTCCTCCTCTTCTCCGTCCAGAAGGAGAGAAGTAACTTCCTCAGCCGTTTCGTGGACATAATTATAATGAGCCGTCATATTAGCTATAATTACTCTTTCCTCTGGGTGAGGCTCATAGTGATTAAGCCACTGATAAAAATCATAATCTTCTTCCGCTTTAATCTCAGGAATGGTGCCAGTGATGAAGGACCTCTCAATATCATGCATCCATTCACTGTGAATATAGCGGGCCTGCTCCAGCTCACGTTGATTGCTCAGGGATTCTTCGATTTCCGTCAGAATATTGCCCTGATTATGGACCAGGTAAAATCTTGAGGCTATGAGCAATAGCAAAAGTAGAAAAATGACGGCAGCCCACCTGAGTAATTTACCCCGTAAAGTAGATTTTTCCGGTATCATCTGCTCCACTTCCCTATATCAACCTCTGTTTTTTTGCAGCCAACTTTGCAATTCTGCTGCAACCTGCTGCAACATACCAGTTAGTTTTTTGCACCTGGGCATTACCTCATTCCAATCATCATCTGCTCCTTCTGTCTCCAGTTCAGCCGCCAGCTCCCGGGCTGCAGGTGCACATATGTTGCTTAAGCTGCCTTTAATTTTGTGAGCAGCCTGTTCTAGCTCGTCTCCATCTTCTTCTCTAACGGCTTCTTCTAATTTGCTCACCTGCTTCTGATAATCTTCTAAGTAAATATTGGCAATCCTTTTTAAAAGCTCCTCATTCCCCTGCATGGTAGCCAGGCTAGCAGCAAAATCAACCAGTTCTTCTTCGGGATAATGGTGGTCGGATAAAATTTCTGGATCTTCCATAAGTTTTGCACCTCTTTCATGAAAATCACTGAGTGGCTTTTTGATCTGCTCCTTTTGATCTGCTCATAGTATTAGAGCATTTTATTAAGTATTAGAAGTTTTAGAGCATTTTATTAAAAAAAGATTCTCCTCTGGCGGTCTGGCTGTGAAATATTTTCTTGTTATCTACCGTGTCAATAAAAACTTCTACCAGGTCAGGGTCAAACTGGCTGCCAGCACATCTTNCCAGCTCTGCTAAAGCTTCCTCCTGCTTAAAAGGGTCTTTATAGGGACGACCCTGGGTCATCACATCAAAAGCATCAATTATACTGATAACCCGGGCCAGGAGAGGAATGTCCTGGCCGGCTAAGCCCTCTGGATAACCGCTGCCGTCCCACTTCTCGTGGTGAGCTATAATTTCATGAGCGATGACGGAAAACTCCTTAGAGGAATCGACAATATTGGCTCCTACTTCAGGATGTTTTTTGATAACGCGCCATTCATCATTGCTGAGAGAATCAGGTTTGGTTAAAATTTTCTCTGGCACTGCGATTTTGCCAATATCATGCAGGGTGGCCAGCAGGGAAAGCTTATCCAGGGAAGAACCGCTTAAACCCAGCTCCATGCCAAAGAACATCGAGAAATTGACCATCCGCAGGGAATGGGTCTGGGTTTCATTGCTTTTGCTGGCTAAAGTTTTCAGCAGCATTTTAATCATTTCTCCGCGGATGCTCTGACCCTGCAAGAGCTTTTTTCTGCTGAGATATTCATCGGCTACGGTGAATTTTTCTCGCAAATCCTCCTCCGGGCTTTCCCTGGTGGCATAACCAAAGGATAGAGATAGGGAGAGGTCCTTTACTTTAATCTCCTGACAGCGCCGGGAGATTTTCTTAAGTATTTTTTCTGTCTCTTCTTCTGTTGTATTGGGAAGCAGGAGGGCATATTCATCTCCAGCCCAGCGGCATAAAATAGCCTCTGGACCAATACATTGCTGGATAATCTCCCCGGCTTTCTTGATGAAATAATCACCATGCTTAAAACCAAAACTCTTGTTGATAATTTTCAAGCCATTGATATCACCAATGGCTACCGAGCAGGGCAGAAATTCTTCCTGGTCATAGTCAGCGATAATTTCCAGTAGCTCACTGCGATTAAAGAGACCGGTCAAATCATCGTGGGAATTAAGAAATTTTAGTTCTCTCTTATTTAATTTTTCCTGAGTTATATCGGCAAAAATTGTAGCAAATTTTTTATCTTCATCATCTTCAATGGGAAAAGCCGAAATTCTATACCAGCGCTCTAAAGGCGAAGAGTAGGCCTCAAAGACTATTTTCTGCTGCTTTTTTACCACCTGACCATATTTTTCAATAAAGTTTGTTTCCGCAATATCAGGTAGAACTTCAGAAACCCTTTTATTAACCACTTCCTCCTCTGCCAGTCCTGTTAACTCCGAAAAGGCTTCATTGACCTGTAAAAATTCATAATCCACCGGCTTTCCCTCTGCAAAAATCATCCGGTGGATAGCATAAGCATTTAGAGCATTATCGAAAAAATCTCGACAGAACCCTACGGCATCCGCTTCCATTTGATTTTCCTCCCCCGATTAGATAGCAAATTTTTTACTACCCCGGTTCAAATTGGTTTAATTCCCCGGTTAAAATTGTTTTTATGCCCGGTTAAAGATTTTAGTATACGAAATACGAAAATTTTATAGCTCCAAAGTACAGAATAAAAGAAATACCCGCCCTATTTGGTGGCCCTATTTAGCCTAGTTAATGGCCTCATTTGGTGGCCTAACTTGGTGGCTTTATTTGATGGATTTATTTGCTGGCTTTATTTGATGGATTTATTTGATGGATTTATTTGGTGTCATAACTATTTGTCTTTATTTGAATGGGTGATAATAATATTTTGTATTATTACTATACTTATTAGCTAATTAACACAATTTTCCTGCCTGATTTTAAATATTTTTTTGAATTTTTTTGAATAATGGGTTTTAGGGGTTTTAGAGGTTTTAGAGATTTTAACCGTTTTAGGGGTTTTAACCAATCGCTGGCATCAATTAGCGACCTCCTGCAAAATCAAATCTCCCAGGTCTATTTCATCGCCCTCTTCCACCTGCTTACGGGAAGATTCTGCTTTGTAATCTCCGGGGTCTATATTTCCTGTTCCCTGGACGTCTATTTGGGCTCTGAGCTTGTACTCTCCGGCTCTGTCGACAGAGAAGTTGATTTCACTTTCCTTCAGGGGAACGGTCTGGCTTTTCATTTCCCTGAGTTCACCAGCAGTCTCGCGGTAGAGAATAACCTCTATCTCTTTCACCTGATTGACTGCCCAGTAGGCGTTAAGGAGACCGGCATCGTACTCAAAGCTGGAGATGTCCATCGCTGTTCTGGTAAGTATATCTCTCACTTCACCAGGAGGTACACCCTGGGAAAGAAGCAGGCCAGCAACTCCAGCCACATGGGGGGCGGCCATGGAGGTTCCTTCCATGAAAGTATAATTAAATTCTTTCTGATTACTGCTTTCAAACCCCGTGCTCAAAACTCCATCAGTATAGCCATCATCATTGCTGTCAGCGCTATTATCCCCTCCTGGAGCTAAAATATCAAGGTCAGAACTGTAATTGGAATAGGGGGCCAGCTCTGGTTCGGCGCCGTAATTAAAGTCCGTGGCTCCCACTGATATCACCTCTGGGTATCTGGCCGGGTAAAGAAGATTTTCCTCTCCATCATTGCCGGCGGCAGCGATAATTAAAATATCTTCTGCAGCTACTTTTTCTACTGCTTCACGCAGATGGGAGGACCCACTGGTCCCGCCCAGAGAAAAATTAATAATATCAGCAGGCTCGTCCAAAGGCTCTACATCTACATCGCTATCACCCTCCAGCCCCGCTGCATAAAGCATTCCTTCAGCAACTTCCCAGAAACCACCAGAACCACCATCCCCTAAAACTTTGATGGGAATTATCCTGCTATCCCACATCACTCCAGCCACCCCTTCATTGTTATTGGTGTTGGCAGCTATTGTACCGGCCACGTGAGTGCCATGGCCATTGTTGTCGGTGAAATTATCGTTTTTTTCAACAAAATTATAACCGGCATCTTCATCTACCTGATTGCCTAAATCAGGATGGTCGGTATTCACTCCGGTATCGAGAACGGCTATACTGACATCACTGGAGCCGGTGGTTAAGCTCCAGGCCTGGGGCAGGCGAATCAGGGAGTAATGCCACTGATAGGGATAAAATTCATCGTTGGGATGGCTTATATGGTTATTGTTTGTAGCAGACAGAGCATGCATTTTGTGGTTTGGTTCAGCGTAATCGACTATCTCCATAGCCTGGACTTTCTCTAGGGCTTGAGACATTGAAAGATCTGCGGGGATTTCCAGCAGTAAAGAAACTAAGCTTTTGTTACTGGATTTAAACTCAAAACCCTCTTCTTCCAGAAAATTGGCCGCTGATTGCAATAGGTCAGAAGAGTTTTCTGTTAGGTTTTGTAGAGCGACTTCTTTGTTTAGTCCTATGATTATTTCACTGGTATCAGAATCCAGATCCGAGGGGGGGATGGCTGTTCTTTCGGAGATTCCTTTCTCTTCCGCCCTTTTGTCGCTGCTTATGAGCTCACCATCAGTTTTGCTGGCCTGCAAATCCCCGGCTTCAGTTCCTAAAGCGTCGCTGAGTTCAAAAAAATCATCAGCTTTGGCTGCGGTAAAATTATGCTCAATGATGAGGTTGGCTTTGATATTGGCCTCTTCAATTTTATTAGCTAATACAGTAGCGGTATATTGCTTTTGACGGGGGTCATCCTGGACCTGTAGTTCTTTTACATCATCAGCTGGTTGTAAAAATGCTGTAAGATAGCCAGTTATATCTTCTTCTCCTGCTTCTGGTGGGGAAATTTTTGCTTCACCATTGGAGATAGTTATAGCTTCATGTTCTTCAGCATCCCAATATACTTCAAATTCTCGTTCTGTCCCCTCACCCTCATAAGAGATTTCTATTTGCTCTGGAAGATAAAAGTCTTCTTCTAAAAATTCAAGATCTAGCTCTTCCATTTTACTATCAAGTTCAGTAAAGGCCTTATCATAGACCTCTTTCTCTTCTGCCGACAAATAGTTTACTTGCACTGTTTTGCTAGTAGTTATCTCTGAATCCTTTTCAGCCGTGGCTTCGAGTTGGAATTCTGCCGGGGAAGCATCCCAATCTACTGCTATAGTGGCTTTTCTTCCATCAAGTTCAGGGCTAAATTCCACTCCGTCAGGAACATCACCACTAACAAAATCCACTGATATATCTTCAATAATATTATCGTACTGATCAAGGGTATTTACTTCATATTGATATTCTTCCTTAGAATCTCTAGTGGCAGCAGGGTAGATTTCTTCCGGACCAACTATCTCTATCCCGGTTAAAGTTGGCTCATAGTCCAGCCCCACTTCAAACTCAGCTTTATTATCATCTTTATTTACTGTAACCTCAGAGTCACCTTTAATTTCATAGTTATCAGCTATTTCTTCGTTATCTATAATTAAATTTAAGGTGGCTTCTCCCTTGAGATCGGCTATGGTCCCCTTGAGAGTTTTATTTTCCACATCTTCTTGGCTATTTGCTCTCCAGGTAAATGAACTATCATTATCTTCAATGCTCAGTGAAAAGATATGGTAATGATCAGCCGACTCCAGGCCAGTTATCTCCACTTCGGCAGAATAAGGTTCCGGGCCTCTTAGACGATCATAAAAGTCACAGCCTGTTGTAAGTAAAGTTAATATTATTAAGAGGGCAAAGAACCATAAAATTTTATTTTGTTTAAATTTGGGCAGAATATTTTTTATAGATGTCATTTTCGTTGATTTCATGATAATCCCTCGTTACTGGTAACATTTTTTCGCTATCTCTGTTTTTAAAAGTATAACATATTGGGCTTGAAATTTCACTAAATAACACTTATTTTTAACTAATTCTCTGGTGGTTTTGGGGATAATTTTGGGGGGACTGACAAAAAAAGCCCCTGCTACGGAGGGCAGGGGAAGAATCTTTTTTATTACACTCAGACTTAAAATTATTCAAATAACATGATAGAACATGCTCAATTGTTAATTAAAAGTAAAACAAGTAAAAAGCAATGCCAGTTCCGCTGTAATCTTCGTCCAATAATACAGTTCTATTAATCACTGCTACAGTACCAAAAACATCTGCTACAGAATCATCTAAACTAGCTTCTACTTTATTGTTATCTATATCTAAGTCAGTATCCAGCCTTCGATTATCAACTACTATCATTGCCCGAGGGCTTTTATCGGTAATATTATCGACATCAGCTGTTACTAAGACCGGGTCAGCTTCATAAGATAAATTAGATAAATCTGGAGCTTCACCAGAAGTAGTTGCTAAACTATCACTTACAGAAACAATCTCCTCCTGGTCTAGATCAAAATCTATCCGATCAATAATTATCGAAAGAGTATCTTCTTTTACGATGTCTTCTTGTCCTTCTTCCTGGGCTTCTCCTATAATTGTGAAATTATAGTCTAACTTCACGCCGCGGGCAGTAACTCTTCCTGAAACACTGCCTGGAGGATCATCTACAGAGGCAGAGATGTTTGAGTCAGTTCTTTTCCACTCGTAATCTTCAATATCATTGTCGACTTCCTGCTGTACTACCTGGTCCGCTATATCTTCATTCAGTTCATCCAGAAGTTCGTCCATAGCACTGTCAAGCTCTCGAATCGGCCCCGACGGATCCTCCAATTCTCCTTCCATTATAGGGCCCGTTACTCTTTGCACCAAAAAGTCACATCCTGTCAAAAGTGCCACCATTAAAGCCAGACTTAACAATAAAACTAGTTTCTTTTTCATTGTTTTTCCTCCTCAATAGATAAAATTTTCTTACTTGTTTACCTTTAATTATTGCTAATCTTAACTTATAAATCAATTAGTTAAACCAACTTTAAAGTTTAAGTAATTTAAGATTAATAATTAATCTTAAATTATCCTGTTATATACTTATAGATAAAAGATAATATTCCTTTATTTGATTCACCCTTCTTTTATCCTATTTTATTTTTTCAATTTTATTACTCCTAGACAATTAATTGTCAAAAAATTAAATCTGATTCTTAACTGTATTGTGCTTCCTACCTTATTTTAATTCATTATAATTCAATATAGTGAGCCTGGAATATGGCCATTCGCAGAGTATTTATGTATTATCGGTACCAGTAGAGAAGTGGCCTCTACCATCAGCTGCTGATCCGGATTCAGGTTGATCTTTGGAATCAGATTCAGCTTTAGGCGGTGTTTGAGCTGGGTTGACCCTGGGTCGACCCTGGGTCGAACCTGGGTCGAGCCCGGGTCGAAGGTTATCGTTACTAGACTTGGGTTTAAAAGACTTTAAAGGAATGGCTTCGGCTCTTTGTAGTTCTTTTGGATGATAACCCGGGACAATATCCTTTAGTAAAGTCATTATCTTTCTTCTCTGGTTGTTAGCAGCTACATCTTCTAACTCCTGCAGCTGCAGGTCTAAATTTTCGGGAATGTTTTCCCCCATGGTGCTGATAAAGATTCGTTCATGTTCTGTAGCTTTATTGCTTTCGCTATCAGTCAACATCTCTTCCACCAGCTTTTCTCCTGGTCGAAGTCCTGTGATCTCTATCTTGATGTCCTCTTCCGGACGATAGCCAGAAAGAGTAATCAAATCTCTGGCCAGGTCCATGATTCTTATCGGCTCACCCATGTCGAGGACAAAGACCTCGCCGCCTTCTCCCTGGGCCCCGGCCTGGAGCACCAGTTGTACTGCTTCAGGAATGGTCATAAAATAGCGCTTGACATCCTTGTGGGTGACTGTTACTGGACCTCCTTCTTTTATCTGGCGTTTGAAGACGGGTACCACACTGCCGGCGCTACCGAGCACATTGCCAAAGCGGACCGCCATAAAATTAGTCTTGCTTTTATCATTCAACTGTTGCACCACCATTTCTGCCGTCCTTTTGCTGGCTCCCATCACATTGGTAGGGTTAACAGCTTTATCAGTGGAAATCAGCACAAAGCGATTGACTCCATAATCAGCTGCCAGCCGGGCGGTGACTCTGGTGCCAAAAACATTATTCTTCACTGCTTCGGCAGGATAGCTCTCCATCAGGGGAACATGCTTATAAGCGGCGGCGTGAAAGACCACCTCAGGAGAATGCTCCGCCAGAACTTCTTCGATACAATCTTTTAATCGCACATTGGCGATAACTGGTTTGAGCTCCACCTCGGGATGGTGTTTGGCCATCTCTCGCTGCAGCATATAAGTGGTGTTTTCATAAATATCCAGGGCAATAATCTGGCGGGGATTAAATCTGGCCACCTGGCGACAGATTTCCGAGCCGATGGAACCTCCCCCACCGGTGACTAAAACTGTCTTGCCCTCTAAATAAGAGCAGATGCTTTCAGTATCAAGATCTACAGGGTCCCGGCGCAGAAGGTCTTCCACCTGAACTTTGCGCAGTTGGTTGAGATCGATATTGCCATTCAATAATTCATACATTCCCGGCACAGTCTTGACCTGGACGTCAAGATCCTGGACCTGATTATAAATATTTTTAATCACTCTACCCGGGGCAGAGGGAATCGCTATAATAATTTCTTCCACCTTATATTCTTCAATCAGGCGAGGCAGATCATCTCTTCTACCTAGAACCTTCACCCCGTGAATCTGCAGGTTTTGCTTGCTAATATCATCATCAACCAGACCGACAATATTTTTCTCCATCTCGGGATGGCGGTTAAGTTCCCGGATAATCAATTCGCCGGCATCACCGGCGCCAACAAGCAGAACATTGCTGGCTGAGCTTGGAATATCAGCAAGCTGCTGTTTCTGTTCCCAATACTCAGAGAGCAGACGGATGCTGAATCGCATTCCTCCTAAAATAAAAATCAGCAGAACAGTATTGAGAATTGGGATACTGCGAGGTAGAGAAACCTGCCAGAAAAAGTTGAAGGTCATAAAAAGTACATTTATTAATAGCGAGGATTTGACAATAGAAAAAAGTTCTCCAATGCTGGCATACTGCCACATGCGGTCATAGAGATTGGAAAAAGAGAAAACCAGGGCGCCGATAATTGTTAGAGCAGCTGGATAACTATAATAAAAATAATCAACCCAGGCTCCTTCAAAGCGCAAGTAAAAGCTAGCTACCAGGCAAAAGTTAAGTAAGATAATATCAATTATTCTAAGTTTATTTCTAGTGTAAAGCTGTTTTATAAACATTCCCACTGCTTATATTTCCCCCTCAAAAATTGTTATCTGTGGCAATTCTGTGCGATTGTGCGATATATATGTAATTAATATTCAGCATCTTCATTATACCTAAATTTAGATTATATTACAACTTTAATTTTCAAAAATGAGGTGGTGGATATGGGGTGGATGTAATAATGGGTCGATCCGGTCGATCCGTCTGACCCTGGGTCGATAGCGTCAATTCCGGTTCATCTTCAGGCGATATATAGGCTATATAATTATCGCGGGGATTTTCAGGGAAGTATTTAAGGATTAACTCAGGGTTAACCATGAAATCCAAAGGGATGTCAGGATAATCCAGATAAATATAATAGCTAGACCAGCGATAATTTTCCGGTGACTTTACAATTCCTGCCTCAACGGGATTACGATGAATATAGCGATTGGCCTGGATGTTGTAGTGAGTGCTCTTGATTAATTTTGCCTTATAGCGGCTCTGGAATAGACGACCGCAGAAATTATGCCGGGCATTGAAATAACGGACATAATTGGTGTTTATGGCATGCATGATTTTGCTGATAGAAACTTCCTCCGTCTTTATCTGGAGATGCAGATGATTGGGCATCAGACAGTAACTATATAAAGAATAACTCATTTTATAACGAGTTTTATCCAAAATTGAGAGATAATTGAGGTAATCATTTTTATCCAGGAAGATCTTTTCTTTGCGATTGCCCCTATTCATGATATGATAACTAGCTCCGGGAAACCAAACCCTCTTTTTAGTCATTGTCTGGCCTCTTTTCTATTTAACTATAATCCTTTTAAACCCCAGTATTCAATGATAATTTTTTTGGCTGCGATAAATTATCTATTACTATTAGTGATGGCTGTTATTATTTATCTGCTGATTTGATTTGCCTTTAGCAATTTAAGTATTTTTGGTAATATTTGTTTTTGTGCTTAAATATAGAATTCGCTGTCGGCGAAAAATATCCTGCATAAGGTTAAAAAAAAATTGGGATTTTGTTTGGTTTTTTGGGGCGTGATTGGCGGGTCGTGTTTAACCCTGGGTCGACCCTGGTTCGAGCCAGGGTCGACCCAGGGCGGGGCTCTATCTAAAAATAAATTAAAATAACGGTATTCTTATTAATATAACCCCAATATCCTGGCTTTCCGCTCCTCATCTGGCTCAAAATGGTGCTGAAATATTTTTTGAGCTAACTCAGGGGGGTAAATATCATGCTTGACCACCAGCCAGTTTTCACTATTGGCCTTATCAAGAATATGGTGATAATTAGCCGGGCGCCATTTATTCATCGATTTTCTGTTATCATAAAAAATAACTGGGATTTTTTTAAAACCAAGGGCTGCCAGCGCCGCAGCTCTCCTTCTACCACTGGAGATATGGCATTTAAAATCCCAGCCATCCTTCAAAAGAGTTCCCTGAATATAGCTGGAATTAATGGTAAAACCCTGGCCTGGCTGATATCCTTGTTCTAGAATGCTGGTAGTTAATTTCTTCAAGGCATGAAAATCTTCCTGGCGGGGATAATATTTGGGGTTTTCAAGGCAGTAATAATGAATATAATTTTTAAGTTTATCAGTTTTGCGCTGTACTATAATCCACCCTCGATAAGGAATATAGATGAGGTTCTGTATTTGAGCCGAATTTTTAGGCCCGAAATTTTCTGTCAGCTGCTTTTTGACTTTTGGTGGTAGATGAGATGCTAGTTTCTCCTGAAATTTTCTTCCCCAGATTTCATTAAATTTTCCGTTTCTAATAAGTTCTTTTATCCTATCGCGCAGATTTTTAATAAAAGATTTTGCATATTCTATCTCTTGAAAGTTGAAGTCAGGTCTTTTAGACCTTATTGATGAGTTGTGATTTTTTGCAGTCTCTTTGTCAGTGGGGTTATTCCTGTGCCCTGAAATATTTCCACAAACAGGATAATCAGGTATATGGTCTCTTTTTATAAATTCTAACACCTGGCGAATATAGGGATTAAAACGCGATAAACTAAAAGATCCCAGGCCGTCGAAACCAATTAAGGCTTTATCCACCGGAACATAAAAAATATTTTTTTTAACTTTATCTATGCCTTTAAATTTTGTTATTAATTTACGCAATGTTAATTACCTGCCTTTAAAGCCTGCATGTTTGAGCTCGCGTGTTTAAAACGGGGTCGGTGCGTACGTGTTCGTACGTGTTCGACCCAGGGTCGACCCTGGGTCGACCCAGGGTCAACCCACTTTGAGTTTGCGTGAAGTTTTTAAACTCCTACTCCGATGTAGTCGATGTCGTATTTGGCGACTTCTTCTTCGTCATAGACGTTTCTGAGGTCGAAGAAGATCGGTTCGGCCAGGAGTTTTTTGACTCGTTTAAGGTCCAGGCGGCGGAATTGGTTCCACTCGGTAAGGAGAATTAGGGCATCGGCTCCCTTCATGGTGTCATATTCATTGGCGCAATAGATGATATCCTGTTCATATTCTTTTAACCTCCAGGTCGACTCATCAATGGCCTGGGGATCATAGGCTCTAATTTTGGCCCCCTCTTCAATGAGCTCAGGTAGAATTGTTAGGGCCGGTGATTCGCGCATATCATCGGTTTCCGGTTTAAAGCTAAGCCCCAGGATACCAAGGGTTTTATCGCTCAGGTCATCCAGTCGGCCAGCTATTTTCTCTACCATATATTCTTTCTGGTATTCATTGGCTTCAATACCGGCCTGGATCACTTTAAGGTCGACATCCTGCTCCCTGGCTATGCGCACAATGGCCCGGGTATCTTTGGGAAAGCAACTACCGCCATAACCAGGGCCGCTATGTAAAAACTTACTGCTAATTCTGCCGTCCATGCCCATAGCTCTAGCCACCTGCTGCACATTGGCGCCAACCTTTTCGCAGAGAATGGCCATCTCATTGATGAAGGAAATCTTGGTGGCCAGGAAAGCATTGGAGGCATATTTAATCATCTCGGCAGTTTCCAGATTAGTGTAAACAAAAGGCACATCATTGAGGTAGAGAGCCCGATATACTTCACTTAATATATTCCGGGCCTTCTCGCTCTCGGTACCGATGACGATTCGGTCGGGATGGGTGAAATCGTGGACCGCTTTACCCTCCCGCAAAAATTCCGGATTACTGACGACGGAAAAGTCGAAATTGGCGCCTCGGTTATCCAGCTCCTGCTGGATTGTTGCCTCCACCTTGCGACCAGTTCCCACCGGCACCGTTGATTTATCGACTACCACTTTGTAGCCATTCATATGCTGGCCGATGGATTTTGCGACCTCCAGGACTGCGGTGAGGTCGGCACTGCCATCTTCGTCAGGCGGGGTTCCCACAGAGATAAAGATGACCTCACTCTCTTCCACTGCCGCCTTCATATCAGTGGTGAAAGTAATGCGACCTTCCTCTCGGTTCTTATCCAGCATATCTTGAAGCCCCTGTTCATAAATGGGGACCTCACCCCTTTGCAGTTGCTCAATTTTTTCTTCGTCGATATCGACATTGATGATGGTGTTACCAAAGTCAGCCAGACAAACTCCACCAACCAGGCCGACATATCCTGTACCAATGATGCTGATCTTATTCTTGTACATTTGATTAGATACCTCCTGAAATTTATGAGTTCTTTTATTCGTTCTAATTATGTTGACTGATTCTTATATTGACTAATTCTAATAATCCTAATTTAATAACTCAATTTATCTAAATCTTATAATATTCCCGATACCAGTTAACAAATTCTTTGATCCCTTTCTCTAAAGAAGTATCCGGTTTATAGCCTATCTCCTCAATCAAAGCCGAGCAGTCTGCATATGTGGTCTTGACATCACCCGGTTGCATGGGCTTGAAATTTTTCTCCGCCTGCTGGCCTAATTCGGCTTCGATAATCTCAATAAATTCCATTAAATCCACGGGACTATTGTTGCCGATATTATAAATCCGATAGGGGGCTTTGCTGCTGGCCGGGTCGGGGTCTTCTCCCTGCCAGTTGGGATTGGGAGTGGCCGGCCGCTGACTCAATTTATAAATACCCTCAACGACATCATCTATGTAAGTGAAGTCCCGGGCCATATCGCCATGATTGAAGACCTCGATTGGCTGGTTATTGAGGATGCGGCGGGTAAAGATAAAATAGGCCATATCCGGTCGACCCCAGGGGCCATAAACAGTGAAAAAGCGGAGCCCGGTGACTGGTAAATCGTAAAGATGAGCATAGCTATGGGCCATGAGTTCATTGGATTTTTTGGTGGCTGCATAAAGACTCACCGGATGGTCGACATTATCCGAGGTTTTAAAGGGCACCCTGCGATTGGCGCCATAAACCGAGCTGGAGGAAGCGAAGACTAGATGCTTAATATCCTGGTGGCGGCAGCCTTCCAGTACATTTAAAAAGCCCACCAGGTTGGAATCGACGTAGGCCCGAGGATTTTTTAGGCTGTAACGCACTCCGGCCTGAGCCGCCAGGTGAATCACTATATCAGGCTGATAATTGGCAAAGGTTTCTGTTACCAGTTTACTATTTTTTAAATCCCCGCGAACAAAGGAAAAATTCTCTCTCTCTTTGAGCAGGGCCAGGCGATCTTCCTTTAGCTCCACTGAGTAATAATCGTTCAAATTATCCAGACCAATAACCCTAGCCCCGGCTTTAAGATAACGCCTGGCCACCTGGAAGCCAATAAAGCCGGCAGCCCCGGTTATGAGATAAGTATGATCTGTAATATTATCTGCTGGCTGTTCATCCGTCGGCATTTATATTCACCTACTTTTTTAGAGGCCTTATAACTGCTCAGCCCACTTCATTTCATCATTATTGTCTCTATTTTTAGCTCTTTTATTTTCAACTTTTGCTTTAACCTTATAAATTTCTCGCTCCTGTTCGATGATCTTCTTTTCCAGGAATTCAAAATTAGATTTGAAATCATCCAGCTTTACTTTTACTTCCGATCTGAATTCCGATAAAATTGCTGTCTGCTCGAAAATGCTTTCTGTTCTCTGATCAAGTCGATTGATAACTTCGGTGAGGTTAGTAACCTTTTTGTCCAGGTTATTTATTGCTTCAATGTTGGTGGTAACCTTTTCGCCAAGGTTATTAATAACTTCGGTGATGGTCGTTACTTTGTCGTCAAGACTATTGATAGTTTTTGTGTTGCTGGTTACTTTATCATCGAGTTTATTTACCGCTTCGGTGTTACTGGATACTTTATCATCAAGTTTATTTACCGCTTCAGTGTTGCTGGATACTTTATCATCGAGTTTATTTACCGCTTCAGTGTTACTGGATACTTTATCNTTCNAGNTTNTTTANNGCTTCAGTGTTANNGGNNACTTTATCNTCNAGTTTNTTNANNGCNTCNGTGTTAGCTGGNNACTTTATCNTCNAGCTTNTTTATTGCTTNNGTNTTAGCGGTTACTTTATCGTCCAGTTTGTTGATTGTTTTAGTATTAGTAGCAACTTTTTCGGAGAGGTTGTTAATGGCTTTAGTGTTAGTTACTACTTTCTCATTGAGATTGTTGACAGCTTCGGTGTTCTTGTCAACTTTTTCCTCCAGGCGGTCGAATCTAACTTCAAAAGTATCCAGTTTGTTCAAAATCTTAGTCAGCAATTTATTGTTTTCCACTTTTCGGCCCCCTTAGTTCCTTTTAGTTTTTATCTGCAAAAGGAAAATTTTGCTACTTTGCTCTTTAATTATATCATAAAAAATCCTAAATTTCAGCGCTAAATTTTGCAATCCAGAAAAATTTAGCTACGGCTACTCCTGAACTTTGGTGTAATTATAGTATTTCAAGTTAAGAACAATAAGGACAATCAAAGGAACCCCATTAAAAGTCCGGTTAAGGGGGAAGTCAAAAAAACTATGGCCTAGAATTGCCGTCAGCATAGCAAGCTGGGCAATAGCAGCAAAATAAGGCCAGCTTTTTTCCTTAAAAAACAAATAATTTTTAAAGGCAATATAATAGGCTTTGTAGATAAGAATGGCAAATATTACTAATGAAATTATTCCCTGCTCTAAAGGAATCTGAAAATATAAATTATGGGGATGCTGATGGCCTGAACTCCAGGCTCGTTCATCCATAACCTCATCAACATAGCGATGTGCTGTGGGGGTGAAATTGCCGGCTCCTATGCCCAGAACTGGATTTTCTTTAATTAAATTAAAAGAAGTCCGCCACATTCGAAATCTAGTAGTAACGCTGGAATCATCCTGATAATCTAAAGCCCTGTCAAAGCGATTGACTATAGCCTCCGAGCTATAAAAGGCTGAAAAGATTATTAAAAGAACTATCAAAGTGGATATTGCTTTCTTCCAGGAGAAATTTTTAAGGTTAATTAAAATAACCCAAAATACAATGCCAATTGTAAAACCAACAATGGCTCCTCTGGAATGGCTAAAGAGAGCAAAAAGACTTAAGCTAAAACCAATTATATATATAATTTTATGATATATCTTGCCCCTGTTGGTAATAATTAGCGATAATGAGATAATAATTATGAACCCGGCGAAGGTTCCCCGACTATTTCCGCTCAAAAAGAAACGGTCACTAGTGAAGACATCTATGTACAAGCCATAGAGCAAAAATAAGATATGGCCGATATAAAGATATTTAATATATTTGTCTATCTTCTTTCGCTCTATAATTTCTAAAGCCATAAAATAAAANACAATATANGTAAAAACTGGNGTNACTATGGCATGNCNNGCCTGGATTAAATCTTCGGCTTTAAATAAAGAAAGCAGACTAAATAAAAAGAATAAAAATATATATCTATTAAATTCAGTAGATACTAAAGTAAAATCTCTTCTAATAATCTTTCTTGCCAAAAATATAATAAATAATATGCCTAAAGCAATATCTCTCAGTGAAATTCTGCCACTAATGGCGATAAGCGTTATGAAAAACATTATTTCTAAAGCTCGGTATAATTTATCATTATTTATGCCATTTGCAGCCAATTTTTTCTCCTTAGCAGTCTCAGTAGCAGCCAAGCAAATACCCCTTTCAATATTATTATAAGCAATATGATTTATCGTGTATTAATTTTACCACATTATCTCAAACAATCAAACTGTTTCTGGCAGTGGTAAATGACCCTGGGTTGACCCAGGTTCGACCCTGGGTTGACCCTGGGTCAAGCCCGGGTCGGAAAATGCTTAAATATCTCCTGTACTCTTAAGAAGATTCATCAAAGATTCATTAATATATAGCTTCTGACGGCCGATTTTTTCAGATCTCATTATATTAATACTCTCAAGTGAAGAAAGATAATTTGAAGCCGTCTTTCTGGTAACATTAAGTCCCTTCTTAACATCTACAATTTTAGTATAAGGCTCATTGAATATAATCTCAATAAGTTCCCGGGAATATATTGATGGATTTTTATCCTGAACAATCTCTGCAGTTGTATCCACTAACTCATTTATATCTCTTGCCAGTTTTAATGTACTTTTTGAAGTCTCTTCAATTGCTTGCAAAATATAAAAAATCCAGTCTTCCCAGGAATTATCATTAGTAACCTGACGCAATAAATTGTAATACTGCTGCTTATTAGCTATTATATATCGACTGAGATAAAGTATAGGACTATCTAGTAAATCCTTCAAAATCAAATATAGAACATTTATAATCCTACCAGTTCTGCCATTGCCGTCATAAAAAGGATGGATAGCTTCAAATTGATAGTGGATTACAGCCATTTTAGTTAGGTCATCTACTTTATCGCTACCAGTATTAATATAATTCTCTAAATTACTTAAAAGATCAATAATTTCCCGATAACCCTCTGGTGGTTTATGAACAATTTCATCAGTGGCCTGATTAATAATCTTTGTCCCGGGAACTCTTCTTAGACCGCTATTATTCTCCTCAATAATTTTATGAATTTCAATAAACATATTGATAGATAAAACTTTCTTCTTTTGCAGAAGTTCATAACCATGCCAGAGAGCTTTCCTATAGTTAGCAACTTCTTTTGCCGCTGGTTCACCCTGATTTGAAAGGGCTAGAGTTTTATATAATTCATCATAAGTTGTAATAATATTTTCAATTTCAGAACTATCTTTTGCTTCGTTGATAGTAACAGCATTGACCAATATATTTTTATTAGGCAATAAGTCAGCATAACCTTTTAATTCAGCTAGAAACCTATGTGAGCTGGCTAACTGTTTTAAAACCTTTTTAGTTTCTAATTGACTATCTGGAGGTAGTTTTTTTAATTTACTCATTTTAAATTCACCTTCGGTCTGATTTTATGGGTAAGCGTTACTTATATCGCAGATATATGAGTAATAAAAAGCAATAATTACTCATATATTAATTTTACCACATTATATCGGTAAATCAAACTGTTTCTGGCAGTGGTAAATGACCCTGGGTTGACCCAGGTTCGACCCTGGGTCAACCCAGGGTCGAAAACGGGTCGAAAACGGGTCGAAAAATGACAATCAAACTGTTTCTGACAGTGTAAAGGCTATTATGTTATAATTCTTTTAAGAAGTTAATAATTGTGAGTGAATGGTAGGGAGTGAATGGTAGGGAGTGAAATGCGATGAGAGAAATTAAATTAGAAGATTATAATAAAAATAAAAGAGAACGGAAATTAAAGATATTAAAAATCCGGGACCGGCTGAGAGAGGAAAAGAGTGACCGCTCTGGCAGCAAAAATCGCTCCCGGGATAAAAGAATTCTCTTATATAAGCTTGCTCTTAAAGCCCGGCAGAGAAAATTTGAGAAAATAGCAGATAGGGAATATAAATTGCTTGATAATTAATAATTACAGATGGTGGTTATTGAAAACGATATAGATTAGGAGTTTCTATAAAATATTCATTCTGTGTTTGATGTCATCTTCGCTAAATTCTTTAAATTTTTGTTCCTGTGCCCACTCAAGCATAAACTGGTAATCCTCATGTTCAGGATCGGAAATGATCTCCATGAATCGCTCAAAACCACCGATACCTCCTGCATCTTCAGGGGGAGCTGTTCCAGCGCCATCTATAAANTCCGGGTTTAACTCATTGAAGTCAGCAATAATATCTTCGACCTCTATATAATGGCGCCAATAATCTCCAAAATCATAAATATATTTAATTCTGGCTGGAAGATAATCATTTAATAAATTGGCCTTTTCAAGTATAATCTCAAAATCTTCTTTGTCATATTCCAGCTCATTCTTATTATAGAGATACTGCTCTTCATTACTAACCACATTATAAATAGCTTTATAACCCTCTTTATGAAATTCAGCATGATTCCACTCTTTACTCTTATCTTTTTCGTCACTATAAATAAAAAATTCATGCAAGTGATAATCCTGCCAGTTAAATAAACTTTGTATAACCTGATGGAGATTGTAGAAAAAATAGTTCATTGGCACAATAACTCTTCTCCAGGCCTGGTAATCGCCCAATTCAAGTTCGACCTTCAAAAGGGCCCCCTTAATAGCTCGAGGATTATCATCATAATACTTTTCCAGCATTTTTTCCAGCCTTAAAAAAGGAATAAAATAATCATTTCTATCACTTTCCGAGGCATATCTATGACTAAGCCTTTTACTTGCATAGGGCTGAACAATTTTATTATCGACATAATCAGCACCAAAATATTTAGCTTCTTTACAACTTTGATTCATTCTAGCAACCAGAGTCCGATTTTTGGTTTTATTAAACTGAATCTCATCAAATTCAGTTAAATACTTTTCAATAATATCATCTTTGATGCCCTCTGCTATCAAGGTCTGTCTGATTCCTGCTTTTATTAGGCTCTTAATGTTTTTGAAGTCAGCTTTCTTTAAACCAGATAAAACTATTGTATAACGACAGGCATCATTGGTCAGCACAACTGATTTTTTGCTATTAATCTTTACTAAATTGGCATGCCAGCAAAATAATGGCTCCTTTTCCGTTTCAATTGGTTTAAAACTTTTTATTTCTAGTTCCTTTTGCAGCTTTCTGGTTATTTGGATTAACAAAATATCACTCCTGTTTTTTTTATACGGTTTTTAGGCTTGCAGAATAACTAATTTATGCAAAAGCTTAGTTAAATTAAACGACATTATTATAAAAATACCTAAATGAGTCATTTTGTGTCACAGCTGTATCAATCGAAAAACACTTTAATAGCTCTTGCTTATAATCAATCACAGAATCAAAACTCTCTGGCATTAAAGCTAAAAACTTCTCCTTATCAACTTTCTCAGTATCCCTAAAATGATTTATATCTAATGATTTCGCACAGCTACTATCAATTCCAGCTAAATACCAACTTTCCATTTCCTTTATAACAACATAAACTTTTTCTTTATCAAGAACATCAAAAGTATCTATAATACTTTCAATTTTATCTAAAAAACAATCATATAAGTCAAGATCACCAAGAAAAATATAATCAGCTGGCATACTATTAATACTCTTTATGAATCTTTTGAATCTTTCGATAGCATCTTTAGATTTTTGAGCATATTCAATTATTTTAATAAAATTAAATTCATCCTCAATTACTGGCCTTATAACTTTATTAATAAATCTTGAATCATCAGAGCCCTCAACAAAAATATAAAACCCTGTTTTCATAAAGCTCTACACCTCCAGTAGATTTTGGATGAAGAGTTGGTCCAGTCCCATATTATTTTCTAGAAATATTCTAATCTCTTCTTTCTCACCTGGTTTTTCTATTACAGAAAAGCCCTTGCCCTCTCTCTTAACTAAAAATAGACTTTCAAGGTCAACAAACTTTATTATTTCAGGGTTATGAGTGGTAATAATCAGCTGTTTGTTATTTGAGGCATCTTTAAACATCTCAACTAATTTTGAAATTAAACTTGGATGCAGATTTCTTTCAGGTTCTTCAAAAACCACTAATTCCTTCTTTTCAAAGTAAAGAGCAATTATCAAAGAAATAATATTAATAGTACCATCTGAAAGAAGCGAAGCTGGTATGAATTTATTATCTAAAAAACCTTCTTTAACCTTGAAAAGCAATGATTTATCAGCATACTTTTCAATTTCAAAATCCTCAATAAATGGCAAAATATCACTTATCAGGTTAATGAATTTGCGTTCTTTATCTTTGTTCTCAAAAATTTTCCTCAAAACTATTGCTAAATTACTACCATCTTCCTCTAATTCAGCCTTTCCTGAAATCGGTGTCGCTTTTTTAGGAAGATCAGTATTTATATTAAATATAGATAGCCTCGTAAAGGTTTCCCAGATTAAAGGTTCAATCAAATGAGCATAGGGAGACTCTAGAATCAACCTCTCATTCCCAATATTATTTAGTCTGTCATCAAAAAACTGGAAACTCTTATCAATATTGATTAGCTTATCAATCCTGTCGGTATCAAAATTTTCCTTATTCATATTGATAGATAGCTTGCCCTTATCATTTATTATAGATAAAATAACACTACCAAAATCATCAAGTTCTTCATTACTTTCCTTTTGAATTTTCTTATAATCCAGATGAACGTCTAGCTTATCTTCTAAAACTTCAACCTCTTCGTCTTTGCTTATATCCAGAGAAAAGCTATAAGTGGCCTCCTGTGATTGTCGACAAATATAACTATTATCATACTCTTCCTCTATTTTCTTAAAACTAGAGGGATTAAATACAATCTCAATCTGCAATGGTATTTTATCTCCTAAATTAATATTTCTTAAATATTCTACCCCACCCTGCATAGAGATAGCATTTTTAAGGCCATGGATGATAATGTTTCTTAAAAACTCAAGTATTTGAACAAAGCTAGATTTGCCGGCTGCATTAGCTCCAATTATAACATTTAAATGATTAAAATCTACCTCAAATTCTTTAAAACTTTTGAAATTTTTAACCTTTAGCTTTTTAAGAGCCAAACTAATCACCTCAGAATTTTTCTAAAAAACAATCAAGCATATATCATTGTTCTTAACANGTCCATTCGAGGCTGCCATTTTTAATAGGTTCTCTAGCCTAACATATAGGGGGCTGGAATTCAGTTTTATATTACGATAAAAATCACTTTAATATGTCTCTTACCTCATCCATACTTTCTATATCAAAAATGCGGTCCCTTATTTCTTCTAAAATCCTTTTATCTGCTCTCTTCATCTCATCTTTTACATCCACAGGTAGATCCATTTGCAGTTTCTTCTGTAATTGTACAGTTAAAGTATTTATCAATTCTTCTTTTTTACCTTCCATTTTACCTTTTCTCATAAGTTTCTCACCAGTAGTACTCACTATCTCCTCACCTCCAGGATATTTTTCACCTAAAACACCTGATACCAGACTTTGCTCAAGCTCACTAATCAGCAAAATATATTCCACTACCGGTTGTAATACTACATCTAAGAAACGTGAATATCCCTTTAAATATAAATCTTCTACTTCATTTGCCACTTTAATATACCAATTATACTCATCTTCTGTTTCTCTTAGAAAAAATACCAGGGCACTGAAGTTAATCAACTTAAACTTACTTTTTTTCATTTCCTCTGAAGGTGCCAGTACTTCAATAACCTTAAAAGTTAATAGATACTTCTTTAATGCAGGGTCAAAATATTTAAATTCTTCTTCTAGATCCACTAAACCACTACTACCCCTTCCATGGTAAAAAAGAAAGGGAATTACAGGAACTATATTATCACTAGTCAGAAATTTTACTTCCATGATTTCTTTAATATAATCCAATAGTTGAAAAGTAACTCTTTTGTCGAAATAACTTTTATGTTCCAGTAGCAAAAAAAGATAGATCTTCTGCCCGGCATACTCAACTTCATAAAGCACATCACTATAATATTCATCAAGATTACTGGCGATTAAATTGCTGGGTTCCCGTTTTAATGTCTGTAAATCCAGTTTTAAAAATATTTTTTCATCAAGGGAATATTCCAAAAACTCAACGATCATTTCGGGACTAGAAAAAAGCTTCTTAAATAATCGGTCATGGGGAGATTTTATGTCATTCTCCTTAAGAGAATTATCATAATCACTACTTTCTTCTCTAACCATACTTATTCCCATATGATTTGTCATTTGATCTCCTCTATTCTTATTATAGCATATTTGCTTTAATAAGTTAATCATAATACATTTGTTTGCCCTTGTCAAGAAAAATATTCCATATTTAATATAAAATATTCATTCTGGGTTGACCCTGGGTTGACCCTGGGTTGACCCAGGGTCAACCCAGGGTAAGTCGCGTTATAAATATGGGTGGATGTAGTGCAAACTGTCGTGGAGGATTCGTCGGCCTTTGTAGCTGTTTAGGAGGCCGAACCAGATTGACAGGGTGTTGCCGGGGGCAAAATCGCTGGAGCTTAAAAGGCCTTCCTGGTGATCAATGAAGGCTACTGCATCGCCGTGATATTCACCGTCTTCATCATATAAAGCGATTAGTGAGTGGTAGGAATAATTACCTTCCTCTGGTTCCTGAGAAAATCGCCACCTGGGTGTTTCAGCAGGAAAGCTGTAGTCTTTCTCCTCCAGGTCTTTTTCCAGACCTGAAAGCTCAGAGAAATCCTCTTCGTAGCTAAAGCTGGCCCCTTCTGGTTCTGGAAATTCATCGGTCTCACCTAAATGAATCGAGAAACCTAAGTTATTGGCGTTATGGAGCGATTCCCCTTCTTGATTGCGATAAAAGGGAGTAGGGCCAGTGGGAGCAGCAACTAGAGTTCCTCCAGCGGAGAGAAAATCTATCAGGGCCTCATCTACATCACCCTCACTGGAAACTGTCTGCTGATACTCCTCGCCATCAGCATAAAATATAAGGTCGTAATCAGCACCCAGGTCTTCAGTCACCAGCTCCTCATAGCTGAGATAATCAAAATCCAAATTAAGAGATAAGAGCAGGTTCACTACATTATTAAAATCAGTTGCCAGCAAACCTAAGTTCTTATCTTGATATTTATCCTCCAAACTCTCCAGCTCAGCGTCAGTTATCTCATGCTCGCCGGGGCTAACGGCAGTGGCTTCTGATTTTGGCGGCAGGTTTCGGAAAGTTTCTGCCTTCTCAGCAGTAATTTCGAGATATTCATCACCATATTCTATGCTCGGTTCAATTTCCGTCCCCTCATGCCACTCATTCCAGGAGGTTATCAACACCCAATCAGGGTTGACGGCAAAAACCTCCTCCCACTGCTGCCGATAGAACTCACTGTCCTTTCGGCTAACCTGAATCCCGGGATCTCTAATACAGGTATCATCATAACCCGGAATAACTGTAGCAGCTGAAATCCCCTGATTATTGAGGGCTCCCTCCTGAATGATGGCAAAGCTATCTCTTAAGTGGGCTATTTTATCAGCCAGAGTTTCATCTTCTATCTTGCTAGCCTGATTGTAAAAATGGGAGCCAGCAAATACCCCATTGCCATCCCAGCGGGCATCCTGCAGGCCGGCCATTCTATCAGCCTGCAGGGCAAATCTGGTGCCCGTTCGCTCTTTTACCTCTGCCAATATCTGGGCCCATTCCGTCCTGTCAAGCTGATTCAACACCCGGGAGTAGATGAACAAAACGGGGTCGCCGTCCAGTTTCAAATAAGCCGGATGATCTACATAGCGATCGTGAATATAGACAAAATCCTCTACCGCAGCATCAATATCGTTAAGGTCGAAGGAATCCATGCCAAAAACATCCTCGTAATACAAGGTCGCCTCCAGGCCATATTTCTCGGCCTTATCAAAGGTCAGATCAACGGCATCAGTATGTTCATCTCCCCACCAGGAAATTATCAAGGTATCAATGCCTGCCTCCTTAATCTCTTCCATATGCCGGGCCACTAAGTCGGGATCGTTGGAGTCATAGACTCCTATTTCTGGAAAATGAGTTGAATCTCCTATCTCTTGAGCTTCTTCATCGACATCTTCCCAGTGTTCCCAGGTATGAGAATAGGACATCGTCTTATACCAGGGATAATAAAAGGTCATCACTCGTTTATCTTCTTCGTAGGTTCTATCTCCATATTCAGCTATCATATCAATAGTAGTATCCCAGAGTTCAGAGCTGCTATAATCTTCCGCTGCAGCAGTGTTTGGGGATAACAACAGGGCTATTAACATAACTGCTATCAAAAATGTTAGATATTTTTTTGATTGCTGCATTAGCTTAATAGACCTCCTTAAAGATAGTTTTGGGAAGGTGAATTTTTATAATATCTTTTTTTCACTAGAATATTTTATGAAATATTTGAAAAGATCTCTTTTGGATGTGAAAGAAGTCATTATAGGCCGCCTCACTTAATTTTAAGTGATAAATTAGATAAACATTTAATTCTCTAGCGAGCAAACTTTTATTTTCATTTTCTAGCACCACTTGGAAAGCTTTCAAATTTAAAACCCTATCTTTATCTTTTAATGCAATTATACTCCATTTGGGCTAATAATTCAATAATATATCAAACGTCTGTTTATCTATAATTCTCCCTCATCCAAAAATCTCCTGCAAGAAATAAAGATTTTTTAATATTTCTGGCCTAATACCCCGTTGACAACCATCACAAAATAAAATATGATATACATGCTTCGCACGTATACTGGGTTGACCCTGGGTTGACCCTGGGTCAACCCAGGGTCAACCCACAATATCCAAAATACACCGGGAGTTGATTAAAACATGAAACTCAACAAGGCAATAGTAAAAAGGCCGGCTGAAAGTATAGTAGAGGGAATCTCAACAAATAACCTGGGTAAACCTGATTATCGGAAAGCTTTAGTCCAGCATAAAAAATATGTAGAGGCTTTAAAAAAGTGTGGTCTTGAGGTAACGGTACTTGAAGCCAGTGAAGAATATCCGGACTCCACCTTTGTAGAAGATCCTGCTGTAGTTACTGACCAATTTGGCGTCATAACAAATCCTGGAGAAAAGAGTAGAAAAGGGGAAACAAAAGCAATAGAAGAAGCTCTGGCCAATTTTTTCCCGAAAAATTTATTTAAAATTGAACAGCCCGGCAAATTAGATGGTGGGGATGTTTTAAAGACAGAAAACCATATCTATATTGGGATAACGGAGAGGACTAATCGACAGGGGGCTGAGCAGTTAATTGATATTTTTGCAAGCTTTGGTTTTCAAGGAACAATGGTGGAACTTGAGGATATATTACACTTGAAGACAGGGATTGCCTATCTTGGGGACAATACTATGGTTACTATTGAAAAATTTAAAGATAAAGAAGAATTCAAAACTTATAATAAAATCATTGTCAAAGATGAAGAAACTTATGCTGCTAATTGTCTCAGGATAAATGATCTGGTAATATTGCCGGCAGGTTTTACAGATAGCAGAGAAAAAATTGAAAAGGCTGGCTTTGATACAATAACAGTTGATGTTTCAGAGTTTAGAAAAGTTGACGGAGGGTTAAGCTGTTTATCATTGAGGTTTTAAGGACCCGGCGGTTACCAATCTGAAAGTATTTTAGCCAGTTCATGAAAGTATTTTTCAGGCTTATTAATACGCAAGATAATCATCTCCAATTTGAATTTCCTGGCTAATCAAACACGAGTTTTTCTATAATTCTCCCTTATCCAAAATTCTCCTGCAAGAAATAAAAAGATTTTTTAAATATTTCTGGCTTAAGAGCAGTTGACAACTATCACAAAATAAAATATAATTAAGGTGTAAAGAAGAATATTCAAATCTTCAATGAGAGGATTATTGAGGGTAGAACAGGCATCTACCGCACCCTTAAGCAGGGTATAAAGAGATGTGGGATACGCCGCCCCACCAATAATCCTCTCAATTTTTATGCAATCATATTTATGATTGCATCTTTTTTATTGTACCCTTTTCTAAATACCTTTTTACTTTATCCTCTGTTATGATATACATACTCCGCACGTATAACACATCTTTTTTACTAGCCTGGACAGCAACCATAATATTCTCGTCATACTTCTTTATAAACTCAATCCCCCCACGAGCTGGATGAACTCCAACATATGTTGGGTTTTCTATAATTTCTGGAATTCTATCCAGATAATTATCAAATTCTTTTCTGTGTTTTTTTCTAATATGCTTTTTATTGGTTCCTCCTATAAAAATATCTCTATTTTCATATGGCAGTTCAAGCATTTCTATAATTTCAACTTTTAATTTTCCAACATAATCTTTGCCGGAACTATATTTATTAATCAAGATTTTGAACTCCTTAAACAGATATTTAAATCAAACACCTGTTTTTATAATTCTCCCCCATCCAAAATTCTCCTGCAAGAAATATAATTATTTTAAGGTTTCCCGGTTTGACCCTAACCCCGGGGTTGACCCTGGGTTGACCCAGGGTCAACCCATTACAGGCTAGATTAGCTTTTAAACTCCCACAGTTTCTCCACAACTTTATCAATTTGCTTTGAGGTTAAATTGCTGCTGCAGGGGATGTTTAGCAGGTTCTGCTGGTAATAAGGAGCCTGCTCTATCCTGTAAGCCTGGCAGTCCAGATAAGGTTTCTGCCGGTGGATAAGGCCCCATAACGGCCAAGTCAGTTCTATCTTTTTATGACGCATGGTCGGCTCAGCACTAGGCCCAGCGGGGCCGTCGCCACATATACCTGCCGGCATAGCGGCCTTCT
>SL_8KL_010_SEDDRAFT_10000598_pt1 | contig 31563 bp, 26 predicted proteins | sample SodLakKL_010_SED_4_FD_11160 | JGI IMG/M metagenome (IMG submission 11160)
CCAATGATTAAAAAATTAACAGCACAGGACCTGAAGGAACTGCTTGGTGAGCTCCGGCAGAAATTCCTGGTGATTGCTCCCTTTCGGGTGAAGCAGGGCCGCCTGACCAAGGTGCTTTATCAGCCGGTTAAAACCAACGATCAGTTGAGTTCGATTTATTTCAAGGAACAGCCCGATGCTTCACCCAAGGAATATTTTCTGCCCCGGGATGATCGTCTCGCTGAGGAAACGGCTGGTGCTGACTGTCAGCCCGAGGAGTGGTCTGATAACCCCAGGCTGTTTCTGGGGGTAAGAAGCTGTGATATAGCAGGTATTGAACTCTTTGATGATGTTTTTATTGAAAATGATTTTGTTGACCCCTTCTATCAGCGGCGCCGGGAGAACAGCCTGATTATCGGGTATTCCTGTCAGGAGCCGGCAGATAACTCTTTCTGCCAGGAGGTAGGAATAGATCCTCTGGAAAATGAAAATGTTCCCCTGATGCTCTATGATGCCGGAGAGGGTTTTTATTTAAAGGTTCAGGATCAGGAGCTTTTAAAAGGATTTGAGATACTGGATATGCTGCAGGAACTTCCTGAGGCAGAAAGCTCTGAACTTGAAGAAATTGTGACAGAGAACCGGAAGAATTTTTCCGGAGATGAATTTTCTCTGGAGCTGGAACTTCCCTTTCCGGAAAAGGAAGCCTTTACCTCGGTGGACTGGGAGGAGGCTACCGCCAGCTGTTTGGGCTGTGGTGTCTGTACCTTTTACTGTCCTACCTGCTTCTGTTTTAAGTTTTTCTGGGAGGAGATAGAAAAGAATCGCGCCTGGGATTCCTGCATGTTCTCGCTTTTTACCGCCCATGCCTCGGGACACAATCCCAGAGAAAGGCAGGATCAACGCTGGCGCCAGCGTTTATTGCATAAATTTTCCTACCATCCCACCAACTATCAGGGCAGCCCGGGCTGTGTAGGTTGCGGCCGCTGTGTCAGCAAATGTCCGGTTAATCTTGATATCAGAAAGGTGCTGAACCGGGTGGAAAAAACTCTGGCTGGGGAAGGGGTGAAAGGTAATGAAAGTTGATAATTATCTACCAAGAGAAGCTGAAATCACCAAGGTAGTCCAGGAAACCGGAATTAATTTAAATATCAAGACCTTTCATCTGCGTTTTACAGATGGAGAAGCAATGATGGAATTTCAGCCCGGTCAGTTTTTGATGCTGACTGTTTACGGAGTGGGGGAGGCCCCCTTTGGCCTGGCCTGTGCTCCCACCACTGATTGTCAGGAGATTATTATTTCTGTCAAGGAGACCGGCAAGGTAACCTCGGCTCTGCATGAGCTTCAGGAAGGTGACAGCGTGGGCATTAGAGGCCCCTATGGCAACAGCTTTCCTCTGGAGAAAACCTCGGGCAAGGATGTTGTTTTTATCAGCGGAGGTATAGGCCTGGCACCACTGCGTTCCCTAATTGATTATGTGCTCCACCCTGATCTCCGCCAGGATTTTGGCCGGGTTCAGATGCTGCAGGCTTTTAGATCTCCTGAAGATATGCTCTATGACTATGAGCAGCAGAGGTGGGAAAATTCTCCCGGGACAACCGTAAAGTATACCATTGACCGTCCCTGTGAGGGCTGGGAACACTGTGTTGGTTTTCCCCATGATCTGATAGACGAAGAACTGGACTGTCAGACTGAAGACACAGTTTACTATACCTGCGGTCCGCCGATTATGATTAAAGCTGTAACCAATGAACTGGTTAACCTCGGTATTGACCCGGAGGATATCATTACCACTCTGGAAATGAGGATGTCCTGTGGACTGGGCAAATGCGGTAAATGTAATATTGGTCACCGTTATGTCTGCAAGGATGGTCCTGTTTACAGCTATAAAGAGCTGCTGGAAATGCCTGATGAGTTTTAGGCAGAAGCCCGGGGGGTGTAAAAATGATAACCAGAAGAAAAGTCGGAGATGATGTTTTTTCGGCTGAAGATTTGGAAAAGATTCATGAAGCTACAATTAAGGTGCTTCAGGAAACCGGCGTGGAAGTTGTTTCGGATAGGGCCCGGGAGTATTTTAAAAAGGCAGGTGTCCGGGTGGAAAAGGGTCATGTATGTTTAACTGAAGAAGAAATTCATAAGTATACGAAAATGGCCCCGGAAGAATTTGAGCTCAAAGCTCGCAATTCGGAAAACAATGTTCTGGTTGGGGGAAAGAACACCGTTCTTTCTCCTGGCTATGGCTCTCCCTTTGTAATGGAGTACAAAGACAGGGGCCGGCGTAATTCCAGATTTAAGGACTATCAGAATTTCACCAAACTGGCCCACTGGAGTGATAATATTGATGTTGTGGGGGGAGTGCTGGTGGAGCCTACCGATCTGGAGGATAGGGTTCGGCACGGGAAAATGCTGCATACTGCTGTCACCCTCAGTGACAAGTGCCTGATGGGCAGTGCTATGGGGGCAAGAAAAGCCCGGGAATGTCTGGATATGGCAGCCATTGTGTTTGAAAGTAAAGAATTTGTCAGAAACAATGCTGTACTGATCTCACTGATCAATACCAACAGCCCTCTGCAGATAGATGAGCGGATGAGCGATGCCCTGATGGTTTATTCCCAAAATCAACAGGCCATGGTGATAGCTTCATTGTGTATGACCGGAACCACTTCACCTACTACCCTGCCGGCATCTCTGGTTCAACAGAATGCAGAAATTTTAACAGGCATCTGTCTGACTCAGATTATTAATCCCGGCACCCCGGTGGTCTATGGTTCAGCCTCCAGTGTGGTGGACCTGAAAACCGGAGACCTGGCCCTGGGCAGCCCCGAAACGGCAAAAATGTTTAACGGCACAGCTCAGATTGCCCGAAGATATGGTGTGCCATCCCGGGGTGGTGGAGCCCTGACTGATTCGCTTTTTCCTGACTCCCAGGCCGGTTATGAATCTATGCTCAATGTACTTTCTGCCATCAACAGCGGCTTTAATTTCATGCTCCATTCAGCCGGGCTGCTGGAAAATTATATGTCAATGTCCTATGAGAAGTTTATCATTGATGAAGAAATTCTGGGAGTTGTCAATAATGTGGTTTCCGGCCTAAAAGCTGATGCTGAAACTTTAGCTGTCGAGGTAATAAATGAAGCTGGCAGCGGGGGCAACTTCATATCTTATGAGCATACCTACCGGCATATGAAGGATATGAGACAGCCATTACTCAGCGTCAGGGAGAGATATCTCAGCAACCGGCAGCAGCTGAATGCCGCTGATCGGGCTCATAAAAAGTGTCAGGAAGTTCTGGAAAACTTCTCCCCTCCGAAATTGCCTGCAGGAATTAAACAGGAACTAGAGAATTATATTGATGGCTTGGGGTAATTAAATTAAGTTAACGGAACCCGACAGATGGGCCGAGCTAACATAATAAAAATTAATTAAGGGAGGAATTTTGCATGAGAAGTGATATTGAAATTGCTCAAGATGCTAATATGAAATTGATTACAGACATTGCCGAGGAAGCCGGACTGGAACTTGATGATATTGAACAGTATGGTAAATACAAGGCCAAGGTTAATCTGGATGTGCTGGACAGAATGGAACAGGACTCTGATCTGATTCTGGTCACAGCTATTACCCCCACTCCGGCCGGAGAAGGCAAAACCACCACCACAGTAGGACTGGGACAGGCTCTCTGCGGTATGGGAAAGAATGCTGCAATTGCTATTAGAGAACCCTCCCTGGGTCCGACCATGGGTATTAAAGGTGGAGCTGCCGGCGGGGGATATGCTCAGGTAGTGCCGATGGAAGATATTAATCTGCATTTTACCGGTGATATTCATGCCATTGGTGTGGCCCATAACCTGCTGTCTGCAGCTATTGATAATCACATCATGAAGGGCAATGAACTGGGCTTTGATACCACCCAGGTCAGCTGGCCCCGGGTAGTAGACATGAATGATAGAGCTCTGAGAAATATTGTGGTAGGTATGGGCGGCAAAGCTCATGGTGTACCCAGAGAGGACACTTTTATGATTACCGTGGCCTCTGAGATAATGGCCATTCTCTGCCTGGCAAACAATCTAACGGAGCTTAAGGAAATGATTGGCCGGATAGTGGTTGGTTACACCAAAGATGATGAACCAATCAGGACTAAAGATATTAATGTTCAGGGAGCCATGACTGCACTCCTGAAAGAGGCTATCAAGCCCAATCTGGTTCAGACTCTTGAGAATACCCCGGCCTTTATCCACGGAGGGCCCTTTGCCAATATCGCTCACGGCTGCAACAGCGCAATGGCAACTAAAATGGCCATGGCTATCAGTGATATTACTGTAACTGAAGCCGGCTTTGGTGCCGATCTTGGTGCCGAGAAATTCTTCAATATTAAATCCCGCTTTGCTGATCTGGATCCCAAGGCTGTGGTGCTGGTAGCTACAGTCAGGGCTCTCAAGATGCACGGCGGCAAGGAGATGGAAGAACTTAAGGAAGAAGATTTAGAGGCAGTGAGCGCAGGTATAGAGAATCTGGAGAAGCACATTGAAAATATCCAGAAATTTGGTCTGCCACTGGTAGTGGCTATCAACCGTTTTCCCGATGACACCGAAGCCGAGCTGGAACTAGTCAGAGAGCGCTGTGAAAAGATGGGTGTCAACGTTGCCCTTTCCGAAGTATTTGCCAGGGGCGGCGAAGGAGGCGAAGAACTGGCTGAAGAGGTGCTTGATATTCTGGATAAAGGCGAAGCAGATTTTGATTTTCTCTATGATCTGGAGGACAGCATCGAAGAAAAAATTGAAACCATTGCCACTGAAATTTATGGAGCCGATGGAGTGGAGTACAGCGATCAAGCCAAAAAACAGATTACCAAGTACAAAAAGTACGGTTATGATGAAATGCCAATCTGCATGGCTAAAACTCAGAGCTCCATCTCCGACAACCCGGCCCTGAAAGGACGTCCCACCGGCTTTAAACTGACAGTCAGGGAGATTAATGTCTCAGCTGGAGCGGGCTTCCTGGTAGCTCTGACCGGACCGGTACTGACCATGCCCGGCCTGCCCAAGGTGCCGTCTGCTGAAGAGATTGATATTGATGCTGATGGTAAAATCAGCGGACTCTTTTAATCATGATTTACAGGTTATAGTAGCTGGCGGTTTTTTCACCTGCGCTGTAAGAGGTTAAACAAATTAAATTATTTCTGGCAGGCTTCAAGGAACCGTCAGCAAAGATCAGGATAAAAACCGGGCAGCTTTCGGGCTGCCCGGTTAAATATTTATCTTTTGCTAAAGGATTGCCATAAGGATTTTTAAAACTCTTTATCTACTGTGCTAACCAATCATCTCTACAGCTGGAAGTTATTCTGGCTAATATAATTATCAGCTGATAAGGGAAGGTGTTAAAATTGAGCTATCAGATTACCATAAGTCAATCCGGCAGGGAAAAGATTTCTCAGGTTGAGGCAGGAGCAGATTTACTGGAGATTATTAATAGAAGTGACTTCTATCTACCAAGCTACTGCGGCGGTCAGGGCATCTGCGGTAAATGCCGGGTCTTAATGCGCCCGGTGCCTGAAGCTAAAGACCCGGAGAGAGAAATGCTGAGCAGTCAGGAAATCCAGGCCGGAGTAAGACTGGCCTGCCTCCATCAGGTGGAGGCAGATCTGGAAATTGAAATTGAAGATGGGGGAGAAATTAATATTCTTACCGGAGAAGAGGAGGTAAGCTGCAACCTGAGTCCGGGCTGGCAGCAGAGCTATCTAAAAATAGAGGAGCCGGAACTCTATGATCAGCGCAGCTATCTGACCAGGGTTTTTGAAAAAGCCAGCTGCCGCAGTATTGAACCCCGGGCTCTGGACAGACTGGAGGATATTGTTGAGGGCAAATCAGGACCGACGGGTAAGGGTTCAGATAATAACAGCCGGTCAAAATCTCATCAGCCCTTGGCTGCAGTTATTCAGGATGAAACGGTGGTGGACCTCAGGCTGGCTGACAGACCGGGCCGGCTGCTGGGAGCTGCCGTTGATATTGGCACAACCACTCTGGTTTTTTATCTGTTGGACCTGGAATCGGGAAGACAGCTGGCAGTTGATTCGGCCTATAATCCTCAGAAAAAATTTGGCGCAGATGTAATTACCAGAGTTCAGCATACCCAGGGTAATCCTGAGGGGATAAATGAGCTGCGTGACACCCTGGTAAAAGCTTTGAACAGAGGCCTGAGTGAAACTGCTGCTAAAGCTGGGTCTGGTACTGATGATATATATCGTTTGACCCTGGCCGGCAATACCATCATGCTTCATACCTTACTGGGAAAGGATTGTGAGAAAATAGCTCGGAGCCCCTTTGTTCCTCTGTTCAGCGAGCAACTGACCTTCAGGCCCGAGGCTCTCGGTCTGGAATTGAATCCCGGAGGAGAGGTAGAGCTTTTACCCTCAATATCGGGCTATGTTGGTGCCGATATTACTGCCGATATGCTGGCTACCGGGGTAGGTGACAGTCCGGAATATCAGCTGCTGATTGATATAGGTACCAATGGTGAAATAGCTCTGGGCCGGAATGATAAAATTTATGCCTGTTCTGTAGCAGCCGGTCCTTCCTTTGAAGGCGGTAATATCAGTTCCGGAATGGCAGCTCTTCCAGGAGCGGTGGATAATTTTAAGGTTTTTGAAGATGGTCTGGAATATACAACTATAAAAAAAGAGAAGCCCCGGGGAATCTGCGGATCTGGTTTGCTGGATCTGATTGGAGGTTTGCTGGAAATCGGCATTATCACAGAAACCGGTGCCCTGCAGCAGCCCGGCAGTATGCCGGAATTCTGGCAGAAAAGATATCAGGAGCTAGAAGAGGTTAAAGCTCTTAAACTTTTTTCTGAAGGAGAAAGTCAGGGAGGAAGAGAAATATATTTAACTCAGAAGGATATCAGGCAGCTTCAGCTGGCTAAAGGTGCCATTCGGGCCGGGATAGAAATTTTACAGCAGGAAGCTGAAATATCCAAGGAAGAAATAAAGGATGTATACCTGGTAGGAGGGTTTGCCAACTATCTTGCCCCGGAAATGGCCTGCCGGATCGGGATGGTGCCTGAGGTTTTAAGCGATCGAATTCAGCAGGCAGGAAATGGAGCCGGGGCCGGAGCCCGGATGATGCTCTTAAATCGCAAACTTGCCCAAAAAGCCCGGGAATTGAAGGAAAAAACCAGCTATCTGGAGCTTTCCAGCAATATGAAATTTCAGGAGGAATTTACCAGCCAAATGTCTTTTTAAATTTTAAACTCAAGGATTGACAAAAAGTAACAGCTTAAATCACAGGTTCTACCGCTGATAATATATTGGTAAAGAAAAAAGAAAAACAAAGTAAGGCTGGAAGCCAATCTGATCGGAGACATTTTGCTTCCAGCAGCTAAATTTCCTCAATGTCGGGGGGCGGTAAACTTATTGTTTTTTCAGTTATTATCTTCACAATTTTCACCATTGTTGTGGCGGGGATTTTTAGAAATAATTCTAATAGCCCTGGTTACAACCGACACTATATCAACATTTACCTGATGTTCAAATTCTATTAATTTGGCATGCAGACTTCCCCGCGGGCTGGCTATATACTTGGCCGGGATCCGGTTTAGAGTATAGGAAGCAATATCCAGCAGGCAGTTTTCACAGGTACAGAAATCATCGAAATCCTCTTTATTTTTTAGGATTTCTTCCATTTTTTCCAGCACAAAATCTTCGGTATAATTGTGCAGTTCTTCTCTCAGTCTGTCTTTGTCCAGATTAAAATCTTCTTGTTTTTTTTCAACCATTGCAGATACCTCCCTAATTATTAATTCTCTTTTTGAATCTAAATTCCTGCAGAGATTAGACTTTTGCAGGGCAATTGTATATGTGGTAAAATTAGTTTGAAAATGCCAGGGAAAGGAAGTGAAATAATGACAGCAGCTGTGCGGGAAGACTATCAAAAGTTCTTTGCCAGACTGGATAAAAAACTTAAATCTGAGAGGGATTGGCTCAGCAATATGGCTAATCTGGCAGCGCTGATTTATCAGGAACTGCCCGAGATTAACTGGGCTGGTTTTTATCTCAGGAGAAGGGGAGAAGACCTTAAGCTCGGTCCCTTTCAGGGAAAACCGGCAGTAAGCAAAATAACAGTGGGAAATGGTGTCTGCGGTACTGCAGTGGCCGAAGCAGAGGCCCAACTGGTGGATAATGTTCATGAGTTTCCCGGACATATCGCCTGCGACTGTGAATCTGAATCTGAACTGGTAATTCCTATCTGGCTGAACAATGAAATAATTGGGGTTCTTGATATTGACAGCCCGGTGAGAGCTCGTTTTACCCCCCGGGATCAGAATATGCTGGAGAAAGCATTGGAGAAACTTCTGGCAGCCTCAGATTTTAGTGATTTTAAAGCTTAGTTTAAAATAGATTTATCTTGAAAATACGCCATATTATTTTCATGTATTGTTGTGCCCCAGAGGGGCATGGCGGTTTATATTGAAAATAAGTTGTAATATTTTCATATATTGTTGTGCCTAAGGGGCACGGGGGTTTACCTGAAAAAACAAATCCAAAAATAAAAAGGTGATAAAATATGCGCACTAATCAGGATCGGGTTGTTATGCAGTCTGTTCAGGGCAATATTTCTCATCCCAGAGCCGGTCGACTTCCCTATCGTCTGGATCGCGAAGGGCGGGGTCATAATCTTCCCGGAACCGGGGGTATTACCTATAATGTCAGGGTAGGGGATCCGGCAATGGGCTGGGCAGGCGATCATATTGAGCCTGCGGTCAGCATGAAGATTACCAAAGATTCCAGGGATAATGAGAATTATGGACTGGGTCTGCTGGCCTGCATAGGTAATCAGGCCAGAGTTGTCAGTGGTGAAGCTGAAGGAGCAAGAGGAGTGGTAACAGGACTGCATGGCGGAATTAATCATGTGCTGGTAGATTTTGCACCCGAAGATATGGAGAAGATGAAGGTGGGAGACAGCATCCTGGTTAAGGCTCAAGGTCAGGGTCTCAGGCTGGAAGATTATCCCGAGGTCAGGGTATTTAATATCGATCCTGAACTTTTGATCCAGCTCGGAATTGAGGAATCCAGCCAGCAAGACAAGCTAAAGGTTCCAGTGGCTGCTGTGGTTCCCGGGCATCTCATGGGTTCGGGTATCGGTTCCTCTTCAGCGGCTATGGGTGACTATGATATAACCACCGGTGACAAGGCCGAGCTGGAAAAACATAATTTAAATGATCTCAGACTGGGAGATCTGGTTTATCTGGCGGACTGTGATAATACCTACGGCCGGGAATATATTACCGGGGCAGGCAGTATTGGAGTGGTGGCTCATTCTGACTGCATTATAATGGGCCATGGTCCCGGAGTAACCACTATTATGACCTCCAAACAGGATATTATCCAGCCGAAAATTACCCGGGATGCCAATATTGCCGATTATTTCGAGATTAACTGAGTGGAAACTGGGAAATATCCGAAATTAATTCCAGCTAAAATAACCGTTTTTCAGAGAGAAAAATTTAATTCAGCCATAAGTTAGTTTTATTAGAATGGGGATGATATTAGTGAACAGTTCAGAAATTCAGCCGGAAGCAGAAGAAGGTTTTGACCAGAATTTTTCGGGAAAATCAATGATATCAAATTTTCTTTTTCCGGAAAAAGTTAAAGCAGTCGAGGAAATTTCCGGCGGGTTAAGAGTAGATTTTGCAAAGCATCGGCTGGAGCTGCTTTGGTATCGGCCTGGTGTGGTCAGGGTGATTTTTGCTGATAACAGTAATTTTTCCAGAAAGACGACCCCGGCAGTCTACCGGAAATTTGCCCCGGAAAAGCTGGCAGAAAAAACTGATTATCAGGAGGAAGCCAACGTGGTGCTGCTTTCCGGACCTGACTGCAGTGTCAGGGTGGAGCTGGCTCCCTTTTCGTTAAACTTTCTTGATGGTGAGGGGGAGATTATTCAGGCTGATGTTCCCGGCAGTTCAGCGGGCTGGTGGCGCAATCAGGTCTGCTGTCAGAAAAAGTTAAGACCGGAGGAGAGAATTTATGGTTTGGGCGAGAAGACCGGTTTTCTCGATAAGAGAGGACGAAACTATACCATGTGGAATACCGATGCCTATGAACCTCATGTGCCCTCCACCGACCCGCTCTACATTTCCATTCCCTTTTATCTGGGTTTTATTCCTGGTAAGAGTTATGGAGTTTATTTTGATAACAGCTACCGTTCTCATTTTGATATCGGTCACAGCTCTTCCCGACAGCTTTGGTATCGGGCTGAAGGAGGCAGCCTGGATTATTTCTGGCTGGCCGGACCGGAACTTAAGGATGTGATTAAATCCTACACCTGGCTTACCGGCAGAACTCCCCTGCCGCCGCTCTGGTCTCTGGGCTATCACCAATCCCGTTACAGTTATTATCCTCAGGAAAAGGTTCTGGAACTGGCCGATAAGTTTCGTGAAAATAAAATCCCCTGTGATGCCATTCACCTGGATATACATTATATGGATGGCTGCCGGGTTTTTACCTGGGACCAGGACCGTTTTCCCCGGCCTGAAAAGCTGGCTGAAAAGCTTGAGGAAAAGGGTATCAAGCCGGTAACCATTATAGATCCGGGGGTGAAGATTGACCCGGAATATCAGGTTTATCGCAGCGGACAGCAGCAGGACTATTTCTGCCGTTATCTTGACGGCCGTCTCTGCCGGGAGGAGGTCTGGCCGGGAGAAACAGCCTTCCCCGATTTTACCAGAGAGGAGGTACGACGCTGGTGGAAGAACCTGCATAAGGATTTTCTCAAAAGCGGGATCCGGGGTTTCTGGAATGATATGAATGAACCGGCAGCCTTTAATGACAGGATGACGCTGGATGAAGAGGTGGAACATCTGAATGATGGTGATCCCGGTTCCCATCTGAGATTTCACAATCTCTATGCTCTGGAGGAAGCCCGGGCCACCAGCTCGGCTATCAAAGAGTATCAGCGGGAACGTCCCTTTGTCCTGACCCGGGCCGGCTTTGCAGGCATTCAAAGATATGCTGCTGCCTGGACCGGTGATAATCGCAGCTTCTGGAGTGATCTTGAGCTGGTAATGCCGATGCTGGCCAATCTGGGCATGAGTGGCCTCGGCTTTAGCGGAGCCGATGTGGGAGGTTTTACCGGGGATGCCAGCGGTGAGCTTTTAACCCGCTGGATCCAGCTGGGGGCCTTTATGCCATTTTTCCGCAATCATACCTCTCTCAATACCAGAAATCAGGAGCCCTGGGCCTTCGGGGAGCCCTATACTTCAATAATCAAGCGCTATATAAGGCTGCGCTATCAGCTGCTCCCCGAAATTTATAACCTCTTTTATCAGCAGGCTGAGAATGGTCTCCCTCTCTGGCGGCCGCTGGTGCTTAATTATCCCGGAGACCCTGAAACCCACAATCTTTCTGATCAGGTTATGATTGGAGACTCCCTGCTGCTGGCGCCGGTTGTCAGACCGGACAGCCGGGAGAGAAGAGTTTACCTGCCGGGTTCAGGCTGGTATGATTTCTGGAGTGGCAAGTACTACCAGGGAGCTGAGAGCTACTTGATTGCAGCTCCCCTGGAGAAAATACCGATCTTTGTGTCAGAAAATTCCCTGCTGCTAACTACCGAGTCAGACAAACTCCATACCGGAAGGGGTTTTTCCGATCTGGTCTTAAATATCTATCCCGGTCGGAAGCAGGTAGAGACTTCGGGCAATATCTACGAAGATGATGGCATCAGCTTTGATTATCAGGAGGGAAAGTATAATCTGATCAACTATCAGCTGGAATCTAGCGAGAACAACCTGAAACTGGTACTGAAAACCGAGAAGCAAAACTATTCCGGTGGTATTCAGGATTATACTATCAGACTGGCCGGGTTGGAAGCTTCCCCCCGGGCAGTTGAATTAAATGGTAAGGAAATTCAGGATAAATTTAATTACCAGGCCGGAGAACTGGAGCTGGTACTTACAGAACTGGATCAGATTAAACTGGTGGTTAAGTATTAATAATTATTCCTTCTTGACAAAAAAATTACCAGGTGTTATTATGATTTCAAGTAAAATTTTCACTCTACTTAAAAAATATTTTAGAATAATAATCGGATAAACATTCCTTTCCAGTGACAATAGAGTCCGGGTTTGTTTCACTGGATATTTTGCCGAAAACAAATAAAGAAGGATGCATTTTTGATGGTGAATAATGAGATGACTGCAGAAAATTTACCTGAGACCTGCATTACTTTTCTGGAATGCAGGATAATTTTAACCGGCTGTAAGACCGGTTAAAATAAAAATAAATAAGGAGGCAAAAATATGTCAAAGTATCAAATTAAAACCCTGGAGGATCCCTCTGACAAGACTGCCCTGGAGAAAAAGCATGTTCCTTATTTTGTTGACGTGCCGGAAAAAGTCAAGAAGGGAGAATATTTTAAGGTAACTCTCAGGATGGGCAAGGAAATTGAACACCCCATGGAAGAGGGTCATTTTATCCAGTATGTTGCACTTTATGCTGATTATTTCCAGCTGGCCCGGGCCGATTTCAATCCGGAAGCCAAAGCAGAGGTAACCTTTAATGTTAAACTGGAGGAACCGGCAACTCTAAGAGCCTTTGAAAGCTGTAACCTTCATGGACAGTGGGAATCCAGTCATGAAATAACTGTAGAATAATCTTTTTTAGTTTAATTTTATGGAGGTAATGCCTTTGCTGGCATAAACCTGCGTAGTATCTGCCCCGGCCTGCCTATCAGGCCCGGGGCTATTTTTTATCTCACGGTAGTTGTCCAGGGTTTTCAAAGCGAAAAAGGATAGCCTGGATAAAAGAGATTCCACTTTTTTTAAATTTTAAGGTTTAAAAGGGTGAGGAACTTGATAAAAAACAAAAGGGGTTATGATAATAAGGCAGCTAATGGTTATGTTGTAGCACTGGGAGGCGCTAACCTTGATATTAAGGGTTACCCGGAAAAATGTTTTATCCCAGGAACTTCCAATCCCGGCCGTATTTTCAGTACACCCGGGGGAGTGGCCCGAAATACAGCAGCCAGTCTGGCAGAATTGCAATCCAGGGTTTATCTGATTTCGGCTGTTGGCGAGGATTTTTATGGAGAAATGATTCTGAAGAAAACAGGAAATAGCGGTGTTAATCTGGAATATATTATAAAGACCAACAAATATCAAACTGGAACCTATCTGGCTATTCTGGATAAAAAGGGAGAACTACAAGCCGCTGTGGCAGATATGGAGATAATCAGGGAAATAGCACCGGAAAAACTGGAAGAGATGTTCTGTCTGTTAAGTCAGGCCGACTATATTTTTGCCGACACCAATCTGGCAGTTCCGGTGCTGGAATGGCTGCTGACTGCCGGCTTTGAGGCGAATATAATTGTAGACCCTGTTTCTCTTAAGAAGGCCGGTAAAATTAAAAACTTAATCGGGAAAATAGCTTATCTAACCCCTAACCTGGTAGAATTCTTTTATCTCTATGGACTAAGAGAAGATTTGAAACTGGATATTAATAACAGAAATAAATCTAACAGGACATCTGGAGCTGCAGCAAAAGTCAGAAGAACAGCAGAAATTGTTGCCAGCAGTAGAAGCAAGTTAACCCCCGGGACAAAACTTCTGGTGAGTCTGGGTTCTGCCGGGGTGATATATGCCGGGCCGGAGCAGCATTTTTATCAACCTTCTCCCGGAGAAAAAGGGATAAAGATAATTGAAACCACCGGAGCGGGCGATGCTCTGACAGCTGGCTTTATCCGGGGGCTGCAGCTTGGATTTGATCCAGAGGAGGCTGCAGCCCTGGGGCAGCAGGCTGCCCTGCTTACCGTTCAGTCCCGGGAGGCGGCGGTAAGCGAACTGGCTGAGAAGCTGGCTGGAAATAAGGAAACGGGGGATTTTAATTGAAATCTAAATCTTTAATTATAGCTGACAGAATTCAACAGGCCAAATATGACAGGCAGCCGGTGGTTGCTCTGGAATCCACGGTGATTACTCACGGGATGCCGTATCCCGAGAATATCGAAACAGCCCTTGAGACTGAAAAAATAATTAAAAAAGAGGGGGCTGTGCCGGCGACCATAGCCGTTAAGGCAGGTAAAATTAAGGTAGGTCTTTCCCGGGAGGAAATCGAGGAGCTGGCTGACAGAGAGGATGTTGAAAAAATCAGCCGCCGTGATATTCCCTGGGCTGTAGCGTTAGGCAAATATGGCGCTACCACGGTGGCTGCGACAATGATTGCTGCTCATCGGGCTGATATCAGGTTTTTTGTCACCGGAGGAATTGGCGGTGTTCACCGGGGAGGAGAAAACAGCCTTGATATTTCTGCTGACCTGACCGAACTGGGCAGGACACCTGTGACTGTTATTTCGGCGGGTGCTAAAGCTATCCTTGATCTGGAACTGACTCTGGAAAGGCTTGAGACTGAAGGAGTTCCGGTGCTGGGCTTTAAGACTAATGAATTTCCGGCCTTTTATTCCCGGAAAAGCGGCCTGAAACTGAAAACCAGAGTGGACACACCTCAGGATATAGCTGAGATAGCAAGAGCCAGAGATGACCTTGAGCTGGAAAGTGGTATTCTGGTTGCCAACCCTATTTCCCGGGAAAGTGAAATACCGCTGGCTGAAATTGAGCCTGAAATAAAAAAGGCAGTAGCAGAAGCTCGGGAGGAAGATATTTCAGGATTTGCACTTACACCCTTTTTACTGGAGAGAATAAAAGAAATATCCTCCGGTCAGAGTTTAAAGGTTAATGTAGAACTCTTAAAAAGTAATGCCAGACTGGGAGCCAGGGTTGCAGTGGCTTATCATAATCTGGAGGTTTTGGGTGATTGAATTTTAAGCAGGAATGAAACTTTCAGGAGATCATTTGATTTATTAATCTGCCTATTGAAAATTTACCAGCTAAAATGTTTTTGGCTTTATTCAATAATTTTTTGGGGTGGTGAAAGTTTAATTATGACTGCAAAAAATAATTTTGATAACGACAAAACTGCAGCCTCCAGGAGAATTACTCTGGATGTCAACAACATGTTTGCCGCAAGATTAGGGGGAGAATACGGCATCAAGAAGTCCCAGGTAGCTGACTTAAAGGCCCGGACCCGGGAGCTCCATTACCGGATACAGGAACAGAAGCCCGGTTTTACCAGATTACCCTTCCGTCAGGAAAAGGTGATAACCAGAATTAGAGAAATGGTCGAAGAAAGAGCAGGGGATTATGATAATTTTGTAGTTCTGGGCATCGGGGGCTCAGCCCTGGGTAATATTGCTCTTCAGACAGCTTTAAATGATCCCTATTATAATCTTAATACCGGGGTAAGAGAGGGTTATCCCCGGCTTTTTGTCCCGGATAATGTTGATCCGGAAAGGTTTGCTGCCCTGCTGGATTTTCTTGATCTGGAAAGGACAGTCTTTAATGTAATTTCTAAATCCGGCAGTACGGCAGAAACCATGAGTTTGTATTTGCTTGCCAGGGAGGCGGTAGCAGAAGAAGTTGGTCAGGGGCGGGTAGCCGAGCATTTTATTGCCACTACCAGTAAGGATTCCGGTTATCTAATTGAAATTGCCGAGCGGGAAGGCTATCCCTGTTTCAGTATTCCTGAAGATGTGGGAGGGCGTTTCTCGGTTTTAACTCCGGTTGGGCTGGTATCGGCCGCCTTTACCGGTATTAATATTTCAGAACTTCTGGCCGGAGCAGCTGATATGGCTGAACGCTGCTGGGAAGAAAATATCTGGCAAAATCCTGCCTATCTTCACGGGGCCCTGCAGTACCTCGCCTATCAAGAAGGCAAGAGAATGTCGGTTATGATGCCCTACAGCCATGCTCTTAAGGATCTTGCTGACTGGTATCGCCAGCTCTGGGCAGAATCACTGGGCAAGGAAGTCAATCGCAAGGGAGAGCGGGTCAATGTGGGCCCAACTCCCATTAAGGCCCTGGGTGCTACCGATCAGCATTCTCAGGTTCAACTTTATATGGAAGGACCCTTTGATAAAATCATCACCTTTATCGAAGTGGAAAATCACCGGAGAAATCTTGAGATGCCGAAACTTTATCAGGATCTCGATGGTCTAAATTATCTGGGAGGTCACTCGCTGGCCAGACTTCTTAATACCGAAAAGCAGGCCACCGAGAGAGCCCTGACCAAAAGAGGACGGGCCAATGCAACCATTAAATTACCCGAAGTTACGGCCTTTACTCTGGGCCAGCTCTTTTATCTGCTGGAGATGGAGACTGCCTTTGTGGGAGAGCTTTTTAACATCAACACCTACAACCAACCCGGAGTTGAGCTGGGGAAAAACTATACCTACGGAATTCTGGGCCGGGAAGGCTATCAGGAGAAAAAAGAAGAATTTGAAAACTGGTCAGAGCCTGATCCTGATTTAATATTATAAACTGAATTCAAAAATCTTGAATTAAACACCAAAAGTCTTGAATCAAACTCCGCTGATTAACTTTTTATCCCGGTGGATGATCTGCAGAGGGAAACCAGGATTGAGAGATAAATTATAATTGTCGGAGTCTGCTGCAGGCAGCTGACAGGGGGTGACAATTTATTGAGGGAAGAAAATTTGTTTAAGAAATTTGAACGGGAGGGAGAGGTGCTTTATGGCCGCAATATTTTTACCAGAAAGCAGCCCCGTTCCAGGGTTCTTAAAGAAATAAAGCAGGAATTGGAGAAAGTGCTAGATAAATACCCCACTGACCCCGGGAATGTTTTGGTTGACTTTGTTGAACTGCATAAATCTGATTATGGCTATTATCTGCTGTGCCGGGATAGTGACTGGCATCAGCAGAGCGGTGATTTGCCTGAGAAGCTGGAGCCTGAAATGGTGCAGAACTGGTGGCGGCAGCTGGTGAAGACATTAAATTATCTCAGGGCTCCAGAACTAGGCTGGAGCTTTATTACCCTGGACCAACTGAGATTTTCCGGGAGTCTTTCTGATTCCGAAAAACCGGATGTGAGACTGCTTCCCCCGGAACTGTCTGAAATTTTAATAAAATATGGAGATGCCGAAGAGCTTTTAGCTACAGAATATTTTCGTCCTCCGGAACTGATTGAAGATGGGGGCTCTGCCGGAGAAAAGTCTCTGGTTTTTTCTCTGGGTGTGATAATCTATTATTTTTTGACCGGCAACCCGCCCTTTCAGGGTCGGGATAAATCCGAAATTGTTGACAGGATTATAACCGACAGCCGATTAAAATTGAGAGATTTAAGACCGGAAATTGCTCCGGCTCTGGGGGAGCTGGTGGACAGCTGTCTGGCTTCCCGGCCGGAGGATCGGCCGGGAATGGCTGAGCTGCAGGAAAAACTTCGGGTTATTGCCGGTCATAGGCTGAAACTGTCTCCTAAAGATTACCAGAGGGAAAGAGGCGAAATTCAGCGTCGGATTAAGTTTTTTAATCTGAAGCAGACCCTTAAGCTTAATGTAAAAAGACGCTGGCATTTGTTGCTGCTGTTTGCTGTAATAATTATTATGATTCCCCTGATGTTTTTATCAACCGGAGTTGAGGAGCAGATAACCTCTTCCCATTCTGCCGAGGAGGTTGCCCTTTATTTTTATCAGTCAATCAATGAAAAGAATTTAACTCTTCTCAATGACACTGCAGTTGTTGATCTGGGCCGGCTGAGAAGGATGGTGTCAGAATCTTATGTCAGGGAAACCGTCCGGCAGTTCTATGAGATGCAGATACCCGAGGAGGAAGCAGGTGAGGAGCATCTAGCAGATGAATCTCTCGGGGAGGAATTTGAAACCCTTTTTGGAGTGGAAGACCTGGACCTGATATCTGAACAGGAAAATGAAGAAGAGAAAATTTTTCGGGCAGATTATCAATTTTTCATTAATACTGAAGAAGGCAGAGTAGAGCTGGAAGCCCGGGATTATCTCAGGTTGAATATTGTTAATGATCGCTGGCAGATAACCGGGGTATCAGGATTTATAAAGGATATCATAACCGGAGATTTTGAAGAGCCTGGAAACGGTGGTTAAAGGTAAGCTTGTTTGCTTGAGACTTAAACAAAGGGGGAAAAGATGTCTGCTGAGCTGGTAGAAATTGATTGTAAAAAAGCTGTGGATTATCTTACTAATTGGATAGCTGAGAAAATAACCTCAGCTGGCAAATCCGGGGGCATAGTGGGTTTAAGCGGAGGGCTTGACTCTTCCGTTACCGCTGCTCTGGTTAAAAGAGCCTGCGGGGAAGAGGCGCTCGGGCTGATCATGCCCTGCCACAGCAGCTCTGAGGATCGCCAGGATGCCCTGCTGGCTGCTGGAGAGATCGGCATAGTGCATCAGAAACTGGAACTGGATGAAGTGTTTGATCTACTGCGAGAGCAGCTGCAGCAGCTGGCTCCCGGTGAGGATAAAATGGCGGCTGCCAATATTAAACCCCGGTTGAGAATGACCGCCCTTTATTATCTGGCGGCCCGAAAGGATTATCTGGTGGTGGGTACCGATAACTGGAGTGAGCTTTCAGTCGGGTATTTTACCAAATATGGAGATGGTGGAATTGATATTGCGCCTTTGGGCAGGCTGGTGAAGACTGAGGTCAGAGAAGTAGCCCGTTATCTGGGGCTGCCCGCTAAGATTATTAACCGCCAGCCCTCTGCCGGTCTCTGGGAAGGACAGACCGATGAAGGGGAAATGGGGTTGAGTTATGCAGAACTGGACAGCTATATCCTGGGGAATAGTCTCTCACCTGAGCTGGAAGAAAAAATTGAAGAGATGCGAAAGAATAACCGGCATAAGCTGGAGCCGCCACCGGTTCCCGAGCGGGAGAATTTAACCGGCTGACTGCTGTTAATTTAAGCTGACCTTAAGCCTGGCTGGCTGTTATAATAGCTGTTTCCTGGTATTGGCGTTTTCTGGTAAGGCAGCAGCAAAAAGTTAAATTTTCATGAGACCGACTGCTGATAAATTCCAGCTGCTCCAGGGAGGTCTGGGGCGGAGAAGTAATTAAATTGCCATTGAAACTCTCTAAAAATGGAAGTTTGCCGGTAATTTTTCTAAAAACAATAAGATTAATTTTCAACAATTCCGGATTGGAAGGGTTTTAAGGAATTTTTGATAAAAATTATAATATCAGGCAGGAGATATTACTTTGACCCAGAAAGAATAATTATAGATACAGATTTTTTCAGTAAAAATAAAAAAATGCGTTTTCAGGTGCTCCCGGCTACGACCGGGAGAGAATAGGGAATCAGGTGAGAATCCTGAACGGGCCCGCCACTGTTACCGGCAAAACCCGCTCAGTTCAGCCACTTGCAGGCTGCAGGGAAGGCAGAACTGGATAGTTGCTGGAAGTCAGGAGACCTGCCTGGAAATGTACCTACCATACCTTCGGCAGCAAGAAGGGTAGGGTTATAAGGCAGCAGTTTGAGCCTGCAGGCAGCTGGTTTTTATTAACCGGAATTTTTTCAAGCATTTATCATCAACCAGGTTTTTCTTAGCTGCAGCAGCTTGAACCCAGTTTTTTTATAACCGACCCCGTCTTGTGTCTCAGGACGGGGTTTAATTTTTTCACCCTCCCACCGGCTGCGGGCCTGGCCTCCTGCAGCCGGAAGTTTTTCTTGAATTTTTCCCAGGAAATTTTGAGCAAAAGTTGAATTACTTTATCAGCCCCAATAACCCGGATTAAATCTGGAGAAGTTCTTCCAAAAAGTCATAATATTATTGACAATACGCAGAAATTTCAGGGAGGGATAAAATGGATTTTACCAGTGGATTAAGAATTATTCTGGGATTCATTTTTCTGGGAGTGGCTCTATACTTATATCGAAGAGGTCGAAAAGATTGACATTGGGTTAAGGGAGATCATGGGCTGGTTTATCTGCAAGATAAGATCTTTGGTCTTCTCGAGAATCTCTATTTAATACTGGAAACAAAAAAACTGGAAACAATATCCAAAAAAATTCAGGAGGTAGAAAACTTATGACTGAAAAAGGCTCAGAAAATTTCACGAGCAGCAAGACTATCACCAGAGGATTTCTGCTGGTTGGGATGCTGGTTGTTTTGCTTGTTTTTTTTCTAACTCTTACCGGAACACTGGCCCAGACGGAAAGTCCAGAGCCTGTGGTGGATGATTTTGGCACTGAACTGCATTTTGAGGAAACTCCGGAAAGAATTATTTCTCTGGCTCCCAGCATTACCGAACTCTTATTTGCTCTGGAACTGGGGGACAGGATGGTAGGGGTGACCAACTTCTGCGATTATCCTCCAGAAGCTCTGGAGGTAGATACAATTGGCTCTATTACCGAACCTAATATTGAGGCTATAGTTGAGAAGGATCCCGATCTGGTGGTGGCCACCGGCATCAATCCCATAGATAAAATTGAATCCCTCCAGGAACTGGGAGTGACGGTGGCTGGTTTTCAGGATCCCACCACCCTGGATTTTACCTTTGAGTTGATCGATAAGGCAGGAAGACTTACCGGCAGACAGGCCACCGCTAAGGCAGTTTCTACTGATATGAAGGAGAGGCTGGACCAGATTCTGGAACTGACTGCCACCAGAGAGGATGAGACGCCGTTAGTGTTTTATGAGATCTGGCATGATCCTTTGACAACTGCCGGTTCTAATACCTATATAGATGACCTTCTAAATATTATAGGTGCAGAAAATCTAGGAGCCCGGGCCGGTGACGGTTGGCCGATGTTTGATCTGGAAACTCTGATTCTGGAGGATCCCGATGTCTATATAACCAGCCCCCATGATCCCCAGGTTGATGGTGAAGAACTGCTGGCACAAATTGCCGCTAGAGAGAATTATGATGCTCTGACAGCTGTCCAGCAGGATAGAGTGCATCTGATTGATGAGGATAAGGTTAACCGACCCTCGCCCCGGATTATCGATGGCTTGATTGAACTTGCTGGTGCTGTTTATCCTGAACTAGCCGAAGAACTGGCCGGGATATAATGCTGATCTTTTTGACAGGGGGTGCCCGGAGCGGTAAATCCAGCCTGGCTGAAAGGATAGCCCGGAAAAGGGAAGGAGAGCTTGGTTCTCCGGTCTGCTATCTGGCCACCGCCCGGGCGGGAGATGCTGAGATGGCAGAGAGGATTTCCCGACATCAGGAGCGGCGGCCAGCTGACTGGCAAACCCTCGAGGAGCCACTGAATCCCGCTGCTGCAGTAAAAAGTGCCGGCCTGCAGTCCGGATCTACAATAATTCTGGATTGTGTTACCCTGCTGATCAGTAATCGCCTGGTGGCTCAGGATACCACCGGAGCTCGAGAAGAGAATGAGGGAAAAGATAGTATTAAGCTGGGAGTTCTTCAGAAAGATCTTCAGGAGGAACTGAAAATGCTGTTGGAGATGGCAGAAAAAAGGAACTACCTTCTGCTGATGGTCAGCAATGAAGTGGGAATGGGCGTAGTTCCCCCCAGCCCTCTGGGACGAAAATTCCGGGATTTGAGTGGCTGGATAAATCAGTGGCTTGTTGCCCGGGCTGATCAGAGCTATCTGGTGGTAGCCGGAGTGGTTTTGGATATCAAAGAATTAGAGATTGACAAAATCAGTCTGCCGCCTGTCAATTTCAATAAATAGTTTTTAGCTTTAACCCCCGCTGCAAAATTAAACAGCGGGGGTTTTTTACTGCCAGGTTAAGATAGTTTGTCACTGGAGGGAAAACATAGTATAATGAATAACAGGCAAATCAGGTCAGCTGAAGCAATAAATTTATTATAATTCTGGCTGATGATATAGGAAAAGGATGTTGAAATGTTATGCTGAAGGCTCCTCATAAAGCTCTGGGTTTTGCCCTGATTTTTCTTACCAGAATTCCTCTGCCCTTCGAGATAGAACATCAAGAGTCACTGCCAGTCAGAGCTTCAGTATTTTTCCCTCTGGTTGGCCTGATTTTAGGTATTCTGCTGGTTATTCTGGATTATATTTTTCGCCTTCTTCTGCCTCTGCCGGTGGCTGCGGCACTTCTTTTGATAAGCTATATTTATTTGACCGGTGGTCTGCATCTGGATGGATTGCTTGATACCATGGATGGCTTATTCAGTGGCTGCAGTGGTGAAGAAATGCAGAGAATAATGAAGGACAGCGTGAATGGTTCCTTTGCCAATATTACAGCTGTGCTCTATCTCCTGCTTAAATTTACTATTTTCTGGCAGCTGGCTGGTTACTGGAGGCTGCCAGGCATGATTTTTTTTCCGGTTTTAAGCCGGTTTTTGATGGTGATTGCTATGTATCGATCTCCGGTGGCAGAGGGCAGCAGCCTGGCCAGGAGTTTTGGAGATGATTATCCCCGGATCTATCTGATGCTGGCTGCTGTGGTACCGCTCCTGGTGGCTTCACTGTTATGGCTGGCAGCTCTCCTCCCCCGTTACATATTTTTTCTTCAGTTTATAACAGGTATGCTGGTTCTTTTTTTGATTTCCCGGGTGATAATTTCCCGGCTGGGAGGCCTGACCGGTGATGTTTACGGAATGATCAATGAAGTAACAGAGGTAGTAATATTGCTAATACTAATCCTGTTTCAGGGGTGATAATGTGGAAAAAGAATTTATTTTTTTACGGCATGGCGAAACCGAATGGAACAAATTGAGCAGATATCAGGGATCTTTAAATATTGGTTTGAATGAAAGGGGTCGGGAGCAGGCCCGGCAGGCAGCCAGTCTACTGGAAACCCGGGAAATTGATTTAATTGTTAGCAGTGATCTGGATCGGGCTCATGATACAGCCAGGGTGGTTGGTGAAAGAATGGGTCTGGAAGTCCAACTCCGGCAGAATTTAAGGGAAATGGATTTTGGCATCTGGGAAGGCAAAGATTATCCCGCAATTCAGGAAGAGACTCCGGAGGCCTATCAGAAATGGCTGGATGATCCTGTAAATAACCCGCCGCCGGAAGGAGAAAGTCTTGTCGATTTTAAAGAACGGGTGGTGGGAGTCTGTCAGGAAATTCTTGAGGAAGAGGAAGAGACTGTTCTGATAGTCTGTCATGGTGGAGTTATCATGGCTTATCTTGCCCATATTTTAGGAATGGATCTCAGGGATTACCGCCGTCTGAAAGTCAGCAATGCCGGTATCAGTCGAGTCCTTTTTCATGATAGCCAGCCGGTACTCCGCACCTTTAACTGCACCGCCCACCTGAACTAAATAGAGAAAGAACATAAACAGTACTTCTCTAGCAGATATAAAAATTAGCAGATATAAAAATTGGTTATGTAAAAGTTTGTACCAAATTTTAGGGGTTCTTATTTCCTTTGTAGATGGCTGGAGTGATTTTAATGAATAATATCAGGCGAATATATCAATATGTAAAACCCTACCGCCGTCGTTTTCTGCTGGCCATCATCTGTATGATATTACATGCCTTTCTAACTGTATTTTTTGTCCGGGTCTTTCAGGAATTGCTGGAGGCTATAATATCTGATATCTCTGTCGAGGAGGGAGGGCTGGTTACTCTCTCAATAATTGCAACCGGACTGCTTCTGATTTATTTTTTTAAGGGAATTATCTACTACGGCCAGAAATATCTCAGCAAATATGTTTCTCATAAGGTAATGCGGGATCTGAGAAATGATCTTTATACCCATCTGCAGAATCTCTCTCTCAGTTTTTATAATGCCAGCAAAACAGGAGAAATTATTTCCCGGGTCACCAACGATGTTAAGGTGCTGGAGGATGCCATAGTTAAGAGCACAGTTTCTTTAATCTATGAAACACTGACAGTTATTGGAGGATTTATCTATCTTCTCTATTTAAACTACCGCTTAACTATATTCCTCCTGATTATCTTTCCTCTTATAATCCTGATAGTCGTGAATTTAAATAAAAAAATCAGGAACAAAAGCCGGGAGGTTCAGATGAAAATTGCTGATGTTTCTGATGTCCTTCAGGAAACACTGGCTGCCATCAGAGTGGTTAAATCCTTCGGCCGGGAAGAATATGAACAGAAGAGGTTTTCCAGAGAAAACCAGGCTAATTTTGAAGCAACTGTGAAAAACTCTCAATACAAGGCAGCTTTAAGTCCGCTGGTGGAATTTTCATCAGCTCTGGGTTTCACCCTGGTTCTCTGGTTTGGAGGGCTGGAAGTTATGAGAGGAACAATGAGGCCGGCTGAGCTGATCGCTTTTTTTACCATGCTGATAACTCTTAGCAACCCCCTCCGTTCGGTTGCCAAGATCAATGCCACCATCCAGACAGCCCTGGCAGCAGCAGATCGGGTATTTGAAACCCTGGACCGTAGTCAGATTATTAAATCCCCTGTGGAAGCAGTGGAACTTGAAAAAATCAGGGGCAGAGTGACCTTTGATAATGTTAGTTTTGCCTATGATGAAGAATTGGTGCTCTCGGAAATAAATCTGGATGTCCGGCCCGGTGAAGCGGTTGCCCTGGTGGGTCCCAGCGGGGCTGGTAAATCCACTCTGGTAGATCTGATACCCAGGTTTTATGACCCTACAAAGGGCAGGATTATGATTGATGACCATGATATTCGAAAGGTGGAACTTAATTCTCTGCGCGGGCAGATTGGAATAGTGCCTCAGGAGACGATTTTATTTTCTGGCACCATCCAGGATAATATTTCTTATGGCAATCTAGAGGCCGGAGAAGATGATATCCGGGCAGCAGCCCGGTCCAGCAACTCCCATGATTTTATTCAGGAACTTCCTGAAGGTTATCAGACTGAAATCGGAGAAAGGGGAGTTGGCCTTTCTGGTGGTCAACAGCAGAGGATTGCTATTGCCAGAGCTGTGCTTAAGGATCCGGCTATTTTAATTTTTGATGAGGCCACTTCTTCACTGGACACCAGATCAGAAGAGCTGGTTCAGGAGGCTCTAAAAAACCTGATGGAAGATCGGACAACTTTTATTATTGCTCACCGCTTGAACACCGTGATTAATGCCAATCGGATTATAGTTCTGCAGCAGGGTCGAATTGTTGAATCCGGAAATCATGAAAATTTGATAAATCAGGAGGGGATCTATTCCCGCCTTTTTCGCAGACAGTTTGTGGAAGATGCTCAGGATTCGGAACTTAGCTAATAGTGTTTTCGGATTGAGTTAGAAAAAAATTATGATGTAATAGTTTGGGAAAGCTGTGATTTTTGATGGCAGGACTTAAAAACTATCTATTTAATTATCTATATGAATTAATTAATGGTAAAAGAGTGGGAATTCTAGCCTTTCCCCTGAAAGCAGGACTGAGATTTTTATCCTGGATTTATGCCTGTTTTATTTTTTTTAGAAATTTTTTCTATGATTTTAATTTGCTGAAATCCCGGGAGTTTTCTCCGGCAGTGCTCAGCCTGGGCAATATTACCACAGGAGGAACCGGCAAAACTCCGGCTGCTGCAACTCTGGCGGCTTACTTTCAGGAACAGGGTAAAAGAGTGGCAGTGATCAGCCGGGGATACCAGGGAGAAAATTTCAAGCCGCTGTTAATTTCTGATGGCAGTCAGATACTGGCAGGACCTGGTCTGGCCGGGGATGAAGCCTATATGCTGGCCCGCAAGTTAAATGATACCCCTGTGGTCATCTGCCGTGATAAAATAGAGGCAGCCCGGTTTGCCTGCCAGGAGTTAAAACCCGAAATCCTGCTGGTAGATGATGGCTATCAGCACCGCCGGCTGACCAGAGATTTTGACCTGGTTTTAATTGATGCCACCAATCCCTTTGGATATAATTTTCTTCTGCCCCGGGGGCTTCTTAGAGAACCTAAATCGGCCCTGAAACGGGCAGATGGTATTGTTATTTCCCGAAGTGATCTGGTTTCCCGGAAAAAAATTGAAGATATTGTTTCCCGGATTCAAAATTTCTTTGATTCTGATTTTATCTATCTTTCCCGGCATATACCCTTTGGTCTTCAATCCTTCCAGGGAGAGCGTCTCGATTTAATATCGCTGGAAAACAGCAGGGTGGTGGCCTTCAGCGGTCTGGCCAATCCCGCTGGATTTCTGGCAAGTCTGGAAGAACTGGGCAGTGAGGTGGTCCGGCATTTTGAATTTCCCGATCACCATAATTACAGCCGGGAAGATCTCAAGCGGATAGTGAATTTTTTTCTTCAGAGGGATAATATTGATTTTCTGATTACCACCCGAAAGGATATGGTTAAATTCAATCAGCAAATGATTGATTTTCTTAAGATCAAGAATATTGATCCTCTGCGGCTGGAAATTAAAATGGAGTTTTCCAGTTTCTTTCCTGAGGTAGAAAGCTTTGAATCCCGGCTGGAGCAGGCTTTGTCCCGGAAAAGAGGTGAATAGCTTTGCAGATTGCTGCCATCATACCTGCCCGCTATGCTTCAACCCGTTTTCCCGGAAAACCTCTGGCTACAATTGCCGGCTATCCTATGATTGTAAGGGTTTATCAGCAGGTGAGTTTGACTGAAATTGTGGATTTTACCATAGTAGCAACCGATGATCTCAGAATTGTCAGAGCAGTTGAAGAATATGGGGGAGAGGCGGTTATGACCTCCAGCAGTCACAGCAGCGGCACCGATCGTCTGGCGGAAGCAGCTGCAGGGGTAGAAGCTGATATTATTGTAAATGTTCAGGGCGATGAGCCTCTGATTAAACCGGAAATGATTGCTCAGGCTGTCACAATATTGCAACAGGATAAAGAAATCAAAATGGCCACCCTGGCAGCCCCTGCCGGCCCTAAAATTGCCAGAGATCCTGACCGGGTTAAGGTGGTGCTGGATCAGCAGAACCGGGCCCTTTATTTTTCCCGGGCAGCAATACCTGCCACTCGGAGCAATAACTGTCAGCGGGAATCCGGTTCCGGCAAGCAGCCTGAATTTCTCCAGCATATCGGCCTCTATGTTTATCAGAGAGAATTTCTTCTGACCTTTTCTGGACTTCAGCCAACTCCACTGGAGAAGCGTGAATCTCTTGAACAGCTCAGAGCACTGGAAAATGGCTATAAAATTGGAGTTGGCATCTGCCGGCATCATGGTCCGGGAGTTGATCGGCCAGAAGATATTGCTGCAGTTGAAGAGATAATTTTTCAAAAAGAGAAAGGCGAGTAATCCTGATCTGCTGTTAAGGTTTAAAGATCTGATAAAGAAATTTTAAGGATAAGGAAGGGGGAAAGCTCCCGAATAGACAGGGAGCCTAGTAATGGCAACCAGCATTCGATTAAATGATGAGATTGTTTTTGGCAGTTCGGAACAACCCTTTGTATTGCTGGCTGGGCCCTGTGTACTAGAAAGCAGGGAAGTTGCTCTGCAAACTGCCAGCCATCTTAAGGAGATCACAGAATCTCTAGCTATACCCTATATCTTTAAATCCTCCTATGATAAAGCCAACCGTTCCTCTATCCATTCTTTTCGGGGGCCCGGTCTGGATAGCGGTCTTCATATTCTAGAGGATGTCAAACAAAAAATTGGAGTCCCGGTGCTGTCGGATGTTCACACTGCTGAAGAGGCTGAGGCTGCCGGAGAAGTGCTTGATGTTATCCAGATACCGGCTTTTCTGTCCCGGCAGACAGATCTGGTGGTGGCAGTAGGCAATACCGGAAAAGTAGTTAATGTTAAGAAGGGGCAGTTTCTGGCACCCTGGGATATAGAACAGGTGATTGAAAAGATTGAAACCACCGGCAATCGCAAAATTTTACTGACTGAGAGGGGCGTAACTTTTGGTTATAATAACCTGGTGGTGGATATGCGCTCGCTGGTCCGGATGAAGGAAACTGGTTATCCCGTGGTTTTTGATGCTACCCATAGTGTCCAGCTTCCGGGAGGCCAGGGGGAGAGATCTGGAGGAGAGAAAAAATATGTCAGGCCGCTGGCCCGGGCTGCAGCAGCGCTGGGTATCTCGGCTCTCTTTATTGAAACCCATCCCCGCCCAGAGCAGGCGCTCAGTGATAGTGCAACCATGGTACCACTGAATAAAATGGAGGTTTTACTGAGAGAAGTTAAAGAGTTTGATGTACTTCAGCGCCGGGGTGGTGTCCGAAGTGAAGCATGATCACAAGCTGAAGCAGGCTCTGGAAAGATCTCAGGAGGTGCTCAGGGTTGAAGCCCGGGCAGTAAACCGACTGGCAGTTGCAATTAATGGAGAATATCTCAGGGCTTTACAGGCCATTGAAAAGGTTAGAGGCCGTGTGCTGCTGACCGGCGTGGGTAAATCAGGTTTAATTGCCCGGAAAATTGCTGCCACTTTTTCCAGCACAGGAACTCCTTCCTATTTTGTCCATGCTGGAGAAGCGCTTCATGGTGATCTGGGTATGGTTACTGGAGATGATATAATTCTGGCTGTTTCCTCCAGCGGTGAAACCAGAGAGATTATGCGTTTGATACCAGCAGTGAAACGAATTGGTGCTGGTCTTATTGTAATAACCTCCAGTCCAGAATCTTCTCTGGCTGAACAGGCTGACCTGGTTCTTGATACTCTGGTGGAAGGAGAGGCCTGTCCGCTGGGACTGGCCCCCACAACCAGCACAACCGTTGCCCTGGCTCTGGGTGATGCTATGGCAATGGCTTTAACCAGTCTTAAAGGTTTGACTGAAGAAGATTTTGCTCTCTTTCATCCTGGAGGCTCGCTAGGCAGAAAGTTATTAACCACAGTGAAGGATGTGCTTGAGATTAGAAAACAGAATCCTCAAGTTAAGCAGGCTGACACCATCCAGCAGGCCCTCTTTGTTATGACTGACAGCAGAATGGGCTCCACTTCAGTTGTTGATCATGAGGGCAGATTAACCGGCATTATAACTGACGGAGATATCAGAAGAGCAGCAGGAAAACAGGAAGGGAATCTGACCAAAAAAACAGTGAGTGAGGTAATGACCGATAATCCCAGCAAAGTAAAGCCTGATCTTCTGGCAGCTGAGGCTCTAAACCTTATGGAAGAACAAGAAATAAACCATCTGCCTGTTATTGATGAAAACAACAGGCCGCTGGGCATGGTCAATTTCCAGGACCTTCTGCGGGCTCGGGTCTGGTAATTAGACAGGTAGTTTAAAAGCTGAAGAAAAGACAAGTTTAAAAGGGCTGTGAACTATATGAAATTATTATATTTATTTTATAATATTTTACTGATCCCGGTATTAGTTTTTGCGGTCCTTCCCTATTTTTTATATCTACTGATCAAGGGGAGGGGCAGTGAAATACCCGATAGATTAGGGTTTATTGCTGATCGTGATTTTAAAAAAGCTCAGGGCAGAAAAGTGATCTGGTTGCAGGCTGCCTCGGTGGGAGAGGTCAGGGTAGCCAGTCAGGTTATCGACTGGTATAGCAAGAGAGATGATAATTATTTTTTTCTGCTAACTGTTATGACCCCCCAGGGACGAAAGCTGGCCCGGAAAGAAGTGAGTCGAGCTGACTTGATTACTTATTTACCACTTGACTGGGGACCATTTCTTTTCATTTTTATAAAAAAACTTAAACCTGATCTGCTGTTATTAATTGAGACTGAGCTCTGGCCGGCATTAATAAAAGAATCCTGCCGGCAGAAGGTGCCTGTAGCTGTTGTTAATGGTAGGATTAGTAGTGATAGCTTTGATAGATATAAGCTTATTAGTTTCTTTTTCAGCCCTTTTCTACAAAGGGTAGAAGCTTTTCATATGCAAAGCTCTCTTGACCGGAAAAGAATTATAGAAATAGGGGCCCCTTCTTCTCGGGTTTTTTTATCTGGAAATATCAAATTGGCTGAAGTGCTGGAGGAGGCAAATAACAAAAATTATTCTGATAAATTCGAGAGAGGCAATAACTCCAGTTTGTTTGAGGTTGAAGGGCAGAGAAAGGTAATAGTAGCTGGCAGTACTCATCCTCCAGAAGAAGAGATATTATTGGAAATATTTAATTCCCTTAAGACTGATTTTCCTGAACTTTTACTGATTCTGGCTCCCAGACATATAGAGAGGCGGGAAGAAATTGAATTAATTCTGAAACAAAGTGGTTTTAGCTTTCAAAAAAGAAGTTCCGGTACTTCGATGATTTCCAAAAATGTCTCTGTTTTCTTGTTAGATACCCTGGGAGAACTTAGAGAAGTTTACCGGCTGGCTAACCTGGTTTTTTTAGGTGGTACACTTTCTGCGGTTGGCGGTCATAATTTTCTAGAGCCACTAACCCAGCAGGTACCGGTTATTACCGGACCACAGGTGGATAATATCAAAAGTCTGCTGCCGGATTTTCAGGATTCCGGGGCCGTGATTACATTGAAAAATACAAGTGAAGTTGAGGAAAAATGCCGGGAATTGCTGATAGGAAAGAAACGATCCAGACAGCTGGGAAAGCAGGGCCTTGAACTGCTGGTAAAAAAATCAGAATCAGCTTTGGAACAGCTAGAATTGGTTGAAAATTTGCTGCTGCTGGGTCCTGCCAGCCGCAAGGTTCTGTTTGTTCGTCTCAGCGCCATTGGTGATGTAATTCATGTCCTGCCTGCGGTTAACTGGCTGGCAAAGCTCAGACCGGAATATGAAATCCACTGGCTGGTTGAGCCGCTGGCAGCACCTTTAGTGGAGATTGATCAATATATTGATAGGGTCCACGTGCTGCCCAAATGTCGCTGGAGAGGGGAAAGGCGTATAAAGGGACTGGAGCTTATCCGGGACATCAAGTCTTATTTTTCTCGATTGGCTGAGGAAAATTTCGACCTCAGCCTGGATTTTCACGGCCTTTTTAAAAGTTCACTGGCAGCCTTTTTGAGTAGGCCCGGGATTCGATATGGACCTGAATCCGGAAGGGAAGGAAGCAGACTATTTTACCATCGCTTGATAACCGAGAATCCTGGAGGAGAACAAGAATATTACATCCGGGAGAAAAAAGCTGCTGGAAGAAATTTTGAAGCTGACGGGGTTTTTAAAAGCAACAGCCACAAAATTTTTACAAACCTTAGGTTGATGGCTTCACTTTTAGGTAAAAAAATTCCTGATCAATTAGAAATTGATTATGGCTTCTCCCTGCCTGAAGGCTGGAAAAGGAATCTTTATCAGGAACTTAGAAGTTTTTTGCATAAGCATGATGATCTTCCCCTTATTGTGGTTCATCCTTTTACGAGCTGGCCAAGCAAAAACTGGCCTGCTGTTAAATATCGTCGCCTGATCAGTCTTCTGGCAGACTGGCCAGTTAAAATTGTAATCAGTGGGACTGAAGATGAAAGAAAAAGATTGAGGAAAGTTAAACCTGAGGCCAGCAACAAAACAATAATAGCAGCTGGTAGACTTGATTTGCCAGAGCTTTATGGCCTGCTATTAAATACTGAAGTTTTCTTGGGGGGAGATACCGGTCCTCTGCATTTGGCAGCGGCAGCTGGAACGAAGGTTGCAGCTATTATGGGGCCAACAAATCCTGAAACTCATGGTCCTTATACCCCAAACCATAAGATTTTGCGGAAAGAAGAACTTATTTGTCTGAACTGCTGGGAGGAAGAATGTCCCTACGGCCATCATAAATGCATGGAAGATCTGACAGTAAAGGAAGTTTTAACAGGATTAAAAATGCTAATAAAAAAATAATTTTATATAATAAAGCTGGTAAGATGTGGTAAATTTTTTTAGCTTGTCCCCATTTTTATAAGTATTACCAGTGATAACTAACAAATTTAGCACTCAAGTAACCCACAGCTGCCCCTGCGAGTACATCACTTGTCCAGTGATTATCACGATAAATCCTTGAAATGCCAACAAGAACAGCCAGCGAGTAGGATAGAAATTTGTAGTCCTCACAATTTTCTCCTA
>SL_8KL_010_SEDDRAFT_10000599_pt1 | contig 31557 bp, 26 predicted proteins | sample SodLakKL_010_SED_4_FD_11160 | JGI IMG/M metagenome (IMG submission 11160)
GCAAGGCTGGCCAGCAGGTCCTTTGTCGGCCGGGGGGTGGTCCCCTCGCCGTCCATGCTGTCTATCGCCCTGTTGCGCCCCTTCTCCGACTGCAGGATCATCTCTATCTGTTCACAGCTTTTACCGTCAAGATGCAGCGTATCGATGAGGTATTTCATCTTGAACCCTTCACGCCGTCTGCCTTCCAGTCCAGGAGTGCATCCGAAAGCGGACACAGGGTCGGCCAGCTCGTATATGCCGCTCTCCGGGTCCTTGTACGCCCCGTCACCATACACCAACACCTCCACACTTATCCCGTTCTCCCTCTCTATCCTCTCCTGCAGCTCGATGGCGAATCCACGGGCGTCCCTCGGTGCCAGCTTCAACCTGCCTTTGGAGGACACGTTGCTGCCGAGAAGCCCCCATTCCGTGCTGGCTGGGCCGTCCTCTCCTGAGCAGACATCCTGAAGCGTTATGCTGTTCCTCACCAGCGATGACACCGCATCCAGGGTCTGATCTCGGCAGTGCACGTCGGCGATGATGGCCCCGTCGGGGCCATGCTCCGCGATTCTGTGGGGGTCGTTGCAGATGAAGATCCGTGGCGATGCCCCCGCATCCGTGATGATGTCCTCGTAGAGCTTAATGTAATCAACGCCGGTGATGGGATGCGGACATCTCCCCTTCATTTCGTCGGCTGCGATGATGTCCTCCTTACGAAGAAGGCGCGACTCCTCCCGGCCCAGGACCGGGTTCCCCACCTCGTCGCACGGGTGGGACAGTTGCACCACCACCCTACCTTCCGGGACCGCTTTGGCAATCCCTTCCAGTATCAGGGAGAAGCGGTTGCGGCTTAGCAGGGGGAAGACCACCGCCACCGTGCCGTCCCGGGGCAGGGACAGCAGCCCGCGTATCTCCTCGCCCAGTTCATCAGTGCTCACATAATTGCTCTGGGCCCTGGCCAATACGGACTCGGTGACGGCGAGGACGTCGCCCTCCTCCATCACGCCGTCCTCCAAGAGGCGTCTGGCCTGGTCGGCGAGGAGCTCATGCAGGTCGGCCCCGGGGGTTATGACCCCCATCCTGATGCCCATGGCGCAAGGCCCTATGTAATCCGGCGGAAAGAAACCCATGCCGATTGCAAGTGCGGGTAGACGGATAAATACCCTGTTGCGCGACAAGGGCGCGGACGCTTCAGAACAGGGCGCCCATGGGGTCGCCCACGGCGCGGCCCTTCACCTCTATCCTGTCCACCTCGGCGGAGCCGTCGATGTTGTTGAAGTTGCTGCGGTCCACCTCCACATCCACGCTGATGTTCACAGCTCCGGCGGCGGCGGCGCGGCGGATGGCGTTCTCGGTGACCATCTCCTTCCCCCGCTCGATGGCCTCGTGCAGCCTCTTGATCATGATGCGCTGGTGGAAACTGCTCGATATCTCGTATCCTCCTGATTTCAGAGGCCTTATCGTCACCGAGGAGTATTCCGAGACCTTGGAGCAGATGGTGCCCACCGCGTTGCCCACGTCGTTGTCCATTGGTATGAAAACGTCCGCGCCGAAGCGGTCCTGCAGCGGGGGTATGAACACGTAGGCCGGGCCGCCGAGGCCGACGATGGGCACGGTGACGTTCACGGAGACGTCTATCAGGTCCATGTACCCGTCGCCGACGGCGGTGCGGAGCAGACGCGCCAATGCCTTGCCCCCTTCCAATGAGCCGGTCTCATCGATCATCACCTTGCGCAGGACTCCCATCCCCAGTTCGGATACGATGCGGTTAAGGGCCTTGTCCATGAACTGCTGCGGCGCCATGTTGGCGCTCTGGGCCTCATGCAGCAGGCCGAGGTAGGCGCATTCCTCGTCGCCGGGGAGGAACCTCCCCTTGACATGAAGCAGGTCGGTGGGCGTCAGGCCGGTCTCGATGACGTTGCCGTAATCGATGAGTCTGTCCACCGCCCGCGATGCGGTGGGCATCTGCGGGTTGGCCTCCGTCACCTCCTCGATGGTGCAGGGCGCGTTCTCGCGTATGTACGCGTAGAGATGGTCCTCGCGAACATCGAGCTTGCCTATCTTGGCGTTGTGGGGTATCAGGAATCGGTTCCCGCCACGGCCCCTCAGCCCCTCCTTGAGGGACGGATGGCGGAGGGCGGCCATGCTCAGTGGGACTACCCTCTTCGGCCCCACCATGATCACGTCGTTCTTGCCGAGGTGGATGTGGGAGTCCCCTCCCAGTCCGATGGTGAGGGCGTCCATGGCTTTGACGTGGGTGCGCCTGTCGCCGACCACGGCGCCCTCCTTGCTCACCGTGGGCAACCCCTTGCGTATGTAGACGATGTCGGTGGAGGTGCTGCCCATGTCGATGACGATGCAGTCGTCGCGTTGGGAGAGGAACTTGCCCCCCAGCGCCGAGGCCGCCGGGCCGGACATGATGGTCTCGACCGGCCGGGTCCGGGCGGTGTCGATGTCCATCATGGTGCCGTCGCCGCGCAGCACCATGACCTTCGCATCGATCCTTTGCTTGCTGAGCATGAAGCAGACGTCGTTGAGGAAGTCGTCGATGACGGGGAGAAGGCGGCCGTTCAGCACCGCGGTGACGGTCCTCTCCCTCACACCCAGGTCCTGGGACAGTTCGTGGGCGGCGATGACCGGGAGGCTGCTCTGTTCCCTTATGAGCGCGCGCGCCCTCTCCTCATGGGCGGGGTTGAGGACCGAGAACTTGCTGGAGACGACGATGGCCTCCACCTTCCCCTCCATCGCCGTCATGGCCTCCTCCAGGGCCTTCTCCTCCAGCCCCTGCTCGACACGGCCTTTGACGTTGTGGCCGCCGCCGATGTAGCGGACCATGTCCGCCCCCGGGGACCATTCATTCCCCGGGTCCCAACCGATGCCGATCAGGCCGACCTTGCCCCCCTTCCCTTCCAGGATGGAGTTGGTCGCCAGAGTGGTGGAGAGGCCGACGAAGCGGACCTCGTGGTTGGAGAACTGCCGTTGCACCACGAGGTCCTCCAGCGCCTTGATCATGCCGATTATCAGGTCCTCGTGGGTGGTGGGCGTCTTAGCTCTAGCGAGAACCTTCCTGGTCTTTACGTCCATGACTATGGCGTCGGTGTATGAGCCGCCGGCGTCGATGCCCATGCCCAAGGTCCTTTCGGAATCTTCCTCCATGTCATTCCACGGTAGGCACTGAACGCTCAAATAAGTTCTCCAAGCCACTCTGGAAATGGATTCTTCAATACCATAATATATTGCGGGAATGGTATTCAGCAAGGCCGAGACGGTGTGCCGATGATACGTAAAGTTGAGAAACTGGTCAACAGCCTGAACGGGCGCTACAAGGAGAGGGAGGACGAGATATCCGGGGCGCTTTTGGCCCTTCTTTCGGGAGAGCACGTGCTCTTCATCGGCCCTCCGGGAACGGCGAAGAGCATGCTCGCCAAGGACATCTGCCGCTGCCTCGACGACAGCAACTTCTACTATTACCTGCTGACGAGGTTCACCTCCCCTGAGGAGGTCTTCGGGCCGCTGTCCCTGGAGAGCCTCAAGGCCGATGAGTTCCGCCGCAGGATCGAGGGCTACCTGCCGTCGGCGAACATCGCCTTCCTCGACGAGATCTTCAAGGCGAACAGCTCCATACTCAACAGCCTGCTCACCATCCTCAACGAGAAGAAGTTCCACAACGGCCGCGAGGTGATGGATGTACCGCTCTACTCCCTTTACGGGGCGTCCAACGAGCTGCCGGAGGAGGACGAGGGGCTGCAGGCGCTCTACGACCGCTTCCTCTTCCGCTACTACGTGTCACCGATAAGGGGCGAGCAGGGGTTCGCCCAGGTCATATCCTCGAAGCAGGAGGAGTTCGAGCCTCCGGCGCAGATAGGCATGGAGGAGATTCTTGAGAACCGCAGGAGGTCGCAGCAGCTCGAGCTCGACGACGAGGTGCTCGCCACCATCCTCTCGCTGCGGGAGGAGTTCCGCCGCTCGGACCGCTACGTGTCCGACCGGCGCTGGAAGAAGACGGTGGATGTGATGAGGGTGGCGGCAGCCTCCCTGGGCAAGGACAGGGTGGACATCAGCATGCTGCCGGTGCTGCAGCACCTCCTCTGGGACGCGCCCGATGAGAAGGAGTCCGTCCGCCGCGGCATATTCGAGTCCTGTGTCTCCCACGGCGTAAACCTCAGCAAGCTCAAGGAGGAGGCGGAGGAGCTCTTCCGCCTCGCCGTCTCTTCCCGCAACCTCGTCGATGCGGACGCCCGCTTCCCCCGTATCGTCTACTGCTACGACTGCAACAGCTCCTTTACCAACCTCGAGGTGCTGCGCAAGCACCACGACGCCCATCCCAAGCACAGTTACATGGACCCCTTCGATGATTCGAGAGGGAGGTCGAAGGGATTCCGCAAGTACAGCTACGAGGAGCTGGTCAACATGCTGGAGAAGGAGCACGGCTGGAAGCTGACCGAGAAGACAGACTCTCCTCAGAGCCGCCTCTACCGCAAGGAGGTGGACGAGCTCCGCCAAAGGCAGCAGGACGCCCTCGAGGGCCACGACCAGGAGAGGGAGGCCCTCATGGGGGAGTTGGATGGGAACATATGGCTTTCCCAGCGCGACCGCAAGGACCTACAGCTGATCTTCGACCACCGCATCGTCATGCTACAGGAGATAAGCACGCTGCTCGACGACATCGCCAAGGTGCTGGACTGATATGAGCGAGGAGAACGGCCTCCGCGTAAGCGCCAACGCCCTGCTGGAGGCCAAAGAGGTGCGGGACCTGATAGCCCACCCCCGTCGCATACCCCGCAAGGTGCGCGAGGAGGTGGCGCTGATAACGGCGGAGGAGCTGTTGGACGAGCACCGCATCGACGACCACCAGGCGTTCATAGNCCGNTACGGTGTGCTGCTCAACGTTCTGGTGGCGCTGCGCTCGTCGTCGCGGTGGCAGCGGCTGAAGGAGATCGCGGCGCAGAACGACCTGATCCCGGTGCTGGTCATGCGCATGTTCCTCCCTTTCGTCTATGACGTGCTGGAGGGCGACATCGACCTCAAGGAGCCCCTCCCCGAGGAGGTGGACCGGCTCTTCAAGGCTCAGCAGCAGATGTGGGACGAGGAGCCGGAGGAGGAGGACGTCGAGGACATCGACCCCAGACAGGCGGTTTTCGACGAGATGCTCAGCGACACCCTGCAGGGCAAGCTGGAGGAGATCAGGGTGAACCTAGAGGCGGACATCAAGGTAATGGAGCTCCTCAGCATGCTCTTCCCCGGCAAGGGCTTCGACTACACCGTCCGCGAGCTGCATCGCGAGTTCCTCGGCAACCTCGAGGACTATGCCGAACTGGTGCACCGCAACGAGGACCTGCAGCGCATAGTGGACATCATCGGCAGGATGGAGTCCGAGTTGGGGCAGAAGCGCGAGGCCCGCACCGTCGGCCATTCCGAGTTCCACTCCCTCCGCCTCAGCAGCGACATCCACCGCATGCTGCCCAACGAGATGATGAACCTCATCGACGTGGACCTGGAGCCGGTGTTCTACGCCAAGTTCACCGAGAACAAGCTCATGACATACCAGCTCCGCGGCCGCGATCTCGTCTCCGGCCCGCCCCAGGACAAGCGCAAGGGTCCGGTGGTGGCGCTGGTGGACACCTCCGGGTCGATGTTCGGGGAGCCGGAGGTTATCGCCAAGGCGGTGGTCCTGGCGATGGTACGTCGCATGATACCCGAGGGGCGGGACGTCAAGGTCATCCTGTTCTCGGTGAGCACAACGGAGATCACCCTCACCGACCGCAAGAGGATGGGCAAGGAGTTCCTGGACTTCCTCTCCTACACCTTCGGCGGCGGCACCGACTTCAACATCGCCCTGCGCGAGGGCCTGCGCTCGCTGCGCGAGGGGGAGTGGCAGGGCGCCGACCTGATGTTCGTCTCCGACGGCTACTCGGTCCTGAACGACCCGGCGCACATGGACGAGTGGAGCGTCCTCAAGAGCGCCAACGACGTCCGCGTGTTCTCCATCATAATCAACAACGACGACGCCGGCGGCCTGGCGGAGATCTCCGACCATGTTTACGTGCTCGATGAGGAGACGATACAGGAGAAGGGCGGCGAGTACGGCCGCCTCATCGACGACCTGATCTGAACTCCTCCATGGCGGACACGAAGTGCGAGGCCATGCCCGGCCGGGCGCCGAAATGCACATGGGTGTACGACGCCAGCGTGCGTCCGCGCAGCATCCCGTCCCTGCCGTCCCTTATCCCTTTGCCCCTCTCCATGCGATAGGCGAGGCGCTCATCGCCCAGCTTTGCCACGCGCGAGTAGTGGAACTCGTGCCCGCGGAAGCCCTCGCCGGCGGCGGCCAAAGGCCCGTCATCCTCCACTGACAGCTCCACATAGGAGAGCGCCTGCAGTCTGCCGCTCATCTCCACCTCCGCGTCGAAGATGCCGGACATCGCATGCTCCTGGCCGTTGAGGTCCCGCAACGCGCGGCAGAGGTACATCATCCCCCCGCATTCAGCGTATACCGGCATCCCCGAGGAAGAGCATCCCCGCAGCTCCTCCTTCAGCGCCTCGTTCTCAGACAGCTGAGGGGCGTAGAGCTCAGGGAAGCCCCCGCCGAACCACAGGCCGTCGACATCGGGCATGCGGTCGCGCAAGGGGGAGAAGGGAACCAACTCCGCCCCTTGCGACTGCAGCAGGTCGAGGTTGTCCTGGTAATGGAAATTGAACGCCTCGTCCCGGGCGACCCCCAGTCTGACCCTGGGAGCGCCATCGCCGAACATGCTCTCGTCCGTCGTCGGCTCCAGAGCGGGGGCGGAACGGGCCACATCGACCAGCATCCCCATGTCCAGGTTGTCCTCGATCAGCGAGCGGATGGCATCGTAGCGTTCCTGGCTGAACTGCTCCGCCGCCGGCACCAGGCCGAGGTGCCTGCTCTTGAGCCCTACGGTCTCGTCCTTGGGGAGCCCTCCCAGGAAGGGGACGTCCCGTATGGAGTCCTCCACCATGGAGGCGTGCCTCTGTGAACCCACCATGTTGGCTATCACGCCGCCGATGCGGACATCGGGGTCATAACGCTTGAAGCCCTCGACCACCGCCCCGACGCTGCGCGCCGAGCCGGAAGCATCGACGACCAGTATGATGGGGCAGTCGATCGTTTTGGCAAGATGGGCGCTGCTACCCTCCTCGCGGCGTCCGTCCACCCCGTCGTACATCCCCATCACGCCCTCTATGACTGAGACCCCGGCGCCGTCACAGGACCTGCGGAACAGCTCCGGGACCGCGGCGGGGAACATCCAGGTGTCAAGGTTGCGGGAGCTCCGGTCAAGGAGCATGTCATGGTGCATGGGGTCGAGGAAATCCGGGCCCGACTTGTAGGGCTGGGGGTCCAGCCCCATCCGCTTGAGGGCGAGCAGTATCCCCACCGTCACCGTTGACTTTCCGATGCCGGAACGCTCTCCAGCGACAAGGACTCTGGGCGCATCCATGGGTTGGAGATATAATCCAACCTATTAATAACGCTTCATAACGCCCGCACATGGCTGCGGGGGATGGCGATGACGAACCTCGCACCGCGCTCGCCCTCCTCCCATATCCGCGCCTTGGAGATGGCGAGTATCTGACTGGTGAGGAAAAGGCCGAAACCGCTGATCTTGCCGTAGCCGTTGCGGAATATCAGATCCTTCTCCTCGCTCGGGACGCCGATGCCGTCATCCTCTATCACGATGCGGTACTCATCGCCGCCCTCGCTCCAGCCCATCGACACCGACAGGCGGCTGGCGCCCTCGGCGTGGGCGAGGGCGTTGTGCATTATGTTGTACACCGCCCGCTGGATGAGCGCGTCGGCGAAGACCTCGACACCGTCGGTCTGAATATCCAACTTGAGCATGCCGCCGACCTCGGCCTCGCCCACCGCCTTGTTCAGCATGTCCCCCAGAGGGATCCAGTCTAAATCCATCCCCATGCCCTTGTAGGCGCGGTTGAAGTTGATGACCCCCTCCGCTTTGATGCTGGAATCCAGTATCTTGTTTATGTAGCCGTCGCGTTTCTCGGGGTCATCGACGAGGCTGGCCATCTCCGCGTAGCCGTGGATTATGGTAAGGTGGTTGAGGATGTCGTGGCGGCTGACGCTGTTGAGGAGCTCGAGCTTCTCCAGCGCAATGCTGACCGATTCGTTGTAATGGGATATGTCGCTTATGTCGCGCAGAAGGTAGGCGGTGCCTTTGAGGTCGGCCTGCGGGCCTATGAGCGGGAAGGGATTGACCTTGAAGGTCCTCAGCTCCCCGCCCTTATCGATATTCAGGATCTCCCCTTTCGGATCCTCCTCGATCCTCTTCAGCTCCGACCACGGCACGTATTCGTCCACCTGTTCCCCGCACACCCTCTCGAAACGGAAACCGAAGAGCGTCTCCGCCGCCTCGTTGGCATACGCCAGGCAACCATTCTCATCGATGGCGATGACCGCCATATACATCTTGTCGAGCGCCAGGGCCTTGATGTCCGGCTCGAAAATGAACACGTTGAGCTGCAGCACCGACACGTAGGCGATGATCAGGAACACCGCGTACAAGACCAGGCTGGTCAGCAGCGGGTCTCCGGCCATGATCTCGAAGTTCAGATAGAAGCCGCCGAGCAGCAGCACGAAACCACCGGCGCTGATGAGCGTCAGATTGTCGTAGTAGCCTCCCCCGCGCGCCTCGGCGAACGCCTTGAAGGGAAGGATTATGGTGAAGAGGGCGCAGAGCAGGGCGAAGAGCATCAGCACTGGCCATATCCCGCCCACCGCTGGAGCGATGTAGCTGTAGCCGTGCTGCGCCACCAGGTACTCGGACATGTACAGGTCCAGAGGGTTGATCAATACTATGACTATCAGCAGGCCCGCGACCGCGTGCATGCCCTTGAGGATGCGGGGGTCGAGGTCCTTGGGCTTGAGCGAGAACTCCACCGCCAAGAGCAAGGCCAGATAGAGGAAGGCGTAGGCGGCCCCGTCAGCCGCCCTGTAGGCCCAGCTCATGATAAGCCGTTCTTCGCCACAGGCGATGACCAGATAGGAGAGGAGGGCGACCAGCAGAACCACCGACATGTAGCTGATGTAGCGGTGCGAGACGCCCCCCTTTCCGCTTATGCTCAGATACAGGACGGCGGCGCTGACGATGGTGAAGAACAATACGGCCGCCAGCACCACCATGGACCCTCCAAAAGACTCCATTGTCATGAGGTGTATCACCTCTGCAGTTATATTCATTTCTGTAATAAGAAATTCGTCTGGCCTTCCGCAGGTCGGAATCCCGGAGGGTGGCAACTTTTATCTATCCTGGAGGGGATGGTCGGCCGATGACCGACGGCCAGGGACTGAAGAACAGGGGGCATTCCCGCGAGGATGTGGAGGAGAGGCGGCAAGCCGCCGAGGAGCTTTGCTCCGCCAGCCTGGCCGCGATATCCTCCTACAGCATAGACCCTGAGGGCGCCCGATCCAACATCGAGAACATGATAGGCTGCGCCCAGGTGCCGCTCGGTTACGTGGGCCCTCTCACCGTGGACGGGGAGTTCGCCAACGGGGAGTTCCTCATACCGATGGCCACCACCGAGGGCGCCCTGTTGGCGTCGGTCAACCGCGGCTGCTCCCTGGCCAACGCCGGATCCGGCGTCACCGTCCGAGTTATAGGCGATTCCATGACCCGCGCCCCGGTTTTCCGCGTGGACGGGGTGGCCCACGGCATGCGGGCGGTGGATTGGATCGGCGACAACGTCAACGCCATCCGCGAGGCGGCGGAGTCCACCACCAGCCGCGGACGCCTGCTGGAGGTGGAGGCTTTCCCCAACGGCCGCAACCTTTTCCTCCGGTTCTCCTACCACACCGCCGACGCCATGGGGATGAACATGTGCACCATCGCCACCGAGGCCGCCGCCCGCGTCATAGAGGAGGGCACCGGCGCCGTTCTGGTATCGGTCTCGGGCAACATGTGCACCGACAAGAAGCCCGCCGCCATCAACATGATATCCGGCCGCGGCAAGACCGTCATCGCCGACTGCCGCGTCCCGGCGTCGGCGGTGAAGGAGCGCATGCATGCCGACGTGGACGCGGTGGTGGAGACCTGCTACCGCAAGAACCAGGTGGGCAGCGCCATGGCCGGCTCGCTGGGTCAGAACGCCCATGCGGCGAACATGCTCGCCGCCCTCTTCATCGCCACCGGGCAAGACCCGGCGCAGGTGGTGGAGGGCAGCATGGCAAGCACCCTGTGCGAGAACGTCGACGGGGACCTGTACATCTCGGTGCGCATCCCATCGCTGGAGGTGGGCAGCGTCGGCGGCGGCACCAAGCTTCCCACCCAGGGGGAGGCGCTGGACATGATCGGCTGCCGCGGGGAGGGAAAGGCGCTGAAACTGGCCGAGGTCTTCGCGGCGGCGGTGCTCGCCGGCGAGCTGTCCACCCTCGGGGCCCAGGCCGCCGGCCATCTTGCCAAGGCGCACTCCCAGCTGGGTCGCTGAGCGGATATATTTAATAACGGATTCCCCTATGCGTTGAGAGATGCCAGTCATCAACTTCAACCATCAGGACCTCTGCCGCCTCATTGGCGAGGAGGTGCCTCGCGAAGTCCTCGATGAGCGCATACCCATGCTGGGTGCGGACATGCAGGACGCCGCCGAAGGCGACGAGATGTCGGTGGAGTTCTTCCCCAGCCGCCCCGACCTGTTCAGCGTCGAGGGCGTGGCGAGGGCTCTGCGGGCGTTCCTGGGGTTCAGGGGCGGCATCAGCGAGTACCCGGTGGAGGAGAGCGACCTCGTGATGACCGTTGATTCCAGCGTCAAGGACGTGCGCCCGGTGGCGGTATGCGCCGCCGTCCACGACGTGAGCATAGACGACGCGTTCATCCGCTCGCTGATGGAGGTGCAGGAGAAGCTGCACATAACCATCGGCAGGAAGAGGGCCAAAGTGGCCATCGGCGTCCACGACCTGGACGCCGTGACGCCGCCGTTCCGTTATCACGCCGCGGTGCCGGAGGAGGTCTCCTTCGTTCCCTTGGGCAAGACCGAGAGCTGGAATATGAGGGAGATACTGGAGCATCATGAGAAGGGAAGGGAGTACGCCCATCTGATGGAGGGCGAGGAGCTCTTCCCGGTGATAAGCGACGGAGCCGGCGAGGTCCTTTCCTTCCCGCCGGTGATCAACGGCGTGCTTACCACCGTGACCGAGGACACCAGGAACCTGCTGGTGGAGATGACCGGCACCGACCGCAAGGCGGTGGAGGGAGCGCTAAACATACTGGTCACCGCTCTGGCGGAGAGGGGGGGCCGGATCGCATCCGTCAGGCTGGAGGGCGAGGACGAGAGCGTCACCCCCGACCTCTCCCCGCGGCGCTGGACCTTGGACGTGGCGGAGTGCAACTCCTTCCTGGGCACATCACTCTCTACGGCGGAGGCGGCCGAGTGCCTAGAGAGGATGGGCTATGATGCCGCGCCCACAGAAGGCAAGGTCGATGTGATGGCGCCCGCCTACCGGCTGGACCTCCTGCACCCCGTGGACTTGATGGAGGACGTCGCGGTGGCCTACGGTTACGAGCGCTTCGGATCGGTGCCGCAGACGCTGCAGACCTTCGGCTCCGAGCTGCCCTGCACCGTGGCGGCGGACGGCATCCTCGACGTGATGACCGGCCTCTCCTATTTCGAGGTCACGACCTTGATACTGAGCAACCCCTACGACGAGTTCGAGCGCATGGGGATGGACGGGAGGCGGGTGGTCCGCGTGAAGAACCCGATAAACGAGGAGCACACCTGCATGCGCGCCAACTTGATACCCAGCATGATGCGCGTCCTGAGGAGGAACAAGCACCGTGACCTGCCGCAGCGCATCTTCGAGGTGGGGGACGCGCTCCATTGGACCACCACCCATCGGCACGTGGCCGCACTGTGCGTGCACCCCAAGGCCTCCTTCACCGAGATGAAGTCGGTGGCGGAGTCACTGCTGCGGGAGATGAGGGTGGAGCATGAGCTGAGGCCAAGCGAGCTGGCGATGTACATCCCCGGTCGAGGGGCGTCCATAATGGTCGACGGCGAGGAGCGGGGGCATTTCGGGGAGCTGTCGCCGGAGCTGATCGGCTCTCACGAGATAGGATACCCGATAACCGCGCTGGAGTACGACCTGGGGCCCAAGCTCTCGTGAGTGCAAATTATATAGTGCGACGTTTTTCCAANCACAAGCAGAGGTGGCTGAGTCTGGATCAAGGCGCCGGTCTTGAAAACCGGTGGTGTCTTCACCTCGGGAGTTCGAATCTCCCCCTCTGCGCCACCATGGCCATCATCGCCGCTGCACGGGCGGCATCACTTCGGCGGCGCCCCCATCCTCTCGAGGCGTCCGAGGAGCTCGTCGAGCAACGCGCCCATGTCCCCTTCTGTCCCGACCTCCATGATCCGCCGCTCGCTGGCATCGCCGTCGACGGCGATGATGTCAGGCGATGGGCCCTTCCGCTGAGGCCACGGGGTGCCAGGCTCTGCGAGCCTCAGGTGCGCCCGGGGCCCCGACCCCGCCGCCCGACCGGTCCGTGGCGATGCCAGCCCCTCCGCCTCGCCTCTCACCTGCTCAAGGGTCCCGACGGGGGCATCCTCGACGGATATCAGAAGTTCGGACCTCTTCCCCTTTGAGAGGGGCGCCGGGCCATCCGTGCCCTCGACCGGTTTCATGGGCCAGTTTATCACCGTGCCTCTGCGCCCCTCCNGTCGCCCTTCGGCGCGGTAGCTGCCCTTCCGCACGGTGGCGATCTGCGGCCGGCCATCGCTGACGACGCAGGCCTCGAGGGCCCCGCCGAAAGCGGGCCGGGACATCAGCAGCCGGCCGCCGTCCATCTTTAGGCCGGTGACGCCCGTGGCCACGGGCACCTCCAGCAGGGCCCCTGTGCCGAGGGCGAGTTCGTCGCCGTTGTCGCCGGCGAGGAACAGTGCGGTGTTGGCCCTCGCCCTCTCCGCCACCGCCGCGAAGCCCTCGCTGAAGCTTCGCGGAAGATGCTCGTCGAAGCCGGGGTGGCGCACGTGGTACACGGTGTCCGCCCCCCAGGCGTAGAGCTCGCTCGCCAGGGAGCGCGCCTGCTCGGGACCGTAGATAAGCGCCAGGACCCTCTGACCCTCCAGCCCTTTGGCCAGGGTCAGGAGCTCGGGGACCCCGTCCTTCAGCACGGGGACCCCGTCCTCAAAGGTCCATTCGGCCCACACCATCACCCCTTCGGTGGTGTCGGCGTCCAAGTCGTACATCTCTGCCAGCTCCTGCTCGGAGCGCTCGCAGCCTCCGCCGCAGGCGGACTTGCTCGGGCAGGACCCGCAGCTCTCGGTCTTCACGGCAAACACCTCGGCATAATGACCTGAACGCATTGCGGCGTATCAAAACTATCCCTTTACGCTCACCGCGGTCATCATGGCGTTCATCGCCGACGGAGCATCATCATGTCGAAGGCTCACTCCTCTTCATAGAGGTCCTGGCGGATGCGGGGCACCATGGCCGCCAGCACCGACTGCTCGGTGAGCTTCTGCCGGTCCAGCAGCCCTTCGCTGAGGAATCCGATGGCGCCCTTGGAGCGGCCCAGGGCCTCGGTGCCGTACACCTGCGGGAAGGCCTCGCCCACCGTCGCCCCGCCGCGGACCACGTCGGCGACGCGGTCCGGATAGCGGAAGGCGGAGCCGGCGCCATAGGTCACGTTGCCGTCGCGGTCGACGACGGCGCAGTACTGCACGTCGTACATTCCGTCGATCATTTCGAAGACGCCCGCCTCGATGCCGATGCCCAGGTCGTTGTCCCCTAGCGCGTTGAGCGCCCGGTTCCTCGCCCCTTCGATGGTCTTCTCCCCCATCGGCTGCTCGCCGACGCCGTTGTCCACCGCCACCGAGCTGAGCTCGAAGATGCCGTAGAGCCTCTCCATCACCGAGCGCACCGCCTGCACCTTGACCGGGTTCTCGGTGCAGACGGCGATGCGCTTGCGGGCGGCGACGATGTTGGAGGCGCTTATCCTCTCCCCGCTATCGTCGGTGATCATGGGCACGCTGCGCACCTCCAACGGATAGAGGCCCTTGCTGAGACGCAGCTCGTTGATCTCCGCCGCCACCGGCTCGGTCTCCTCGGAGACCACGATGGCATCGAGGTCGTCCATCTCCACCGCGCTGCCGTGCGGATGTTCGATGACGGTGATCTCGTAGCGGCCTCCCCATTCGTCGAGCAGCTCCTGCACCGCCTGCATGCGGGCGCTGAGAGGGTTCACCCTGCCCCGGGTCTGGGAGGCGAACTCGTCCGAGCATATGCCCACCGATAGGAAGTCCGATATCTGGAAGGCCTTCTCGAACAGCGATATGTGCCCGGCGTGCAGGACATTGAACGTGCCTCCTACCGCGACCTTCATCACGCCACCACCAGCAGAGCGATTATCAGCACCACCCCTGATAGCCCCCATAGCATGAGGAGCTGCTTCTTTTTGGCTTTGACCTCGCCCTCCTTTTCCAACTGGCAGGGTTCGCTGCAGTAGGGGTCCTTCCCGGTGAAGGCCTTGCCGCAGCCGGAGCAGTGGCGGTGTTGGGGTATCCTCTCTACCATCACCTATACGATGGCGGGGGAAGCATAATAACGTTTTCCAGCTCAGAGGCCCCGCCGGTCCAGCTCGTTGTTCGCCAGCGTGATGCAGTGGTCGGAATGGTAGGAGTGCGGCCCGAGCCTGACGCTTCGCCGCGCGTGCTCAGCCAGCAACGACTCCTCCTCCTCGCTGAGGTCGCGGTCGTCCCCGAGCACGAAGGTCAGGTCGCCAGCGAGCTCCAGGTCGCGGATGTCGTCCCCGTCCTCCTTGAGGTAGACGATTTCGCTCTCAGCAGCGAGCCTCTCCAGCAGCTGCGCCAGCCCCTCCCGGGACACGTATATGCCCGGGGAGGCTCGCAACTCCACTCCCTCCGATCTCTTCAGTAGGGCGTTCCTCACCAGCGATGCGGTGCTCCTCTCGTCGGGGTTGAGGTAGCGGAGCTCGTCGCCGCGGAAGCGCAGGGTCTTGGGCGCGTCGCTGCCCCCTTGGAGTACGAGGTGGACCTCGACATCCCGCCGCAGGGCGTGCGATAGGAAGAAGGCGGAGTTGACGCAGCGCAGCAGCACATCGAGGCGCCCGGCGCCGCCGCAGACGTCGTCGAGCTTGAAGTCGCCGGTGCTGGAGGCGCGGTGGCCGATGATGACGAAACGCCTCATCTCAGAGCCCCAGGTCGCCGCCCTGCACCTGTTTCATCAGCTGCTTGCGCATCTTGCGGTTGCCGAGCATGCCCTTCATCATCTTCTTGCTCTGGTTGTACTGCTTGATGAGATCGCGGACGTCGCTGCCGCGGACCCCGGCGCCGAGGGCGATCCTCTTGGCCCTCGAGGCCTTGACGATGCGCGGGTCATCCAGCTCCTCGTCGGTCATGGAGTCCATTATCACCTTGTACTTACGCAGCCGCTGCTGCGAGTCCTCCATGTCCATCTTTTCCTCTACGTTGCTGAACCCCGGGATCATGGACATGACCTTCTGCAGGGGGCCCATCTTGTTGACCGCCTCCATCTGGTTGTACATGTCCTTGAGGGTGAACTTGCCCGACATGATGTTGCGGCTGGTCTGCTCCACGTCGGCATCGGTGACGTTGTCCTTCGCCAGCTCCATCAGCGACTGCACGTCGCCCATGCCTAGAAGCCGGGAGATGAAACGGTCGGCGTCGAAGGGCTCGAGGTCGCGGATCTGCTCCCCCACCCCGAGGTGAACGATGCGCGCCTTGGTCTGCGCCACCGCCGACAGCGCCCCGCCGCCCTTGGCGGTGCCGTCCATCTTCGTCAGGACCACGCCGGTGACGCCCACCGCCTCGTGGAAGGCGGCCGCTTGCGGTCCCGCCTGCTGACCCACCTGCGAATCGAGGACCAGAAGCCTCTCGTCCGGTTTGGCGACGGCGCTGACGTCCTTCAGCTCCTGTATGAGGTCCTCCTCCAGGCCGTGGCGGCCGGAGGTGTCGATGATTATGAGATTCTTGTCCTTGAACCTCCGCAGGCCGTTCTCCACGATGTCGGGGGCATCGTCGTTCCCCGGCTCGCCGTGCACGTCCACGCCCACCTTCTCGCCCAGTTGGACGAGCTGGTCGTAGGCCGCGGGGCGGTGGACGTCGGCGGCGATCAGACCCACGTTGAACCCTTTCTTGGAGAACTGCCACGCCAGCTTGCCGGTGGTGGTGGTCTTCCCTTGGCCGTAGAGGCCCACCATCATTATGCGCTGCGCCTTCATCGGCAACGGGTCGCCGCGGTCGAGGACTGCCACCAGCTCCTCGTAGATTATCCTGATGACATGCTCCTTGGCGCTCTTGCCCGCCGGGGGGCTCTCCTGCAGGGCGCGTTCCTCCACCCTCTTGGTGATGGAGAGGACGAGCTGAACGTTGACGTCAGCCTGCAGCAGGGCGCGCTGCAGGTCCTTGGACACCTCCATGACAAGGTCCTCGTTGACATTGCTGGCATCGCTGATGCGTCCCAGCACGCCGCGCAATGACTTCCCTAAACCCTCGAGCACCATGGCCTCGACCAGTAAGAAACCCGGGATGGTATTAGAATTTAATGGAAACACCGCCTGGTCGCGATCGCTCCTGGAAATTTTGGCCCTATGTTGAAAAAAAATGGCTCCGTTGGATTTCACGGGGCCGCCCGTCATCTCATGACGCTGGTCGGAATCTCCCAATCACCGCTGATGATTGGCCGTTTGAAGGGCGATTAATAATGTATTAACTTGTACAATAACGTACAAATATGATATGTATTGTATACGATAAACAATGCCACTAGACGATATAGTGTTCGAAGAGGCCGACATCCGCCTATCGCCCGCCGAGGCCTACAAACGCTTACGTCGGGGCTCAGAGCAGTCCTTCCTGCTCGAGAGCGCGGTGGGGTCCACACGTACCGTCTCATACTCCTTCCTAGGCGCATCCCCTCGTGAGGTTCACAGAGATTACGGCGAAGACAAAGACCTGGCCAAACTGAGAGGTGTCATGTCGCGGAGGGGCAGGGACGCCTCACCGTTCCCATTCTCCGGAGGATTGGTCGGTTACTTCTCCTACGACATTGTCAACTCCCTTGAGGAGGGGATAGAAGCGTCGGGCGGTGAATTCCCCTTGTATGAGCTGGGACTGTTCGACTGCGGCCTCATATACGACCATTCGGCTTTCAAAGTCTATCATTACCATCCCGCGGATGAGGAAGGCTGCCTGGATTCGTTGGTTAGCGCGCAGGGCGATGAGGAATGCGAACCCTTCACGATCTCACCGGAGGCTGTAAGAACGTCACAAGAAGAATACCGTGACGGAGTCGACAGTCTCAGATCCCGCATCATGGAGGGCGAAGCCTTCCAGACGGTGCTCTCCCAATACGAGGAGCGTCGATACCAGGGAGACCCCTTCCATTTGTACGAACGCATGAGGCAGATCAATCCGTCACCGTACATGTTCTACCTGGATTTCGGGGAAAGGAAAGTAATGGGTTCCAGTCCAGAGACGCTGGTGACCGTCCGCGGTCGAGAGATGGTTACATACCCTATCGCCGGCACGCGCCCCTTGGGAGGGGATGCGACCCAAAGGAGGTCGAATCGTCTGGACCTGTTGGCGGATGAGAAGGAGAAGGCAGAGCATATCATGCTGGTGGACCTGGCCAGGAACGACNTTGGCAAGGTATGTGATTACGGCAGCGTTGAGGTGACCGACTTCATGCGCGTTGAGGAGTTCAGCCATGTGCAGCACATGGTCTCCAAGGTCCGAGGCTCTTTGCGTTCTGACAAGGACTGCGTCGACGCCCTGGCGGCGGTCTTCCCCGCCGGCACTGTAACGGGCGCGCCCAAACATCGGGCCATGCAGTTGATAGAGATGAACGAGACCCGCGGCCGAGGTCCCTACGCTGGAGCGGTAGGGTACATATCGGACGACGGCGACATGGACACTGCCATAACAATACGCTCGGCGTTCATAGTGGGGGACCGCGTCTATTTCCAGGCCGGTGCGGGCATAGTCATGGACTCCGTCCCTGAGAGGGAGCATGCCGAATGCATGCACAAGATGAAGGCCTTGCATGACGCGGCGGGACTCGACCAGGGGGACAGAACATGAAAAAGGTCCTAGTGATAGACAACTACGATTCGTTCGTGCACAATCTGGCCCACAGTCTGGCTGCGGCGGGTGCCACACCGACGGTCATCAGGAACGACAAGTTGGACATAGGCTCGATAGAGGGTTCATACCATGGCATAGTGATATCCCCGGGGCCGGGACATCCTGGTGAGGACTCTGACTTCGGCCTATGCGCCCAGGTGTTGCGCGAGGTGTCCCCCCGGGTGCCCACTTTGGGCATATGCCTAGGCATGCAGGGCATCGCCCACGTTTTCGGGGCCAAAGTGGCGCGGGCATTCAGGCCGGCTCATGGCAAACCGACGGACATCCATCATGACGGCAAAGGGTCCCTGCGGGGCCTGCCGTCCCCTTTCGTTGCGGGCCTGTATCACTCTCTTTGCGTGAGGGACGAGGACCTGCCCGCCCAGCTCGAGATAATCTCCCGCATGCCTCTGGGGGTAATAATGGGTGTGAGGCACCGTCTTTACCCCATCGAAGGTTTCCAGTTCCATCCTGAATCGGTGCTCACTCCGTTGGGGCAAAGGATACTGGACAACTTCGTTTCCGGGTTGGGGGCATGAGCATGGCCAAGGGCGCTCTCTACGGCCATGCGCGAAGCCTCGCCCATGGTCTTGCTCAAGGAGACATAGGCCCAGAGGTCGGTGCCGACGCTTTGAGGTCCATGGACCCGTACCTTATAAAAAGCGAGGAGCTCCTGGCCATGGTCGATGTTTTCCAAGGCCTGGCCTCGAAGGTGGACACTCAGCATGAACGAGTGATGGACCTCTGCGGCACCGGGGGCGCCAGCGTGCGGACATTCAACGTCGGCACCGTATCCTCCTTCATCGTCGCCGCTTCAGGCTCACCGGTGGCGAAACACGGCAACAGGTCCGCGAACGGAAAATGCGGGAGCGCCGATCTGCTTGAGGCGCTGGGCGCCGACATATCGATTCCTCCGCAGCGCGCTGCGGAGATCCTCGATGACATAGGGTTCTCATTCTTCTTCGCCCCGAACCACCATCCCTCCGTAGCGGCGGCCGCCGAGGCCAGGCGGATGGCGGGCGGAGTGACCGTCTTCAACATGATGGGCCCTCTGTTGAACCCCGTGCGCGTCAAGCGCGACCACCTCATGGGGGTGTGGGACCCACGCCATCTGGATATCGTTCCGGAGGTCCTGATTAAAACCGGAGTGGAGAGGGCCATGGTGGTGTATGGGGACCCGGGCATGGACGAGGTCTCCCTCTGCGGTTCCACTTCAGTGGCGCATCTGACGAGGAGCGGCATCGAGCGGTATGAGATATGCCCGGAGATGGTGGGAATGGACCGTTGCCCGGCGGAGGCCTTGAGGGAGCTGCCTCCCGCAGCAGCGGCCCAGGCCTGTAAAGGCATACTCGCGGGGCAGGAGGGGGAGAGGAGGGACCAGGCCCTGCTCAGCTCAGCCTGTGCCCTTCTGGTCCAAGAACGACGTAACAGTCTCCAGTCATGCCTGAGTCTGGCAGAGGAGTCCCTGGATAGCGGCGCTGCGGAGGACCTCATGCATCGGTACATAAGGGCCAGCACAGGAGGCTGCAACGATGTTTGATGGAGGCGGGGACGCTCTCTCCCTATTGCTGGATAACGCCAAGGCGCTTTTGGATGAAGGTTATTACGACAACCCGGGGACAACGAGGGCGGAGGGCCTCTTCAAGCCCCCCTCCATGGTGGCCGCTTTGGAACGGCATCCCAGCATGCCAGTGATCGCAGAAGTGAAGAAGGGCTCCCCCTCCGATGGAAAGTTCTCGACGCACGGCTCACAGGGCCTGATATCGGAATATGTCCGCGGCGGGGCGGCAGCGCTGTCCGTGCTCAGCGAACCGAACCATTTCCACGGCTCGCTTCGGAATGTCGTCCTGGCCGCCCGCAGCGGACTGCCGGTGCTTATGAAGGACATCATCATCGATGGCCGTCAATTGGAGTGCGCCCGGATGTTGAATGCATCGGCAGTCCTGCTGATAGAGTCGGCCTTCGGAGGCCGTGGCCGGAATAAAAGGGACAAGCTCATCGGAAAGGCTAATGACCTGGGTCTCGAAGTGGTGCTGGAGTGCTCCGCCCAGGAGGAGCTGGACTCCGTGCTGGACAGCCGTGCTGACATGCTCGCTTTCAACCGACGCGATCTGCGGACCCTCAGCGCGGGGGGCTTGGCCATGGAGGACGCGCTCCCCGACCTTGTCGCCGACGGCAGGCCGGTGCTGGCAATGAGCCTCATGCGGTCCAGAAATGATGTGGAGAAGGCCAGAGACCTCGGCGCTGCGGCCGTGCTGATAGGCAAAGCCCTCAGCTCATCGCCCTGCCCAAGGCGGAGATTGAAAGATTTGAAGGTGGGCCGATGACCGCCATCAAGGTATGCGGGATGCGGCACCCGGACGACATAGAGGCCTGTCGGGAAGCCGACTACCTGGGGTTCGTGGTCTCTAGCGTTTCCCATAGGAATCTCGGGGCAGAGCGGGCACGGGAACTGATGTCGTTGTGCGACAACACCAAGGTGATGGTGACAACCGAGACGAATGGAAAGTCGTTGGAGGCGATGGTCTCCCGCCTGGAGCCGGACGTGCTACAGTTACACTCGGCCCCCGACCTCGATCTGATGGAGAGGATGTCAGCATGCGTCGAGACATGGGCGGTGCTGGGGGTCAGAGAGGGGGCATGCATAGGTGCTGAGATGCTGGGAGGATGCTCTGCCCTGCTGCTCGACAGCCCTGGCCGGCAAGGCGGGGGGACGGGAAGGGTACATGACTGGTCCATCAGCAGAAGGATACGGGACGCACTCCATCCCTTCCCCGTAATTCTGGCCGGCGGATTGATGGCGGATAACCTGGAGAATGCCATATCGGTTGTCCGCCCCTATGGGGTGGACATGTCGAGCTCATTGGAGGCCGCGGGCGGGAAGGACCCCGGCATGGTGCGAGAGGCCATAGACAGGATCAGGGGGCGGCATACATGATGGACGCCCGATTCGGCGAGTACGGAGGTCAGTATGTCCCTGAGGTCCTTGTTGAGGCATTGCAGGAGCTGGAAAAAGAATACCTTTCAGCGATGGGGGACCCCTTATTCCGTTCAGAGCTGGAGCGTTTCAACCGACATTACGGTGGACGGAGCACGCCCCTCTATCTCGCTCAAAGGCTTACAGAGCATTGTCGGGGCCCCAGGATCTATCTGAAGAGAGAGGACCTCTGCCATGGCGGGGCACACAAATTCAACAACGTCATGGGCCAGGCTCTACTCGCCCGTCGGATGGGCAAGAGGCGCATCATCGCCGAGACCGGGGCGGGGCAGCATGGCACCGCCACCGCGATGGCCGCCGCCGTCCTCGGGATGGAGGCTGAGATATTCATGGGCGAGAAAGACATCGCCCGGCAGAGGATGAACGTTTTCCGCATGAGGCTCATGGGGGCCAAGGTGCACGCTGTCAGCTCTGGATCGAGGCTATTGAAGGACGCCATCAACGAGGCCCTGCGAGACTGGGCGGGAAGTGTCGAGGACACCCATTACCTGTTGGGGACGGTGGCGGGCCCCCATCCGTTCCCGACAATGGTGCGGGACTTCCAAAGCGTGATCGGACGTGAGACGCGCCGACAGTCCTTGGCCGCGGAGGGAAGGCTGCCCGATCTCCTAGTGGCGTGCGTGGGCGGGGGAAGCAACGCCATCGGGACATTCCACCCGTTCCTCGAAGACGAGTCGGTGGACTTGCTGGGGGCCGAGGCCGCAGGTCAGGGACTCTCCTCCCGCCATCATTCCGCCTCCCTGTCATCAGGCAGCGTGGGGGTGCTGCAGGGCTGCAGGACGTACATCCTCCAGGATGAGCACGGCATGATAGGGGAGGCCCACAGCGCGGCCCCCGGTCTGGATTATCCTGGCGTAGGTCCTGAGCACAGCCATCTGAAGGACATCGGAAGGGCCAGATACGTCGCGGTCACGGATGAGCAGGCGCTTGAGGCCTTCTCTCTGCTCTCCCGATACGAAGGGATAATCCCCGCCCTGGAGAGTTCCCATGCCGTATACGCGGCCATGCGGGAGGCGGAGCGGATGGACGAGGAGGGTTTCATGGTAGTCACCCTCTCAGGCCGGGGGGACAAGGACCTTGAGACCGTGTACTCCTTGGGGGGAATGGATTGAGCAGAATACGAAACGCGTTCAACGCGGCCCAGGAGGAGGATAGGGCCGCCCTTATATGCTACCTGATGGCCGGCTCCCCTTCGTTGGAGGGTTCCAAGGATATGGTCAAGGCCTGCGTGCGGGGCGGCGCCGACATAATCGAGCTGGGGATGCCCTATTCCGACCCGGTTGCGGACGGGAAGGTCATCCAGGAGGCGGCGATGAGTTCGCTGGGGCAGGGCACCATGCCCCGTGACACCATAAGGATGGTCAAAGAGCTGCGCGGCGAGCTCGAGACCCCGATGGTGCTGATGGGCTATTACAATCCAATCCAACGCTTGGGCGAGGAGCTCTTCGTCTCAGAATGCACCGATGCTGGCGTGGACGGCCTCATCGTGCCCGACCTCCCTATGCACGAGTCTACTGCATTGCGCTCGCATTGCCGGAGGGCGGGCTTGGACCTGATCCATATAACCACCACTCTGACATCGCCCGCCAGAAGGGATGAGCTTGTCAGGGCGGGCTCGGGCTTCACTTACATGATGACCCGCACGGGAGTCACAGGGCCTGGCCTCCCTTTCGCACAGGACATCGCCCCGCTGATTGCCAGCACCAAGCGTATAGACCCCGGCCTTCCTCTCGCCCTCGGCTTCGGCGTCTCCGGCGCCGATGATGTACGGCGTTTGCGCGCGGCAGGCGCTGACGGAGTGATAGTGGGTAGCCTGCTCGTCGGCATGGTTTCGGAAGGGTCGAGCGCCGTTTCCCTGGAGAGGGAGGTGGTCAGGCTCTCGGAGGCATGCGGGAACGCTATGCCCTGATTGAATCGCAACGGAGGGCCTTATGATGGAAAAGCGGGACAGGGCTAGCCAGTCAGAAGGGATGGGATGCACTCTATGAACTAGCCCCTATTATCCCACGTAACAACAATTATCCGGGTAATATATAATAGTTATCAATAAGAAGAACAAGGTTTGTTTAAAGGTGTTTGAACACGGGCCAGCAGGCCCGCAGGCCATCGGACCTAGAGGTATCCAGACTTCTGCAGGGTCATCAGGTCCTCGGTGCTGAGCTTCTCGCCGGCCTTGAACTTGTCGAAGATGTCCTCGGCCTCCTTCTTGACCGCGGTGTCCTCCTTCTTCTTCTTGGCCTTCTTCTGCTTCTGCCTCAGACCGCTGAGCATCTTGTCGAAGTCATGCACCTGCTTGATGAACTCGATGTGCTTCTTGTGCTCCTCATCGGCGAGGAGCTTGGTCTCGACGAACTTCTCCTGGGCGCCGTCAGCCTCCTTGCGCAGCTTGTCCGCCTCCTCGTAGAGGGAGATCATCTTGTCGTGCTGCTCCTGGGCCTGCTCGGCGTACTCTGACACCTGGCGATGGTGGGCCTCCGCCTGGTCGCGGGCCTCGCGCAGCTCGGCGATGGCGGAGCCGATCTCGGTGTCCTCGGACATCTCCTTCTCTTTGTCCTCGATCTGCTTGACCAGCTGCTTCATCAGCTCGATGAGGTCCTGCTCCTTCTCCTTGGACAGGGACTGGGTCATGTGGCGGAACTCGAGGTCGTTAAGCTCCTTCTTGAGTTTCTTGAGCGGGGGCCCCTTGTCCTTGGGGGTCTCGGCACGGAGCTTGTTCACTTCCTCGTTAAGCTTGGAGACCTCCTTGTTATAATCGTCCCTCTCGTTCTTGGCCTCGCGCACCTTCTGATTCAGCTCGTCGCGCATGTCGCGGTGCTTAGCGGCCTCGTCCACGAGCTCCCTCACTTGGGAGTTCAGGGAATCCCTTTTCTTAACCCATTCTTTGGTCTGTTTGTTGAGCTCGTCCCTCAGACGTCGGTGCTTCTCCGCGTCGTTGTTGGCTTTGCTTCGCTTTTGTTCAAGCTCCTCCAAGAGTTCGGTCATAAGTCCACGCTCAATCCTGTACGGCCCCATATATAAGAGGGGAGCCGCCAACGCTTGGAGATAAAACATATTATTTATAATAGTTTCGTAGAATGTGACCAGCGCCGATGTAGTTTGCGGAGGTCAGGACCCCCTTACGGTAACGGAGGCAGTGCCAGTGATGGCGAGGCTCTGCAACAATATTTATATTGAATCCCTAATCTGAAGCTGAGAATATGAGTAACCTCTGCCCTCTTGATTTCCGCTACGGACGCGCTGAGATGAAGGCCATCTTCGAGGAGGAGAGCCGTCTGCAGTACCAGATGGACGCCGAGGCGGCGCTGGCCCGGGCCCATGCCGCGCTGGGGAACATCCCCGCCGAGGCGGCGGAGGCCATCAGCGCCAACGCCAACCTGGACGCTGTGAAGGTCGGACGCGTCAAGGAGATCGAGGCCGAGACCCGTCATGACGTCATGGCGCTGGTGAAGGCGATGTCCGAGCAATGCGGCGACGCCGGCCGCTACGTGCATCTGGGCGCGACCTCGAATGACATAGTGGACACCGCCACCGCCATGCAGGTCAAGGCGGCCTTGGACCTCATCGAGGACGACCTGGAGAAGCTGCTGGTGGCGATGGCGCAGCTGGCCAAGAGGGAGAGGAACACCCTAGAGGTGGGCAGGACCCACGCCCAATTCGCCATACCGATAACGTTCGGATTCAAGGTCGCCGGCTACATCGCCGAGCTGCTGCGGCACCGGCAGAGGCTGCAGGAGATGCGCCCGCGGGCCTGCGCCGGCAAGATGGCCGGGGCGGTGGGTACCGGCGCCGCCCTCGGCGACGACTTCATGACCATCCAGGAGATGGTGATGGACGACCTGGGTTTGAGCTACGAGGAGGCCGCCACCCAGGTGGTGGGGCGGGACCGCTACAGCGAAATGATTTGCCTGATGGCAAACGTGGCCACCTCCTGCGATCGGTTCGCCACCGAGGTGCGCAACCTGCAGCGCTCGGAGATCGCCGAGGCCCACGAGGCATTCGACGCCAATAAGCAGGTGGGCAGCTCCACCATGGCGCAGAAGAAGAACCCCATCACCTCGGAGAACGTCTGCGGCCTGGCGCGGGTGGTGCGCGGCTTCGTAACTCCCATGTTCGAGAGCCAGGTCCTGTGGCACGAGCGGGACCTCAGCAATTCCAGCGCCGAGAGGTTCACCATACCCCACGTGTTCACGTTGGTGGACGACATGCTGCTGAAGATGGCGGACGTGTTCAGCAATCTGCAGGTGGATCGGGAGAGGATGCTGGCGAACATCGAGCTCGCCAAGGGGATGATAATGGCCGAGCCGGTGATGATGGCCCTCGCCGCCAAAGGCATGGGGAGGCAGGAGGCGCACGAGGCCGTCCGGTCGGCCTCGATGGAGGCGCAGCGTGATGGCCTCCATTTGCAGGAGGCGCTGTTGCGCTCCTCGGAGATATCCACCGCGCTCAGCGCCGAGGAGGTGGCAGAAGCCATGGACCCGGTGAACTACATCGGCGGCGCACCGGACATCGTCGACCGCATGGTCGCCGCCGTTGAGAAGGAGCTCGGCCTCCGCATCGAGGTGTGACGATGAAAGGCCTGACTATGGCGAAGATGGGATGGGGCTTCTGGTTCGGAGGATTCTCCGGCTTGGCCCTCGCGGTGGCGTTCTACGTCCTCAGCGACGGCAACCCCTTCAGCTTCCTGCTCATACCCGTGGGTCTGTTGATGGGCCTGGGCCAAGGGTACATGATGGCCAAGATCGATGAGGGCGGCAAGGAATGAGCCCCCAGGGTTGAACCTGCACCCTCTTCCGATCCAGGCGCGTCACCAATTATCCTATTGGAAGGGCTCAGACGACCTTCTTGCCCGCATCTGGGCCTGGTTTCACGTTGTAGACATCGGTGACCTTTAGGATCAGCAGGTTCTTCGCCGGTAGGGTCTCCTTCATCTCATGGGCCCATTTCCGGGCGGCCTCGTAGTCCTCGCCTTCACTAAGCACGCTGACATCGCACTTGACCTGCCACGCGCCGCTGGTGTCTGTGGACCACACGAGGATGGAGGCGCGCGGGTTCTCCTCCACGTTCTTCAGGGTCTTCACCATGAAGTTGTCCACCGCCCATATGGTCTCGTCGTCCATCCTCTTCAGCAGGCCGATGGCGGCCACGTTGGGCTCGCCGTCGGCGCTGCTGGTGCAGAAGGCGTATGTCTTCATCCTGTTCATGTCGTCCTTGACTTCTTGGGTGAGCATGATTATCATCGATACTAGGTGAATGAGGGATATGAAAACGTTTCCATCCCTGGTGTAAGTGGGTATGCCCGACTGGTATGAAGAAAGAGTTATATGCTTCCGCTCTTTACAGCGCTCTCAAGGGCCAATAGATCAGCTCGGAAGATCGCTGCCTTCGCAAGGCAGAGGCCGCGGGTTCAAATCCCGCTTGGTCCACCATCATACATAACCAGTATAGTCGTATTCTCAGTGAGAGCATAAGGTCAGAGTTTGACATTGACGCTCAACCCACCTGTCCCCAATACAGAAACAGGGTTTCGATCGTACACCAATGAAACGCTATCGCCCTGCGTTTTGCGGAAGCACAAGTTCGAGCTTTCCAAGACGGTCGCCAACGCTATGAACGCAGCATCTGACCGACGGAAACCGACACGGCCATCTGAGCGGTAACGGTCGCATGACGGCCTGAAACCCGCTTATCTACTCGGACATCGCACCGTCTTAAGTTCTCTTATTGCTCTTCCTCGCCACGGCCAGTGATTTTCCTGGAGATGTTCCGGAATATCCTTCTGCGCAACAACCTTTCGAGCCTTCGCGTTATAAACCTCATGACCGACACCCTCCTGCAACCGACCGTTGGGTATCGCATCATCGGCCGACTGCTGCTATGGTTTATAACTCTGATACCAGATATAAAAAATTTCAGGTCATCGCCCGAATCGATGACGTCATGGCCTTGTTAGGTCCCGGCACCGTTTACTCACAGAACTCTTCTGGGATGCCATCATGCCGCCATGGGAAGATTTCGCCGCCTTATGACGTAGCCGTTCTGATTCTGCGGCAAGAAAGGCACCCCTATGCCTTGGTGAACCAAGACGAAAAGAACATCGACATATACGAGCAGTTGCGATTCAAGGCGATCGAGACATCGGAGGCTGACGTTGTGGACCTGAAACAGCACTGCATGGTCCGCCCTCTAACCTGTCTTATTGTACAAACGCATTCAATCCGGCGGGAAGCCGCGGTCACGGAAATAGGTATGCTGCCGATGCCGGCCACTCATCGCCAGGCCCTTGACGGTGATGGCCCTCTCCGGGCAGAAGTTGTAGCATCTGAAGCAGTCGGTGCATTCCGGCGTCCAACGCAGTCCCTCTCCCTCCTGCACTATGGCCCCCATCGGGCACTGCTCCACGCAGAGCAGGCAGAGGGTGCACCTGTCAGGATGGGCGCCGAAGTACCTCCAGGTCCTGTCCTTCCACTTGGGGCCCGCCCTTTGCAGCCAGCCATGGAAACGACCGAACGAGCCGTACTGCACCTTCCTCATCATCTTCCCCTGGAGCACGAGGCCGACCGTCCCCTCCAGCTCCTCCAAGGTCTTGGCCATCTGTTCCTCGAACTCGGGGTCCCGCAATGGATTGAAGGTCAGGAGGGGGACGCCGGTGTTGGGCGACATGCGGAAATCCCGGGACACTCTGAGTTCCAGGCCCAGGTCCGAGAGCATCGGCCGCAGCATCAGGGCGCCATCGCCGCTGAACGACTGCATCGTTGTCAGCACGAAAGCGTCTTCGGGGCCGTCGCCCTCTCCTCCTAGTATGTCCTTGGCGCCATCCAGGAAACGGTACAGCAACGGAGGGGCGTCGGAGCTGTGGACAGGATAGGCCACGCCCACGGTGTCGCTCTCCCGCCATCTATCGACGATCGAGCGCATTCCTTCGGACCAAAGTTCCTCGATGGATGCCAGGGCCACCTCGGCGCCCCTTTCCTCCGCTAGCTCCTTGAACCTCTGGCACAGCCACCAGGTGTTCCCCGTGCCGCTGAAATAGAGCAAAAGGATTTTCATGAGTCTCATCCCTGCACAACGGGATGCTCCAACGCTTTGTCGGATTCATATAAATGACCCTGATGCCCAAGGCATACGCGCACGCCGCGCGGGATGAGGGCTGTCAAGCAAGGAGGGCGGCAGGGCACATGTCCCATATTCCGATTTTCTCTCAGGGGAAAAACGGTCCTTCCGTTAAACGGACTCCTTTCCGACGGGTATTATGTAGAGGGGCTCCAGGTTCCGGTCGATGCCCAGGACCTTCTTCACCAGAATGTCATCGAAAGCGCCCACCATGACCGTGCTCAGCCCAAGGGCCACCGCCTGCAGGGCTATGCTCTGACCCGCGTGGCCGGCCTCCATATGCACATAGCGCACACCGCGCTCCCCGTATACTTTGGTGGTTCTATCGTGGTGCGCGGCGATGACCATGCTAGCTGGCGCACTCTCCACGAAGCCCTGCCCCAGGGCGGCGTGCGATAGCAGGGAGGACACGTCACCTTCGAGCAAGGGCTCCAGGCAATGCCCTTCAACGCTGTAACGGTAAACGCCTTCCTCGAGGTCGTCGACACCGTCCCTGCTGACGACGATGAAGACCTCCAATGGATAGGTGGCTCCGGCGGAGGGAACCGCTCTGAGCTCTTTATCCGGCTCGGTAAGCCCTTGCGCCGCCCACAGCAGCCGCGAGACCTGGAACAGACGCAGCGGCTCTTCGCTGTACTTCCTCACCGAGCGACGACCGCGGACGGCCTTCTCCACTGGGAAACTGGATTCGGACACCTGCGGGAGGCCTATGGGCCCGGACATCTTAACCATTCATTCCACCGAATGTTCACATCATGCCTCCCGGTCCTTGAATCTTTGCTGAGCTAGGCGATTCAAGTCCGTGCCGATAAGAACAGAGAGAGGACGGCATCCTCATGGCAACGTTTGCTCTGGTTGCTCTAAGACGTCACATCATACCTCGAGGGATTCAAAGGTCAACCGCGGCGCAGCAGGAGGAACGCCGCCAAGACGATGAGCAGGGCCGCCACGGCCCCCGCTCCGATCAGCAGCGCGTTGGAACCCTCGCCCTCAGGCTCCAGGGTGGCACCCTCCACGACCAAGGGGGTTCCTTTCTGGGCGGAAATGCTTATGGTCTGGGTCTTGAAGCCTTCCTTGACCGCCTCCAGCACGTAATCGCCTTCCTCGATGGTGAACGCGTAATACCCGTTCTCATCGGTTATGGCCATCAGCCCTGGGTTGCTCGCCCGAATCTCGACATCGGCCACCGGGTTGCCGTCCCTGTCGTATATGATGCCTTCGATCAGAGCCTTATCCGAGACCCAGAGCTTCTTGTGGTAGATGAAGCTGCCTGCCCCCAAATCATCATGGTCACCGAAATCCACCCACACCACGTGAACATGGACCAGTCCGTCTGAGGTGATAGTCGGGTCGGCTGACATATCGGTCTCGGTGGAGACTGTGGTGTAAGTCCCCCATCCTTCATCGGACAGGCTGCTATACATTATGTCAGACAAATCCTCTCCATAGAGCTCGCGCCATACTATGTGCACATCTCCCTCCGGGATGATGGCCAGCGAAGCATGTTCCGAATGATTCACGCTGCCAGCGGAAACCAGTTCAACATCCTGCCAACCGCCGCCGGCCTTTGCACGATGGTAGATGTCCGATCCAGATTCCGAACCAGGGAAGTCCGTTTCATCATTCCAAGTCACATGGACAACTCCCTCAGCGTCAACGCCTACATCGCCCGTCATTGAATTTTTGTCACTTCCAGAGGAAACCAGTTCAGTGTTCCCCCACGCACCCTGCGATTTTGATCGGTGGAAGATGTCTCCCCAGTCATCATCGGCGCCTTCGAAGTCCATGGTATCGTACCATGCGACATGGACGCTACGGCCAGGACCCGCGGCTATTGACGGCCAAGAGGGATGGCCGTTGCCATCCGATCTAACCTCCTCTATGGATCCCCAAGAATTCCCGGTACCTGACCTGTACAGGATCTTTGTGTTGGGATTGTATCCATCGGCCCATACAACATGCACCCTCCCATCCTCACTTGCTGCTATGGAGGGAAGGCCCGAGAAGTCATTCTTATCATGGGAAAGGACATTTATCTGACCCCACTCTCCGTCTATCATGGATCTTTGCACGATCTCACGTGTTGCCTCCTCATGTGACCGTTCTACCCAAGCCAGGTGCACGTTGCCCTCCCCATCGATGGCCATGGAGGGGTCGATCGATCTTATCGTGCTACTTATCGAGACCTTCTCCACGTCGCTCCATTCCCCGGCCGATTTGGACTGGAACATTATGTCGCCCGCTTCCGCCCATGCAACGTGCACGTTCATACGGGAGTCAACGACCACCAGCGGCAAGGAGCCCCCGGTGCCGTCCCCAGATACCAGATGAGAATCCTGCTCCGCCCAGGTGGCGGCCTCGGTGCTGGTTGGGATAGTCATAAACGATGTGAGCAATAGGAGGCAAAGGAGGCATGCCAGAGGCGCCCCCGCGATCCTGGTCATGGCCTCACCGCCGAAGGGGCAGGGTCCACACGAAAGATAGGTTCATTCGCTCCAAGACAGGCTTGATAGCTAGGCAAATGAATTTTTCCTTGACGGCGAGGGACGAACATGATACGAACCCCGATAATAGAATAATATATAATTATATAACGTTTTCTAATCATAGTTAACAGGCCGGGACACTACACCATGCCGCCTAGGTTCTAGTCGAACGGTCTCCTGCCTGTCTGAACCCATCCTCCCGCTGCTATTGTCGGCGGAGTCCCCTTTCTTTCCCCCCGGGTCCACGGCCTAGGTGGGGGATCGACTTTGGCATTGGTGGACAGGTTCTCGCTGTCCTTTCTGTGATACCAACAATCCAAGGTCTGATTCAGATTAAGGATTGGGGAAAAGATGGGATGATCAACCTAACACCCAACAATACATAGGATAGGCCCGTACCGATCCACAATCCTGCTATACCCGTATGTATTGCTCTAAGGCCCAATCCCCTTCTTGGTATTGGCTATCGATTTCGCCAGCAGCTCCACCGCCTCGCCGATGTCGCGCTGGTGCAACGCGCCGGATTTGACGGCGACGCCGTCGGCGCCGGCCTTGATGGTGTCGGCGGCGTTGTGCAGCTTGATCCCGCCGATGGCCACCAGCTGTATCCCCGGCTTCGACTTGAGGTCCTTCGGGTCGTCCAGCTGGTACGCCGCCCCCATCTCCTCCACGTAGCTGGCGTACATCGGTCCGAATATCACGTAGTCGGCACCGGCCTTCTCGGCCTTCAAGGCCTCCTCCGGAGTGCCCACCGAGACGCCCACCACGAATCCCTTAGGCGCTCGCTCCCGCACCGCGTCCACGGTCAGGTCCGACTCGTAGATGTGCACGCCGTCCGCGCCCGCGCCGAGGGCG
>SL_8KL_010_SEDDRAFT_10000600_pt1 | contig 31556 bp, 24 predicted proteins | sample SodLakKL_010_SED_4_FD_11160 | JGI IMG/M metagenome (IMG submission 11160)
CAGCTTCGTATGCCACTGTGGCTTAGGGGCAAAGCGATTCCTTGGTAAGGAATAGATCGCGGGTTCAATTCCCGCCAGTGGCTCTCTTCTTTCATTTTAATTATAAAGCGGGTTCACGAGCTGATCTCTGATCAGCGAGCGTTAGGAATCTATTCCTGACAGATCCCCGCCAGTGGCTCTCTTCTTTCATTTTAATTATAAAGCGGGTTCACGAGCTGATCTCTGATCAGCGAGCGTTAGGAATCTATTCCTGACAGATCCCCGCCAGTGGCTCTCTACTCTAGTAGATCCTAAATCCTACATGCTCCACAATTGTTCCCGGTCCCAAAAGCGTGCCTATCAACACTTTTTTATACAGTATAGCTAAATCAGACTATGATGATAACGCTCATCGGTTCAGCCCACGTATTGGACATATCAGATAGGATAGAAGAAGAGATAATGGCTAGGAATCCTGAGGTAGTGGCTGTTGAATTGGATAGGGTCAGGTATGAGGCTTTGAAAAGTCAGGAGGAAGATAGAGTTAGGGACGTTCCTTTGCTCTATCGCCTGATGCATAAAGTTCAGAAAAGAATAGCCGAAAAATTCGGTGTCGATATCGGCGGAGAGATGTTGACCGCCGTTGAGACCGCTAAAAATATAGGAGCCGGAATAGCTTTCATAGACATGCCGGCACAAAATTTTCTAGGTAGATTGATGAATGAGATGAGTTTGAAGGAAAAAGTGACTCTCTTCTTCGGTGGGATCATAGGTCTCTTCGTTAGCAAAAAGAGAGTGGAAAAGGAGATAGAAAGATACGAATCCGGAGGACTAGACGGAGGAGCGGACATGAACAGTATGATGAGCATAGAGATGCCCGTGGTGAAGCGTATACTTATAGATGAAAGGAACGAATTCATGGCTAAAAATTTGATCGAGCTGGATGAAAGGTTCGGCTCAGTTGTAGCAGTGGTTGGAGACGGGCACATCTCCGGTATGAAAAGCTTGTTGAGGGAAAAAGAACTAGAGATCATCAGGTTAAAAGATATAAGAGAACAGGATCAAAATTCAGAGAATAAAAAAGATGGCGAGGACAACACAGAAGTTAGTTTTACTTACGAGTACGAATTAGAAAGTTAAGATGGCTGTTTATGGCCATCCTGGCTCTCTCGTACCCTTCTCTTCAACGTCACTCCCGTTAGAATATCCTGGATAATCTGATCCTCTTTCCTCCCATCCGCTTTTCTGATGAGAGGAAAAGTTTCCTGCCGTGGTATTCACAGGAGGTTTTCTTTCATCACTTGAATTTATTATTACCAGTCCCACTCCGAGACCAACGATCATTTGCCCCCCGATAAATCCATAGGTGACGATATGACCCATGCTGAACGTGTTGTCCATCTCTCTTATATTTTCCAGATCCTGTTGACATAATACACAAAAATCATCTGGCGGGGCCTCTCTTTCCTCAACCTCAGGGGAACCTCTTCTCTCTTTGTACTCCACAGCGGCGGCCATAACACAATCTCCTGCACTCTCATCACAGTGATGCTGATTTTCAGGATCTTCGTGATCACTCTCATATCCCATCCCAACAAGAGAAAGTATATGACCGAACTCGTGAGTCAGAACGCTAGTTTCGATATCTTCCGGCCCAACTTCCACTCTTTCAGCAAAGTCAAGGATAGTCTCTTGGAATATCACTATCGTCGATGGCTGTTTAGCCAAGCCCAATACATCTGGGTTTTCTTCCCATACACCATCTAGATAGAGGACGTGAAGACCGATGGTTTCGTCCTCGCGTTCGTGGGTACGGTATTCTTCCTCTAGATGGGCTAAGTCATCTCTATCGTATGAAGGCCCCTCGATTATAGGAGGCTGAAGAGTCGAAGTCCTTCCCTCTGATATCTTCGATGGTATATTTTCATCCAATACACTCTTGATCTCTTCTTTATCTGTATAATTCTCCACCTGACTTTCTAGATGTTCCCTTGCTTCTAAACTGGGGATCAGACCCGAAACGAAATCATATTCTATGACCAGATCGCTATAAGTATCATTTTTTAGATACATCTGAGAATACTCGTAGGACTCGTAAAGACCGAAGCTTTCTTTTACAAAGGGTGGAAAAAAAGAATAGGTAACTAAAGAAGCCACTAGTATAACCACTAAGAGAAGTGCTACCGATCCATATTTTTTGAGCTTCAACATGGGATTACAAGTTTATATCCATACTCCTCTTATTTCAATTTATCTTCGATTCCTGTTTTTTCAGTTCCTCATATGCGGTAGCTGCAGCTTCTGCACCTTGTCCTGCGGCGGTGACAACTTGTTTCAAGGGAGAATCTATAACGTCACCGGCTGCATAGATGCCCGGTACATCGGTCCTTCTCTCTTCATCGGTTTTCACGTAGCTGTTCTCCGTGGTCTCGATACCTAATTCCTCCGCCAATTCTGAGTTCGGTATCGATCCAATCTCTATAAAGAGCCCTTCAATCTCATAGACCTCGTCGTTGTCCAGTTTTACGGCTTCGAGTTTTTCTTCCCCGATGAGTTCATCGACGTTCACTTCGAAAACCGGCAATATGTTTTCCTCCAACTCTACCTCTTCGATCCTCACAGGTTCTGGTCTAAAAAATTCATCCTGCCTGTAAAATATATAGACCTGTTCGGCATGCTCTGCAAGCAGTAAAGCGGAAGCTAACGCAGCATCACCTCCACCGACTACGCCCACGTTTTTTCCCCCAAATAGAGGTCCGTCACATGTAGCACAGTAGCTGATCCCTCTACCGCTCAGTTCTCCTTCTCTCTCCAGTCCCAGCTTTCTCCTTTCTTGTCCGGTTGCAAGGATTATCTTTTTCGTTCGGTATGAATCTCTTTTCGCCTCTACCTCGAAGGATAGATCTTTACCATCAATATTCACTACTTCGTCATAGACCACTTCGACGTCCAACTCCTTCACCTGTTTTTCCATCTTGTTAGACAGTTCCATCCCTCTGATATTTTCGAACCCTGGGTAATTACAAACGTCTGGAGCTTCCGAGATCAATCCTCCGGGTTTTTTCCCGATCTGCAGTACATCCATATTATATCGGGCGCAGTAGAGGGCAGCAGTATAGCCAGCAGGTCCTGTTCCGATTACGATTACGTCGTACATTATTCCGGTCTAGAAGGAAAGCAGCGATTAATAATTTTGGGAATGCCTAGAAAACAAACAATTATTATAATATGAGTTTTTACACTTAACAAGGTGTTTCCATGAATGAAAGGGAAGAAGACCTCGTCATATCTATCGGTGGATCGATATTACTGCCTGAAGATCACGACGTGTCAGGTCTGACTTCGTTAGCTGAGATGCTACAGAAAAATATCGACGAAAAGACCTTCTATCTTGTCGTAGGAGGAGGAAACATCGCAAGAAAATATATCGAGTGGGGAAGAGATTTGGATGCCGACGAAGCCACTTTAGATGAACTAGGTATAGAGACGTCGAAGTTGAACGCTAGACTCTTGATAATAGCTCTTGGAAAGAGATGTTATCCCGTACCGGCAAATGATTTTGATGAAGCCATATCGGCAGGTAACCATTATTCCATAGTGGTGATGGGGGGTACCCATCCAGGCCATACGACCGACGCGGTTGCGGCTATGCTTGCCGAGAGATTGGGATCCAAAAGATTGATCAACGCCACCTCAGTTGACGGCGTCTACACTTCCGATCCTAATAAGGATGATGATGCTGAAAAAATAGAGAAATTGAGTTATGACGAGTTGATAGAAATCGTCTCAAAAGGTGAAAGAGAGGCTGGACCCAATGTTGTTTTCGATCCGTTAGCTGCTAGGATAATCAAAAGAGCTGATATCCAGACTAGTATAGTTGATGGAAAGGATCTTGACTCATTCGAAGATGCGATCCAGGATAATTTATCCGAGGGGAGTAAGATTGGTCCCTGAATCTATATCCGATAATATTAGCATAGTGATATAATACGTCGGATTTCTTTGAAAAATGACCAAAGGTTATAAATTAGAGAAATAATCTCAGTTTTGAAAATAGCAATGATATCATTTTATAGGTAGACATTCGCGAGGTGAAGAGATGGAAAATAATGAGTCCTCAATCGATAAAGAGAAGATGAATGAACTCGTTCAGGTTCCTTCAATAGGTCGATTAACAGCCCGTGCTTTGATATCTGATGGATTTAAGTCGATAACTGATCTTGAAGAAGCTGACTTAGAAGAACTGAAGGGTATTCCGCATTTAGGAGAGAAAAAAGCGGAGAGGATCTACGAGGATCTTCATGGGGAGGAAGAAGAGAAAGAAGAGATAGAAAATGAATTTGAGTGTCCTCACTGTTCTAATTTCATCAGTATCGAAGAGAAAAGATGTGGAGAATGTAAAGAACCTGTAAGGATCAGGGGAGGTGTGGTACTGCCAGATAGGGGGATACTAGAATCTCCAAAAAGAATCTTAGCTGAAACGGACAAGAAGATAATGGATGGGGGAAAAGATCCCAATCTATGGTTCATTAGAGGATCGATCCTAGAAAGCATGGGTGCGAACGAACAGGCTCTGGATGCATACGACAAAGTTATCGAATTAGACCCGCTTTTCGAACATATCTGGAACGCAAAAGCTGCGGTAAGTTTGAAGGTGGGTAAACCTAAAGAAGCTGCAAAAGCCTATAAGGTCGCTTTAAATGCCCACGATCCTCCAGTCAGCATGATGGATGTACCAGAAAAGCCTTCAAAAGCAAAAGCGCCCGAGGACATGCCAGAAGAAAGTGAAGAATCGAAAAAAGCTGAAAAAAAGATAACAAAGGCTCGTGATCATATCGAGAACATTTCAGACGAAGATCTAGATCTCACGACCATCAGACTTAAACTTGATAAAGCCACCGATGCCAGATTAGATGGAGAATTTGAAAAAGCCGTAGATGAAGCCGAAAACGTGATAAAAGAATGTGAAAAAGCGAAAAAATTCTTTGAACTCATCCAAGAAGCAAAAAGCAGATTGGAAGAACTTGAAGAGAAAGAAAAGGTCGGTCACGAAGAATACGAAGAGGTGCTTGAGGGTATAAAAAGCTCAACAGGAAAAGTAGATTATCATGAATTGGTCCAGAAGATCAAAGATCTGTTAGATAAGATGGAAAAGATCAAAGAAAAAGAAGAGGATATGGAAGAAAAAGTGGAGCAAAAGATAGAAAAGGCAAAGAGCATTTTGAGAGATAGAAAAGAGTCCATATGGGACTTGGACAGGATGAAAAAAAATCTTAGGGAAGGTATCAAGAAGAGGGAACTTTCAGATGATAAGGAAGCGATAGAAAGATTGGAAAAGGTCATCTCTGATGGAATGATTCTCCTCAAATGTGAGGAACTTAAAGAAAGTATCGAAGATAAGCTTGATGATCTGATAGAGGAGGTAAAGGAATTCGATTTGAAGGTAGATCTTGATCATGAAGAAGAACTGGTTAACAGAGTCAAAGAAGATCTGAAGCAAACTATCAAATTAAGTGAAAAAGGTGAGTACGAGAGAGTCAAACGATGGCTAAATAAGATAGCATACGCTCTCGAATTCGAAAAAGAAAAGCTCGATGACTTAGAAAGCGTTAAAGATTCATTGGACGAGAGGATCTCGGAAGTGGAAGAACTGAAAAGTGAGTTATCAGATGAAGTAATAGAACTAGCCAATATAGAGGAGGCCATCTCAGAGGCTGAGGAAACATTGAAAAGGGGAAACCACGAAAAGGGGATAGAGACACTAGATGATTTCATAGTCGATGGTGTAGCCATAAAAAAGATATCGGATAATCTAGAAGCCATCGACTCAAATATTGACGAATTGAAAAAGTATGAAGATATTTTCGATAAGGTTGAGACGAAAGATATAGAAGAGAGGATAGAAGATGCAAAAAATCACTGTGAGCAGGGGCAATACGACGAAGCCGTGATAGAATCTGAGGAAGTATTAGAAGATATAGAAAATGAGACAGCTAAATATTCTAAGAGAGCCGAAAAAGAGATCGAACATTTGAAAGATGAGATCGAAGATATGATCGAAGAGAGTAAAGAGAAAAAGATAAACATATTCTCTGATGAGTTCTTAAAAGAGCTTGAAAATTTGAAAAAAGAAGAAAATAAATACTCTAAAGTGGAGTTATTGAAACAAATAACTTCTTTGAAGGAGAAAGGTGACCTGCTGTTGAGATTCAAGTCCAAAGTGTCGCTCATAGAAGATAGAGTCGAAGAAATGAATGAAAAAATCGATAAAGATGAATGGGCAGAAAAAATCGATGATCTGAAAGAAGAATTTGAGAAAAGAGATCCAGAGAGTGCTATAAGCAAGTGTGATGAGTTGGAGGAAGAATTGCAGAAAATAGAAGAATTATCCGAAAAGGAACCTGAAGTGGATATAGAGGATAAGTTTGAGAAAGCAAAAAAGAGACTTTCCGATCTCCGCCAGAGTGAACTCGGTTTGGGTAAGATGAAATCGCTTGTTAAAAAAGCAAATAAAGCTAGGAAGAAGAAAAAAGAAGATAAAGCATCTGAATTCATAGACAAATCTCTAGAGGTAAGTGATGAGTTAGCTGAAATGAATAAGTTAGTAAATGATATAGAGCAAGGTATCGAGGAACATAAAGATGAAGAGCATTTTGATGAAAAAATTTACAGGGATGAGATCAAAAAATTACAAAGGGCGACCAAATTTGGACTTTATGAAACTCCAAAAAGATTGTTAGTGGAGATCAAGAAAGAACTTGAAAACGAAGACTACAAGCGGAAAAAAGTCGAAGAGATGGAGGATCCAACCGTACATATTAAGAAAAAGATAAGTGAAGTCAAAGATCTTCACAGCTTCGTAGAAGAGAGTGGTCTCGACGTTCAGATCGGCAAACAACATCTTAAAGAGGCAGTGGCTAAGATCAAGGACAAGGAATACGAGGAAGTGCTCGATATCCTTTCAAAAGGAGAAAAGGATCTGTTGGAGGATCTGGAAAATGAGCTCAAATCCGAGGTTAAAGAATTGGAGGAAAGGTTGGAAGATACAGATACCTGGAAAGCCAATAAAAGATGGATGAATATCTTCAAAAAGGAAGTTAAGAGCCGTTTGAAGATAGGCGATCATCGTGAAGCTGTGAGTATCTTCGGGGAACTTACAGATTATCTAGATTCATTAGAAGAGATGGAAACGGAAAAAGAAAAACATATCTTCACCATCGAAAAGAAATTGGATCATTTCAGGGATTTTGGAATTGATATCGAAGAGGAAGAATCCCTTTTAAAAGAAGCAAGAGGGGCTGAAGAGTTGGAAAGAACGGACATGCTGATCGGCAGGATAAGGGACGGTTTGACGGAAAAAATTAGGGATAAGATCAAAGATGATATTTTTGAAATAGATAAAGAATTATTTTCTGAAGAAAGAAGCTTGGAAGAGAATACGGAACTGGTAGACCATCTGACCAAAGCAGAATGGGGAAGAAGAAAAGAACACCTAGAAAGGATGATATTCCATTGGAGTAAATATTTAGAGCAAAAGTAAATCCTATCCTGTGATAATTTTAATATAGACCAATAATTTACCCTTCTTTGTAGATGTCTATTAGAAGCACACTTAGAGAGAAGATGGGCCGTCCATCCAAAGAGGAGATACTAGATGGAGATATGATACCAGTTTTATTCAAACTAGCTTGGCCGATGATGGTCGCGTCCCTTCTTCAAACCACTTATAATCTGATAGACACGATATGGCTGGGCCGACTTCCCCCGCCGGAAAATACTCTGGCTGTAGGAGCCATCAGTGTAGCTTGGCCCTTCGTCTTTTTACTACTGTCGGTAGAAATGGGGTTAGGTATTGCCGGTATTTCCTTGATATCTCAACACACAGGAGCCAAAAAGTATGAAGAGGCGTATCATGATACTGGACAGCTGTTTTTCATGTTTTTGGTTCTATCCACGATATTAGGAGCTGTCGGTTTCTTCATCGCTGAGGACTTTCTCACATTCCTAACTCAAGATGCCGATATAGTTCCCTTCGCTACCGATTATCTACAGATAATATTCTTGGGTTTCCCTGTTCTATTAACTTTTGCCGCCTTCAGTTTTTCACTCAGAGCCTGGGGCGACACTTTAACACCTATGTGGGTCATGGGCATATCAGTAGTTATCAATATAGTCTTAGATCCCCTTCTCATCTTCGGTTTTGGGCCTATAGAGGGTATGGGTATAAGAGGAGCCGCTATTGCAACAGTTTCCGCCCGAACTGTGGGAATGATCATCGCAGTCTATCTGCTTTACGCGCGAAAGGTAGATATCAAGCTAAAACTCTGGCATCTCAAACCAGACTTTAGTAAGATCAAAAAATTCGTCAGTATCGGGATACCAGCTACTCTCGCCAGGATCGAAGAATCTTTTGGATTCATCGTCCTCACAGGTCTGTTAGCCATGATGCCTATGCAGGAAGAAGTTCTTGCGTCCTACGGTATTGGAGGTAGGATCATCAACATAACTTTCGTCTTTTTGGGAGGTCTATCGATGGCGGTGAGTACCATGGTAGGCCAAGCACTCGGAGCAGATAAAAAAACCAGGGCAGAAAAAACGACCAATCGAGCAACACTTGCGATGATGCTTTTCATGTGCCTGGTATCGATCATCCTTGTCGTATTCAGATATCCTATAATGAGATTCTTCATAGTAGATGAACCTTTAGTAGTAGAGATAGGTGCTAGATTTTTGGCTATCCTTGCGATCGGAGGACCATTTTTTGCCGTCTATGAAGGGGTCAGTGGAGCTTTGAACGGGTCGGGTCATACCGGTCAGCATTTCGCACTAAGTCTGCTCAGGCTTTGGGGTCTTAGGATACCCATGATATTGATCTTAGGTTTCGCTTTCGCACTTGACTCCACGGGTGCATGGTTGGCCATTGGATTCAGCAATGTGATCACCGGCATAGCCTCCTACTTGCTCTACAAAAAAGGGTGGTGGAAAGAGAAGGTTATCGATAAGGAGACAAAACTGGAGGACATCGCTAGAAAATTGAAAAAAAAGATGGGGCTAGGGCAGGAAAGTAGTTGAAAGGATATAGGTGAGCTTCTTCAAAGCAAATTTTAAATAAGGCATACACTTCTAAGCTAACTGATGAGCTGGGCAGCAGATAAAGAGGAGATCGCGATCATCATAATTATAAGATGATCGACAACATCCGCCCAGCTTTAGGTTTTTGATGTTTTTGGAGGATGTTTGTATGAGTATGAGTGAAAACGATGGACAATTCGAACCGTTAGATAAAGACGCCCCCTTGCCTGAGAAAGAAGAAGAGATAATAGAGTTCTGGAATCAAAACGACATTCCGGAGAGGAGCAGGGAAAGAGATAGGGAGAAGAAATTCGGTTTTACAGAAGGGCCTCCCACTGCAAACGGTTTGCCGCATATCGGACATGTTCTCACCCGATTAGTCAAAGACACCTTTCTCCGGTACAAGACCATGGACGGCTATCAAGTAGTGCCCAACATAGCAGGATGGGATACCCACGGTCTGCCAGTGGAGATCGAAGTCGAAAAAAAACTAGGCATCGACTCAAAAGACGAGATAGAAGAATATGGATTGGAAAAATTCAACGAGATGTGTAAAGAGAGTGTTTTCGAATATGAGAAGGAATGGAGGGAGATGAGCGAAAGATTGGGTTTTTGGATAGATTACGATAACGCTTACATCACCATGGAAGACGATTATATCGAAAGCGTGTGGTGGAGTCTAAAGCAGCATTGGGAGAACGGTTTGCTGGAACAGGGTCATATGGTCACACCTTACTGTCCGAGATGTGAAACTCCTCTCTCAAGTCATGAAGTCGCACAGGGGTATGAACAGACCAAAGACCCTTCGATCTATGTCCGATTTAAAGCCGAAGACGAAGACGCATATTTTTTAGCCTGGACTACTACCCCTTGGACATTGATCTCAAATCTACTCTTGGTGGTAGGTGAAGATATAGATTATGCATTGGTAGAGTATGAAGGAGAAAAGTATTATCTTGCAGAAGAAGTGGTCGATGACTTATTCGATAACGGAGAGATCTTGAAGACCGTTAAAGGTGAAGATCTGATCGGCATGAAATACGAGCCTATATTCGACTACGTAGATTCTAAAAGTGAAAGTCATTATGTCACCTCAGCTGACTTTGTCAGCCTCGAAGAGGGGACCGGTGTAGTACACGCAGCACCTGCCTTTGGAGAAGAGGATTATGATCTTTGTGAGGAAGAATGCGTAGAGTTGGTGAATCCAGTAGATGAAAGCGGAGAATTCACCGAGGAAGTACCCGATTATAAAGGTCAATTTGTAAAAGATGCGGATGAAGACATAATGAGAAGGTTGGAGGAAAGAGGAGATCTCCTAGCTAGAGGAACAGTTACCCATACATATCCCTTTTGCTGGAGATGTGAGTCACCGCTCCTATATTATGCTTTAGAGAGCTGGTTCATACGAGCTTCTCAGGAAAAACAAAGATTGATAGACAACAATGAGGATGTATTCTGGAAGCCCGAGCATCTCAAGCACGGTAGGTTCGGCAATTTCCTGGAGGATTTAAAAGATTGGTCACTGAGCAGGAACAGATTTTGGGGAACTCCACTGCCCATGTGGACTTGTGAGAATGATCATCAGCACTGCGTAGGCAGTATAGAAGAGCTGGAGGAAATGGCTACAGAACCCATCCCAGAAGATTTCGAATTGCATAGACCCTACGTAGATAGAGTTCTACTAGATTGCCCTGAGTGCGGAGAAGAGATGGAACGTGTAGAATACGTTATAGACTGCTGGTATGACAGTGGAAGTGCACCTTTCGCCCAGTTCCACTATCCCTTCGAAAACGAGGATAGATTCGAAGAGGCTTTTCCTGTAGATTTCATAACGGAAGCTCTTGATCAGACTAGAGGATGGTTCTACAGTCTTCTTTCCATAAGCTCACTTCTCTATGACAAGCCCGCATACAAGAGCTGCTTGACTCTCGGCCTTGTACTGGACGAAGACGGAGAAAAGATGAGTAAAAGTAAAGGGAATGTGGTGAAACCCGATGATGTTTTTGAAGATATCGGGTCAGATCCCACCAGGTTGACCTTCTTAGATTCTCCTGTTTGGAGGTCATCACCTTTCAGTAAGAATCTGGCCGAAGAGAAGATCAACAAAACAGTAAATACTCTCTTCAACGTCGTTACTTTTTTCACTAACAACGCCAACATAGATGATTTTGAGCCTGAGTCTGATTACGAAGTCAACGACGAGATAGATCGCTGGCTTCTTTCAGAAGTGAATTCACTCACTAGTGAGATAAGAAAAGCGATGGATGATCTCGAAGTTCACCGAGCTGTAAGGAGTATCGAGGAATTCATAGATAAACTCTCAAATTGGTACCTTAGAAGGAGCAGGAGAAGATTCTGGGAAGGAGATGAGGAGGAAAAGGAGAGTGCATATAATACACTTTACCAGGTTCTTAAGATCCTGACAAAATTGATGGCCCCGTTCACCCCGTTTATCGCAGAAAGGATCTATCAGAAAACTATACTGCCAGTTGAGAACGGTCGCGAATCTGTCCATCTCTTGAGATACCCAGAAGAGGACCAGAATGTCGTAGATCAAGAGTTAGAAGAGAACATGGAAAGAGTCATCGAGATCGCGGAACTCGGAAGAAAGGCCAGGCAAAAGAAGGATATAAAGTTGAGACAGCCATTGAGTGAAGCAGTGGTAGTGCATCCCGGTGAAGAAACAGATAGATCGGTAGAGACTTTTGAAGACATATTGAAGGACGAACTGAACGTTAAAGAACTGAGAGTACTTGAGGATGCGTCCGAAATGACGACTTACGAGGTAAATCCAGATTATTCAGCCCTAGGACCTAAATTCAAAGAGGACGCGGAAAAGGTTGGAGAAGCTATCGAGCAGGCAGACCCGCTAGATATCAAAAAGAGTATAGAGGAGAAAGGGTCAGTTAAAATCGAAGGTTACGAAGTAGATAAGGAAGATATAGAGATCAAAAAAGTGGTAAAAGAGAACTATCTCATGAGCGAAAGAAAGGGTTTGAAGATATATATCGATTCCGAGATAGATAAGGAGTTGGAGATTGAAGGACTGGTTAGAGACGTGGTTCGAAGGATCCAGACTATGAGGAAGGAATTAGATCTTGGGTACACCCAGAAGATAATCACCTACTACGATGGTGATGAAACGTTGGAGGAAGCTGTGAAAAAGATGGAAGATTACATACGAAAAGAAACGCTGACTAGAGAATTGAAGCCCGGAGAAGGTGAAGGCATGAAAAAGAAATGGGAGATCGAAGGTAAGACTATCACACTCTATGTTGATCCTATAGCTGATTCCGAAGACGAACCATTAAATACAAATGGATAGATTCGAATGTAGTTGGTAATACGATGCCCCGGAAAGAAAAAAAGAATGAGAAAAAGATGGAAATCATAAAGCACAACAGCACTATCAGATTCGAAGAGGATGTGGAATTTAAGGACTTGACTCCTATATTCCCAGAACTCTACACATTATTCATGGACTTGGCAGAACAAATACCAGATGAGGGAGGAGAGGAATTCATGCAGATGATGATAGACCAGAACCTCAAAGATCTTCGCAACAATAAAAAACCTCCTGGACATAACAGAGAAGCCAGGTACAGGATGATATTTCCTCTCGGGAGGGAAGATGTCGAGTTCATACTTTATCCCAGGATAGCAGAAGAAGAATCAGAGATCGAGATGATAACTTCGAAGATATCCGATTTTTTAGAGGAGAACGGACTCGAACATGAAGTAATATGGGATGAGATGGAGTTCCTTATGGAGGAAAAGGATTGAAATAATGGGGATTCAACCCTCAAAAAACTTTTTGCATTCTTTTTTCAGATCATCAGAAGGCGAATAATCAAAGTCGTTCGGAAGATGTTCCTTATACCTGTTGTAATTGAACCTTTTGTCCATCAGCACTATCAAAGCTCTATCGTTTTTACTCCTGATGGGTCTTCCAGCTGCTTGAAGGACCCTGTTCAAGGCAGGATATATCCTAGCATATTTAAAACCCCTTTTTTCACCGAACTTTTCAGCGTAGTATTCCTCCAACGCCTCGAGCGTCAGAGTCGGAGGGGGGAAGGGTATACCAGCGATTATCACAGAGGAGAGTAAGTTATCTCTATAGTCTATACCTTCAGAAAGGCTTCCACCTTGAACTCCTAAGAGCAACTTATTCCTATTCTTTGTAAGACTCTCCACCAATTCTTTTTTCTCCTGCTTTGACTGTTCTCTCTCTTCTATCTTCATCTCTTTTTCAAGGTGCACCATACCTAATCTATCCACTATATGATTCATAAGAGAGTAAGAAGGGAAAAAGACCGCAGCGTTTCCAGGGGTATAGTTTGCTACGTCAGCGATGGAATTGGCATATGCCTGATACATGTTCAGACCTCTTTCCCTATATGCGGTGGTTACGTGATCAACGCTGACTATCTTTCTGTTCTCCTCAGGAAAAGGAGAATCATATGTCTCTATATTGACCTCTTGTCTATCGATGCCCAACAGATCCGCGTACATCTCCCCCGGGTGCAGGGTTCCGCTCATCATCACGGCGCTGTCGATTTTACTGAAAACTTCTTCACTGTATTTAGCCGGATCTAAAAGACCGATTCGGATCGAGCGCGGATCTTTTTGAATGGAACGAAAGACTTCTTTGCCCTCCTCTCCCCAAGTATCTAGAAAAGAATACACGTATAGAGGGGCTGTAGCCGAAGGATCCTTTTCAAGGATGTCCCTTGCAACGATATCTAAGTCCTCCAAAAGTTCTTCTAATGAACCGAACTGTGTTAAGCCGCCTTTAAGGGCCCTCTCGATCTTTTCATCCAAAAATCCTCTTTCGATCCTTTTTTTCTTGTCGAGTTCCTCTTCTAGTTCCGAGGCCAATCGGCTCATAAAGCTGGCTAAAGGTGAAGAATAGCCCTGGAGCAAGTTGAAAGCTTCTTCAAGCAGTCCTATCGAAAGTTCTTCCTCCAAGTTGGACCTGATCCTGTCAGGTAGATTATGAGCCTCATCCACTATCAACAGAACATCTTCAAGTTCGATCTCAAGAAGTTCAAAAATCCTCTCTCTTATATTTGAGAATATATAATTGTAGTCACAAACTATAAGATCACTGTCCTTTCCAGCGAGAAGAGCAGCTTTATGGGGGCAGACGTTCGCTGATCTACAGTAATCGACTATCTCAGAAACGTGGTTCGTCTCACCCCGTAACTTTTTCACCACCTTTGACATCTTTTTATTAAATAAGTTACACTTACTCTGTCCCCTCTCACTGCAGAACTCTTCAAAAACGGGATAAGGTAATCTAGATTCATCTCTAGGACACATGTGTTTTTTCGAGATGACGTCAGTGGCGTTCACGGAAGAAGGCATCTTTTTTACCGTTTCGATGGCGATGTTGTGTTGAGATTGTTTGCTGGTCAGAAAGAAAACTTTTTGTCCTTCCTTCTTCGCTTTGACCGCCGCCGGTAGGACCGCTGCTGTTTTTCCTATACCGGTGGGGGCGTGGGCTATCAGTATCTCCTTTTCTGCGAAGGAAGAAGAAGCGTCTTCTTTAAAATCTTTCTGCCCCTCTCTGATGTTATCGAATGGAAAGTAACGATCTTCAGTTCTCAAAGTTCCGTCCCCTTGTTGAACGGAAAAAGACTGATCTAAACTGCTCTGTTCTCTCTCACATTTTGGACAGTACCTCACTTCTTCCTTGATGCGTAGTAGAGTACCACATTCATCACAAAAGTCAGCCATCTTTCTTTCTTACAAGAGATCCACCTATAACCTTTTCGATATGATACGAAGAACGATGAGTAAAAAACCATAAATAAACAAAATAACATCGCAGGAGTACGAGGTATAAACATGGAGTGCAGCAAAGAAGAAAATCTCGAGGAATGCAACTGTACTTACCCAAGTTGTCCTAGAAAAGGAGTGTGTTGTGAGTGTATACAGTACCATCTCAAACAGGATCAGCTACCGGCCTGTGCTTTTCCTGAAGATGCCGAAAGCACTTACGATCGCTCGTTCGATAAATTCATCGAGGTACACAGCTGATGTCTAAAATCGAAGTCCATAGTTTGGTAGGAAGAGGTTACTCTTCCAACGTTTTCCTGGTCAAAGCGGAGGATGATTTTTTGATAGACGCGGGTTTGGACATCTCAAACGAAGTGATCGATACAGCTGAGAAATCAGGATTAGATGTAGACAGGATAATATTGACCCACCGCCATGCGGATCATGTCGGGGACGCGGAAGTACTATCAGAAGAATTGGAGGCTCCACTTTTTGCTCCAGAAAAAGAAGCCGATGCATTAAGAGGAGGAGACGACAGAACCATCATGGGGAGCAACTTCGGTAAGAAAATCCCACCTCTTGAAGTTGAGGATCTGGAAAAAAATTACTCTGGATTTAGGATCATAAATACTCCAGGACATACTGCAGGCAGTATCTGTCTTTACCATCCCGATGAAAAAATATTGTTCTCGGGTGACACCGTCTTCTCACAGGGTAGTGTTGGGCGGACCGATCTCCCTACTGGAGATCGGGAAGAGCTCAAAAAATCCGTAAAAAGATTATCAGAGTTAGATGTAAGATCACTCTATCCAGGACACATGTCACCTGTGGAAAATGATGGGGATCACCATATAGAAAGAGCATTAAAACACCTGAGATTTCTTTGAAGTGGTAACATGATGGAATTCAAATGCGATAAAAAAAAGTGTGACGAGGAATGTTCTCCTTACCTGACCTCAACAGTTAAGGAGGTGCTTAAGAACGGAGATCTCATAGTTTATCCTACAGAGACTCTCTACGGTATAGGTGGGGATCCTTTCTTGGAAGGTATGAAGGAGAAGATCATACATGTTAAGGAAGCTCCTTCCGATAAAAAGATATCTATAGCCTATAAAGATCTAGAGCACGCTTCTGAATTTGTTGATATACCGGAATTGGGCTGGACGCTCGGGAAAGAATTCCTGCCTGGGCCATTATGTATCGTTGTTGAAACTCCTGAGGGTACTGAAGGGATCAGAGTGCCTGATCATCCTTTGGTAAAAAATATAATCGACGATTATGGGCCCATAACTTCTACTAGTGCAAATCTCCACGGTAGTCCTGGTCCAGTACAAATCGATACAGCAAAGATACAGTTAGGCGGTAAGATAAGACTTTACGTCAACTGTGGAGATTGCGAATATGGGCAAGGGAGTACGGTGGTGAAGGTCACCGACAACGACTATGAGATGTGGAGAGAAGGACCAATATCAGAAGAAATGATCGGTGATATAATTGCTTAAGTCCGATGAGATAAAAAAACTTAGAAAGGCGGGTATAATCGCAAGGAGATCACTCCACAAAGCGAAAGAAGTATGTGGGGAAGGCGTATCTTATCTTGAAGTGGCTGAAGAGGCAGAAAAAGTTATATTCGACCATGGTGCAAAACCCGCATTTCCAATGAATATAAGCGTCAATTCAGTGGGAGCTCATTATACTCCGATCGAGAACGATGATAAAGTTTTCAAAAAGGGAGATCTGGTCAAGCTTGACATTGGATGTCATGTAGACGGTTATATTGCTGATAATGCACTGACGATAGAGATAGGTACGTCTCGCCACACTTCTTTGATAAAAGCTGCCGAAGAAGCATTAGCTGTAGCGATAAAAACCATAAGACCCGGTATCAGAACCAAAGATATCGGGAAGAACATAGAAAACATGATAGAGAGTAGAGGATTCAAACCGATCTCAAACCTTACAGGCCACGAGCTGAAAAGACACGTTCTTCACGCTGGGACCTCTATCCCGAACGTTTCCAAGGGCTGGACAAAGATAAAAAAAGGTATGGTCCTTGCGATAGAACCATTCGCAACCGATGGTGGTGGAAAAGTCAAAGAGGATCAACCGGGAGATATATATAAATTGGAGCATAAGCGTAACTTGAAGAGAGAAGATCTCGAGTTTTATGAATGGATTGAAAATAAATACGGCACACTTCCTTTCGCTGCTAGATGGTGTGAAGATTATGGAGACGGTCACGAAAAACTGCTACGACGTTTGCGGCGTTTTGGTTCAGCGATGAATTATCCAGTACTCGTTGAAAAAAAACAGGGATTGGTAAGCCAAAGCGAACATACCGTTATAGTCACTTCGAAGGGCTGCAAAGTTACTACAAAATCGTGAGCAGTCACAAGGTTTAATAAATGCAATCTACTTTCCTATTAAAAAGAGCGGAACAAAAGAGGAGGAGATCGATTTGTCCCCTGATGATGGCGTATTAGATGAGATAGACTCTAGTCTTGTAACTCTAAAAGAGAAGGCGGAAGAGTTGAAGGAGAAAAAACAGGAACTACTAGATCTTGAAGAAGAATTAGAGATGAAGGAGGAGGACCTGAAGACCGAAAAAAGACAACTTTTAGAAAAATCAGAGGTTTTAGACGAAAGAGAGATAGAGCTTGAAGAGTGGGAGAGAAAATTAAATGATAAAGAAGAGGGATTAGAAGAAAAAGAATTTGAACTAGAAGAAAAGGAAGAGGGCTTGAAAGATAGTGAACAAGCGGTCCAGATAGAAAAAGATAATATCAAGACTGCAAAAGAGGAATTATCTGAGGAAAGGAAAGAATTAGAAGAACAAAAAGAGGAACTACAAGAGGCTGAGAGAGACATAGAAAAGAAAAAAGAAATATTGGAAGAAAAAGAAGAAGATTTAGATGATAGGATCAAAGATGTCGAAGAGAGAGAACAAGAGATAAAAGAAAAAGAAAAGAGGTTGGATGAGAAGGGAGAAGAACTCGAAGATAAAGAAGAAGACCTGGAATCTAAAGAGAGTCAGCTCGACAAAAGAGATGCTGAGTTGGATAAAAAAGAAGAAGAGTTGCAAAAATTGAAATCTGATTTGAAAGAGAGAGAAGAGGTGATAGAGGAAACTCTTAAAAATACGATAGAGAAGATAAAACGATTCCAGGAAGAAGAGACGATTAAGAGCGAGAAAGAGAAAAAAGAAACTGGTCTAGAAGAAAAAGAAGAAGTCGGAAAAGAAGTGGAAAGGGAAGAGAGAATTGAAGAAGAGACGGTAGAGAGTGAAGAAGAAAGTGAAGTGGAGAAGAAAGAGATAGTAGAAGAAAGGATGGACGAACGGTGGAAAGAGATAGAACAAAGGCTAGAAGAAATACATAGGAAGAGATCCACCCTTCAAGAATTTGATCTGGTTTCGGATGAATTAGAAAGGTCGATCCATCGAGCAGAAGATGCTAAAGAGAATAAAAATTATCAGCAGGCCCTTGAGCTGTTAGACCAGAGTTCAAAGATCGCAGAGAACTTATTATCTGATATGAAAACCTCAGATGAGGAAAAAGACGATTATGCATTCTTGTGTCCTGAGTGTGAGAGCGAGATAGAGGAAGATGCCATAGAATGTCCTAACTGTGGAGTCATCTTCGAAGAAGAAGAGGAAAAAGAAGAGATGGATGAAGAACTTATCGAAGCGAAGGAAAGAATTTCAGAAGAGTTGAAAGGATTGAAGATAAAATCAAAAGTGAAAAAAGTGGTCAAATTGGTCATAGATGAGACCGATGGTAAGATCGAAGTTCAACTCCACCCTAAGAAGACCTTCGGAAAGATACCTCCCTTCAAAAGTAAAAGATCTCAAAGAGAGATAGAGTATTACTTCCTGTCCATAGATCCTATCGATTACTCGATGGAGGATATAGAAAAGAAATTGAGGAAGTTCGAAGATAATTACAAACGAAAATGGAAGATGGATAAGGAAAAGAAGAAAGATATGAAGAAAAGAAGAAGATGATTTTACAAACTGGGTTTGGATAGATCCGGCTTGTATCCTTCTCACAAAAATGTTAAATTTGACCGAACACTTTTTAGAAACATGATGAATAAAAAGGTAGCTCAGATATTCAACGAGGTAGCTGATCTTCTAGAAGTCAAAGGGGTGGATTTCAAACCTAGAGCTTACAGGAAAGCAGCTAGGAAGATAAAGTCGATGAAGGCGGATATAAAGGATCATTACGAAGAAGGTACTTTGAGAGAGATCGAAGGGATAGGAAAAGCTATAGAGGGAAAAATAGAAGAGATAATCGAAACAGATTCACTTGAATATTTAGAGGAACTTAAGGAGGAATTACCGGCTGGATTGATCGATGTGATGAAGGTACCAGATATCGGTCCTAAGAGTGCCAAGAAGCTGTACGAAGAACTCGATGTCGTTGATCTGGAAACACTGAAAGAAGAAGCCGAAGCTGGTAATATCAAAGAACTGAAGGGATTCGGGAAGAAAACGGAACAGAAGATATTGAAAGGCATAGAGATGCTTGAAGAGATATCTGGAAGACACTTGTTGAACGAAGTCATCCCCTTGGCAGAGGAGATGATCGATCATATAAAGCCAGAGGCGGACAGGATAGAAAAGGCGGGGAGTTTGAGAAGATGGAGGGAAACCATAGGAGACATCGATATCCTAGCAACAAGAGATCAAGAAAAATTGATGGAACACTTCGTTCAACATAAAAAGGTGGAAGAAGTCCTCGTCAAAGGGGAAACGAAAACTAGTGTCAGATTGCAGGGTGGGATACAGGCCGATCTTAGAGTTGTAGATGAAGATAGTTTCGGGTCCGCACTCCAGTACTTTACTGGAGCCAAAGAGCACAATGTACCGTTGAGACAGATCGCGATAGATAAAGGATATAAGTTGAATGAATACGGTCTATTCAAAAAGGAAGATGAAGAAAAAGTAACGGGTAAAAGGGAGAGAGATATTTATGAGAGACTCGGACTCGACTGGATACCTCCTGAATTGAGAGAGAATAGAGGAGAAATAGAAGCAGCCCAAGAGGATGAACTCCCGGATCTTATCGGATGGGACGAGATCAAAGGAGACCTACAATCTCATTCAGACTGGAGCGACGGTCATAATACAGTATTAGAAGTAGCTGAGGAGGCCGAACGGAAAGGTTACGAATACATCGCCATCACAGATCACTCTGAAGGTCTGAGCGTGGCGGATGGTTTGAGCAGAGAAGATATAATCGAAAGAGAAAAGGAGATAGAGGAGGCAAATGACGAGTTGGATATAACCGTGCTTTCGGGCATCGAGGTTGATATCAAAAAAGATGGAAGATTGGATATGGATTCCGAAACTTTAGAGGATCTAGATATAGTGCTTGGTGCGGTGCATTCTAACTTCAAGATGGAGGAGGAAAAACAGACCAATCGTATAAAAAAAGCTTTTGAAACGGGCCTTATAGACATATTCGCTCATCCTACAGGTAGAAAGATAGGGGAAAGAGAGAGTTATGAAGTGAGTATAACCAAGATGATAGATAGTGCTAAAAACAATGATGTCATGATGGAGATAAATGCATCTCCTTCAAGGCTTGATCTAGATTCCCTTAATGCTAGAGAAGCGAAGGAAAGGGGTGTGATGATTTCTTTAGGAACCGATGCTCACGGTCTAAATCATCTCGATTTCATGAGGTACGGAGTAGCCACTGCTAGAAGAGCCTGGCTAGAAAGTGGAGACGTGGTAAACACCCGATCTCTAAAAGAACTCAGAAAAATCCTAAAAGGTGGTTAGATTGACAGAGGAAGAATTTCAAGTTCCTAGTTCAAAAAAGGATGCGAAAAGACGTGCAGAAGAACTAAAAGAGAAGATCAGGTATCATGACAGAAAATATTACTTGGAGAACGAGCCGGTCATAAGCGATCACGAGTACGATATGCTTGTTAAAGAATTGGAAGCTTTGGAAGAAAAATTTCCAGAGCTAATCACTCCAGATTCTCCGACCCAAAGGGTCCTCTCAACGGAGATAGATGAGTTCGAGACCGTGGAACACATGAGTGCTATGTTAAGTCTCGACAACACATATAATCACGAGGAATTGAAAGAATTCGATAAAAGAGTTAAGAAAGGACTAGGATCTGAACACGAAAAGATCAGTTACATTGTAGAACCAAAGATAGACGGTTTAGGCGTAGCCCTTTTTTATGAGGATAAAATATTACAAAGAGGCTCTACTAGAGGGGACGGAGTCAGAGGAGAGGATATAACACCAAATTTAAAGACGGTTCCTACTATACCTCTTCGGCTAAAAGAAGGTACTGTTCTAAATACGATAGAAGTCCGGGGAGAAGTCTACATGCCTAGAGACCTATTCGAAAAGATGAATCAGGAGAGGATAGAAAAGGAAAAGGATCCGTTCGCGAATCCGAGGAACGCCGCCGCCGGTACCGTGAGAAACAAGGATCCCTCAGTGGTAGCTGAAAGACCTTTAGATATATTCATCTACACTTTAAGTCATCACGAGGAAGGCAACTTTGATACCCACTGGAAATGTTTAAAGGAGATGAAAAAGGCGGGTTTCAAAGTGAATGAAAACATAGTAAAAAAAGAGGGTATCGATGAAGTAATCGAGTACATAGATGAATGGAAAGAAAAAAAAGAAGAACTGAATTACGAGATCGACGGGATGGTCGTCAAGGTGAATAGATTGGATTACCAGGAAGAATTGGGAGCAACGTCCAAACATCCTAGATGGGCTATAGCTTACAAATATCCCGCTATGAGAAAGACCTCTATAGTCGAAGACATCGAAGTCCAAGTAGGGAGAACAGGAAAATTGACTCCGATAGCTATCTTGGAACCGATACAGCTTTCAGGTACAACGGTAGAAAGAGCCTCGCTTCACAATGAGGATGAACTGGAGAGAAAGGAAGTCAATGTTGGAGACAAAGTACTTGTAGAAAAGGCAGGAGAGATCATCCCTCAGGTGATCAAAGTGACTGAAAAAAAGAGTGAGGGAGTTTTTGAGCTACCGCGGAATTGTCCAGTTTGCGGAAGCGACGCTAAGAAGATAGGGGACGAAGTCGCTCGACGATGTATCAATGCTAATTGTCCAGCTCAGGTAAAACAGAAAATAGAGCATTGGGCCAGTCGGAATGCGATGGATATAGAAGGACTCGGTCCTAAAGTGATAGAAAAATTGGTCGAAAAGGATCTTGTTAGGGTGATACCTGATCTTTATAAATTGCAAAAGTGGCAGATCATTCATCTGGAAAGGATGGGTGAAAAATCAGCTCAGAATTTGTTAAGTGAAATTGAGGAGAGCAAGGATCAAGGATTAGCTCGAGTCCTGTACGGTTTTGGAATAAGATATGTGGGAAGCCATATGTCTCAGGTCCTAGCGAAAAATTTCCGCTCTATCGAGGAACTCATGGAAGAAGATGCGGAGGACCTGATGAGAATTGACGAAGTGGGACCTGAAACAGCCCAAAGTCTGATCTCTTTTTTCGGGGATGAGCAAAATAGAAAGATGATAGATGAATTAAGAGCTCTAGGTGTGGATATGGAGTCAGAGATGGAAAGAACTGAAGACTTTTTAGCTGGCAAAAGATTCGTTTTCACTGGAGCGTTGGACCAGTATACAAGGAGCGAGGCCTCGGAGATGATCGAAAGAGCAGGAGGTAGAGTTACCTCTAGTGTGAGTGGGGCAACTGACTTTCTGATCATGGGAGAGAATCCTGGATCGAAATTAGATAGGGCTAAGGAAGAAGGAACCACTATCCTGAATGAAGAAGAATTTCAGGAGATACTGGAGAAGAGAGAAATACCAGATTAGACAGGTTCTCCTATCCTTTCTCCTAAATCCTGTATCGTATCTCTTCAGGGAGTTTTATATCCTCTCCCTCATCTGAATAGACCTGAAGAACGTTGTAGATATCCGGTTTATAACATATCTCCTTCTCTATATCACACCTTTTCTTCAGAAGATTGCCAACCCTTAACACGTCAGCTTCATCTAGGTAGTTAGGTGTATAGACCCGGATCGTATGTTCCTCAAGATCCCTTTTCTCACGTATCCAGTCGGTAGTTACTTGTCCTCCCCATATCTTGTATTCAGAGATAAGTTCCTTTATCTTCATCCAAACTTCATCGACTTTATCTGGACAAACGAATAGTTCCCATTTTCCACTGAGATAACCATCTTCAACTGCTCTTTTATCTATCTTTTTCACCTTTGGATCCCTATCCGAATTCTGATCAGGTTCGAATCTGACTTTTTCTGGATCTTGTACTTGATTTTTTTCTAGATATTCTTCAAGCCTTTCTCCGCTTTTTTTTAAACCATTCATTATCCATTCTCTCCCCTCTGTGTCGGAGGGTAAGGCATCATCAATGTTACTTTCTGTCATATGCGATTAATTACATCTAGAAGTGAAGTAATAAATCTTTCTTCGGGAAGAGTTGGAAAGAAAAGAAGAAAAGTGTTTTCCTCGATGGGGTTATTCCTTGCCTTATTCTTCCATCTTAGTTACAAGTTCATCAATGTCCATTGCCGGAAGAGTGACCGTTTCTATCGATCCTCTAGAGGCTACTTCTGTTACCGTTTTATATATATCAGCTTGGGATGGGGCATCTACGATGGTTATGAAGTCGTACTGCCCTAACATCGCATACTGCTCGACTACATCGGCTCCTTTAGCCTCTAGTTCTTGGTTTACTTCTTTTATCCTCTCTGGTCTTTCCATTATGGTCTTTCTTCCCTCGTCAGTCAATTTAGACAATATCACATACTTACTCATTTTTTCCCTCGCTTTAATGAATGTTAAAATCGTATATAAGCATTTTTGATTTTCTCTTATACTCTCAATATTTTTTGAAGTCTTTCTCTTCTCCTTCATCCCACCACTCATCGAACTCTTCCTGAGATATTTCTTCGTAATGTTCTTCAATCAATTCTTCCTCTTCTTCGATCGGAATTTCAGATTTTCCAAGATTTTGGAAAATATTAAAAAATGCCAATAATCCCAGCACCATCACCACTACAGAGGATATCACTAATGGCCATACCCATCTCGTGAACACCCATCTACTTCGTTCCTCCTCCATCTCAATCGGGCCGATATTTTTTTCCCTACTAGGATCTAAATCCACTTCGATTTCTTTTTCAACGTATCCTTCTTTTCTAAACAGCAATTTTTCCACCTGAGAATCGATTATCAAAGTAAAGTTCCCTTCTTCATCTGACCTTACCCGAGTATAATTTCCAAAGGAATCATCAGATTGGACGATCACGTCAGATAGCGGTTCATCGTCTGTTGAGTATATTTGACCACGAACAGTAGTCTCGGACGTAGTTATCAAAACCCTGCGTTCCTCTAGTCTATTCATTGCAAAGTCCTTCCCCGTAATTAGTACCTCGTAGCTTTCCCCATAACTAAAATTCTCTTCAGGTATAAATCGATATATTGTTCCCTGTCCTACGACCTCACCATCCACCCCTTCTATCTCGATATCTACACTATCCTCCATCATCTCCTCTGAAAATGAGACGATTATGTTGGAATCTACTGGGACTCCTTCACCTCTTGGATAGAAATCTTCGATTTCTGGTGGGGTACCATCTGGAACTGCTTCATAATTCTTACTGACTACGCTTACGTTTTCATCGTTAGATGCCTGAAAAGAATAAATATATTCTTCTTGATTGGTCACATTTTCATCCTCCATCCCTCTGACCCCGGCTTCCACCTGTTCATAAAGGGATAGATTCCCTTCATCCTCTCCTCTATAGATATATATATGTGAAAAAGGTTCAAAAAGTGAGTACCTAGGCTCTGTCCAGTTTAATATCACTTTTCCATCTCTAGGTTGAACTGATATATTTTCTGGTGGTCCGATCAATGAGGAAAGAGGATGATTATCATATATACTATCTCCTTCAATTTCATACGGCTCATCGATTATGCCATCTCTGTTTTCGTCAGTTCCTGTATGAGGGGCCCAATGATTACCTAAATCATCTTCAGAATACCATCGGTTCTGTAATAAATAATTGTCATCTCTAGCCTGAGAAGGACGTTTTTCAGTATAAAAAAGTCTATCGGCGTTGTTGTATCTAAACGAATTGAGGTAGATATGGTTATGAGCGGAGTCTTCATCTACTCTGATTCCGTATGCAGAGGAATCTTTTATCAGATTATTAGTTATGTTGTTATAATTGCTGTCCTCGATGAGAATACCGTATCCTAAGTTCGATTTGATCGTGTTCGAGCAGATACGTATCTCTTCATTTTCTCTAAGATGGATACCTTTCAGATTCTGTCCCTCTATGACGGAATCTTTGAGAGTGATATTATCGGAATGAGCTAAAGTTATCCCAACGCTCCCTAAATCGATCTCAATCCCTTCTATATCAACCCCAGTCGAATTAACTATCATCAATTGTCCTAGATTTTCATTCTTGATATTTTGCTCTCTTGAATCTGTGATATATCTTATGGGATTTCCGCTAACCGTATTATTTGTAGAGATGATCTGATTGGCCAAGGTATTTTTATCCCCCTCTAAGATGAAACCATTGTTCAGGAATGTGTTATCATAAAAAGTGTTGTTGGGACTGTCTTCCTTGATCTGCATACCAATCTCCAGCCCCTCCATGATGTTGTTAGAAACAAAGGAGTTATTTCTTGCGGCTTCTAATTGTATTCCCGTCTCAGCATCTTTTATCTCATTATTTTCCATGGTAAAGTTGGATACTTGGGAAATTCTAACTCCTATCCTAGTAGAATTTTGTATCTCACAATTCCTAACTATAAAATGCATATCAGTGTTTGATAAATACAGACTATATTGCTCTCCTTTTCCATCTATTATTTGGCCAGAGAGAACGTAAGGATTCTCTTGGGTGCCGTTCCCTTCTAATTCATGTATTTTAGCGAATCTTTTGAGTTCAGTATTATTACCAATCTCAATATTTTCAAGAGGTTTATCTTCTAAAAAATTCTCTTTAAGAGTGTCTCCTCTACCGTTGAAAGGTAAACTCATCAGTGTACTCGTAACGATGAGCATGAGGATTATTATCGCCATAATAAATTTCTTCACCATCTCTTCCGACATTCATATTATAAATACATAGACAAATACTTTAACTTTACTAAGGTTATCTTCTCGTAAAACGATATAACTATTATGTTCCGACCGAAAGATAATAAAACCGCTACTCTAATTATACTGTCACAATTCCAAATAAGGTGGTAGAAGAAGATGGGGCCAAAAAGTAAAGAAGAGGATGAAGGAAACTTCATCGTTCCGATCGACAAGTTCAACTTAAGCATACTATCTTCGATAGCTTTTGGTTTCATATTGATGGTTATTGGATTAATCGTTGATGGTTCTCTTGGTTTTCATTTTATGTTTGCTCTAGGTGTTTCTATAGCAATGGGCACGTTGATTGGATACGCTGCCTATCTCTATTTGGACTCCCCGATGGGCATACTACTGGGGTTGGTAATCGGACTATTTATACCTCCTTTAGTCTCAGCACTGATCAAGGGCCCAGAATCTTCATACTTTGCGGCTATACTAGGTCCTGCTATTGGATCAGTGATCGGAGGCTTGATGGATAGAATAAGTGAAGACAGGGAAAGGATGGAACTCGATAGATCATCAAGCTACGGATCTGATCCATACCAACAAAGAGACCAGTTTCAAAAGGAATAGTTTTTATCTGATTAATACATATGGCGATACGATGGTTTCGGTAAAAAGATTCGGTTCCGAAAGCACAGATCTTAAAAAAAGGCCAGATACCCTGGCTTTAGGCATTGGAGGAGCCGGTAGGAATATAATCTCCGAAGTCAATTCAAAATCACTATCCAATATAAAGATGTATGAGATCGGAACTTCGAAAAGAAAAACTGAAACATCGTTCATCAGTATTTCGAAAGACGACTTAAAAGAAGCCTACGAATCCGACATCGCTTTTGGAAATAGACCTTTGACAGCATCAGAAAACAGGATAAGTCGAAGAATAATGTCCCCTGATCTTTTTTATCTCATATCAGGCCTCGGTGGAGAAACCGGTAGCTGGGGTTCAAAGGTGTGTGCTGAGATGACTGAAAAGTTTAGTGCTTTTACGTTAGGGTTTTTTGCGAAACCTTTTGAATGTGAAAATAAAAATCGGCGAGATTTCGCTGATAAGGTGCAAAAACAGATACAGCAGCACCTCGATGTAGCTGCTATCTTTCCTAACAGTAAACTTCTAGAGATAAATCCACATCTGCCCATAAAAAAGGCATTTCAGGTGATGAACTCGATAATCAGGCTCCCTATGGAGGAGCTTAACGGCGTCATGACTAAAAAGGATATAACTAACTTGAAGGATTTTTGTGAAGGCATAGCCGAGTTCAGGATCGGAGCAGGATATGGGAAAGGTAGGGAAAGAGGGAAAAGAGCTTCTAAAGAAGCTTTAAGATCACCTTGGCTCAATGATTTTGAGAAATACCAAACCGTTCTTGCCGTAGTCACTAGCGGAAAGGGAAGTGGAGAGATAGAAGCTCAGGACGCTATAGAAGAGATAGTTAAAAAGTGGCCAGAAGCTAATATCCTCTGGGGACTCAGGAAAGACCCGAGCATAGGAAAGAGAACGAGAGTAACCATCCTAGCTGGAACTAAAGGATAAGTCTAAGTTCAATGTAATTAATTTCAGACGATTTTAGCTAACCAAAAACGGTCCCTACACCTTCAGCTGCTGCCTCTTCTTCCTCTTTGATTTTTTCTCTTACTTCTTCTTTGTTGTCAGCCACTTTGACTTCGTTTTCCTCGAACATTTCCTTCGCTTTTTCTACAGCCTTTTCATCACCTTCGACCATGACATAGGTGATATCCTCTTTGAACCCTAAACTCTCGCCTTCCTTGACATCGGTGTTCTGTCTACTGATTAGATCGTCGCTCAATATATCATCGATAACTTCCATCTGTTCGGATTTTACCTCGAATACTTCATACATGGTAATCAAAGGGTTACAAAAGTTGTAGAATAAAAATATTTCTATTCTCATTCGTAGGGTGGCTGGCTTTTTTGATAAGTTAACGGCAATATTATCAAAAAGATCCCCACTATAGCCATCCCTACCGAGATCACATCCGGCAAATCAAAGAGAATTGAAACCGCGATGGACAGAACAAAAAATAGACCTCCTAACATAAGGATGAATACTTTTGCATAGTTATCAACTAACATGAGTATCTATCGAAAATGATATACCCTTATGTATTTAATCTTTTTTCAAGCTCTTCATTCTTCATTGTAGCATCCCAAAATCAAAAGAAAAACTTTGATCTCTAAAAATCAGGAGAGATCTTTAAAAAATTAGTAATGGTTATTAAAATCCGCTTCGATACGATGTAAGGCTCTCAATTATAACGGTCCTTCAAGAGATAGACCTTTCAAAAAGCGATTTCACATATCAGGATCTCAAGAAAGGTTTATATGCATACACACCGATAGACTTGGGGTCTTAAGATGACAGAAGAGTGGAGTAGAAAGATCGCTACCAATACGATACCGGGTCCCAAATCAAAGGAGATATTGAAAAGAAAGGTGGACTGCGTACCCGACGGTATATCCATAGCCCATGAGATAATAGCGGATAAAGCTTATGGTCCCTATATAAAAGATGTAGACGGAAATATTTTCATAGACTTCGCCGGCGGTATCGCCGTGATCAACGCAGGGCATTCCAACCCAAAGATATTAGATGCCATGAAAAGACAGGTCGATCGATTCACTCATACTCAGGCTTACAAGGTGCCTTATGAGAAATACATAGAGTTGGCAGAGAAGATCATCTCTATCTCTCCCATAAAGGGAGAGAACAAAAAATGCTATTTTGCCAATTCAGGCGCTGAAGCCGTAGAGAACGCGATAAGGGTGGCAAGACATCATAAAAATGCACCCAGGATCATCCGCTTCACCAACTCATTTCACGGCAGGACTTCACTCACTATGGGGCTCACCGCTAACTCCACTTACAAGAAAGGCGCATTCCCAGAAGACTCTTATGTCGATATAGCTCCTTTTCCAGATCCAAACGAATTTCCTGGAACTGAAAGAGAATGCATAGAGTATTCCATCGATTACCTTGAATATCTGGTGGAAACGGAGTGTTCACCGGAAGAGACCGCCGCCGTAATCATAGAACCAGTTCAGGGCGAAGGGGGATATCTTGAAGCCCCCCAGAAGTTTATGAACCATTTGAGAGATGTCTGTGACAGACACGAGATAGCTCTGATAACGGACGAGGTTCAGAGCGGGGTCGGACGAACAGGGAAATTCTGGGCATCCGAGCACTACGATGTAGAACCAGACATAATCACCTTCGGTAAATCCATAGCTAACGGACTGCCTCTGAGTGGTATAGTAGGAAGAAAAAAAATTTTAGATTCGGTCCATCCAGGCGGTATCGGAGGCACATACGGAGGCAATCCGGTCGCATGTTCCGCAGCTTTAGCCACCATAGACGAGATAAACGAAAACTTGGATCACGCTCAGATGATGGGTCAACTCATGAGAGATCATCTCGAAAGATTAAAGAAAAGATTCGATCTCATAGATGAGCTTAGAGGTATCGGACCCATGATAGGTATAGTTTTGAGAGATCAGGAAGGCGAAGCTTTACCCGATGCTACGGAAGAAGTCATCGATCGGTCTAGAGAAAAAGGACTGCTGCTTTTGAAATCGGGTATCAAAGGCAACGTAATAAGGATATGCGGTCCTATCCTTATGACAACCTCTGAGATAATCGAAGAGGCCATGAGCATACTGGAAGAGGCTCTGGAAAAGGTCTCTACTTGATCTGCACGATCAACTTAGGACCTTCTCCTCTCTAGAGATGACTTTGAAGTGTCTTTTACCCAACTCTTTGAAGAAGCTCTCCGTATCGATACACTCCTCAGGAGCCCATAAACCGGGTTCTATCTCTCCATGACCCAACATCTGCGCGCATATCGAAGCAGGTATCGATGTATCGGCTTCACTGTATTCTGAATAAAGCTCGTGCGGCTCTCTTATTATATCCACGATGCTCCGAACTTTAACTCCGTTCTTTTCTCCTTCGACCTTCGCTCTGTAAATGCTGTAACCCTGGACCTCTTCCATCGACTCTGGCTCCATTATCTTGTCATCGTTAACTTCTTTATTCTTCCTCGTCAATCTCTCCAAAAAAGCTACAGGATCGATCTTCAAGTTCTCTATCTCCACCGAATCCACTCTTCCGAAGCCGACAGCTACCAAAGAACGCATGACGGTATTCAGACTCTCCGTAGGCCACAATCTCCAAGTCACTTCCTGTATTCCTTTATCCTCAAAAGATTCAGGGAGTGTCGCAGGTTCCGAATGGATGGTGTGGAAAGTGTTCAATTTACCGAACGGATCCGGAAAAGAAACCGTCTTTTCACCACTGCAGGGTTCCTTCTCGACATACTCACCATCGATGAACTGAGTGGACTTGGCCGCGAATTCATCTATGAGCGTGTGTATAGAATAAGGAGGAACAAAAGTCGAGATCTCTACTTCTGACTTATCACCCGCTACTTCTTTACCCGCCCAGTAGAGCTCGATCTTTTTCACTTTATCGTATCCTTCGGCGCCGTGTTTCGCCAATACGTTAGTCATGCCAGGAGCGGATCCCATCCCTAAAACACCCGGAACACCTTTATCCATAAACTCCTGCTCCATCTCTTTCTGTTTCAGTGTTGTATGGAAGAGTCCGCCAAGATCCATGTAAGCGGTCCCGGTCTCAAGGCACATCTTAGTTATGTTCATCTGAAATCCAGCCAGCGTAGGCACGCAGTTGACACAAACGTCGAAGTTTTTTAACAACTCCATTGTTTCATCCCTATCCGAAACATCCACTTCTTCAGCCACGAGCCTCTCGTCGTCTAAATCCTCAACGATGTCCGAAGCTCTCTCAAGTTCATGATCGCTGACCACTATCTTTTCGATGTCTTGACTAGAGTGCTCAGAAACTAAATCTCTCACAATACCAGTACCCATAGCCCCACCACCACCTAACAAAATCATTTTCATCTATATCACCTTTCCTTCTATCGTGATTCTTTTAGATAAATGTTTGTGTGACTTCTCTAGAAAGATTGATATACTGAAAAATGCCTATACTGTGTTTGCTAAAGGTGATAATATGGTAGAAAAAATGAAGATGTACATAGATGGTGAGTGGGTGGACTCTGAAAGCGGAGAAACTTTTAAGAACGTGAGTCCTGCAACGGGTGAGGTGATCGCTGAGATAGCGAAGGGAACTAGAAAAGATGTTAGAAAAGCTGTGAAAGCCGCTAAAGAGGCGCAAAAAGAATTAGAAAAATTCACGATACATGATATGGAGGATTATTGGAACAAAGTCATAGAGATACTAGAACCAAAACTCGAAGAATATGCTGAGGAACTTTCTATGGAGAACGGAAAACCCATCACAGAGGCAAAGGAAGAAGTCTTTGAAGTCAGAGACAACATCGAACTCGCCATGGAGGACGTCAAGCACATGGAGAACGAAGTGATCGACGGATATCTCCAACCGGACCGAAAGTACATGGTTCAAAGAGTCCCTCTTGGGGTGGTCGGTATAATCACACCTTGGAACTACCCGATGGTCATGCCCGCCGAATTCATCCCACACGCTATAATGTGTGGAAATGCGGTCGTTTACAAACCCGC